>PVMK01123709.1_pt1 | contig 12902 bp, 15 predicted proteins | sample 1853481 | NCBI WGS metagenome assembly PVMK01 (sample SAMN08533507, study PRJNA380276) | Marine sediment metagenome, whole genome shotgun sequencing project.
GTGGTTACCAACTCCTCGACCTGGTTGTATGTGAAGTCCCGGAAGCTCTGCCACTTCTCGGGGTACCTGGCGGTGTCGTAGTTGTTGTTGCGATTGGGCGTCGCCCACAGCGGCGACCAGTAGTCGGGGTGGTGCCAGTCGGGCTTCGACAGGTAGGCCCCGATCATGAATTCCCGGGCTCGGAACGCGTCGAAGACCTCTTTCGCGACATTCGCCTTCGGATGGTCCCGGAACGGACTCTCCGGGCCGGTGATCCGGAATTCCGTCTGCTTCGTGTCCCACATGCTGAACCCGTCGTGGTGCTTCGTAGTGAACACCACGTATCTCATGCCCGCGTCGCGGGCCGCCTCGGCCCACGGCGCAGGATCGAACAGGCGCGGATTGAACTCGCGAATCAGACCGAAGTACATCTCCTTGAAGTCCGTGTACGGCATGCCGCCGCGGTCCTGGAACGGCTGATCCTCCGAGCACAGGGCCCACGATTCCACGATTCCGAGCTGCGCGTAGAGGCCCCAGTGCATCATCAAGCCGAACTTCCGGTCCTGCCACGCTTCCAGTTTCTCACGCACCAGCCGATCTGACGGGGCCACGTAGGGCTCTTGCTGGGCAGGCAATTCGTAGGACGCCGCGCCCACGGCCAGTCCGCAGAGCAGAATTACGCGGCCGAGAAATCGGAAAGCCGTGTCGGAGGACATGACGGCGCCTCGCCACCGCCTACGAGGAAGAACCCGGATGCCGGTCCCGACCGTCGGTCAGGAGCCGCTCGGTGAAGTCCAGCCGCTCAGTCAGGTCGGAGATTCCCGCGTTGGCCGCCTGGATGTCGTCGCGTAGTTCATCCACTTGTTCCGCAAGGCGTTCAAGCTCTGCCCCACCTGCACCGAGCTCCAGCGACCTGACCCGGTGTGTGATCCACGCGAGGACGAGTGTCATGGCTCCTGAGCCTATTACCGCTGCCAGGATGATCAGTACGACGCTGGTAGATAGCACGAGCAACCTCTTGACTGCATTCGAGGAGCGGCGGCCTCACGTCTTCGTTCGCGGAGTCCGCCGGCCGATTCTGCGCAGACGAAGAATCCCCCATCCACTCGCGGCCAGACCGACAGCCAAACCGGCCAGCCCCAGGAACAGGATAGGCAGGTACCAGAACAGCAGCGACTGGTCCGGATCCCCACGCCTGGCGACCACGGCCTCCAGGAAGTAGGCGGCGACCAGTCCCACGCCAACGAGGGCAACAACGACCCCGGACAGCAGGGCCACGATCGACCATGCCTTCTGCGATCTCATTCTAATATCCCTGACGCTCCGGGCGCGTCTTCGACCGCCCGGCGATAACGCCCCTGCCGACTGTAGGACGACAGTCTCTGTCATTGCTGCTGATTCAGGATCTCTTTCCTCAGTATGTTCCTGAAGCGTCCCTTGCTCACGTAATGATCCGACAACAACCGGCCGTTCCACACCAGGCTGAATACACCGTAGTACGAAGGAGCGTGCTGTGCCTTCTCCGGGGTGTCCAGCACGTGGACGTTCAGCTCGAGGCCGTGTTCGGCCGCCATCTCGGCGAGGTCGTTCACCGACTTCGGAAGCATGGGGCATTGGGCAGCATACACGACGTTCAGCCCTCGGTACTCTGCCAGGTTTGTGCTGATGTCGCGGAAGCCCGGGGACGGACCCTGTCTCAACCGGTGAATCACGAGCTCGAATCGATCGGCCTGCGCGACGGGCTCGAAGCCGTTCTTCATGAAGATCGTCTTGCCCGCCATCCATGGCCCGTCGCTGACCATGGCTGCCACGCCCCTGGCACCGGCCTGTCGCGCTTCCTCTGCGCAGGCCTGGATCAAGCGGCTCCCAAGCCCGCCCACCTTTTGCCCCTTCGAATAGACCCACAGACAATGGACGAACAGCCAGCCTTCGGCGTCTACCGGACGCCAGGCGTATTCGCCCGGCACGTATTCGAGGAAGGCCAGCGGCTTGCCCTGGTCGTCGCGGTAGAGGAGGAAGCGCAAACCCTCATCGAACCGCCTTTGCAGCCACGCGACCTTCGGTTGGTAGCCCTCGTGCCCGGGGTTGGTGAGGCACCCGATGCCACAGTCCGACAGGTTGCCGGGACCGACGATCTCGAGGGTCATCCCGCTGTGAGTGGCGCGTCCCATATCAGGCTCCTCGACCAGGCAGCCTCACGACCCTGTACCGGAGGATCGTCAGGTATTGCTCCGGATCGCCGGGACCAGCCATCGTCGGACCACGGATGTACTCCTCCTCGTGCTCTCCGGCGAGCACGTACCCCTCGGCCTGCACGAACTCTCGCAAGCGCTGTAATGTCGGCTCCTCGCGATCATAAGGTCCAACGTGGAGGATCTCCGCGACTTCGCCGTACTCCCAGGTCGTCAGCATTGCTTTGAGACCCGCGGGAGCAGTGTGCTCGGGCACCTCGCTTACACCATCCGGGACAGGAAGGGCATAGAGCCCGATCCAATCCGATCGGGGCTGCTCGAAGTCGATGGGCCACCGGGCCCGGGGTGCCGCCTGCTGCGGGCCCTTCGGAGTCTCCGGGATCTGATAGTACAGCTGGAACAGGAGACCGAAGGCCATGCCACCCACCGTCCGGGGGTCACCCATCGCTTCGACGACCAGCACCCTCTGCGCCGGCCGCGTGGATATCTGGGGAGTCGTGAACCGCTCGAGTTCGGAGGGAATCTCGGTCTGGGCACCAAGGGAAGTCGAAGAAACTGCCATCGCAATTGCGCACAGCATGAGCATTCGCATCATCAACCTCCCACGTGCTGAGTCAGATTCCTGTCCCGTGTGAAGTCTACCTCGGCTGTGGCCCTTCCACGCTCTCCGCGTAAGCAGCAATCCATCATCCGACGACGGTGGACCATCACATCAGCACCCCTTCAGGTACTTCAAACGGAGTGCGAGGTGCCCATCAGAGTCGAGGAGATCCGGTCGGGAAAAACGGGTCGGATCGGTTGGCCTGATCGCTGGCGGATCGCCCTCCCCGCACCAGAGGTCTGCCGGTTGCTCAGCCCTGAGCAGAAGCGCATCCGGCTCCGCAGCTAACACATACCAGCTCAAGCCACGCATCTCTACGATGTCCCCCGGCTGGACCAGGATCACGGAGGAGTGATCACTCTCGCTCTCGTGGTGCACCCAGACTTCGTCCTTCCATGGTCCGCGCGGCAACTTGAACCAGTTTCCCGACTGTGCAGACACGGTTTGATGGAAATAGGGCCCGTAGCCCCAGTCCTGGAGGAAGAGATCCGGCGTGAACGGAGCGGCTTGCCGCGATCCCTCGACTCGGAAGTGCCAGCTAAGCCCTCGCCCGGGAACTGCAACCACAATCAGATCACCGATTCGACGGGATAGGCTATCCGGTTCCATGTACAGTGGATGAACCGAAACCGAAGGAACGAGATGCTCTGAATAGCATTCGGTGAGTGTGGACGAGTCAGTGCACAACTCGCCGAGACGGTTCTCGTTTTCGAGCCATCCGATTTGAGCGGGGTCGTAAAGGCCCACCCAGGCGCGGAAGCTCTCCTGGGAACGGATTTCCGAGGCCGACAACAGGACAAGTCCCAGGAATACGGACCACCCTTTCCCCACGAGATCCAATTGTGTGCTGTGGTGCATTGAGAAGCTACTCGGATTCGGGTGGTGGGAAGAGCCCGAGCTGCACGAGCCCTGAGAGATTGTCCCAGGTCACCCAGAGTTCAGCAATCCTGCCGGCTTCAATTCGGAACATACCGCCAATCTCTGATTCCAGTCGCCTGCCCGTAGGATGGAACGGACCCATCTGTCCCTCCTGAGTACCCGTGAACGTACCCCAGAAGGCCACGCGATCTCCCTCTGCAACCAGCACATCCAGGGTCATCTGTTGATCCGGAAATGTCCTCTCCGTGTCGCGGTAGAACTGCTTGAAGTCCTCGCACGTGGTCACGGTCACTTCCGGTGTCGCCTGGCAGTGCCTCACGAAGTCCGGGGCAAGAAGAGCATCGAAGGCCTCCAGGTCGTTTCGATTGCCGGCATCCGCAAACGAGCGCACGATTTCCTTATTGGCTTCATTCATATCTACCTCCGGTGCGAGTTCAGACACTATACCGTCGTTCTTGGATCTCGGACTAACGGTCGGCACCTGCGTTCAAATGGATCCAGGTCCGCTAGTGTGACTCTTCGGGCTCGTAGAATTCACCGTCAAGGTCCTCCAGCTTCGCCTGGAGGAACACCCTGGCATCCTGTATGGCCTGATTGTGTACGGGCGCACCGAGGTGGCGGACGAAGAAGTCGATGAGACGTCGGGCCTGAAAGTCACTCAGAGGATGTAGCCACCATCGACCGGCAGCTCCACGCCTGTTACGTGACAAGCGGCATCCGAGACAAGAAACAGCACGCACTGCGCGACTTCCTCGGGTTCGGCGAACCGGCCGCTGGCGTCAGACTCCATATCCGCAAACGCGGCGTCCTCCGAGCCATGCTGTCGGACCAGGTCCTGGAAGAAAGGCATGGTCCGCCACATCGGGGTCTTGACCCCTGCCGGGCTGACCACATTGATCCGGATGGGGAGCTTGCTGTCGCGACATTCCTTGGCGGCCGCGCGAGCCAACATGCTGACGGCCGCCTTGCTGGTTGAGTACGCAGCCGCGCCAGCGGCGGGCCGAATCCCGGAGGCGGAGCCGACGACGACGATCGCGCCCCCGCATCTCGCATCGCGCGGATGCCGTGCTTGATCGCCAGGAAGGTGCCGTCGAGGTTGGTCTCCAGGACTCCGTCGCCACTCTGCGATGCTGGTTTCAGCCAGTGGAGTGGCTGCGGAAATTCCCGCGGCGTGCACCAGGATGTCGAGGCGCCGCTGTTGCCCGAGAATCGTGGCAAGGGAGTCTTCCCAGTCGGCTTCGCTCCTAACGTCGAGTCGAAGGCTGGCAGGCGGAGGGCCTGTCGAACCAGCCGCTGGATCCGCTCGACGTCCGTCAACTCGAGGTCGGCGCAGTATACGGCTGCTCCCTGGGCAGCGAGGAGCCGGGCCGTGGCTGCTCCGATGCCGGACGCCGCACCGGTCACGAGGGCAACGCGACCCGACAAGCCAGCCATGTCTATTCGTGTTCCTGTTTGAATCTGTCGTCCGATTTCCGTTGTGAGACAGTCGTTCTTACATGTTCCAACCAACCTGTCCGCACATCGCCTGCGCATCGAACTCCGGTACGTATGGTTTGATGTCAATCAGTGGTGTGCCGTCGAGAATGTCCACGTTCTCGATGTGCACCACACCACCTCAATCCTGTTCAGTCGCACAACCGACAGGCCGATGGGATTCGGCCTCCTGGGGGCGCGCGTGGCAAAGACTCCACGTGGCTGCGAGTCCAGAAACGGCACAACGTGCGTTCTGAACCCGCGACTGTGGTGAAAGTGGTATAGCAGGATGATGTGGGAGAAACCATCGAGATCCTTCAAACCGGCGCGGTACTCCTCGAACACATCCACGGTGCCCTGTACGCCGTCCCCACCCGCCGGCTGAATCGGCATGCTCTCCAGCACTGTGAACGGCGTGTGGATCACGCCGATGGGTTGGAACTCAATCTTCATTGCCCGCCGGGTCGGACAGGCTCGTCCGCGCGCTCCGGTATGGCCGGAAGTCACGCCCCCAGTCCACGCCGACCACGTCCATCCACACCTCCGGACCGTCCACGTGAACCACGACGTAGTGGTACGGGTTGTCGCCTCGCTTCGGACCCGGACGCACCAGATGGGTGACCCGAACCGAGTCGGCCGCGGCCTCGTCGACGTACGCTCTGAGGTCTGGCTCCCCCCAATGCCGGTAGAGCGGTGCTCCACCCCCTCCGCTCACGATTTGATCGATCCGCCTCCACTGGCCGGTCCCGTCCTGGTACCGTTCGATCCAGTGCTCGAAGACATGGTCGTGCCCAGTGAACACCAGATCCACGCCGTGCTTGCGGAACAGGGGCATCCAGTGGGTCCGGATTACGGCGGTGGGGCGTTCCACTCGAGAGCCCCCATGCGGCCCCGATGAGTAAACTGGATGATGGAAGACAGCCACCACGTGCACGTATCGCTCGCGGTCCAGGCCCTCGAGCTGGTCAGCAGCCCAGGCCAACTGCGTAGAGTCCTCGGCAATATTCGAGTCCAGGGCCAGCACGAAGGTGTTGGCATATCCGAAAGCGTACGTCGGATAACCATCCAGCCTGCGCGTGGCGCCATCCGGGGGGATGAGCCTCGACACTGCGGACAGGTAGTTCCGGAGCCCCTCGCGGCGTCCCGGCGCTTCGAGATCTGCCGCGGAGGTAATGTCGTGGTTCCCCGCAGCCAGGAAGTAGGGGATCCCCGCCTCCCGGGTGAGCCTGTTGATGAGCCCCACGAAGCTGACGTTCCACTGTGCCGCGTCGCGTCCGTTGACCACCGCATCACCGCTCTGGAGCACGAAACGCACCGGGTCGGGCCCGGCCTCCAGGGAGGCGATCGTGCGCAGCATGGATTCGACGATGAGGGAGTGCTCGTATTGGGGATCCTCCCCGTCCCGGCGTCCACGGGTGTCGCCATAGACGATGTACGAGAAGCGGGAGACGTCGGCGCTCTCTTCTTCAGGAGGTAGGGGGAAGCGGGGGGCCTCGATGGCCGCCACCTCCTGCGCAGACGCTCCGGGGTCGGAGGGCGGGACAACCTGTGCGCCGGATCCGCCAGGCATGGCCAGGTAAGCCGCGATCACCAGGGCGCTGGGCCAGACGCGCCCGAGCGGCCGTGGCAGGAACACCCAGCCTGGTACGTGGATCTTCATCGCACATCGTCCGGGCGGGTCCGCCTCGAACTTTGCTGCTCATGCAACCTCCAGGGCGTCGTTTCTCCGGGACACCCGACGGCTCTGTGATTCTGCTGCCCGACCAATCTGTTGCCCGAACGCGGCACGCGCGAGCCTCGCGAGACGACCGCGTCAGCAGGAATCGCTCGTGAGGCGGCACGCTCGCCGGGCCAATGTACGGCTAGGAGCGTCTTCGGCTGCCAGGGCGGAATCCCGCGTTGCGCCGATTGCTCCCGGCTTCCCGTTGCTTCGCGATCGCTCGTTGCTCCGCGCTGTCCGGTGCTCCGCGATCCGCCGCTGTTCCGAGGCTGTCCGTTGCTTCGCGATTGCGAGTGATGGCGGCGGCGCTCGGATCTTCCCTCAGCATCAGGCTCGAAGCCCTCGACCTGTCTACGTGGGATCCGTGCGCCGATCATGCGCTCGGTGGATTGCACCCAGGCGCGATCGCTGCTGGTGACGAACGTGCAGGCCACACCCTCGAGCTCCGCGCGGCCGGTGCGCCCGATGCGGTGCGTGTACGCCTCCGGCGTGTTCGGCACATCGAAGTTGATCACGTGGGAGACGCCGCTCACGTCGATACCGCGAGCCGCAATGTCTGTTGCCACCAGGATGTCGTAGGAGCGCGAGCGAAAGCCGCGCATGGCCCGGTCCCGCTGGCCCTGGGACATGTTGCCCTGGAGGCCGACGGCGCGATGCCCTGCTTTGCTGAGCTGCTCGGCCAATCTGCTGGCCCGGCGTTTCGTGCGGGTGAAGACAATTGCCGAGTCGCAGTCGTCGCCGGCAAGCAGGTGCTCGAGCAGTGCGCGCTTCCGAGGCTCCGCAACGAGGTACAGCGCGTGATCGATGGTGGAAGCCGGCGCGGCATCGGCCAGCTCGACCACGTGCGGGTCGGTCAGCAGATCGTCAGCCAGCCGGCGAATATCCTTCGGCATGGTGGCCGAGAACAGCAGGTTCTGCCGACGCGCCGGCAACGCCGCGAGGATCCTGCGAATGTCCGGCAGGAAGCCCATGTCGAACATGTGGTCCGCCTCGTCGAGCACGAGGGTTTCGACCTGGCCAAGATGGAGCAAACCCCGCTGGAGCAGGTCGAGCACGCGGCCCGGGCAGCCCACCACGATCTCCGGACGCCGGGCCAGCTTGTCGATCTGGCTTCGGATCGGGACGCCGCCGTAGATCGTGACCACCTTCACACCGGTGAATCTGGAGAGCGTGCGGAACTCGGCCGCGATCTGGGTGGCGAGCTCCCGGGTAGGGGCGATCACCAGTGCGCGAGGGTCCTTGCGACGTTCGTCGAGGAGCCGGTCGAGCAGCGGCAGCGCATAGGCCGCCGTCTTGCCAGTGCCGGTCTGGGCCAGGCCAAGCACGTCCCGGCCTGCAAGACCTGCTGGAATGGTCTCGAGCTGGATCTGCCGAGGGCTTTCGAAGCCTGCGTGGCGAATTCCGCGCATGAGAGCTTCCTTGAGCCCGAACCGGTCGAATCCGGTCGAGCCGTTCGATACTGATACTGTCATTCAGATACTTCTTCCTGGACGTACGTGCAGGCTGGGCCTGTACGGCACGGCCGTACTTTCAGACCCACACAGCAGTGAAGGGCAAAAAATGGTGTTTGGAGGCGCGACCTCGGAAGGATGAACCAGAGGACCTGTTGTTCGCCGGTGTCGAGCAGTGCCCGACTAAGTACTAGCTAGATAACATAGTCGATAGGGACCACTTGCGCCACCCCTTACGGGTGTTTGCGCCGAATGGACTGAATCACTTCGTCGAGCTGTTGAAGAAATTGTGATCGGTCTCGCTTCGTCAGCGGTTGTGGTCCGCCCGTGATCTCTCCCCCGCTGCGGAGGACGGCCAGCAGGTCCCTCGTTGCGACGGCCTCACCGATGTTGTCCTCCGTGAACGGCCTTCCTGTCGGACCGATTGCACGTGAGCCTTCCTGCATGCAGCGACTCGCAAGCGGGATGTCGGCGGTAATCACGATGTCGTAAGGCTCCACGTGTTCGACAATCCAATCATCAGCCGCATCGAATCCGTCCTCTACAACTTCGAGTGTTAGCCATGGTTCATACGGAATCCGCATCCAGGAGTTGGCCACCAAGGTGACATCAAGGCCATATCGCCTTGCGACGCGGTACACTTCCTGTTTGACCGGGCACGCATCAGCATCGATGAAGATGTGCAGCAAAGAAGCTCCTCACTCTCCCCTGATCTGGTCAATCGATATAGAAGCTCCAACGGAGCTTGCGAATCACGTCGTGAACGAGATATGCCTGCAGGTGCTCTTCTGCGTCATACGCCCGTACGTTCCAGTTGAGGATCACCGTATCCGCTAGAATGCGGACGAATCCTGGCTTCCCCCAAAGTTGAACGAGGTGCGCGCGGTTGGCAGTCGGGGGAACGTGCACCTCCATTGGCCATGGCTTGAGGATCTCGATGTCGAAACGGACCTCGTTGGCCACTTCGGCGCCCGAAACCCAGAACGTGATCCACAATTGCTCGTAACTGACGGATACGAGTGTATCGGTTTGCCCGATCACGTGGGGATTGTCAATTGGCCTCCGCGTGGTCCGCGATGGCTGACCAAGGCGGGCAATGACTGCCGCGCGCGTACGGCCGAGGCCCTCTCCCACCGCGAAAGTCGCTTGCAGCAGTGAATCCTGCTCGGCCGCAGTGAGAGTTGCGACAGCAGGTGTGGGCGCAGCCTGGGACGGCGGAGCGACTACTCCTACGTCCGACTCGGGAACGCGCTCGGACGACGCATGGGGAGAACACGCTGCTGTGCCTACCAGAAGCAGGAGGGCGGTGCGAATCGTAGTAGATCGAACGCGTGGCATGAGCGGCCTGACGGTCGGAGCCTGAGCTGCGCGCTGAGCAGGTTCGTTTGTCATCATGTTATCGCATCGGCTCCAGGCGCATGTCAGACGGCAACTGCCCCGCTAGTGATGATGTCGGATTCCCTTGCCCACCAGGAAGTAGTTGACAGGAAAGGCCGCAACAAAGCCCGCCGTGAGCGCCAACAGCATTCCCGCCCAGAACAAAGGGCTGCTCAAACCGGCATCCATGACGCCGGGCGTATAGACCTCTACGAGCACTTCCGCGGTCTCCATCACAGCGATGCTCAGAGCCTCGGCCACTAACACCTGCTTCACTGCCCACCGCAGGCTGAAGCGCGCTCGGAGCAGTGGGACAATTCCCAGTGCGAACCCAAAAACAAAACCCAGGATGACCGCCAGAACCAGCGTAGCAACACTCGTCAGCCCGAGCGCCACGCCAATGACGACACCCACGACCTCACCCAACCCGCACCCCGCGAGGCAATGCACTGTATAGCACTCGTAGCCAGTTTCGCCTGGGACGGCTCACTGTGGTCGTTGGCGTGATGCTCTGTGTTCTGATTCACGCGGTGCTTCTCTGTTCTTGGTGATCCCTGTCGGCCGTCCAACGTATGACGAAACAGGCTGCGGGGAGCCGACGTCTGCACCTCACAAGTAATCTCAACGAGGTGGAGGACCCGTGATCTGACCGACGCTTGTGCCCACATCGACTTTCATCACCTCCTCCGGCAGTCGCGTGGAGATTCCAGGGCGCCCATGACTGCGACCCCGGTGATGCGCAACAGCGGCGCATGTCGCAAATCCGTGTTAGAACGCTCGGCGAGCGGCGTGGACACCGGTTCGTGCCGGTTCAGGGTCGTGATTGGCGAGGTGTCGGAGGTGCGGCAGAACGTCGTCCGAGAAGAAGGGCTCCTGGGTACCCCAGAAGAGGTAGTCCAACCGGAGTTCATTTCGTGCGAATGCGGCCAGTTCCGCGACGGTGACTTTTTCGCCTGTCGAGCGATTCGTGTCCTCGAGATTACCCCACTGAACAGCGACGCCTGCCACGGTTCCTGGCGCCCGTCCAGCGATCAAGGGGAGACTGTTCTGCTGCTGGAACCACCGATTGGGAAGTAGATCGGGGCCCCCAACTCCGCACCCGATTCGGTCAGCATGTTCGTAGATGCCTTTGAGGTATCCTCGGTCTTCGTCGGGGAGTTCTTCGCCCGGCATGAAGTTTCCGTAGATGATCACGTCAGACTCGCGGAAGGCGTGCCGAGCTGCCGTCATCAGATCCTTGATGCCATCGAAATAGGCGTCATAGCTGAAGCCAGCAGGGTGGAATGCGCCACTGTGTCCGAATCCGATCGATGTCTCGGGAAGATTCACCCCCGCGATTCGCCCATCGAACTCCTCGGCCAACATCGTAAGGAGTCTAGCGAAGCGATCACGCACCGCCGGGTCCCAACGGCGAGCCACCCACCCGTCCACGATCGGGTGGGACTCGTCATCGTCCTCGAACTCGTACTTCATGGCGACACCGCCCCCGAAGGCGGGGTCTTCGAGGAGGTAGCCAGGCACGTTGACGATCCGCTCGTCGAAGGACACGTCCTGAACTTGAACGAAGAGTCGCTTGCCGTGCCGTTCGAGAAGCCCCAGATCGTCACGAATGGCGTCGAAATCGTAACGGTCCCGTTCGGGTTCCAGTTCTCTCCAGGTGTACTTCAGTTGGACGCCGGCGATGGAGCGCATCGAGAGAATCCCCACGTCAGATATGCGGGATCGCTCCAGACCGAAGTAAATGAAGTGCCTGGGCTCTTGGCCGGCATCGCTGGCCTCCGCCCATCCGCGACTCGGAACCGCGAAGCTGGCCGAGAGGGCAGCACACAACAGTACACTCTTAATCATGCGCTTCATGCGCCTGTTAGCTAGCAGCTCTGGTCCCGTGAATGATGTCGTGCAGGCTGGGACTCATCGATCCGACCAGACGGCCAGTTCATTTCCGCTCGGATCGGTGAAGTGGAAGCGCCGCCCACCCGGAAACTCGAACGTCTCCCGGACGATTCGCCCTCCACTCCCTCGGATATCGGCTTCGATTTTCTCCAGGTTCGTGGCGTAGAGCACGACCAGTGGGCCACCTGCCGCAACGGCCGGCGCTAGACTAAAACCACCGGCCAGTCGACCGTCGGTGAAGCTCGTGTAATCCGGACCATAGTCAGTAAATTCCCAACCGAAGACACTTGAGTAGAACCTCTTGGTCTCCTCGATGTCTGTGGTCAGAAACTCTATGTAATCCACGCGACGGTCCTGTTCTGCCTGGCTCATGAGATCGTCTCTCCCTGAGGTTTTCGCAGCCTCCCCCGGGATGGTGTCCTGAGCACCGCCAGGACGTTCCCCACATGCCAGGCAGGCAAGCATCGTACACATCAGCGCATAACGGACGGTGCTTGTTGACGCCATGACAGTGAGTACTCTTTCCCGATAGAGTGATGTGACTGCACGTTGTCTGACTAACCGATCTGCCGTCAAGCTGCGGGCGCAACACAATCTGCTGCAGGCACAGGCTCGGAACGCACAACACGGGAAGCTGCTCAGCCTCGAAACACTGACCTCCGGCCGGTCACTGTTCCTTCAGAAGAAGCGGGATGCGCTCCGCCAGGGCTTCCATTTGGGCCGCGCGCTCCTCGGCCCAGCGCGGCAATGTGGCTCGGACGTATCCAAGCTGGCCTACTCCGGCGACTCCGAATGCGGCGGCAATTGCGACGGCCGCCCAATCGAACCCGTCGCGCAGGATTGTCGCCAGAAAGATCATGGCCATGAATATGAAGACTCCACCCACCCATGCGAGTGTAGCAGCGGACCCTTTCAGGGTACGCATCCGAACGCGGTACCTGTCTCCGTCAGGCTCTACATGCACCTCTAAGTTGCCGTTGGTCCACGAGCGAAGTGGACCGTGCATCTTGATTTGACCCTGTGCGTCGAAAGTCTCGCGAAGGTCTACCACCAGGCGGGTCCATTCCTCGTCGTCCAGGGCTCGCTCAATCGGTACAATTCGCGACACGGAACGGGTAGTGCCGAGGAAGGTCCGAGGTCTGCCGGCAACGTCTCGGCTGGCAACAGCTCGTGCCGCTTCGGCGATTCGCGCGGGTGTAATGCCTACCTCTGAGCCAACTTCCTGGAGCTGCGACATCGTTAGACCGTTGCCATCCCCTGCCCGAGTGAGGGCCGTCTCGTTAGCCGTTGCCCGCTCCAGGATCTCGGCGATCTCCCGCTCGTCGTAGCGCCGTTCG
>PVMK01147374.1_pt1 | contig 12902 bp, 9 predicted proteins | sample 1853481 | NCBI WGS metagenome assembly PVMK01 (sample SAMN08533507, study PRJNA380276) | Marine sediment metagenome, whole genome shotgun sequencing project.
GAAAGTGCGGGCTTTAGGCCTTTGTTCCGGTGGTCTCGACAGCATACTGTCGGCACTGGTGTTGCGAAAACAGGGCATAGAAGTCCAATGGATTACATTCGAAACACCGTTTTTTTCATCCGAAAATGCACGCCAAGCTTCAAAAACAACCGGCATACCCCTGATGGTCAGGGATATAACCCGTCCCTACCTGGAGATGTTGAGAAACCCGCATTGTGGGTATGGAAAGCACATGAATCCATGTATGGACTGTCATGCCTTGATGTTCAATCTGGCCGGAACAATAATGAGTGAGAATGGATTTAATTTTCTTTTCAGCGGTGAGGTCCTCGGACAGCGCCCCATGTCCCAGACCATGAGTTCTCTCCGTTATGTGGAAAAACGATCCGGCTTTGATGGGCATATCGTGCGACCGTTAAGCGCAAAAAAGCTCCCGATAACCCTACCTGAACAACAGAGGCTTTTAAACAGGGATCTGCTGCTGGACATATCCGGAAGATCCCGAAAGCCCCAGATGAAACTCGCCAAAGAATTTGGAATTGCAAGCTATCCGTCTCCTGCCGGCGGATGTCTTCTGACAGACAAAGGATACGCATCTCGGCTCAAGGACCTTTTTGATCACCGGGATACATTTACCGAGAGAGAACTTCATCTTTTAAAACACGGACGACATCTTCGATTGAACAAAACAACAAAAATTGCCGTCGGACGAACTCAGAAGGACAATGAAAACATATTAAAATATTATGATCCGGATCTGGACACTCTGATCAAAGTAAAAAAGTTTCCCGGCCCTGTTGTTCTGATGCCGCACGGTGGCAGCAAAGAAATTATGATTCTGGCGGCGTCAATATGTGCGGGCTACAGTAAGGCTCCGGATGCCACACCTGTCGAAGTCGGAGCTGAAACCCCCAAAGGACATGAAACAATCAAGGTCATCGGCATACCGCCGGCAGATATCAGACATTTTCTCATATAGAGCCTTACTCGAATAAACCGAAGCCAAATAAGACCTAAAACCTGCATGCAAATTTTAAAAGGATTAAATTAACTGGTTTGACGGCAAAAAGATCGGCAAAAAAATCGCTTTTACTTGACTTTTTATTAATTTTCTGTATTAATACTGATAATTTAAAAAAATATAAATCGGCAAAAAAATCGGCAAAATGTTTCATCCGGCTCATAAAATGACCCCCCAGATGCCCGAAGCTAGCGGGGATCTTTCCGACCTTGCGCTGGACGTCTACCGCAAGTCCGCGTCCTTGAGCGGTCGGTTGCATCCGACCACCCGTAAAGCGCTGGTCGACTTTTTACGGCTGACCAACAGCTATTATTCGAACCTAATTGAAGGTCATTACACCCACCCGGTCGACATCGAGCGAGCCATCAACGACAACTACGCAGCAGAACCGGCCGTCCGCAACCGGCAGATTGAGGCCCGAGTTCATGTCGAGGTGCAAAAAATCATCGAGACAAAAAGTGAAACCAGGAAAATCCGGGTTTGCACCTCTGACTTTATTTGCCTGATCCACCGGCTTTTTTACGAGCGACTTCCCAAAGAGCTTTGTATCGTCCAAAACGAAGAAACCGGCGAAGAGCAGGAAGTGATACCCGGCCATTTTCGGCAAGCCACCGTCAAGGTCGACCGGCACACTCCACCGGACCCGGAAGAGATTGCCGGGCTCATGGAAAGGTTTGTTGAGGTCTACGCTCCTGAATCTTACCGGGGAACTGACCGGCTGCTTGCTGCGGCCGCTTCTCATCACCGGCTTGCCTGGATACATCCGTTTTTGGACGGAAACGGCCGAGTGACCCGACTTTTTACCGGCTGCTATCTGGTCCATTCGGATATGGACGGTTACGGCCTTTGGACGATCAGTCGGGGATTTGCCCGGTATCGGAACAACTATGTTCAAAATCTGGCGAATGCCGACGCCCCCAGACAGGAAGACGTAAACGGCCGCGGGCACCTGACTCAGCGAGGCCTTGACCGGTTTTGCCGTTTTTTTCTGGAAACCTGCATGGATCAGATCACATTCATGGAAACCCTCTTGGATATCAACGGCATGTTGGACCGGCTTCGGGGCTACATCGAACTTCGGAACCAGAAGATGGTTCCCGGCGTTTTGCCGATCAAATCCGAAGCGTTTTTTCTTCTGCGCAAGGCGTTTTTGGCCGGCGAATTTGCCCGGGGCGAGGCAGCCCGTATTACCGGCCTTGGCGAAAGAACCGCCCGTCAGGTTTTGCGTCAGCTCACCGATGAAGGACTACTTGTGTCCGACACCCCGAAGGCTCCCGTTCGCCTGGCGTTTTCTGCGGCAACCTCCACGTATTGGTTTCCGGACCTGATTTCAGAATAGAATCCAATAGATATACCTCACTATTTCCCATTTTTTGCCAGTACAACATGTTGTGCTTCCTCAAAACTGATCCGTGCCCGCACTTGGAATGCCTGTGCACACAATTTTGGATGTGAACGCGCCTTTGCCGTTTATAGATTCCAGGCATGGGTGACAGCATTTAATTGTTGACAAAATCGGCACTTTGAGATACATATATGAATAATGCGATACAAAAATAGGAGGGAGTAAACCTATGCCTTTAAGTTTAAGGATACCATCAAAAAAGGAAGAGATGATTAAAAAAGCCGCTGTAAAAGCAGGGAAAACAAAATCAGCATATATTATAGATGCTGTGGATGAAAAATTGGGCTTGGTAAAGAATCGCGAAAATGTGATCCGGGAACTTGCAGGTTGGCTTTCCAAGGACGAGGCAGAGGAATTGAGAAAAGCGACCGAGGTTTTCAGCCAAATAAATGATGGGGATTGGGTTTGAAACTTGTGCTGGACACTAATATTTACAGTGACTATGCTGAAGGACTGCCTCAAACAGTTGATTTTATGGCGACCTATGGCGAATTCATTTATTTGTCCTCAGTAGTTCTTGGAGAACTATATTTTGGGTTTATGAAAGGCAGCAGGCAACAATTTAACGAGAAAAAATTGCACCAGTTTATCGGTCGTTTAAGAGTAGAAATCATTAATGTGAATGCGAATGTTGCTAGAAAATACGCCATTATATATTTATCGTTACAAAAAAAGGGCACCAAAATACCAATAAATGATGTATGGATTGCGGCATCCTGTATGGAAGTCGGAGGAACACTGCTGACAAGAGATCAGCATTTCAAGGTGGTGGATCAAATAGAAACCGTTATCCTTGGCTAAAACGCATTTGCTCTTTCATAGAATCGTCGTTCGGAAGTGCGAATATCCTGAATGCGGCGTAATAATTCATCAAAATAATCAAAGGGTTGGTCAGGATTTTTCAATTTTTCATCATCCAGCACAAATCCTTTGACGATATATTCCCGCAGGCGTTGGGTTGCCCATTGACGGAATCTGGTTGCCACATGAGATTTAACCCGGTAACCAACGGAAATGATCATATCAAGGTTGTAGGAATCTACGGAACGGGAAACTTCTCTTTTTCCTTCCTTTTGAACTATTCTATATTTTCGAATAGTTACTTCCGGCAGAAGCTATCCTTCGTTGTAAATCTCTTTTACATGATAATTTATAGTGTTTACGCCAACCTGAAACAACTCCGCCATCAGCTTTTGAGTTAACCAAACCGTTTCGTCTTCAAGACGAACTTCAATTTTTGTATCGCTCCTTTCGGTCTGATAAATAAGAAACTGTGTATTCAGTTTTTGAGGCAGATGTTTAGCCATCATTATACAGAAACAGAATGTTTAAATGGTAGAGACCTGGTGATCGATAGCATCTGTATGCAATCAGGGCCAAAATCGGATCTGTCAGACATATCGAAAGTTATGAGGCCGGCTGATATCCTGAAGGTTTGAAGAGATATCTTAAACGATCAGTTTCTACATGGAGTTTTGTTTACGAGTATGAATTGTTAGAAACCTGGGGGCGTACCGCTTAGCAATAAAAAGCTGTAAACTGCAAAACTAAACTGCGTCCCTCTTTTTATTATATTCTATTTGACAGCCGCTACGATTTATAGTGGAATACCGTTCTCGATATGTAAAAAAGCTTATACTATGAAGCAGGAGGAAAATTTACTATGAGTCTCAAAAGAAAAGGATTTTTAGAAGGTCATAAGAAAGTCGCCGGTGATAAACTTGTAACCCGTATGTCTTCTCTCAAAGAGAAAGGTTTGGACGCCGTCGCGATTAAACGCGACAGCTTTATCAAAAAAATGAGGGCCGACATCCGCAAAGCAAATTACCGCCTATCCTGTATTGCCGCCCAGGAGAAGTTAAACGCTGATAAAGTCCAAACCAAAACAGAAAAACTGGCTGCCAAAAAGAACACCCCTGATAAGCCGTCGGCAAAGATCGCCAAGGGTGCTCCCGCAAAGAAGGAAAAGAAAGAAAAAAAGAAAGCGCCACCTCCTGCTTCGGATGAGTAAGAGTAGGAATCGGCTGTTCATCCGAATTTTTATTGATCCCTGTCAATTGATCGTAACATCCGGCTCTCATGGTTGACCGGAAGCGTACATTTAGAAATTGCAGAATGCTGATTCCATTCCCCTCTTTTTGTTTTCAGATCTATCCACAAAACCTAAGGTTGGTCAGACATATCACAGGTTTTTGAGGTGGATTATATCTTCACCAGAAAGGATGGTATCTCAGGTCTTAAAAGCAGTTCTTGGGCGGGTTTAGGTAAACTGGTCAATACACCCCTGGACAGTTCAACTTTTGGAATATGGTATCACAACCTTCAATATGGCATTTCCGGTTCCATATACATAGCAGATGTACGAAACCGCTTCGCGGTAGCCTTTCCGCCCGTCTTTTCTCATTTCAAAACACTTATCATGCTCAATCGATCACAATGATTCAAATATAAGGAATCGCTCGCACAACGCAGGCGCTCACGCTGCGCAAGCGCCTGCGCTGCGCGTGCACCGCGTGTCGCTCTATCTTTTATAATAATCAGGATTTCGCTCCAACCAGCCAACATTCCTCCAAACAACCGTTTCTTTTTACCCCGATAGTATAAAATACCTCCAACTCGTTATTAACCCACAACAAAGGAGGTATGACATGACAGAATTACGTCAAAAAATGATCAGGGCTTTGGAACTTAAGAACCTCTCCCATCACACACAGAGGGCCTACCTTGCCGCTGTCACAGGGATCGCCAGGTTCTATAATCAATCACCTGATAAAATGACCAAAGAAAAAATCGAGGATTATCTTCTCTATCTCAAACATGACAAGGGCAATGCACCCAACAGTTGCTACAGTGTTCTTACCGGACTTCGCTTTTTCTACAAATACGTGACCGAAAAAGAGATACCCGTCACCTACAGCATCAGAAGGACAACGAGAAAACTTCCACAAGTTCTTACAATGGAAGAAATCTGGAAGATCATCTGTTCTACGAACAACCTCAAGCATCGTCTTATCCTGATGACCACCTACTCGGGAGGACTCAGGGCCGGCGAAACCATTAACCTCAAACCCGGGAACATCGACAGCAAAACGATGCTGATCAAGGTCAAAGGTAAGGGTAATAAGGAGCGCTACACCCTGCTTTCAAAAAGACTGCTTGTCGAGCTCAGGTCCTATTACAGGGAGTATCGTCCCAAAACCTACCTGTTCCCATCCTCATTTAAAAAAAAGAAAGATCAGCCTTTATCCTACGAAACCATCCGTATGATTTACGAAGATGCCAGAAAGAAGGCGGGCGTTAAAAAAGGAAAAGGGCTTCATACCCTGCGTCACAGCTTTGCCACACATCTTTTGGAGGCAGGATACGACATCAGAAAAATACAGGTTTTGATGGGCCATGCGAAACTGACCACCACCACGATTTATCTGCATGTGAGCCGCAAAACTCTATCAAAGATCCCAAGTCCTTTGGATCTTATTAACGCAGAAAATTCAGGAAAGGAGGACAGCACCGATGACCCAAATCATAAAACCTGAAAAGAAAACGCCGGAGGTCGCCGATATATTCCATCATCATATGGATGACTATAAAGCCGAGTATCCCTTATGGCCGGAACATCGTAAAATCGTATCCGACCTCTTGAACTGCCGCACCGCTCACCTTGGTGGTTATATTGAGCGTTGCGACACATGTGACGCGGTACGCATTACGTATCATTCATGCCGTAATCGGCACTGCCCCAAATGCCAGCATATGCCGCGGGAAAGATGGCTTGAAAAACGAAAAGACGAGATCTTACCGGTCAGCTACTTTCATGTTGTCTTTACCCTGCCGCACGAGTTGAACACTGTCATCTTAAACAATAAAAAGGTGATGTTCAACATTCTTTTTGCAGCGGCATCCAAAACCCTTTTGACATTTGGCAAGAATGAACTCAACGGTACTTCAGGCTTTTTGGCTATTTTACACACGTGGGATCAAAAGCTCAATTCCCATTTTCATCTGCACTGCCTGGTACCCGGCGGTGCTGTGTCAAAGGATAGAAAGCGATGGCTGCCGGTAAAAAACGATTATCTCTTTAACGAGGAAGCATTGTCACGGGTCTTTCGCGGCAAGTACATGGAGCGTCTGAATCATGTCCGCAAAACCGGTGCGCTCAAATTTACAGGTGAAGCCTATGGCAACTTCAAAAACATGCTGTATGCAAAAAACTGGGTGGTCAGTGTACGCGACCCCGTCAAGCGCCCGGAACATGTTCTCGAATACCTGGCACGCTATACCCACCGGGTAGCCATTGCCAACAGCCGCATCAAGAAACTTGAAAACTCCATGGTGTCCTTCACCGCCAAGAACCGGAAAAAACAAAGGACGGAAACGATCACCATCACGGCTGTGGAGTTTATCCGGCGGTTCCTCTTACACAGTCTACCAAGCGGTTTTGTCAGAATCCGGCATTATGGTTTTTTGGCCAACCGTAACCGTAGTGCAAATTTAAACACCATTCGGCGTTTGATGGGATTATCCCCTCCACCTGAAAAAGAAGTCGCTTCCCTGGAGGAGATAATGCGAAAGCTTACGGGCACAGATATTACAACCTGTCCCTGCTGCAGCAAAGGAAAAATGCAATTTTTTGCAGAGATACCAAAAAGCCGGGCACGACCACCGAGTCGCCTGATCTGTTCAGTGGGTTAACCGGCCAACTCGTATTTTTTGAATTGTCCTTTGAATAACGATAGGAGAGGTACGCCCTGACCCACAATAATACCCTTAAATGGCATCGTCGTTGGAAGGCATCGAGGTTTAAATGGCGAAATATACAGTATGGTTCATCGCAAATCATTCCGTTCTAATATCCCCGCCTGGCAATTGGCGAAGCTTTCCTAATACCAGATTGAAATACAATACCCATATAGAAAAATCGTGCAAGCTCGTCCGCGAATCGGCGTCGTACATCTTTGTTTTATCAATAATCCCGCATCGATAAATCCACATTCAAAATCCTGTTGCCAATAGAGCTAAAAAACTATAATCTTTAACTTATCTACTGCGGGACATCCTATAATCCTTTTGTCAACCCAAAAACGATAAATTTTAAAGTTTTATAATATCAGACAGTTAAGAAGGTGTGCATTTTAAAGGCGCACCTGTCCTTTGTTCTTTGACATCATTTTTCGGCGATTCTCTCACCAATACGAACCCTACCTCTGATAGTTACGTTTATCCGGTATGTCTTATAACATTAAGACTTCCAATCATCCCTTATTCAGAGTCGAAAGTTCAGTGAGAGGCCCAGGACTGTCCCTCCAGAAGTCTTAATGCTCCAACTATGGATAACGGACTCTCTCGCCGAAATAGTAACACTTATTATTCGATATTCAGATATGCCGGATCAAACACCTGTCTTTTCTTCATCAATGTCCAGGCAATTACAAGCATTTTGGCAGCCAGCTTAACGCGCATCTTTGTTTTAATTCCACGCTCGCGTTCTCTTCCCCGAAGAAGTCTGGTAAAGTATGTTCTGAACAGATCGACTCTTGCGGCGGCTACATGAGCTGCCTGATACAAGGCGTAGCGAAGCTCACCGTTACCTTTTTTAGATATTACCGGGATCGCCTTGTCGCTGGTTTTACCACTACGTTTTGCACACAGATCATAGCCGGCTAATTTGATAAGCTGTTTTCGGTTTTCAAATCGAAAAGGATCGCCAATCGAAGCCAACACCCTGGCCGATATGTATGGGCCAAAGCCCGGTATCGTCAGCAGGTAGCTATATTCAGCAAACTCAAGAGCGACATCTTTTATAGCCGTTTCAGTTTCTTTTAGCTGTTGGCGAACTTGCTTTAGTTTTTCTACCAGAAGCTGAGCTTCGAACGCTGCCGCTGATCCCATCGGACAGCCTATAGATTCTATCGCCTGTTGATGGATTTTTCGTAGTCTAAGTAGCTGAGCTGTCCCTCGCCGGGTTCGCGTCACTATCTGAAAGAACGACTCAAAGTCCATGCCGGCGATTTTATCCGGGTCCAGGCACCATTTGACAATTGCCAGGCTCTCACTCTCACAAGCGCTGTAGAACCTGTCAAGTTCGGGAAAGTACTGGGCCAGAAGATTATTTCTGATTCGCATCCGAAGACTGTGCTCTTCTTTCTTCAGCCGTCTTCTCAATGACAGTAAAGACCGAAGCTCAATAATGCCAGGTGACGGACTATCATAGTAAAGACATCTTCTCCTGGAAACCAGGTCTGCAATATTGGCTGCACATTTGGTGTCATGTTTATCCCAGCGCCCGTCAAGAAGCTCCCGATTCCTTTTGACCGCTACACCAGAAACAAGAACGACGTTACAATCGCAACGGATTAAATGACTGGCCAATGGCTTATGGTAATTGCCGGTCGGCTCCACTCCATAGATGATTTTAGAAAGGCCGTTTTGAGACTTGATCTCCTCGGCGGTTTTCAGTAGCCGAGAAAAACCATCTAAGTCATTTTTAAAGATCAGTTTTCTAAACAAAGATTTTCCAGTTGCCGAGCCCATGAAAGCATGATGTTTGTCTTTGCCCACATCGATACCGACAACCAAATATTGATCCGATCTGGTGATCTCTTTAACAATTTGACAATACTGCCTGCGCCTGATAAGTTCTTGATTACTCATAATAACCTCCTTTTGGTGTTAAAGGGTTTTAATTTGCCACCTTTATGCTATCAGGAGGTTATTTATTTACTATGACTTAGATCATTTTGTTCTGAAGCAATCCTCGTACCCTTGGGGATATAACCTTCTGCTATTTTAATATATAACTATGGATAAAACACTAAATAGATATCGCAGATTTAGCTGATCGTTATATGTTGGAGTGATCTCAAGAATTGAAACTGGCCCGTTTTGTGTGGTCTCCACTACATATCTCAGATTGGCCTATTAATCAGATCGTGGTAAGCTGTGCTTACTCCGGTAATCCCGCCTTGCGCAAGGCATCAATAATTTTTTCTTTATTCCGACCTTTAACTCTCTTTGCCCATTTCTTGAGTGTAAATTTGGGTTGTATCCTAAGCACTTCGGCGGCTTGATCCCGGGCTTCCTCATACCGTCCTGACACGCCATAAATCTGAGTCAGTATAATTTGGGCGATAAAATCATTGGGATTTTGACGGACTGCTTTCTTGCCCCATGTGATCGCCTCTTCGTATTGATCCGTCATGGCATAGGACCATGCTATACCAAACAAATAATAACTCGGCGGGATAGGATTCAGACGTATGGCTGTCTTATATTCTGGAAAAGACTCCTCATATCTGCCGGCAAACCTGAGGGTATGGCCCAGAAACGCATGAGCATCAGCTGAATTGGGATCAAGATCTACACCGTGTTCGGCGGTGGCAACGGCCTTATCATGCTGCTTTGTCATTGAATATAGGAATCCCAAAGCGCTATAAGCTTCAGCATAAGCGTTATCCAAGGCAATAGCCTTCTGTAACAACTCAATGGCCTTGGTCAAAGATTGTTTAGGGGATTTACTCGTGCCGAACCACACATCCATTTTGTGGGCTGCACTCAGAGCTCTATAAGCCGGTGCGTATTTAGGATCTAAGGCAATGGCTTCCTCTGCCAATTGTTTCCCCAATGCATTACTCTCTCTATTAAGACGCAGGATAGCTTCCATTGACTGCAGGTACTTTAAGTAGGCATCAAGATTGTCTGTGCCTTTCGAGGCTGTTCGGGCTTGTTCGCCCTCCGTCAGCCTGACCTGCAAAGCTGTGATGATTTTTTTTGTGATGTCATCTTGGAGGGCAAATATGTCTTTTAACTCACGGTCATATCGTTCGGACCATATGTGATTTCCTGTGGTTGCGTCGATAAGCCGAGCCGTAACCCGAAGCTGATTTTCTGCCTTCTGAACGCTGCCCTCCAATACATATCGAACGCCCAGCTCTCTGCTCACCTGTTTGACATTTACGGGTTTACCTTTGTATGTGAATGTCGAGTTACGGGCAATCACAAACATTTTCGAAATCTTTGAAAGGGCGGAAATGATGTTTTCGCTAATCCCATCAGCAAGATATTCCTGTTTAGGATCTCCACTCAAGTTATCGAAGGGTAGCACTGCAATAGAGGGTTTATCAGGCAGCGGAAGTTGTGGTTTATCAGGTATTCCTGCCTTGTGTAAGGCACCAAGAAACCGCTCTCTATCAACTTCCCTCTTGTATGTGACTTTCTTTTTAAATTTATCTAAAGTAAACTTGGGTTGTATCCTGAGCACTTCATCAGCTTCAGCCCGAGCTTCCTCATCTTGTCCTGACAAGCTATAAACCACGGTCATCATCACACGTGCTAAGAGATCATTAGGCTCTTGACGGACTGCTTTTTCACACCACTTTTTTGCTTCCTCGTATTTCCCCGTATAGGCATAAGACAATCCTAAACTCCATAAGTGACTATTCGGCGGGATAGGATTAAGACGTATCGCTATCTTATATTCCGGAATGGACTCTTCGCTTCTGCCAGCAAAAAAAAGTGTCTTGCCCATTAGGAAATGGCCCCAAGCTGAATTGGGGTTAAGTGCCACAGCCTTCTCCGTTTGGGCAATGGCCTTATCATACTGCTTCGTCATTGAATATAGGAAACCCAAAGCGCTGTGCGCATCAGCATTTGTATTATCCAAGGCAATAGCCTTTTGTACTAGTTCTATGGCCTTCCCTATAGACTCTTTGGGAGATTTACTAGCCTTAACCCACACGTCCATCATGTGGGATCTACCTAAAACATAGTACGCCCACGAATAATCCGGGTCTAAGGCAATGGCTTCCTGTGCCAACTGTTTTGCCAAAGCATTACTTTCTGGATTAATTTTGTTAATCAGCTCATTCGCCTGCAAGGATTTTAGATAGGCCTCAAGATTATTTGTGCCTTTCGAGGCTGTTCGGACCTGCTCACCCTCCGTAAGCTTGACCTGCAAAGCTGTGATGATTTTTTTTGTGATCTCGTCTTGAACCGCAAATATGTCGTTCAGATTTCGGTCATACCTTTCCGACCAAAGGTGATGCCCTTTAAGAGCATCAATCAACTGGGCTGTTATTCGTACCTTGTTTCCGGCCTTTCTCACACTTCCCTCTAAAACATACTTTACCCCCAGTTCTTCAGCCACCTGCTTAACCTTCACAGGTTTTCCTTTATAGGTGAATGTGGAGTTTCGAGAAATCACAAGGAGCTTTGGGATCTTGCTAAGTGAAGAAATAATTTCTTCAGTGATCCCGTCGCTGAAATATTCCTGCTCAGGGTCGCCGCTCATGTTAACAAAAGGCAAGACTGCGATGGAAGGCTTGTCAGGCAACTGATATGCCATCTTTTCTACAGACGCGGGCTCTACTGACGGGCGTCGCATGTAAAACTGCCAGATCCCCACAGCAAAGGCCAACACAAGGACAACAACTGCCCCAACAAGAATTGGCATTCGCCGCACTGGTGCAAGTTTTTCCTCTTCCAGCTTTCCTGCAACCGTCACCCTCGGATCCATCAAGACCCGATAGGCACCCACCGGCTTGGAAATGTTTTTTACCGTTTGATCGCCGATAAAATCATATCCATAAGGCAGCTTACTTTCGATGTGAACAAAAGCTGTCTTGGAGATGCAAATACCACCCGGCTCGGCCAAACCTTCCAGTCTGGCGGCGATATTGACGCCATCACCATATATCCGGTCACCTTCTTGAATGACATCTCCAAGGTTGATGCCAATACGAAACTGCATCTTCCTATTTTCGGGCAGTTCGGTATTTCGGGCACTGATCTCTTTTTGAACCGCCACAGCACATTGCACTGCATCGACCACACTGGCAAACTCAGCAAGCAAATTGTCGCCCGGAGAATCCACCACTTTCCCGCTGTGCTGCTGGATAAGGGTGGTCATCACCTCACGGTATGCTGTTATTGTTCGGACAGTGGCTTCTTCATCTTCACCCATGAGACGGCTGTAGCCTTCGACATCCGCACTGAGGATAGCGGTAAGCTTACGTTTAAAGCCTTGTGTGGTCATTGAGCACCCCCTAATGCTTTTAGTTGATGAAGACCTGCTTTTTGAAAGATGTTTGTAGAAATAACAAGTTGTTGTGGAAGCTTCTTAGGCCAAATAGAGAGTGAGATCAGCAGAATATGAAGTGTTACACAATGGAGATCTTATCGAGATGGAGGTCAGATTTTGTATGAGAGTCAATATTATTCAGGATATTATTAGAAAAGTTCCATGTCAAAGGAAATATTGTTCGGGAACACAATGTTTGGACACAGTTGGATGATGTGGCGAGTGCATGTATCTTGCCAAAACAACAACCTGAAGTCAGTTCATGTTGATTACATATATCATAAAAATGAAATAGGCAAACCCGGTGAAATGAGTTTGCCCATTTTTATGATATATGTAATCAGCATGAACTGACTTCAGGTTGTTGTTTTGGCAAGATACATGCACTCGCCACATCATCC
>PVMK01183561.1_pt1 | contig 12902 bp, 14 predicted proteins | sample 1853481 | NCBI WGS metagenome assembly PVMK01 (sample SAMN08533507, study PRJNA380276) | Marine sediment metagenome, whole genome shotgun sequencing project.
GGTTCGTTATAAGTAACCAGACAATAAGGTCGTCCACTAATGACGTCACTGACAGTGTCAAGTGCACCATTTCCGAAACAGATTTTTACCGGGTTTTCAAACGTCCACACGGGCCATCCCCCAACTTGACTGCAATACAGCTTGCCTGGCAAGGCGCTGTTTTATTGTTATTGACAGGATGGTTGCATATTTACTAGTATTTAACAAATGCATTAAAACAATTGAATCCATTCATTTAATCGATGTTACATTCTCAACTTAGATCATTTCATGCAGTCGCCAAAGAAGGCGGTTTCACAGCCGCATCCAGGGCAATTCACCTAGGCCAATCAACAATTTCGACTCAAATCAAGGCATTGGAAGATACGTACGGAGTCACCTTGTTCCACAGGCCGGGACGCAAGATACAAATTTCTGATTGTGGAATGGCTCTGTTCAAGATCAGCCAAAGAATACTCAAGCTGGAAGAAGAGGCGCGGGACCTACTCAACAACTACGGGGGTATTCTGACCGGAGATTTAAGGGTTGGGGCTGTCGGACCATACCATGCGACCGGCATGCTCGCCATGTTCAATAAAAAGCATCCGGGCATCAATTTGACGGTAAAACTTGGAAATTCGATGGAAATGGTCGACCTGTTAATGAGTTACTCGGTTGATGTTGCAGTACTCGCTCATACCGAAGACAACCCGGCTATCTATGCCCGTCCTTTCAGTCGTCATCCAGTCGTAGTGTTTGTCAATTCCTCCCATCCTTTCGCTAAACGGCAGCATGTCAGATTAGAAGAATTGCAGGATCAGCGCTTTGTCCATCGTGAAATGGGATCAACCACTCGCCTTGCTTTTGAAGAAGCCCTGAACAAAGCCGGAGTTGCGGTAGACTCGGTAATGGAAGTAGGGAGTCGTGAAGCGGTCTGGCTGGCAGTAGAGCGAGGAATTGGGATTGGTGTGGTTTCAGAAGTTGAATTTAATCCCCACCCCAATCTCAGGACCCTCAAAATATCTGACGCGGAAATTTTTACCACGGCACACATCACCTGTCTGGCAGATCGTGTAGAATCTAAAATTATCAAAACTTTTTTCGAAATTGCTGAGTCGATACCAGATTTCCAAAGGGTATCCAGCTAATCCCCAGTTCCAGTCGCAAATTGTTATCCCCTATCACGCTCCTGGCCGACACGCAGGATTTATTCCTTACCTTCTACTCCCGGCAGATTGGAGTTATTCATTTAAATGCATCAGTAATCGTGCTGCAAGCGCAACCACTGATAGCGGTCGCCCGAGCGAATCGCCAGTTCATTAACATCGGCACCCTTTATGACCGTAATCGAGATCATGTCGCCTGGTTCGCCCTGGGCCCAGACTTTGCGATAGAAGTCGGCCATGGAAACTACCGGATTGCCGCCAGCCGCCGCAATGATGTCGCCGGGTTCAATACCGGCCGTCATAGCGGGTCCGTCGTCGGCAACTCTCTGCACTAGCAAGCCGCCCTCAACTTCTGCGGTGTAGATGCCGAGCCAGGGCGTGCGGGGTCCGGATGAGCGGCCGTCGGTGAGCAGGTCACCCAGCACCGACTTGAGACGGTCAATCGGAAGGAACATGTTGCCGGGCACAATTTGCTCGCCGATGATGGCGTCGCCAACAGCCAACGATCCAATCCCAATCAGTTTCCCGGAAGGCGTTATCAGGGCAGCGCCGCCGAAGCGGGGATAGGGAGGTATCGTAAACAGGGCGTCTTCGAGCAAATACTCCCAGTAACCGGCAAACTCTCGCTCACCAGTAAACAGGGCCGGCCGGACGGTCTGGGAACCGCCGTAGCTGGCGATCAACATTTTTTCCCCTAGAGCCAGCCCGGTCGATGAACCAAGTTCCATCGGTCGGATATCCATATCGGCCGTGGCGCGCAGCAAACCGAACCCCGTTTCGTAATCATAGGCAAGCACTTTGACCGGTACCAGCTCGCCACCCGGAAGCACGATCTCCACCTGCTCGGCTTCGAGAATCAGGTAGCCGATGGTTACAATGAGGCCGTTGGAATCGATAAGCACGCCGGAACCGGCCCTCTCTCTGCCGAGAGAACTGGCGGTACGGGCCTGGGCTGGAACCGTGGCATGAATGCCGACCACAGCGGTTAGTAACTCGTCCACACTATCCCAATTGGCCGCGTTGACAGGAGACGATGACAGAACGCCGAGCAATATAGTGAATAGGGCCACTCGGAACCGGTTGCGTGATGAAATGTTGAAAACAGTTTCCACAAGCCACTTATTCATGAGGAGATGGAGTCGCCGATGAATGGATATCTAGACTACCACACCTGCTGGCGAGTAGGGCTATGAATCGCCCTGAGTATTCCGTGACAACGGGGTTCCAATGAGAATACCAACTGATTATTGAGACAATATTTTCCAGAAGGAACTGAATTATCATTACACTCTCAAGCACGACCGAATGCCGTGGCTCGTCAACTCAATGAACGACCCCGTAAAACCCTGGAGTTCGAGACACCTGCAAAGAGATATAATGAGACCCGGTATCGATGAATCCTAGCCTGGGTGCGTACGTTTGAGGAAGAAACGCGTCAGCAGAGGTCCGAATAATTCAAAAATCACGGTGGTACTGATTACCAGCGGTAAAATCAAATTTTTATACTCGGGAAACCTGCTGACCGCCACCAGTGCCATGCCTATTGCGACACCCGCCTGTGGCAACAGGGCCAGGCCTAGCCAGTGTTGAAAATAAGCATCAGCGCCACTGTACCTGGTGCCGATTTGGGCGCCGACTATCTTGCCTGAAATTCGGGCGAAGATGTAAACCAGTCCGAACAATCCGATACTCAGTACAGCATCAATTCGCAATGATGCTCCAGCGAGTACGAAGAATATAACCATGAACGGCCACTCGACATTTTCGATTTCGTGAAAAGCATGTTCGTGGTGCTCGGCAAGACTGCGTATTACCGTAGCCATCATCATCGAGGCGATGAGGAAGGAAACCTCGAGCCACATTGCCAGTCCGCCACAGACGAATACCAGGCCCAATGCTTCAGTCAACATCGGTCGACCCGGTTTAATGCGGCCGGTGAGATAGGCAGCGGGCCAGCCGATAGCCGCACCCAGGAGTAAGGCACCACCAATCTCCCAGGCCGCGCTCATAATCGGAGCGGCGAAGCCACTTGTTTGCTGCAAGAAAGCAATCATCGTGATACCAAAGCTAAAGAACAACAGGGCCCAGACATCATCCAGCGCGACAACGGATAACAACAGTTTGGTGGAGTCATCTTGCTGGCCGAATTCCTGCACCGTATCCACCGTCGCTGCCGGTGCTGTAGCAGCGCCGATACATCCCAGCAGGATACAGGCTTCGATTGGCACTCCGACCAGAACCAGTGCCAGAAACACAACCAGCGAAGCGCCGAGTGCGGCAAACAGAGAAATCGAGAAAATTTGTCGCCCCGAAGTTTTCAGTATTTCAGGGGTTATCTGGCCGCCGAGCAAGAAACCCACCATCAAAAGTGTAATATTGGCGATGATGTTGAACTTGCTGGTAACTACCTGCGGGATCAGATCAAGCACCTGTTCACCGACCAGGATACCCATCAACAATAGCAGGGTAACCCGGGGAAATATCGTGCGTCGCCCAACCGCGTCTGCGGCCATGCCCAGCAACAAGATACCGCCTATTGCCAGCAGTATCTGGTAGCTTGATTGCATGTCGATACCTGGATCGTGACTATTCATGATTGTTTAGCCAACGATCAGGTTTGCATGGTTAATCTGCGACAGCCTGCCCGACTGGCTCCCGCTTTGCGACATGTACTTCTCGTCTAGCGCCATACTGAATATCCCGATGCCCGACCTGGCAACTCGAATATCATGCAGGTTAACCGGGTAAATCACTTCAGATTACGCAAATAAAACTCGTCGATTGCTTGCAGTACATCGTGTCGACTGATTTGTCCGACTAACTGTCCCTGACGAAGCACCGGGAAGCGACGATAGTTAGATTGCAAAAATTTCTCGGCAGCGGCGAGAATACTAATATCGGCTTCGATGTGTTCTACTTCCCGGCTCATGTACTGCTCAACCTTACCACCCCAGTCCTGGTGGTAGGCGGTATTGTAGGCAATCTCGAGGCAGTCCTTTTTCGACAGCACACCAACCAACTGCCCTGTATCATCGAGTACCGGTGCGCCTGACAACGACCTGTCCAGTAAAACCCGCATGGCGTGGACAATATCCTCCTCGGGTGAGAAGCTGATCAAATCGGTCGCCATATATTGTTCGATGCTGGTGTTCATGAGCCTGCCTTACGCACCAGGCATTCGCTACAGTTGCCACAACTGCCTGCCAGCGGGCGTTGGCGCATAACTACCCCAAGCGCTAGTCCGACAACCGCTAGCACAAAGAGGGGTACGGCAAAAAGTATCGTAGTCATAATTAATATCTCCTGAGGCGCTTAGGTGCCAAAGTCGTCATAGTGAATATTTTCCGGCAAAACTCCGAGATCGTCGAGCATGGCTAACACCGACTGCACCATCATTGGCGGTCCACAAAGGTAGTACTCACATCTCTCGGGTGATGTGTGTTTGGACAGATATTCATCGAAAGCGACCTGGTGAATATAACCAGTATGGCCATCCCAGGTGTCATTGCTTTCTGTTTCTGAAAGTGCCGGATGCCAGCTAAAGTTAGCATGATCGCGTTGTAAAGCCTCGAAAACCTCGTTGTAGTACAACTCGCGCTGAGAGCGGGCCCCATACCAGTAACTGATCTTGCGGTTTGTCTGCCGGGTCTCTAGCAGATCCAGAATCTGTGCGCGCAAAGGTGCCATGCCCGCACCGCCACCGATAAACACTGCTTCACAATCTGTCGGTTCGACAAAGAAGTAGCCATAAGGGCCACTGACATCAATTGAATCGCCGGCTTTGAGCGAAAACAGCCAGCTTGACACGATGCCGGGTGGGACCTCGGAGTAACCGGGAGGCGGTAGTGCGATACGCACGTTGAGGATTATGACACCTTTCTCAGCAGGATGGTTGGCCATTGAGTAAGCCCGGGTGACCTCGGTCTCGCTACTGGCCTTAAGCTTCCACAGGCCGAACTTGTCCCATATGTCGCGATATTCAGAGTCGATATCGAAATCGGAAAATGGAAGCTGGAACGATGGGCTGCTCAGTTGTACAAAACCACCTGCGCGAAAATCCATCTGCTCTCCCGGCGGCAGGTCGAGTACGATTTCACGAATCAAGGTGCTGACATTTCGAGTCTGCGCAACTCGGCAGGACCAGGTTTTTATATCGAAATATGATTCATCCACTTCGATCGACATGGGTCTCAGTACCCGCACCTGGCAGGCGAGTCGAGTACCGCGCCTGGCTTCGCGCCGATTCAGCAGGGAGAGTTCCTGCGGACCTGCTTCGCCGCCACCGCTTAACACCCGTGCCTTGCATAGACCGCAGGTGCCGACTCCGCCGCAGGCACCGGGTAGTTGAATGCCGGCGTTCTGGCATACCTCGAGCAGGCGTTGGCCGATCTGTGCCTTAATCGTTCTACGCGTATTAATCTCGATATCACATTGACCCCGTGGTACCAGTAGATAACGTGCCCATAATACGAACAGGGTCAGCAACAGGACAATCGCCGAAAAAAATATAATACCGAGGATAGTCTCCAGCATTATCCCATCCCGGCGAATGCCATAAAACCAAACGACATCAGCCCAGCGATAATGAAATTAATCCCCAGGCCCTGAAGCCCATGTGGGATATCAGCGTATTTGAGTCGATCGCGAATGGCCGCGAACATTACTATAGCCAGGGCCCATCCCATCCCCGTGCCAAAACCGAAGACCAGGCTTTCAACAAAGCTGTAACTGCGCTCGACCATGAACAGGCTGCCACCGAGAATAGCGCAGTTAACCGTTATCAGGGGTAGGAAAATTCCCATAGCTCGATATAGCCTTGGTATATGGAATTCGAGTGTCATTTCCAGCACTTGCACCATAGCCGCGATAATGCCGATAAAAGCGATGAGACGTAGAAAGGAGAGATCGATATCGGGCAGGCCGGCCCAGGCCAGGGCACCGGGTGCCAGTAGCCAGCTGTAGATGAGATTGTTGACTGGTACGGTCACGGTTTGAACCACCAGTACGGCGAGTCCGACTCCGAACGCGGTGTCGACCCGTTTCGATACAGCCAGGAAGGTACACATACCGAGGAAAAAAGACAGGGCCAGGTTATCCAGGAAAACCGAGCGCAACAGTAGTTCAAAGAGGGCGTTCATTTTGTCGCTGTTTCCTCGACTGTGCCGAGGGTAAATTCAGCCTGCTCCCGCTGTTCCGGCCGCTTGCGGCGAATGAACCAGATGATGCCACCGATAATAAAAAAGGCGCTGGGTGGAAGCAGCATTAAGTGCAGGGGTTCGAAGGCGCCACCCTGGCTGGTGGGTATTAAAATCTGAATATTGAGCAGGCTACCCTTGCCAAAAAACTCGCGGATCGCGCCGACGATAATTAGGATCAGGGCATAACCCAGGCCGTTTCCAATGCCGTCCAATGCACTCGCCAATACACCGTTTCGCATTGCGAATCCCTCGGCTCGACCGAGTACAATACAGTTAGTGATGATCAGGCCGACGAATACCGATAGTCGTTTGCTGAGTTCGAAGGCATAGGCTATGAGTAGCTGGTCGACGATTATCACCAGTGACGCGATTATCGTAATTTGTACGATAATGCGAACCGAGCGAGGCAGTTGCTTTCGAATCAGACTGATCACACTGCTACTTAAGCCCAGCACGCAAATTACCACGGCACTCATTACCAGTGCGGTATCGAGTGAAGTGGTTACTGCCAGTGCTGAGCAAATACCGAGGATTTGCAGGGTCAGGGGATTATCGTCTATTAGCGGACGGCTGAGGATTTTCCAGTAGTTATTTTGCATCGCTGTTACTCCTCGCGGACCTGCTGTAAATACCGACCAAATCCCAAATCACCGAGCCAGAAGCGCAGGAGCCCGTCAACGCCCTGAGTGGTACGGGTAGCTCCGGAGATGCCATCAATCAGGTAACCGGAGCCATCGGTGCTAGCGCTGCCCACCCGTGACCTGACACCAATTCGTAACACACCATTGTCGTCAAAAATCGGGGCGCCACGCCATAGTGCCTCCCATTCGGGTTCCTGTATGCGCGCACCAATTCCCGGGGTTTCACCATGTTGGTAAAACTTGAGTGCCGCTATACTAGTAGTGTAACGGTCAAGAACCAGCCAGGCGTGTAAGCTTGACTGATAACCTCTCCCCCATACCGGCAGGATAATAAGATCGACATCTCCATCCTGGTCACGTACCAGATATACCCGTGCGTAAACCGCACGTCGCTTGATACCGGCAAGATCGAGATCGGCGGGAATCTGCATACTGCCTCCCGGTTGACCAATCGCCGTTTCGGCATTGAAGCTAGCAGGGTCCTGTGTATCGTCGTAGTGTCCGCTTGACAGATTGACGATTCGTGCTTCGAGATCTTCGAATGCCTGGGCCTGGCCGATATCAGCCAACGCGGTGAGGACAAATTCTAGCTGTTTGCGGCGCTCGGCCTCGACGTTGGCCTTTTGCAGTGGACGTAGACCCACCGATACCGTGGAAACCACCAGCGCGCAGACAAACGCGACTGCCAGCGATACGGCGAGTGCGCGGGTTACGCTGACGTTTGAAACAGCCTCAGACTTCACGTTGCGCCCGCTGACGAATATTAATTGCTATCACCGCGTAATCGATCAATGGTGCCAGTATTGATACCAATAATATTACCGGGATGACTGCATCGGGATGGGTGGGGTTGGCGACCCGAATCAGCACAACCAGTACGCCGATCAGAAGCCCCTGTATCCAGCGTCCCGGGTTGGTGCTGGACGAAGCTACCGGATCGCAGGCTAGAAAAACTGCAGCAAAGGCGAAACTACCCAGTAGAAAATGCCAGTGGGCGGGCATAGCGCTGGCGCCTGATCCCGTTCCCAGAAGATTAAATAGCGTAGTAGCTACCATTAATCCGATTATTTGTGCGAGTAGAAGTCGCCAGGAGATAATTCGAGCAAATAACAAAATCACGGCGCCGAGTACTACAGCGAATATTGAAGTAGTTCCCATGGCCCCGGGAGTGTTACCGATAAAAGCCGACCACAGGTTAATGTCAACCGCTGCCAATGCCGCCTCGCCACCCTGGTGGTAGAGCGAGAAAGCTTCACTTCCGGCATAGCCGCCGATTCCATTCCACAGCGGGTTTGAACTGGCGGTACCCGGAAAACTGATTTGCACAATGGCTATACCAAGCAGCGCCGGGCTCAGAAAGGTCTTTCCCTCACCACCGAATATGCCCTTACCTACCAGGATTGCAAATGACATACCGAAAATGACGTGGCTGAAAGGCGCCGCACCTGGTAGTAGCAGTGTAAACAACAACGCAATCACGATGAAGCCAGGTTCAAAAGACCGTTGGCGTTGTTCGGCAATTATTCTCTCCCAGGTACCGCCGACAAGTAAGGCAAGCATTAGTATCGGGACCAGATGCGCAATTCCCGCTGCAAACAGGTCGTAGATCCCTGGATCTATTGGACTGGCGCCAAGTGTAGTCGCGAGATTACTGCGCAGGCCACCGGTTTCCAGATTACCGGACAGCGGCATTCCCGACAGGTACTGGTAGCCGGTATTGAATATTGCGGCGATGCTAACCGGCAGCAGGGACAGTAGTTGCAGACGGTGGATGGGTGAGAAGCTGTTGTTGGCAAACAGTGCCGGTAAACTGTTGCCAACATTCTGGGTCGCCATTATGCAGCGCCCTCCAATTGATTTAGCACCTGTCTTAGCAATGTTCCGTAGTCACATTGTGACTGGCATGCCTGGCTCAGCAGGGCGAGGTCTTCTTCGACAAGTTCCAGCGCACCGAGGTCTCGGGCACGATCAACATCACCAACCTGCAGGGCCCGCATTAAAGGAACCGGGAAAATACCGGGAGGTGCCATAGATTCCAGATTATCGGTGGGTATCAATACCCGCTTCGTTGCTCGCACATCGGCCATGCCCCTGGCTACCACACTAACTTGTCGATGCCTGGCGCCCAGGTAGGCCTCTGCGCCGATAGCTAGCCTGCCACGTAGTTCAGAACCCGAATAAAGGTTTATCGGGCCCGGCCAGGATTCGTTATCGATTAAATCGGCAATCGAAGCCCCCTGGATAACCCGCAGGCTTTTGGGATCGGCCAGGCCAGGCGCGGTGACGTTAATAATCCTTTCTAGCCAGGGATTACCGTGTAATAAAAGATGACCGAGTGAAATAACATCCTGGTAGCCGATATGCCAGACCTCTCCGCCGCTGAAGCCAATCGGGCACAAGGCGTTGATGTGTACCCCGGGCAAAGCGCTCGAATGGCCCTCGGCAAAGGCAATACAATGTATGCCTGCCGACTGTTCGAGCGGTAGCACGCAAGAACTGGCATGACAGACGTACAGCGGTGCCTCGCTAATACCCGCCAGGCTGGTTACACCAAGTTTAAATTCTTCAGCGTAACTGTTAATTATCAGCAGGGGATCCGGTGCCTGTAGCTCATTATCCATCGCGGTAACAAAGATCGCCGCTGGCTCACCGTCAGGATCTGGAATCTTGCCAAATGGCCTGGTCTGCAATCCGGTCCAGATACCGGAGGCCAGCATCAGGCTACGCAATGAAGCCTTGTCCTGAGTTGCGGGCAAATCAAAATTGGTACTGACCTGATCCTTGTCGAGATCGATTCGCAGGGAAAGAAGTTTTCGCCTTTTCCCGCGTTCGATATTTGCCACTTTGCCTGATGCAGCTGCGTTAAATACGATAGCCGGGCGCCGCGCATCACGCATCAGGGTATCGCCCGCCCTGACTTGTCACCCGGTTGGCACAATAACTCAAAGTTAACTCCGGGGTAGTCCGCTCCCAGCAGGGCAGCGCGCGTGACGAACCGAGAACTAGGCTGCATTTCTCACCACGGACGGTAATGAAAAATGAAGACTACCCGGATTTATTTCTTCAGGAATATCTATTGGCTGTTGCAATATCTCGGCCCTTTTTTTATTCGTTTAGTTCAACTGGTTGAGGAGTCATGTTATACGATCAGATAAAACTGGCAACAGGGTTGCTAGCAGTCTGATTTACCCCGCCTGGTCTAAGCATTGCATAGCTATAAAACCATCCGTTTGATCTGAATTAATTGTGCACGGATAAATTTGTATTAGCTACATCCCAGCGGGACACTCCATCCAAATTTCATTGTAATCGTCTCTGAGAATTTCATAGGGCGTTCGGCCCTCGTATGCACCATGAGGGCGAGAGAAATTATAAAAGTTCTCCCATTCGATCAGCATCAGATTGAGATCCACATCATTGACGTAATTGAGAGGTATATTACAGCGCAGGCTGTCGTCAGCCGAGAGTGTACGCATGACTTCGCCGAGTAGCAGCCACATCGGCTTGATCAGTGCATTCAGTTTTTGCGGGCAATTGAGTATTACGGGCGCGATATCTCGTTCGCGCTCGACTGGGATAAGCTCTTCGGTCTTAGTAATGAATCTCCTTATGATCTATCGATAAAAATACTCAACCAGGGTCATTGGCACCGCGGGTACATAGGTGACCAGCATCAGCATCGCGAACAATACGCCGATGAAGTAGATGTTGACCTTGCTCACTTCCCAGATATCGGCTTTGGCCACCGAGCACGCGGTAACCAGTACACTGGCCACCGGCGGTGTCTGCTGTCCGATGCCCAGGTTCAAGGTGACGATGATACCGAAATGAACCGGATCGATTCCGACCTGGTGAACCAGTGGCATGACGATGGGTACGACCAGGATGATCGCTGCTGCGGAGTGCAGAAAAAGACCGACAACCAGGAAAAACACATTCAGCAGCGCGAGCACCATGTATTTGTTCTGAGTGATTTCGCCGATGCCATCTGCCAGAGTCTGTGGCACCTGGGCCTCGGTGAGGTACTCGCCGACCAGTACCGAGGCTGCCACCAGCAGCATTACCACCGCGGTCTGCACGCTACCGTCGATCATCGCCGTTTCAAATGCGGCCAGTCCAGTTCGCGGTAAATGAGTGCCGATTACAATGGCCGCCACCACGGCAAGCCCGGCGCCCTCGGTGGCCGTCACGAATCCGCCGAAGATACCGCCCAGAATGATCACAGGCAGGGTAAAGGCCAGCGCGGCATCCTTGAATGTCGCTATTACATGACTGGTTTTAAACACCTCTTCTACGGGATAGTTGTAACGTACCGCAAACCGGTAGGCTACGAACATCATCAGGAATCCTCCTAGAACCCCCGGGACAATGCCGGCAACAAACAATTGCACGACCGAGCTTTGCGCCATTACCGCATACAAAATCATCGGGATCGACGGTGGAATAATCACCGCCAGGGTCGCCGACGAGGAGGTAACCGCTGCCGCAAAAGGGGCCGGATATCCCTTTTCCTTCATTTGTGGAATCAGTATCGATCCCAGCGCGGCCACGTCCGCGACCGCCGAACCGGAGATCTCGGCGAAGAACAGCGATGTGCCGATATTGACCATCGCCAGACCGCCTTTGACGAATCCGAACAGCGCGGAGGCAAACGCGATCAGGCGCCGAGAGATACCGGTGGAATTCATGATCGCACCGGCGAGGATGAATAGCGGGATTGCGATCAGTGGGAAATTGGTGGCGCCGTCCATCATGACCAGTGCTACATTGGGCAAAACGTCAGGGCCATGTGCGAATACCATTGCTCCGCTGGCGACTACTGCTAGCGCCACTGCAATCGGCACATTGATCATTACCAGCACCATTAAGCCGATAAACATGAAGAGTACAATCATCGAGGGTTTGCTCCGCGCCTACTCATGCCGAAGCACCTCGACCTGGCCAGTTGCTTCGCGCCAGATCTGGGGCAGATTCAGGACTTCCGCAATCACGACCAGGATTGCGCCGATGGGTATCACGGACTGGGTAAACTGGGTACCTATATATGGCAGGCTGATCAGGGTGTCGCCTTCCAGGATTACCAAAACGATATAGCCGTACCAGGCCAGGATCAGGAAGAACCCGATCGTCACGATTTCCGAACAGATTACCAGCGGCACACGATATAAAGGTGGTATCGCGGCGATCAACCCGGGTACGCCGATATGGGCGCGCTTCAAAGCGGCGAGCGAGGCGCCATAATAGGTCAACCAGGCGAGCTGTACGGAGGCGACTTCGTCATACCAGGAAAGCGAATCCCCGGCCCAGCGGAAGATAACCCCCAGCACCACCACCACGGCCAGGCTGATGATCAGCAGTACAGTGATCGTTTCTAACAGGCGCTCGAATACAGAACGCGCAGAATCGAATTTATTCACTGGCGTGCCTGACGAAACAGAAACTTTTATTAATCGAGGAATTGACCTGCCCCGCTATAGCGGGGCAGGGTCTGGACACACTACTGCGCGAGTCCAAGGGCCGCGTCGATAAGCGCCTTACCGGTAGGCACCGAGCTGCCGAATTCTTCGTAGATCGGCTTGCTGGCATCGATAAAGGCCTGTTTGTCTGCATTATTGACCTGGATCCCGCCCGCCTTGAGCTCGGCCAGTAGGTCAACTTCCATTTTTGCAGCGGTTTTATAGACAAAACCCTGGGTTTCCATTGCCGTGCTCTCGAGGATATTACGTACATCCTTGGGCAGGTTATCCCAGTACTTCGTGCTAACCGTCACATAGGCGGGTGTGTATACATGGCCGGTCATGGAGAGATACTTTTGCACCTCCTGAAACTTGCCACTGGCAATCTGTGCTAATGGATTCTCCTGACCATCGAAGGTGCCAGTCTGGAGAGCGACAAATACTTCCGAGAACGACAGGGGC
>PVMK01125099.1_pt1 | contig 12899 bp, 15 predicted proteins | sample 1853481 | NCBI WGS metagenome assembly PVMK01 (sample SAMN08533507, study PRJNA380276) | Marine sediment metagenome, whole genome shotgun sequencing project.
AGCCGAAGACATGATAGCAATCTGCCGGGGCACCTATCATCGCCATGTGACCCATCTGTTTGGGACACCTGGAAAAGTCAGGAGCACAAGTCGAGGATCTGTCGTCGCTGATCGCTCGATGTGCAGCGTGAGGTTTTACCAGTGGTGATAGATTTTTCATTTTACTTTTACTTTTTAACCCATGAAAGGAGACAATCATTATGACTGAAAAAGAAGAAAAAATCCTGTACATCTGTACAAATGCCGGAGAAAATCCGGAGAAAGCGGCTATGCCCTTTGTGATGGCCAATGCCGCTATGAGCATGGACATAAAGACAACGGTTGCGTTGCAGGGAAACGGTGTCTATCTGGCCCAAAAAGGATACGTTGATACCATGTTGCCTGCCGGCGGTTTTCCGCCTGTTAAAAAACTGCTTCAAGATTTCATGGAACAGGGCGGAAACTTGCTGGTTTGTGTACCCTGCATCAAGGAACGCAACATCGATGAAGCCGAAGACATGATAGACGGGGCCCAAACAACAGCTGCCGGGACGTTGACTGTCGAGGCCCTCGAATCCGATGCTGTGTTTGTGTACTAAAACCGGGTTGTGGGTTGCGGGGTCCGGGTACCGATTCTAAATACGCAATCTATACATACCGAACGCGCAACTCACAACTTGTAGTATACCCGTAGAAGAGGCCTTTGCAAATCACACAAAACTGCGAACCTAAAGGCATAGTCCGCAAGCATAAAACATTTAAGCGAACAAAGGAGAGTGAGCTATGAATGAAAATAAGTCTGTTTCCCTAATGGAGGTGGACCGTGTTGAAATTCTCACCCTTATCGACAACTACATTGACATTCTTTTGCCGGCAACGGATATCGTGACACGCCCGCCGCTGGCCAAGGAGGGAAAGATTTTGGAGGACACTCTTTTGGCGGAGCATGGCCTCTCCCTTCTTATTACCGTTTATCAAGGTGAAACGAAACATACTATCCTGCTCGACACCGGTTATACTAAAGTGGGCCTGCTCCATAATATGGAACGGCTTGGAATTAATGCCGGCAACATCGAAGCCATTGTCATCAGCCATGGCCATATGGATCATACCGGATCTCTTTATGCGATCCTCGATCAGCTTCCCGCGCGCATTCCTTTGGTGCTTCACCCGGGAGCTTTTGTACATCCCCGTTATACCCGATCTCCGGACGGAGCCATGCGCCTTTGGCCTCAAACACTGGTGCAAGATGATTTAGAGCAGCAAAACGTTGAAATAACGGTGAGCAAAACACCAACCCTGATTGCCGAAGATATGATTATGGTAACCGGTGAGGTGGAGCGAACCACAGCATTTGAAAAGGGAATGCCCAACGCCCTTTTAGAGAAAGACGGAGAGTATGTGCAAGACCCGATTAAAGATGACCAGGCCCTGGTCATCAATCTCGCAGGCAAAGGTTTGGTGGTAATCTCCGGTTGCGCTCACGCGGGCATTGTCAATACGGTTGAATATGCAAAAAAAATTGACCGGCCAAAATAGTATCCATGCCGTTTTGGGAGGATTTCATTTAACGGGCCCATTTTTTGAAAAAATTCATGATGAGACTGTTGCAGCATTGAAAAAGATGGAGCCCGAGGTGGTCATGCCGATGCATTGCACCGGATGGAAGGCTATTCAAAAATTCCAGAAAGAGTTTGCCTCTAATTTTGTGCTCAGCAGCGTAGGGTCTAAGGTTATGCTCTCCTGATAAGGAAACAAGTGGGCCTTTGGCGACTTTGCAGGCAATGTGTTTTGCTCTCCATCGAAATACTTTCCGACAAAGACTGTAACCCCTTCGGAACGGTACTCTCGCATCACCTGAAAAGTTACGGGGATTCCAGCCAAGGCGACAAAAAGAAAATCATTAAAGAATTCCACGTTTTTGCCCGATATAAATATGAAATTACGGGATAGGGGTTAAGAATGGTTTCCGTCTTTTTGGGTCGCCCGACTCGCAAGGGGGCCGTCTTTTCTCCATACCCAGCATGTATCAACAAGGTAATTATTCACTATAGCCGGTGAAACCACATCGCCGCTTGGTTTTCCGGCATTAAAAATCCAGAAACCCTGCATTACTGCCGGTGCTATGGCAAATAAAAGTGTTGTCAAATGTGAACATTTCTTGCTTTCACTTAAAATTTTTTTCACTTTGCGTGTAAAACCGGGTGCTATTTTCAAACCTTTGATCGCGTCGAGACTGTTGGATGTTTCCTGGCACCAATCGTAAGGAATGCCCGGCATTTCAACCTTTATTTCCTTAATGGCAAGCGACGAGCACTCAATGACCAGCTGCACAACCATATGGTGAACCGTGTGAGGAGGACGCTTTTCTCCGGAAACATAGATAGGTGTCAAAGTATCCTCCTTGAGCTGCCCCTCAACAAGAATATTTTTTTCACCGTATTCATAAGTGGAGATTTCAATATTTCTGGTGTGAATTTTTTTACCCTTACGCTGATTATCCAAGCTCATAATTTCCTCCGGTAGTATGTAATTTTAATCGGTATCGTAAAGAATTGATGATAAAATGTCAATTAATTCTGAGGATTTAAGAAAGGGGACGTTATTTAGTGTCCATCCAGAAATGAGGATTTTTGTTCAATATCACTTGTCCCGGCGTAGCCTTCAGGCGAAGACGGAAGGCATGCGAAAAAAATAACCACCCCGAATAGAGCACGGGACAGGCAGGCATATGTGTATTATTCCGAGGATTATTTTTTGAGCATAACGCAGAGATTGGGCCTCCGGCTCGTAGAGGCGAGCCTACGCCTCGGAGAGCAAAAAGACCATTTATGGATGGACACTATCTGACGATCTTGCTACTTGATTTGCCGGATTGCTTTGCTCAAATCAGCTAATTTGTCGATTAACTTGTTCCGCTTAACAATTAACGTGGCTTTTTTAAAAGAAATTACAGAATCTTTTGGCATGTATGGGTTGCTTGGGTCTGATAAAATTTTTGATATTTCATTCCAGCTTTCTTTTGAAAAATTTATTTCTTCAAAAAACAGATCCGGCTTATGTCGATAAATATCCACGATTTCTTTTTCGTGTCTGATATTATACTTTTTGCATACTTTAAGCAGAATCTTTCCAGTTGCTTTGCTAACAGGAAAAGTTTCGATAAATGTCTGCATGCGCCTGCCTTATCTCATAATTCTAGAACTGGTTTGAAACCAACTGTTATAATACTCCAACCAGGTTTTCAGCGTTTAGATTGTGCACCTGCGACAGGTTCTGCTTTTGGGCTCCGGTTTTCTCATAGATACTTGTCTTGATATCTTCAAGCACCTTAAGAGCCTCATCATGGTCTGTAAGAGCAGCCTTATTTGATCCCATGGTTTCCGAACGCTTACTTGCAATTTCCACCTTGTCTGTTCGATTAATAGCAGTTTTGGTAATGCCGGCATTAACCTGTTCGTGATTCCCGGTGGTTTTATCCAAAGTTTTTGAAGCATCTTTTCGAGCCGGATTTCGAGCTTCCGTTCGATCCAAACTCTGCAAAGTGTTATTGATGGAGTTCACCATATCTTTTCTCCTTTTATTAAAGAGTATCTCATTCTTATTTTGTTAGTTTCCAAACTAAAAAACCCGCTTCCAAAGGGGAGACGGGTATTCGAACATTTGCTTCGCAATTCCGCTATCTTATCCAATATAAATGGACTTAGACCGGTAACTTTGCGTCCCATCCTTTCAGAAGGTTTGCCCCTGAGCTGAGAACTGATTTCTTTTATGTATATCGGAAATTTTATGCGTAACTTTAGCTTCTTTTTATTTTTGTTAATTTTGACGGCTTCGTTAGTGGCAGATTATCTATAATAAGATTTTTTTCTTTTCGAGGCTAAACCAAGAAAAAACCCTAAGAGAAGCACTCCGGCTCCGACTAGGAAAAATTGGATCCTTTTTGTTTTTGGATGACTATTAAGATCTTTTGTAAGGTTATCAACTTCGATATTTAACTCTGTATTTATTGCCTTTAGCTTGCCACGTTCACCTGTCAGGGCAGCTATCTTTGTTTTAGACTCTTTAAGGAGGTGGTTGTATTTCCCGGTGAGCTGTTTAATTTTTAATTTATCATCCTGACTATTAGCCCTGATTTCATTTAGGTCAGCATCTAGATTATTTTCAAGTTCTTCAATTTTGGCCTTTAATTGGCTTATTTCATTTTTCATCTCTTTAATAATTATAGCTTTGGGCTTACCTGCAGTTATAAATTTCTTTTGAACCCATCCTTCCAGCCCCTCTTTCGTGCGTATTCTCATAAAACGGTTGCCCGCTTCAAGTACTTCTACCGAGTCGGCAGTTTTCAAACTTCCTAATATATTCGCATCGTTGTCCGGGTAATCACGGATTGTAAGTAACAGCATGTCAGAGACATATTGAGTGTCGGCATGGGCTGCAACAACAAATCCAACAGGTATTGTTAACAGCAGGAATAAAAAGATAAGCTTTGATTTCATTATTCCGGTGTTTTTCATATTAGTCCCCGTTATATAAAAGATTGACGAATCCAAGTATATTAAAATTACACACAATGCATCGATTGTGTCAAGAAATTAAATGTGTTATGGGTCTTTGGGGGAACTTCTCAATAACCTTAGGAGAAAAAGGGTTGCAGAGTTTTTCAAAATCAATGTACCTTAATTTGCTGCACAGCGACCAGGGAAACCATACTCAAAATCGCACCACATACAAAGGGGATACGGTAATCAACGATCCACAGCAGGCCCCCTATTGCAGGAAGTACGACTGCTGCAATATGGTTGATAGTAAAACCAACAGCCATGCTCGGTGCGATATCCCTGGGGTCTCCCACTTTTTGAAAATAAGTGCGAATGGCAATGGCAAAATTAAAAAAGATGTGGTCAAGAATGTAAAGTATTGCCACGAGCGTTTTTGATTCCACCGCGGCATAAGCCAGAAAAATGAAAATCAGGCTGAAATATTCTAAAGAGAGTATCTTTCTTTCTCCAAATCGGATGATGCCTTTGCCGATGAGAGGGCTCAAAAAATAGTTAACCAGATTATTGATTACGAAAAGGATGGTAACTTCCTGAACCGTAAATTGAAACTTTTTGACCAACAGAAAGACTGCAAATGCCATAAAAATCTGGCGCCGGGCACCCGACATAAAAGTAAGAAAATAAAAAAGCCAATATTTTTTACGGAAAATAATTTTTTTGTGCTGGGGAACAAGATTGCGGTCAACCGGATTTTGAGAAAAACCCCAGCAGCCGGCAGCTATAATAAAGCCTCCGAAGAGCAGGTAAATTTGTGCAAAGGTCAAGAGGGGTGCGATGAAATAGATTATGATGCCTATTGTGATATTCGAAGCTGCAGCCAGACTGCGCAATTTACCGAAAACCCATGGGGAGGTTTGTTTGTCAAAGTATTGGAGTGTTAGCGATTGATTGGTAGTTTCATAATAATGGAACCCGAAGCTCATGATAAGGGTGGTAAATAGAAGGCCGGAATAAGAAGGAAACAGGCCGGTTACCGCCACGCCGATTCCAAGAACCAAGATAGATAATGCTGACAGGCGATGTTCTTGAATCAGCATTATGGCAAAAACGGCAAGTAATGCTAAAAATCCGGGGATTTCACGCACAGATTGAATCACGCCGATGTGATTTCCATCCAGGCCGGCTGCTCTTACGGCAAAATTATCGAATAATGTTCGCCATGTCTGAAGCCCTATGGTCGAACTGATAGTAAGTACCATAAGGAAGCGATACATGGGGTTTTGTTTAATTGCTTTCAGTTGAGACATACTTTGCTGCGTTTACAACGCCAACATCCTTTCCACTGTCAAAAGAGCCTGTTGCCTTATGTCTTCCGGGATTTCAATCTTAGGTTTTAACTCCTCCATAGCCCAGAGGACCTTTTCCAAAGTGATGCGCTTCATATTGGGGCACACGCTCCGCTCGGTAACAGGCACATATTTAACTGCTGGATTTTCTTTGCCAAGTCGATGAAGTATGCCGGTCTCGGTTCCAACAATTAAAGTTTTTTTCTTGTATGCTCGTGCATAGCGAATTATCCCTCCGGTACTCAGGGCTTCGTCGGCCGCATCGATCACATCCGGGCGACACTCGGGATGCACCACAATTTTAGCGTCCGGATAACGTTCCTTTTGTCTGGCAATATCGTCTACTCCAATTTTCATATGAGTTGGGCAGTATCCGGGCCAAAAGTGCATCTTTGTTCCTGACGAGCGCATGGCAAAAAGGCCCAGATACTGGTCCGGAACAAAGAGAACGGGCCGGTCCGCATCCATGGCCTGTACCACTTTGACCGCATTTGCAGACGTGCAGCAGATGTCGGAACCCGCCTTGACCGCGGCGCTGGAGTTGCCATAGCAGACTACCTGAACGCCGGGATACTTCTGTTTCTCCTGCTCCAGTTGCTCCGCATTGATCATGTCGGCCATGGGGCAGCCGGCATTTTCGTCGGGAAGCAGCACGGTCTTTTCAGGGGAAAGAATCTTGGCGGTCTCTGCCATAAAGTGCACTCCGCAAAAGACAATCACGTCAGCGTCGGTTTCAGCAGCCTTGCGGCTCAATTCAAGAGAGTCACCGGTATAATCAGCAATATCCTGTACTTCCGGACGTTGGTAGTTGTGGGCCAGGATAATTGCGTTCATCTTTCTTTTTAAAGTGCCAATTTTTTCTATCAGACTTTCGCTCATTGTAACTCCTTTCAGATCTCGTAAATAATGATAGATGATGCGCTGAAATTTTTTACAAAACGCTCCATCTCTAATCAAAAAATGGGTTCAAAGGTTCAACGTTCAAAGGTTCAGAGGTCGGCCGCCTCGTTGTATTATCCCTATGGAATCAATGGTTAAGGAAAAAAGCGCGAAGCGCTTAACCCTGAACCGGGAACCCGGAACCTTATAACCTAGACCGACCTGATGTCCAATTTATTTGCAATTCCATAGTATTTAAAGGTCTACGGTCATTTATATAAGGCAAATAACGAGGTCTGAATTAGTGGTTTGCCATACAATATAAATAGATTTATTGTCAACAAATAGACAAATACGTCAAAATTTCCTCTTATTTATAACCTCCATTCGCTTTTATTGACCTTCTACAACCCCCGTATCTATTTTTTGGGTAGCCATTAAATCATGCAAATTAAGCAGGTTAAACTCTTCAAAATCGGTTTATCTGCGAACCACACCTGGAGCAACTATATTTCTGGCACACTAATTGCTAAATATAAATGCTGATAACCGACAAAGACCAATGATATTTACCGGTTAGTGGATCTCTTATTAAAATGACCGATAAGCTACTTAGAAACAGGCCATTAAAAAAGGCTATCCTGGCAGCCGTGGACAACCTTCCGCCCATGCCTGATATCTTGCACAAGGCCCGAGCGGTTATTGCAAATCCCAATTCCAGCTTTAAGGATTTAGAAAAATTAATCATTAATGACCAGGCCTTTGCCGTCAAAATTCTCAAAATTGCCAATTCATCATACTACGGCCGCGTAAAAAAGGTATCATCGATACAGGATGCGACGGTAACTATCGGAATGAACAACCTGTCTGAACTCATTACAATCGCCAGTGCTTCCTCTCTTTTCAAAAAAGCTTTGCTTGGATATGAACTTCAGGCCCAAGCTCTATGGCGGCATTCCATTGGCGTTGCTTTTGGGGCAAAAATCATTGCAGGCAGGAAATATCCGGCCCTGGCCAATGATGCCTATGCGGCTGGACTTATTCATGATGTGGGCAAACTCATATTAGACGAATATGTTTATGAGCGCAAAGAGGCTTTCCAGGAATTTATGTACGACGGCCAAGAGACTTTCCTGGAAGCTGAAAAAGAGATTCTCGGATTCGAACACGCGGAAATAGCCGCCAAAGTCTGTGAAAAATGGAATTTTCCAAAATCAATCACTGTCGCTATCCGCTATCATCATCAACCCTCGCGCCTTATGAGTAATAAGCTGGCCCATATTGTTCATGTTGCCGACCAGATTACTGAATCGACCGGTATGGATATCGACGGAATTACACTTGAAATCTCTGGAAATTCTTTGGAGAGAGTAGGCGTTCATCTAGATGAAATTGCACAGCTTATGGATGAAATCACAGAGTATGTTGACCAGGTTGGCGATACTGTAGGGGGTAGTTAAAGCTTATGGATTTAGGCTCCGTTGTCGGAAGTATTTCCGGCATCTTTCTCATTATAGCCGCCATATTCATTTCGGGAGATATTCAACATTTTTGGAATATTCCAGGGTTGATGATCGTGCTGGGGGGTACGGTTTCTACTACCCTGCTCACCTTTCAATTTACAGACGTTGTGACAGCGTTTAGGGCGGCATATCTTGCTTTTACCAAGGACAAGAAGGATCCCAACAGCATGGTTGCGACTATGATTAAGTTGTCCGAAATAAGCCGCCGGCAGGGGATACTCGGGCTGAGCAATGTAAAGACAAAATCACGTTTTTTAAAAAAGGCCTGCTCACTGATTGCCGACGGCTCTGAAGAGGAAACGATAAGATCGGCATTAAGAACCGAGATTGAATCATTAAAAATGAGACACTTTATAGTTCAGGACATATTCCGCAAAATGGGGCTGTATTCACCCGCATTTGGCATGTTAGGGACATTGATCGGCCTTGTTCAAATGTTAAGCAAGCTTCAGGATCCTTCCCAGATCGGTTCCTCTATGGCCATAGCCATACTGACAACATTTTATGGTTCTTTACTCTCCACGCTGTTCTGCTTGCCCATTGCCGGAAAACTCAAAGCCAGAACTGTTCATGAGGTGATAAATCTTGAAATTGTTTTCGAAGGAGCGATCGGTATCCTTGACAACAACAACCCAATTATTGTTTACGAGAGACTATCGTCCTTTATACCTGCGGCAAAGCGAAAATCATTATCATCTATGAGGGCAAGATGACATGAAACCAAGCAAATCCGATATCTTAGATATAATTGAAGATGAAGACGAAGCCATCTGGCTTGTGACATATGCCGATCTGATGACCCTGCTGCTGGTTTTTTTTATTATAATGTACGCCATATCGTCCATAAACCTGTTAAAGTTCAGAAGTGTTCTAGCCTCTATTCAGTTTAGTCTTGGTGAAAAAAATCCTGGAATTGGTCTTCTGGAAATTGTCAAGACTGAACAGCTTGACAAGAAAGTCAGTCTGGCGGATTTGACAGGGTTAAAATCCAGAGAAAAGGAGATGTTGGGTGATATTGATGACCTGATCCAAGAAAAACAATTGGGTAAACATATCATAGCCAAAATATCCGAAGGCAAGATATACATTCAAATCCGGGGCAAAGTCCTCTTTAACTCCGGTGCCGCCCAACTGAACGACGGTGCAAGACCGATTTTAGATAAAATAGTCGGTATTATACAAGATTACGAAGAATTTAATGTAAATATCAAGGGACATACGGATAACACCCCTATTTCTACGGCCCAATTTGCTTCAAATTGGGAACTATCTGCCATCCGGGCCACCACCGTTCTGAAGTATTTCATTGATGGCGAGGTTAACCCTATGCGCCTCACGGCCACCGGTTATGGAGATCTTCTCCCTTTGGTTACCAACAATTCCGCCGAAAACAGGGCGACTAACAGGAGGGTTGAATTTGTTCTGGAAAGAAAAACAAAATAATTCTAAGATGTTTTCTTTGGAATCAAATGACAGGCGTTTATTTTATAGGATCTTCCCGCCCGTAAATGCTCCCATGGTCTTTGAGTTCGGTGGAGAAAAAGTGCAGATGGTCAATATTTGCGCCGACGGCCTTGCGTTTAAAAACAAGGGTTTTAAAAGCGGAGACACTCAGACAATAGAATTGCTGCTGCCCTATCAGAATGTAACCTTGGCGCCTGTTTTGGAGATCAAGACCATAGACGATCAAAATGTTTGTCATTGCAAATTTCGTGAAATTGGAGAGGATGAAGTTGAAGAGATTCACCATTACGTTCTAAAAAGGCAAAAGGAGATAATGCAGTCACAAAAAGCAAACAAGAATGTAACATCATGAGAAGAGACCTTTGGAACCCCATCCACAGCATCCCGACTTTGGCGGGATTGCACTTCCACTCAAAATACTCATCCCGCTACCAGCAGGACTTTGCTTTTCGGCGTTACTGTTACACCCTTTAAACTACAAATTATATCGCTGCCGTCATAGCTTCATGACTTTTTAGGGGTGCGAAACTTGAGTAGGTATATCAATTTGACAAAATAAAATTGATTGATGTATACGTTAGCTTCCTTTAACCGGGATAGAAAAGGCGTAACTTCTCAATAAATGGAGGCTACCGGTAATGAAATTTGAAAATGGCTGACTGTTTGAACGCATTAGTGAGTGTTAAGAAAAAACAGCAACTATCTGATATCTTCGTAAACAATAGAGACGTAATAACCATAGATCATTCTTATTTCAATGTTATGGCCCTGTTTTTTCTTTAGACTCACTTTTGCGTGAGTTTCAGACGTTTTCAAATTTTATTACCGGTTGCCGCGCCACTGACCAGAACTCATTGAAAAGTTACGAAAAGGCAACTTTACCTGTTGAAAATACCAGACATGTTGTTTCTACAACGTTAGGGTGAAATGAATTTTAAATTCAACAAAGCACTGGTCACCGGCGGCGCAGGGTTTATCGGATCTCATCTTGTTGATGCCTTGATATCTGAGGGGTGCGAAGTTAGGGTGATTGATGACCTTTCGACCGGCAGTCTGTCAAATATAGAGCATATTATAGAGCATATTACTTTTTATCAAGGTGATATTCGGGACCAAAAATTATTAATGCAGGCAGCCGCAGACTGCGATATAATATTTCACCAGGCCGCCGTGGTTTCGGTTCCTCAGACAGTGGTAAATCCGGTTGAATCCGCCACGATAAACGCAATGGGGACACTTTTTGTTCTTGAAGCCGCCCGCAAAAACAATGTCAAACGCGTCGTGCTTGCCGGCTCATGTGCAGTTTACGGCGGCGACCCGGAATTGCCGAAGCATGAAAATATGAACCCGGAACCGCAAAGTCCTTATGCTGTGCAAAAGCTTACCGGAGAGTTATATGCCCGTTTGTATCATGACCTTTACAAGCTTGAAACGGTTTGCCTGCGCTATTTTAATGTTTATGGACCCAGACAGGACCCATCATCCCCATACTCCGGGGTCATGTCGATTTTCATGACCAAAGCCGCCGCTGACTCAACGCCCGTTATTTACGGGGATGGTAATCAGTACCGGGATTTTGTATATATAAAAGATGTTGTCCGAGCCAATTTGTTTGCGGCCAATGCGCACAAAGCCGGCGGGAAAATATATAACATCGGTACAGGAAAAGCTGTCCGCATCAATGAGCTATGGGCAATGATCAGTAAGCTGGCCAATAAAAAAGATCAAGCCAGAGTATGAACCGTCAAGGCCCGGAGAGATTCGCGAGTCTCTGGCAGATATCGATTGCGCTAAAGAAGCTCTTGGATTTGAACCGGAGTATTCCTTTGAAAATGGCCTTAAAGAGACCTTTGAATATTATCTTTCGACAGAGCGCAAAGGGTGATAATAAATGAAATTTAAATTCACCAAGGTATTGGTCACCGGCGCGGCCGGTTTTATCGGTTATCACCTGTCAAAGCGCCTTTTACAAAATGGCTGTTATGTTACCGGTATAGACAACCTCAATCCATACTATGATGTCCGTCTTAAAGCCGCCCGTCTTGACAAGCTGACACCTTTTGAAAACTTTTCCTTTTCCAAAATTGACCTTTCCGATCCAAAGGCTTTGGAGAAGATTTTTGGCGATACACAATTTGATGTTGTTGTTAATCTGGCCGCCCAGGCCGGTGTCAGGTATTCTCTTGAAAATCCTCAAGCTTATGTAGACGCGAACATTGCAGGCTTTGTTAATATTCTGGAATGTTGCCGGTACAACGATATTCAGCATCTGGTATTTGCCTCATCCAGCTCTGTTTACGGGGCCAATACCAAAATGCCTTTTGCAGTGCACCACAATGTAGATCATCCTGTATCCCTGTATGCTGCTACAAAAAAAGCAAATGAACTCATGGCACACACTTACAGCCACCTGTTCGGGCTTGCCTGCACCGGCCTTAGGTTTTTTACGGTTTACGGGCCCTGGGGACGACCTGACATGGCCCTTTTTCTTTTTACCAGGGCCATTCTGGAAGAACAATCGATTAAAGTATTTAATCACGGCCGGATGCAGCGAGATTTTACCTACATCGACGATATCATAGAGGGTGTTGTAAGGGTAATGGGTCACCGCCCGCAACCGAATCCGACCTGGAGCGGAGACAATCCAGACCCCGGAACATCGTATACCCGCTATAAAATTTATAATATCGGAAACAATAATCCGGTTGAGTTAATGGATTTTATTGCGGCCATCGAAGATGCCCTTGGCCGCCGGGCTAAAAAAGAATTCCTTGATCTTCAGCCGGGTGATGTACCTGCAACGTATGCTGATATTGACGACCTGATAGAAGATGTCGGCTTTAAACCAGTCACCTCCATCGATACCGGGATCCAACGTTTTGTGGCCTGGTTCAAGGAGTATTACAAGTACCAGTAAGGTTTAGAGGTTCAGAGGTTCAGAGGTTGAAAGGTTCAGAGGTTAACCCAGAACGCAGAACCCAGAACGCAGAACGCAGAACTTGGAACCAATCAGCTTAGGTAGAACACAGATGACACGGATTTTATATTATTTTATCTGTATCTGTGTAGATCCGTTTTAATCTGTGTTATCCGCGTTCCATTGAACGCAGAACCCAGAACCCAGAACCGATAAAGGAGCAACTATGCCCAAGTTACAATCCAGCGGTAAAGATGAAAACGCTGCTCAGAACGTACATTCTCTAATA
>PVMK01116204.1_pt1 | contig 12896 bp, 12 predicted proteins | sample 1853481 | NCBI WGS metagenome assembly PVMK01 (sample SAMN08533507, study PRJNA380276) | Marine sediment metagenome, whole genome shotgun sequencing project.
ATGGCAAAAAAGAAATTTAAAGATACAACCGTTGGGCAACTATTATTTGGCGCAGCCTCGGTTATTAACCCTACTTTAGGGAACGTATTACAAGGGCTCACATCGCCCAAAGAAGCATTAGCAGCTATAACTAAATCTGATGTAAGTGCAGAAGATAAGATTAAGTTGCAACAAATAATATATGATCAACAAAATAAAGAAATAGAATCTATCACTTCCAGATGGGAGGCAGATTCTATGTCCGATTCATGGATGTCGAAAAATGTACGACCACTAGTACTAGTATGGTGTATATGTATATTTTCATTAGCGGGTATTTTAGACAGTGTAGAAAGTATACCATTTCATATAAATAGTACATGGAATGATACTTTTGAGAAGGTCATGATGGCCGTCGTTCTTGCCTATTTCGGTGGACGTACAACTGAAAAGGCCACTAGTATCTTTAAAAAGTAAAAATCCTTAAAAATAGGTGATTATATTATAGAACAATTAAATTAAATTAAATATTATGAAAAAATTATTATTAAGTATTTGTATACTTTTTACTATGATTAGTTATAGTCAAATAAGTAAAGATATACAAGGAGTATGGAAAGGTGAAGATAGTAGTTATTATGTATTAATAGTAGCTAATGAAGAAGAAAAACTACAATTTGCAAATGTATCTTGGGAACAAGGTAATATTTTAAAAGAAGAAATTCTAGAAAAAGAAAGGGAACATATTATTACACAAATATACAACCCAGAAAATGACTGGTGGGTATCAATTAAATACACAATGGTAGATGAAAATACTGTTAAATGTGAATTTAGTGGTGATAGTGAGAATGTTTCAATTTATAAACGACAATATATAACAAATTAAATCAAATAAAATGAGTGAAAAAAAAAAAAAAATTACAGAAGAAGAACTAAAACAAGTAGTAACTTTTCAAAATGATTTAGCGAAAGCTATTCAAAATGTAGGTATATTAGAAGCTGAAAAACATGCGGTATTGCATGTAGTAGCTGGAATAAACCAAGACCAAGGAAAGGTAAAACAAGAACTAGAAGAAAAATACGGTTCAGTAAGTATAGACTTACAAGATGGTTCTTACGAGGAAACTAAACCTGAAACTAAAGAAGAAGACGCAGTAGAAGAAGAAAAATAGTCGATGAATAATGTAATACGCAAAATCAGTATTGGATCTGATTATAAAAACGACGCTATGCATTATTCTGTTGGACAACAAGTTTATGGAGGACATGAGATTCTCATATTATATTAGACGAAAAAGATAAATCTTATAATATTCATATAAAGAAAAGCGATGAGGTATTGCCTGGAAGAAATTCAATTCTCACATGGCAATATCCATTGAATATGATTTAGAATATTAATGAGAAGTCTATATGATTTTATTATTAAACCTGTTGGAGAAAGATATAGTAATACTGCTGCGTAGAAGATAAGAGTTTAGTATTAAATACTAAAATTGAAAGTTTTAAATTTGTAAATAGAACAGCTAGGGTTATTGAAACTCCTTGGCTTTTAAAACTCCAATTAAAAAAGGTGATACTATTATAGTACATCAAAATATATTTCGTAGATTTTATAATATGAAAGGCGAACAACAAAATAGTCGCTCATATTTTAGAGATGATATGTATTTTGCAGCACTAGAACAAATTTATTTATATAAAAATACAGGTAAATGGACTTCTATTAATGATAGATGTTTTATAAAACCACTTAAAAATACAGACAAATTTAGCACGCATAATGAAGAGTCTTGTATTGGAGTACTAAAAATTGGTAATAATACTTTAAAAGGTATTGAAATCAATCCAGGAGACAAGGTTGGGTTTAAACCCGGTGGTGAATGGGAGTTTATGATTGATAAAGAGCGTGTTTATTGTATGAAATCAAATGATATAGTTATAAAGTATGAACACCAAGGAAACGAAGAAGAGTATAATCCAAGCTGGGCATAAAGCTGTCGAAGAACTTATTAAGGTTGCTAAAGAAGCTATTGTTGATTCTGATACTGATATTTCTGCAGATAGACTTAAAAATGCTGCGGCTACTAAAAAGCTAGCTATATTTGATGCTTTTGAAATTTTAAATAGAATTGAAGAAGAAAAAAATATGTTAGAAGATAAACCTAAAGTAGAAGAAAAGAAAGAAAAGTCTTTTAAAGGTTTCGCGGAAAGGAGGTCTAAATAATGTATAAACAAACTTTATATAAAATATTACCTAATTATGTTAAATCAAAAATTCTTAAACAAAATAATAGGTATAAAAAATGGGAGTACGGATATAATGAAGATCATGATTTTATAGTTATTAGTAAGACGGGGATGATAGGGGAAGTATATGAAATCCAAGGATTAAAAATAGCTTTGCCTAAACAACCTAAAAATGTACAGAAATTTGAATCTGAAAAATGGGAAAAAACTTTATTACCTAAAGTATTAGGGAATATTAAAAGTGTATTCGAATGGGATAAATACCCTGAAGATTTTAAAGAAAAATGGTACGATTATATTGATGAAGAATTTAATAGAAGAGAACGAGGTTTTTGGTATTATAATCAAAATACCCCTGTTTATCTTACTGGCACTCACTATATGTACTTGCAGTGGAGTAAGATTGATGTTGGGCCACCAGATTTTAGAGAAGCCAATAGATTATTCTTTATATTTTGGGAAGCTTGCAAAGCAGATACAAGATGCTATGGAATGTGTTACCTTAAAAATCGTAGATCAGGATTTTCTTTTATGGCCTCAGGAGAGGTTGTAAATTTAGCTACTATATCTAGTGATTCTAGGTATGGAATATTATCTAAAACTGGACCTGATGCTAAAACGATGTTTACTGATAAAGTAGTCCCTATATCGGTTAACTATCCATTCTTTTTTAAACCGATTCAAGATGGTATGGATCGACCTAAAACAGAGTTAGCATATAGAGTTCCAGCTTCTAAATTTACTAGAAGAAAGATTATAACCGGTGAAGTACTCGAAGAACTAGAAGGTTTGGATACTACTATAGACTGGAAAAATACTGGTGATAATAGTTATGATGGGGAAAAATTAAAACTACTGGTACATGATGAATCAGGTAAATGGGAGAGACCTAGTAATATATTAAATAATTGGAGGGTTACTAAAACATGTCTACGGTTAGGAAGTAGAATTATTGGAAAATGTATGATGGGATCTACCTCAAACGCATTAGAAAAAGGTGGAGATAACTTTAAAAAACTATATGAAAGCTCAGATGTTACAAAAAGAAACGCCAATGGACAGACTCGCTCAGGATTATATAGTTTGTTCATACCTATGGAATGGAACTACGAAGGATACATTAACACTTATGGGTTACCTGTATTCGAAACACCCAAAACCCCAGATGAGGACCCTCATGGACAAAAAATAAAACTAGGTGTATTAGATTATTGGAAAAATGAAGTAGATGGGTTAAGTGAAGATCAAGATGCTTTAAATGAATTTTATAGACAATTCCCTAGAACTACTAAACACGCATTTAGAGACGAGTCTAAAAACTCTCTTTTTAATTTAACTAAGATATACCAACAAATAGATTGGAATGCCGATATTAGACACAGTAGTGTTATAACACAAGGATCTTTTCAATGGGTTGGAGGAATAAAAGATACAGAAGTAATATTTGTTCCAAATAAAAACGGTAGATTTTTTGTTTCTTGGGTTCCACCTGCTAGATTACAAAATAATATTATAAAAAAATTAGGGAAAAAATACCCAGCTAATGAAACTTTAGGGGCATTTGGTTGTGACCCTTATGATATATCCGGTACAGTTGATGGCAGAGGCTCCAATGGATCTTTACATGGTTTAACTAAATTTAGTATGGAAGATGTGCCTCCACATCATTTTTTCTTAGAATATATTGCTAGACCACAAACAGCAGAAACCTTTTTTGAAGATGTATTAATGGCTTGTATATTTTATGGAATGCCAATATTATGTGAAAATAATAAACCTAGATTATTATATCATTTTAAAAGAAGAGGATACAGAGGTTATGCAATGAATAGACCAGATAAAATATATAATAAATTATCTGTTACTGAAAGAGAAATTGGTGGTATACCCAACTCAAGCCAAGATATTATACAAGCACATGCTGCGGCAATCGAATCTTATATAGAAGAACATGTAGGATTAAAAGAAGAAGGAAACTACGGAGATGTATATTTTCAACGTACATTAGAAGATTGGAGTAGATTTAATGTGAATAACAGAACTAAGCATGATGCCTCGATTAGTTCGGGATTAGCAATTATGGCATGCAATAAAAATAAGTATAGGCCAGTTCCTAAACTTGTAAAACAAGAATACGATTTAGGAATTAAAAGATACGACAATACAGGAGCACTATCCAAAATTATACAATAAATGAAGATAAACTATAATACTAATAGTCCTTTTCCGAGTCAAGTAGTAAGTGACGCAGAGAAATCAAGCTGGGAATATGGAGAACAAGTAGCTAGAGCTATTGAATACGAGTGGTTTAATCAGGGTCGTACTAATGGTAACAGATATTTAACTACATGGAATAACTATAATAGATTACGGTTATATGCAAGAGGAGAACAGCCTACTCAAAAATATAAAGATGAATTATCTATTAATGGTGATTTATCCTATCTTAATTTAGATTGGAAACCTGTTCCTATTATATCTAAATTTGTAGATATATTGACTAATGGAATTTCTGCTAAAGATTATGATATAAATGCATATGCCCAAGACCCAGAATCTTTAACTAAAAGAACAAGTTATGCTAAAATGTTAGCAGAAGATATATTTGCTAAAGATACGATGAAGCAGATTACTGATCAGCTTGGTTCTGATTTATCGCGTACTAGTATATCACAAGAAGAATTGCCTACTACAAAAGAAGAATTAGAGCTTCATATGCAATTAAGCTACAAACAAGCTATAGAAATTGCAGAAGAAGAAGCGATTAATCAAATATTAGATCAAAATAGATTTGATTTAATCAAACGCAGAATGAATTATGATTTAGTAACTTGTGGAATTGCTGCATCTAAAACTAATTTTAATTTAGCCAATGGAATAACAGTTGATTATGTTGATCCAGCTTATATGATTTATTCTTACACAGAAGACCCAAATTTTGAAGATATATATTATGTAGGGGAAGTGAAAGCTGTTACAATTCCAGAACTTAAAAAGCAATTTCCTAATATTCCAAATGAAGAATTAGAAAAAATCCAACAACAAAAAGGAAATAGAAATTATTTATATGGTAATGGAGCATTTGATGAGAATTCAATTCAAGTATTATATTTTGAATATAAAACATATAGTGATCAAGTATTTAAAATAAAAGAAACGCCTTATGGGTTAAAAAAAGCTTTAGAAAAACCCGACACTTTTAATCCACCAGTAAATGATAATTTTGAAAGAGTTGGTAGAACTATAGAGGTTTTATATAAAGGAGTTAAAGTTTTAGGAACTAATACTATGTTGCAATGGGAAATGGCAGAAAACATGACTAGGCCTTTTGCTGATACTACTAAAGTAGAAATGAATTATGCTATTTGTGCGCCTCGAATGTATAAAGGGCGTATTGATTCTATTGTAAGTCGAATTACTGGGTTTGCTGATATGATTCAGTTAACACATTTAAAACTTCAACAAGTTATAGCTAGAATAGTACCGGATGGTGTATTTTTAGATATGGATGGTTTGGCAGAAGTTGATTTAGGTAATGGTACAAATTATAATCCAGCTGAAGCTTTAAATATGTATTTCCAAACTGGTTCAGTTGTGGGTAGATCTTTAACACAGGATGGTGAATTAAATAGAGGAAAAATACCCGTACAAGAATTGGCTACTAATTCAGGACAAGCAAAGATTCAAAGTTTAATTCAAACATATAATTATTATTTACAAATGATAAGAGATGTGACCGGATTAAATGAAGCTAGAGATGGTAGTTTGCCAGATAGAGATACTTTAGTTGGTCTTCAAAAAATTGCAGCACAACAATCTAATATAGCTACTAAGCATGTTAATAATGCCAGTTTATGGTTAACCCTAAGAATCTGTGAAAATATTGCTAAGAAAATTGGTGATATGCTAGAATATCCATTAACGGCTAATGCATTAAAACAAAGTATTTCTACTTTTGACACAGAAACCCTAAGAGAAATTGACCATTTATCCTTACATGATTTTGGTATATTTTTAGATTTAGAACCTGATGAAGAAGAAAAAGCCCAATTAGAACAAAATATTCAAGTTGCTTTATCAGGTGGTGGTATTGATTTAGAAGATGCTATTGATATTAGACAGATACGTAATTTAAAATTGGCTAATCAATTATTAAAACAAAAACGTAAACAAAAACAACAACGCGACCAGCAAATACAAGAACGTCAGATTCAATTAACTGCGGCTGCAAATGCAGATGCAGCAGAAAAAGCAGCTGAAGTAGAATTACAAAAACAACAAGCATTAGCTGAAAAAGAATTACAAATTGAACAAGGTAAGTCTCAATTTGAAATTCAAAGAATGCAAACTGAAGCAGAAATTAAACGCCAATTAATGGCAGAAGAGTTTAATTATCAAATGCAATTAGAGCAAATGAAAATGCAAGTAGAACAAACTAAAGAAAGAGAAATAGAAGATAGAAAAGACAAAAGAGTTAAAATCCAAGGAACACAACAAAGTGAAATGATAGATCAAAGAAATAATGATTTATTACCTATAGATTTTGAAAACAAAGGCCAAGAAGGAATGTTTCCTACGGCTTAATTATTAATTATTTAATTATATTTTATTATGGCAGAACAAAAAGCGGCCGTCGAGGTCAAGCAAGAAGGTGACTTTAAAATAAAGTCAAAACCTAAAAAAATGAAGGACTTAGGAAGTAAGTCAAAAAATGAAGTAGTAAAAGTAGATTTAACTAAACCAGTAACAGATGAAATAAAATCAAATGTTATTAAGGTAGATTTAACAAAACCAAAAACAGATGCCGTTCAAGAGCAAAAAACAGAGACAGTGGATGTGGATAAACGAGCCGGAGATGGCGAGAAAGTGGACACAGGAACACGGGTCAGCGATACAAAGGAAGAGCCCGTTGCAGAAGTTGAGGTGCAAACTCCGATCGAAGAAATAATTGAAGAGGTTGTAGAAACTACTCCAGAAAAAATTGAAAATATTCAAGAGGTAACTAAGGAGCCTGTTGTGGCAACACAACAACTCCCACAAAACGTTGATAAACTTGTAAAGTTTATGGATGAAACAGGTGGGACAGTAGAGGACTATGTTAAACTCAATAGAGATTATGATAAATTAGATGATAATTCTTTATTACATGAATATTATAACCAAACAAAACCTCATTTATCACAAGATGAAATTAACTTTTTAATTGAAGATAAATTTCAAGTAGATGAGGATGTAGACGAACAAAGAGATATACGTAGAAAAAAGCTAGCTTATAAAGAAGAAGTTGCTTTTGCGAAAAAGGATTTAGAAAGTTTAAAAAATAAGTATTATGCTGATATTAAACAACGTCCCGGAGTAACACAAGAACAACAAAAAGCCACAGATTTTTTCAATCGTTATAATAAACAGCAAGAAACTATAAAGCAAAGTCATGAAGCGTTTCAAAAACGGACCGAAGATTTATTTGATACAGAATTCAAAGGTTTTGATTATTCTGTAGGTGAAAAGAAATTTAGGTATAAAGTTCAAGATCCTTCAAAAATAGCTAAGAGTCAATCTGATATTAATAATTTTATTAACAAATTTGTTGATAAAGAAGGAAATATCAATGATACTCCAGGTTATCATAAAGCTTTATATGCTGCTATGAATGCTGACAAATTAGCAAGTCACTTTTATGAACAAGGGAAAGCTGATGGTGTTAAAGACATGGTCAAGCAATCCAAGAACCCAGCTAAAGATGCGCCGAGGCAAGTTGCCCAAGGGGACGTGTTTATAGATGGATTAAAGGTGAGAGCTATAAGTGGAACAGATTCATCAAAATTGAAAATTAAACGAACATTTAACAATTAAAATTTAAAATTATGCCTTTAAATCCCCAATTTGGAACGATAATCCCTAGTCAGGTACAACAAATACTTGCTACGAATTATTTAAATTTTGCTGGAGGTGGAGTAACATTCGCACAGCAATATTTGCCAGAAATCTACGAACAAGAGGTTGAAAGATACGGTAATAGAACTTTATCTGGATTCTTAAGAATGGTAGGAGCTGAGCTTCCGATGACAAGTGACCAAGTAATCTGGTCAGAACAAAATAGATTACATATTGCTTATGATAACTGTACGTTTGCAGCTCCTGGTGTAGGTGCGGCTAACGCTATTACTATACCGGCTGGTGTAACTAACGTTATATCTCCAAGATCAACCATCGTTGTGATGGATGACTTCGGCGGTGAAGTAAAGTGTTTAGTTGTTTCATCTAACGTTGGACCTGGTGCGGTTACTATAAATGTTGATCCTTACACAGCTGCTACTATTGCTGCTGCAGGTTTAGTAGGAAACGTAAAAATATTTGTTTACGGTTCTGAATATCTGAAAGGATCTACAACACCTAACGCTGCTGCTGGTCCTGCATTAGTTGCTGGAACTAGCTACGTAAGTGTTGATCCAAATTTCACACAATTCCAAAACAATCCTATCATTGTAAGAAGCAAATACACAGTATCTGGTTCTGATATGGCTCAAATAGGTTGGGTTGAAGTTGCTACGGAAGATGGAACTTCTGGATACCTTTGGTATCTAAAAGCTGAGTCTGAAACAAGACTTAGATTTGAAGATTATTTAGAAATGATGTGTGTTGAAGCTGAGCTTGTTGCTGCTGCTTCTCCAATCGTTCCTCAAACTGAAGCAAATGGTTCTGAAGGACTTTTTGCTGCTATTCAGAATAGAGGTAACGTAATGGTTGGCTTTAGTGCTGCTACAGGTATCGGTGACTTTGATGATATTCTTAGAAACTTAGATACTCAGGGAGCTATTGAAGAAAACATGTTATTCTTAGATAGACAAACTGCTTTGGATTTTGATGATATGCTAGCTGCAATATCTTCAGGTGCGAAGTTGCTACTGCTTATGGACTATTTGAAAACTCAGAAGAAATGGCTTTAAACTTAGGTTTTAGCGGTTTCAGAAGAGGTTCTTATGATTTCTATAAAACAGACTGGAAATACCTTAACGACGCTTCAACGCGTGGTGGAATGACTGGCCCTGCTTCTATAGAAGGAGTATTAGTCCCTGCTGGTACGACTACTGTCTATGATCAAATTCTTGGTACTAACATTAGGAGACCTTTCTTACACGTAAGATATAGAGCTTCTGAAGGTGATGACCGAAGAATGAAATCATGGTTAACAGGTTCTGCAGGTGGAGCTTATACTAGTGATCTTGATGCAATGGAAGTTAACTTCCTTTCAGAAAGATGTTTAGTAACTCAAGCTGCTAACAACTTCGTATTATTCCAAGGAGTATAATCATTGTAAAGGTAACGGGCACTTCGGTGCCCATAACCTTTATTTTTTAACTATTTAATTATATTATATTATGGCAAAAAACAAAAAAGAAGAGGTGGCTATAGAAGAATTACCAGTCGTAGAAGGACAAGTAATTGAAAATGTAGCTCAACCTATTAAAGTAAAACCAGTTAAAAAAGATGACTGGGAAATAAAAGATAGAACTTATATACTTAAAGGAGATAAAGAACCTTTAACATTTACTATTCCAAGTAAACATACTCGAAGACACCCTTTGTTATGGTTTGATCAATCAGCCAAAGAACAAAGAGAATTAAGGTATGCTACTAATATGAATAGTCCTTTTGTAGACGAACAAAAAGGAGAAGTTACTATGGGACATATAACTTTTAGAGATGGCTCATTGCATGTTGCAAGCAAAGATGTTGCATTACAAAAGTTATTGTCTTTATATCATCCGATGAAAGATCGTAAGTACGCAGAATATGTACCTAAGCAAATTGCATCTGATGAATTAGTAGATCTAGAATATGAAATTGAAGCACTACTTGCAGCAAGAATGATGGATGTAGGTGAAGCTGAAGCTATTGTAAGAGTAGAGCAAGGAAATGTAGTAGATTCATTATCTTCTAAAGAAGTAAAAAGAGATCTAATGTTACTAGCTAAAAGAAATCCTAAATTATTTTTAAGCTTAGCGGCTGATGAAAATGTAGGATTAAGAAACGCTGGAATTAAAGCTGAATCTCAGGGACTAATAAGATTATCCCAAGATCAGAGAACATTCCATTGGGGTAGTAATGATAGAAAGTTGATGACAGTACCATTTGATGAAAATCCTTACACAGCATTAGCTGCGTGGTTTAAAACAGATGATGGGGTAGAAGTATATAAGTCGGTAGAAAAACAACTTCAATAATAATATAAGGGGCGGATACGTCCGCCTCTATATTAAATAATAAAAATATAATGGCAGTAAACGTAGATATAGTTTATAAAACAGTTTTATTAATCCTTAACCAACAGCAAAGAGGGTATATGACACCTGATGAATTCAATAAAACGGCTACTCAGGTGCAATTAACTATATTTGAAAGTTATGCAAGTGATTTAAATCAACAGTATCGATTACCTGATAATGATACTGAATATGGAGATCGCGTAAAAAATATTGAACAGAAATTACAATTCTTTCAAAAATACATAAATAATGCATCTACACCTGGAGCTATAACAGGAGCCAATCCTTTTACTATAGATTTAACTGTAGTAACTGATCTATATAGATTAGGGTCGGTAATGTATCAAGGTGTACAATTAGGACAATATTCACAAAGAAATGAGGTAACACAATTATTCCTTTCCCCGTTAACTCAACCTACTGAAAAATTCCCCATATATTTATATGAGTCAGGACAGTTATTTGTATTTCCTAATACAATTATAACACCTAATGATATAAATATATCTTATTTGGCAACTCCAACTAATGTAGTATGGGATTATACTACTGGAGGGCTAGGCCAATATATATTTGATCCGGTTGGTGGTGCTGGTTCTTTATCCACAAATTTTGAATTAGATATATCAGAACAAACAGAAATAATCCTAAGAATACTAGCTTATGCTGGTATTATAATACAAGATCCGTCTATAGTGCAAATGGCTTCTCAAGCTGTAGCAACTGAAGACGCTAATGAAAAAAGTTAATAAAATATGGCAATTCCAGATGGTGGATTAATCACCGAAACTAATCAACAATATTACGCAGGGGCGCAGGGTTTTATTTCTACAAATCAAGATACTTTTACCTTTACATTTGATACTCAATTGGTTTTGGGTAATTGGGATCCAGCTAATGCAGACTATGCTTTAAATAATTTTAAACTTTATGGTAGTACTAATGGTATAACTTATGAAGAAATTATTCCTGGATCTGCTTTTGCAGCCTATGGTCCTTATACTGTAACTAACCCTGAGTCTGGTGGTAGTATTGTAACTTTAGCTATAAATTTACCAGCTACTCAAGTATTAGTATGCCAAATGAAAACCTTAACTGGTGGGAGTTTTGGTAATAGAGATGCATATGGAATTACAGTAGAAGAAAATTATGGGAGTTATTCTTATACTACTTTAGCTGATGTAGTTAATAATTTTCTTGTAGGATATGTAGGAAAAGACAAACTTATACCTGATGTCAAAAGAACAGATGTAATATTCCATGCTAAAAGAGCTTTACAAGAATTTAGTTATGATACTTTAAAAAGTATTAAATCACAAGAATTAAATATTCCACCTAGCTTAAGTGTTATCTTACCTCAAGACTATGTTAACTATGTGCGTATGTCATGGATTGATCAATTGGGTGTACAAAGAATTATATATCCTGCGAATAATTTAACAGACAATCCTTATACAATGCCTTTACAAGATAATCTAGGTGTTCCTACACAAGATAATTTTGGGGAAAATACTGAAGGTAGTTCTATTACAGAAGATAGATGGAAAAATGCCAATGTAAGTTGGATAAATCAAGATTTTAATTGGGAATTATATAACCAAGGTTTAAACTGGGCTGGATACAATTGGGGTAACGGAGGTTACTGGTATTGGGGCTGGGGTGAACAATATGGAATGGATCCTCAATATGCTCAATATAATGGATGGTTTACACTAAATGAAAGAGAAGGTAAAGTATCTTTTTCAAGTAACTTAAATGGAAGATTAATTATTTTAGAATATCTTTCTGATGGTTTAGCATATGATTTAGATAGTAGAATACCTAAATTAGCGGAAGCAGCTATCTACGCTTACCTAAGTCATGTTATATTAGCTACAAGAATTAATCAACCAGAATATATAATACAACGATTAAAAAGAGAAGCAAGTTCTAAATTAAGAAATGCTAAAATAAGATTATCAAATATTAAACTTGATGAAATAGTTCAAGTAATGCGTGGGAAATCTAAATGGATAAAACATTAATCAAATGCCAGAAATAAAGAATACTTTTCTAAAATCTAAGATGAATAAAGACTTAGATGATAGATTGATACCCAATGGCGAATACAGGAATGCTGAAAATCTACAAATTAGTAGATCAGAAGGATCTAGTGTTGGTGAATTTGAGAATATTCCTGGAAATGAACAAGTAACTAATGGATATTTAAATACTGGTAGTGTAAAAAATACTACAACTGGACAAATAACTTCTTATGCTGGTAATGTTATTGGCCAACATACAGATGAAGCTAATGGCAATATATTTATTTTTAGTACTGGTTATACTGGAACAGATCAACAAGCTCGAGATATAGTTGTATATACTGCTAATCCTGCCGGAGGAGCTAGTGATCAA
>PVMK01116931.1_pt1 | contig 12896 bp, 11 predicted proteins | sample 1853481 | NCBI WGS metagenome assembly PVMK01 (sample SAMN08533507, study PRJNA380276) | Marine sediment metagenome, whole genome shotgun sequencing project.
CCGCAACGAGGGCCGGATAAAAAGAAACCTGAAGAAAAATTCCGCAAAGTAATAACGAAGCCCAAAGAAGACAGCCAAATTGTCATCGGGAAGGCCCAAATCCGGGATGTAGAAGAAATTCTTGAACTGGTCAACGGATTTGCGGCATCGAATCTAATGCTTCCCCGGGGTCCCCAGTACCTGTATGAAAATATCAGGGATTTCGTTATTGCCAGTGACCCAAATGTTCCGGTTTACAGCATGACGGAGACCCGGGAAGTATTAAACCTTATTGTCGCCTGTGGAAGCCTGCATGTGCTCTGGGAAGATATGGCCGAGGTCAGGGCCTTGGCAATCCATCCGGATTATCAGCATCTGGGTCTGGGAAGCAAATTGGTCGAATACATGAAAAAGGAGGCCCGCCGGCTGGGAATCCACAGACTGTTTACATTTACCATGACCGAAGAGTTTTTCAGTTCGCTGGGTTTCAAAAAGATCAAGCGCAAGGAACTGCCGCCCAAAGTATGGGGCGAATGCAGTCGCTGTCCGAAATATTTCCGCTGCGATGAAGTCGGGATGGTTCTGGGGCTCTGATTGCCCTCGTGTGAAACTACACAAAATCAAAAAGCGAACCGCAGAACCGCAGCATATCGACATTCGCTTTTTCAAAGTTTCCTTTTCGATCAGACTGGCCGCTTTTCAGGCCGGCGGCGCCGTTTGTGTGGTAACTCACCGTGAACAGGGCGGGTCAGATCTGGCCGCTTCCGGACTTGGGCCTGGATTTTTGCTGGAGAACGAATATGCCGGACACCCCAAACAATACATTTGCAACACCGGTTCTAAATTTTCCAACCTTCATGGGTTGCAAAATGTCCCGGGATTTTGTTGATAGTGATATTGATGTGGTTATCAGCGGGATTCCATTTGATCAGACAACCACCGGCAGACCCGGGGCACGTTTCGGTCCGGCAAGCATTCGCAAAGCATCGGCCAATTTGGCCTGGGAACTTCGCCGCTGGCCCTGGGATTTTAGTGTGTTTGATGTCCTCGGCGTTGTCGACTGCGGCGATCTATGTTTTGATCCCACTGAGAGAAGTCAGATGTTGTTGCAGGTCCAACAACACGCGTCGCAAATACTGGCTGCGGATAAGACCATGCTGACGTTTGGGGGAGACCATTATATCAGCTTGCCGTTGTTACGTGAACACGCTAAACAATTCGGTCCGGTCGCATTAATTCACTTTGACGCCCATGCCGACAGTGAAAAGGATGCCGGGCTGTATAATCATGGCAGTGTGTTCTATCACGCTGTTAATGAAGGTCTTTTAGTGCCCGAACGCTCCGTACAAATCGGCATTCGGACCGAATATGAGAGAGCGGATCACCAATTTACGGTGTTGGATGCAGACTGGGTAATGGATCACAATGCCCACGATATCATAAAAGAAATCAAGCAAGTGGTTGGAGATCGTCCCGTCTACCTTACTTTCGATGTCGATTGCCTCGATCCTGCTTTTGCACCGGGAACCGGGACACCGGTGGTCGGCGGCCTGTCAACTGATTTAGCATTAAAGATTGTGCGCGGATTGGTGGGTTGTAACCTGATCGGTATGGACATCGTCGAGGTATCCCCGCCCTATGATCATTCAGAAATCACATCACTGGCTGCGGCAACTCTGGGCCTTGAATTTCTTTACGTTTTAGCGGCAAACAGGAAAGAGAATTGAAGATGCAGACGGATGATAAGCTGAAAAAGCGGATAGCCTACGAGAAGATGCTTGCCGGCATATCGGAGCGGGCAGTGTCGGTCGATGATCTGGACAATTTTTTAGATTCATCCCTCAAAAAAATGGGAAGCATTCTGGATGTGAGTCGTATCTTTATTTTTGTATATCAACCTTCATCTGATACATTCTCTTGTATTTGTGAGTGGGTTGCGAAGGGCATAACCACATTAGAAACGTTCGATGGGCTGACAATCTCCATTCCATGGGCAACCGAACAGCTGAAGAGTCGCCGAGTCATCAACTTTCAAGACACCCGGGATGTCCCTGGAGAGCAACTTAAAGAAACGTTGCTGGCCGGGGATGTCAAATCCACGTTAACCGTACCGCTATTTTTTAAGGGCGAGTTCTACGGTTTTATGGGATTCGATGAATGTCGCCACCACCGCAAGTGGATAGATGAGGATTTGTATATCCTGACCACTGCGGCTCAAATCATTACCCGAGCAATTGAAAATAAGAAGTATGAAGAAGAATTGGAGCAGCATCGCAACCGCCTGGAGTCCATATTCAGGAGTGTACAAGATGCCATTATTACTGTTGATACCGAAATGAATGTGATCGAGGCCAACCAGGCCGCGGAAAATATCTGCGGTTTTAAAATCACATCTGGTCGGCCTTTCACCGATTGCATGAGAGAATGTGATCAGTCATGTCATGAGGTGTTGCAGGAGACTTTGGAAAGTAGGAACACGATCCAGGAATACCGAATCGAATGTGGTCACCGACATCGTGACAAACTGGTCGTTGTGGTTACCAGTTCTCCACTGTTGAATAATAGCGGCAAGTTCACGGGGGCAGTCCTGGTTATCCGAGACATCACGCGCCTTACCCACCTTGAGAAGGAATTGAAGGAACGACATCATTTTCAGAACATTGTGGGTAAAAGCGAAAAAATGCAAAAAATATACGATCTTTTAAAAATTCTGGCCAATCTGGGAACAACTGTTTTGATCACGGGTGAGAGCGGAACCGGCAAGGAGATGGCTGCCAAGGCCCTGCACTATGCTGGAATCCGAGCAAGCGGACCGTTTGTAACCGTTAATTGCTCGGCCCTTGCTGAAAACCTGCTGGAAAGCGAACTCTTTGGACACGTCAAAGGTGCTTTTACCGGAGCCGATAGGGATAAAATCGGCCGCTTTGAGGCTGCGGATGGCGGTACGATTTTGCTGGATGAAATTGGTGATATCTCCCCCCTGGTACAGTTGAAACTGTTAAGAGTACTCCAGGAGAAGGAAATTGAGCGGGTTGGAGAATCGACTCCCAGAAAAATGGATGTTCGTGTCATCGCATCGACCAATCACAATTTGAAAGAAACAATGAAATTAGGAGAGTTCCGCAAGGATCTCTATTACCGCCTCCATGTGATTGAAATTAAGCTTCCGCCGCTCCGCGAGAGGTATGAAGATATACCATTGCTTATTAGCCATTTTTGCAGGATTTTTGGCAAAAGTTATAAAAAGAATATCAACGGCGTATCGGATGAGGTCTTACGTACGTTCATAAATTATCATTGGCCGGGAAATGTGCGCGAGTTGGAACATACCATCGAAAGAGCCTTTGTCTTTTGTCCAAATCGAACCATTCAGTTGGAGCATATTCCGGCTGAAATCAGAGATGACGCTAATATAAATACGCGATTTTCAGAAAAAAGAGAAAATAATGATCCTGAGGAGATCCTAAAAGCTTTGGTGAAGACCGACTGGAACATTTCCAAATCTGCTCGTCTTCTGGGTATCAGCCGGTGGACGATGTATAGAAGAGTTCAAAAATACAATATTAGCAGGCCCGCAGAAAATTTGTAGCAACGCACAGATTTGCAGGCTACATTTATGTGTATTGCTACAAATATTCTTTCATAGCTGAAAGATTTTTCTACGTTCTATAAAGTACAACCACTTAGAAATACATTGAATACTTTTTATTTATTCCCTTCTGCTCTCTTGGCATTTTATTTGCTTGATCAATACAATACTAAAATTCTAAAATTGCAGCACCTATAATTTCTGTATCCTTCCATGTCTACCCATTGGAATACGGGGTTATCCCTTGGGGTGTTCCTGTGACCATTTTTATTTTAATCTAAAATTAAGGATTATCAGGCATCAAATGATGCTCAAACCCCAACTCGAGGTAACAGACAGACAGGAAATGGAAAGGATACTGGCTTCCAGTAATATAGGTCGTTTGGCCACGGGTGGTGCTGACGGCTACCCTTACATCACGCCGGTGAATTTCGTTTTTTTTGAAGGGTCTGTCTATTTTCATTCTTCGCCAAAAGGAGAGAAGATGTACAACATTGCACGCAATCCCCGAGTGTGCTTTGAGGTGGACGTACCCTTGGCCTATCTGGAGGTCAATTTCAATCCCAAGAAAAATCCCTGTCTCACAAGCCAGCTTTACCATTGCGTAATAATCAGAGGTAAAGCACGGATAGTATCTGAAGACCAGATTAAAACCGCTGCATTGAATGCCTTGGTGGCAAAACATGAAGGTAACACGGACTTTGTACCTATCACCAAGAAGTCACCATGGTATAAAGTGTGTAGCGTAGTTGAAATTACACCTGAGAAGATGACAGCCAGTTCCAATTTGGCCCAAGCCGAGCCTCAGAAAGGGTTTCGGCGCACCTGCGCGCAACATCTGGCTAGACGCGGTCTGCCAAGCGATCTAGAAGCGATTCGAGCCATGGGATATAAGATAGAAAATGGTGAGGAAAACGGATGCAAACTAAAAGAGTAGAATTTTATAGTTTTCTGTAATATCGGAAATGATCCGGTAACAGCATGCGGACCTAAATAAACAAAACTATAGAAGGAGGACATTTCAATGGCAAAGATGGTAAATTGTTGGAATGAGTGGGACCCGTTGAAAAGAGTGATTGTGGGAAGAACGGAGGGAACGAATATTCCGGCTCCGGAGCCGGCTTGGTGGTATGACCACCCGGAAGGCGGATTTCCGCTGGGAAATTTCGGGCCCTTCCCGCAAGAGATGGTGGATAAGGCCAACGAGCAGATGGACAATTTTGTTTCGGTAATGGAAAAGCGGGGCATTATCGTGGATCGGGTGGAAATTCATCCTGCCATGCAGGATCGGCGTGCGGTTTCGACGCCGGATTGGACCCAGCTGAACCAGCACGGGATCAACAACACGCGCGATGTGTTTCTGCCGGTTGGCAATGAGATCATGGAGGCTACGACCTGCCGTCGCTCGCGGTGGTATGAATACCTGAACTTACGGCCGATCTTTGAGCGGTATTTCAAGGAGGATTCGGAGTTCCTGTGGACGGCAGCACCGAAGCCGCGACTGACCGACGAGTCCTATGTTGAAAACTACTATTACCATTTCGAAAATGTTTGGACGGATGAAGAAAAAAAACAGCGGTTGCACAACTGGGAGTTCCAGCTAACGGAAAAGGAACCGCTTTGGGATGCCGCGGATGCGGCGCGGATGGGGAAGGACATCTTCTGGCAATGCTCGGCTGTGACGAACAAGAGCGGGATGGACTGGTTGAAGCGCTACTTTGGGGCTAAAGGGATTCGCATTCACCCCGTGTTATTTGACAACAGCCTTCACCCCTGGCACATCGACGTAAACATGCTGCCGGTGCGGCCGGGGTTGGCGATTTACAATCCTGAATGGCCTCCGATCACGGAGGATTTTTTGAAGCTGTTCAAGATGAACGACTGGGAGCTGATTCCGGCAGCCAAGCCGGTCTATGAGCATAAAGCCGGGTGCCGACTGTTCGGGCCGTACGGGGATACGTCGTGGATTTCGATGAACACCTTTTCGCTGGGGCCGAACACGATCTGTGTAGAAGCGCACGAGACAGGTTACATCGAGCAGCTGGACAAGCTTGGGATTGAGGTGGTTCCGATTCCCTATGAAAACGTGATCCCGTTTGGCGGCGCCCTGCACTGCACCACGCTGGATGTGTATCGCGAGGGGACATGCGAGGATTACTTCCCCAAACAGATTCCGGGTTATTAATAAAGCTCATCTTTAAGATCTAAACAGTCAAAATTTTTAAGAGAGAAGCGAACAGATTTACTGAGATCATTAGAAAAGATAGAATATGTTTGTTGACATGTCTGTCTTATATTTATAAAGCCTAAATGTTATAATTTTCTCTTTAAAAAACAACCTGTTTGTACTCGTTTTTTTTAACAGCCTATTATTGATAATAATCCAAAAACCCAAAACAACAAGGGCACAAACGGTAATAAAGATAAGGAGGCATTTTGTGATGGAAACACAAAAAAGCCCAAGTGTTGGACTGGGACAACTTGGGTCTGTGGCTGAACGCCGTGAAAAAATACAGACTGATGAAACGCCTCAGCCTCTCGGCCTGAAATTCACTCCCCCGAAAGACAAATTCTTCGGGTTGCGAGTGCGAGTACCCCGGCGTAAGGCAACTGTGCTCGGAATCGTGGGGGGCGTCATATTCTTCGTGATATGGGAAATCGGGCATTATATGATGCCGGAAGAAAAGCAGAGATTCTTACCATCGGTCGAGCATGTTATCGCCACGGTCTATTACCTCTTGGCCGAAAAAGGTTTTATTCATGATATTGCTAAGAGTTGTTATCGAATTTTCGTGAGTTTCTTTGCCGCATCTGCAATCGCAATACCTTTGGGTATCGGTATGGGGTGTTTCGCTAGCTTACGTGCAATTTTCAATCCGAGCGTCTCGGGGTTTCGGTATCTGCCGGCAGTATCCTTCATCCCCCTGCTTCTCGTATGGTTCGGACCCACTGATCTTGCGAAAATGGGGCTATTGTTTTTAGGGGTCATCTTCTTTCTTGTTGCTCTGATTCTAGACGCCACAGAGGCAATTCCGAAGGAATTGACTGAAGTCTCCCTCACGATGGGGGCGAGTCCCAAGCAGGTTGTTTTGGGGGTGATCACGCCTGCTGTGGCCCCTGCCGTACTGGATTCAATGCGCAATATGATCGCGGTTGGCTGGACCTATCTCGTAATCGCGGAGATCGTAGGGGCCCAAGATGGAATCGGCGCCGTCATGATGCGCGCCGGCCGATTCTTGCATGTGGACATTATCATGGCCGGGATCCTTACAATCGGTATTCTGGGTGTGTTGACCGATTCGTTTTTCCGGTTGGTGTCACGCTTGGTATTTGGGTGGAATATTCCCCAGAGAGGATGATAAAGATGGAAGAGGAAAAGAAGGAGATACCTTCGGATCCGGCCGAGAACGCTGGAAACTCGCCGCCGAGCCAAAAAACCGTTCCTGTACGGGTCGAGAATATCACCAAACAATATGTTGACGGCACCTTTACAGCCGTGGATAATATATCCTTCGAACTAAAGGAAAACCAAATCACCTGTTTCGTTGGACCTTCGGGATGTGGCAAGACAGTGACGCTTAGGCTCATCGCCGGGCTTGAATATCAAACTTACGGTACGCTCACCGTGTATGGGAAACCGGTCTTGGGACCGGGTCCAGACCGCGGCATGATTTTTCAGGCCTACACTTCATTTCCATGGCTCAATGCGCTCGATAATGTCGCCTATGGTCTGAAAATTATGGGAATTGCTAAGGCTGAACGGGAGAAAAAAGCCAGAGAGTTCCTTAAGCTTGTTCACCTTGAAAAGTTCGAGCACTACATTCCGCGCGACATGTCGGGCGGTATGAAACAGCGGGTGGCCATCGCTCGCACATTGGCCAAAACCCGGAGCTTTTGCTCATGGACGAGCCATTTGGGGCGCTCGACGCCCAGGTGCGCTGGGAAATGCAGGAAATGATGATCGAAATCATCGAACGCGATAAGAAAACGGTTGTAACGGTCACCCATGATATCGGAGAGGCGATTTATCTGGCGGATCGGATCATCTTTTTTACGAGGCAGCCGGGCAAAATCAAGGCGGACATTGAACTGGAATTCAAAGAGGGTAAAAGATTCCCGCGTAAGGAAGACCTGATATGTCACACGGGTTATGCTGAAATGGAGGCCCGGCTTTTTGCCATGATGCGGGAGGAAATCCATGGCAAACAAATTGATGAATCGGGCGTGTGCGCAGGAAACAATGCGTGATCCTGTAATAAGCCAGGAAAACGTGCAACTTTTAAAATAAAGGAGGAAAACATGAAATTCAAGAAACGTATGATTCAGTCATTTTGGATGGTGGCCCTGGGATTTATGGCCACCGGATTGATCACTGGAGGGGCAACTGGGGCTTGGGCGGCCGAGAAAGTGACTATAGCCATCATATCATTTTCTCCTTACGCACCCTGGTATATCGTAAAAGAAAAGGGAATGGCCAAGGGCATCGATGTGGACGTCCGCATCATTGAAGGCATTACAGAGAAGAACGCTGCGATCTCGAGCGGACAGATTCAGGTCGTGATGAATACCTTGGATACCATGGTGTTGACCAGGGCGGCAGGCATCCCGATCAAAATCGTCGCTATTCCGGCAATGTCCTATGGTCTCGACGAGATGATCGCGAAAAAAGAAATCAAGTCGGTCAAAGATTTCCCCGGTAAGACATACGGGGCTGATTATGGTTTTCTCAACCATATGTGGATGCTCTTGACCTTAAAGCGTGCCGGGATTGGTTTTGACAAACTCAAGCATATTGTGATGCTGCCGCAAGAAAGTGCAGCTGCTTTTAACAGCGGAAATCTTGATATAGACGTTAACTATATTCCGTTTTCGCTTCAGTCCATCAAACGGCCAGATTCGCATATTCTGAAAACCAGCCTGTCGGATAGAACCTGGGAACGGGGACTTATTTCAGAATCGATCTCGTTTAACGAAAAGTGGATGCGCGAAAAACCCAAAGTTGCCGGAGAGGTTTTACGCGCTTGGTTTGAAGCCGTGAACTGGTGGAAGGAGAACCCAGAAGAGGGCAACAAAATCGTTGCTAAACACCTCGACTGGCCTATAGAGGACGTTAAGCTTAATCAATACGGGGCCATAATGCTCACGCTTGACCAAAATCTAGGCGCATTTGGGATTGGTGACGGAAAGCCCGTATGCCAGAGTATTCCAGAAGGGGCCCCGCGAGCTACTTCCGAGCCAAGCGGTTGGGGCAAAACATTGTTCGGAGGTGCTCCAGATTGCGTAACGGGATATGCCTACCCTACGTACAACCTGTTTAATGCGGTCTACATGGAAGCCGGTGTTGCTCAGGCCAAGGCTGACGCAAAACAAGGCCTTGACCCAAGCCTTCTTGAAAAACTATTAGCCGATGGGTACCGTGAAAAGTACGCATCCAATAAATGGATCGGGAGAATTGGCAAGTAGGCCCTTATCTATGACTATCCACACGGGGTCCGTTGGCTAGAAGCCTATTGGTTCGACGGACACCCGTTTCTAACCGCCAAACTAAGAAGGACCCTGGCTAGCTCTAAAAGCGGTTGTATAACCTCATCTTCCCGTTGCACTAAGCGGGACTTCGCATCTGATTATTATATATGAAAGGGCTTAGAACGCCCAATGGTTGTGTTGCGTTGCCTATCAGCGGGATTTTCGTCACACTTCATTTGACTAAGGAGTTTAACAAGCCTTTCGGAGTAAAAAGAGATGACTGAGGTGACTAAAGTCTATCCGTTGCTGACAGGTAAATCGCGTTATGAAAAGACGCTTTCAACACGGGACCGAGGCACGGGTCAGATCCTTGAAGCACCCATTCTGGTTTACCTCATCGAGACAAAAAATAGCCGTATTCTTTACGACGTGGGTTGTGATTACAAAAAAATCAGCGATCCAAATTTACGACACCATTATTATGAAAACTTCCTTTTTGGCCCGCCGGAAATGGAGCCCGAACAACAGATATCAAATTATTTGAATAAGCTGGGGTTGACAAAGCTGGATATAGATATCGTCTTTTGTGGGCACTTGCATTTTGATCACGCGGGTGGGCTTTGTGAGTTCTTTCACGCAGAAGTCTATGTCCACCGGGCGGAGATGGAGGCAGCCAAAGCTCAAGCGGATGAAGCTTACTTTTTAGATGATTTCAGTGGTGACTATCGTTGGCATGAAATCAACGCAGATTACAACCTTGTTGACGGTGTGAGAGCTATTGAAACACCGGGTCATACGGCCGGCCATATGTCGATGGTTATTGAACTACCTGAAGGACCGCCAATAATTATTGCCGGAGATGCAGCCGATCTGGTGGAAAATATAGAGAATGAAATTGCACCGGGATTGTGTTGGCAGGATAACGTGGATCTGGCAATAGAAAGTATTCGTAAGCTAAAGCAGATTCGCCGGGAAACAGGGGCTGAACTATGGCCTAACCATGATATTCAATTTTATAAACAAATGAAACCTTTCCCTTTATTTTATGAATAGATATCTTCGTTATGATTGACATGTCTTTACAAATCGGACGTCTTCATTTAAAGACTCCTGTCATTCTATCTGCTGGACCTCTAACAACAAAATTGGAAAACCTTATCAAGGCTGAAGAATTAGGCTTGGGTGCTGTCGATACCAAAGTAACTGTTTCAAGAAGATTCCCAAAAATCAAATGTTATGAACGAACTTTTTGGAACCCGGATACAGAGATACTGAATTGGATGTTAGGCTTATGGGATGGCGAATTCCTCTGCATTGACGATGCCGTTAACTTCATTAAAATAGCAAAACAACAGCTAAGCATACCCATCTTTGGGAATTTTAAAGAAGATTCCGATCATGTTGAACAATGGATAAAGCTTGCTAAACGGTTGGAAGATGCTGGAGCGGATGCATTAGTTACTTTTTTCACATTTATTCGCAAATTTGTCGGTAAAGAGATCGAAATGATGGAAAAGATAATAGCTCCGGTCTGTTCGGCCGTAACCATCCCGGTCATTTTCAAACTTCAACCCATAGCCGGGCTCTCCACCGCTATACCCAAAATGGCAAAAGTGATGGAAGACATCGGACTAAGCGCTATTCAGATCTCTGACGGTATTGGCGGTTATCCGACCCTTGCTATTAATAAACCACCCTACCATCCGTTTAGTTGCATTGATTTTCAAGCAAGGGACGGATTCATCTCCGGACCATACTTAAGGCCTCTTATATACAAAACCGTTTATGAATACTCTACCGAGACTAGCTTGCCGATTATTTGCTCTGGAGGAATCTGGGATGCACAATCTGCGATCGAAGCGATATTATATGGTTCTTCTGTCATTGCCTCCTCTTCCGGCCCTTGCATTAAAGGCTGGGAAATGTTTACCGACGTAATTCAGGGGATTGAAAATTATATGAAGGAGAATCATTATTCACGAATCGAAGACTTTAAAGGTTTGGCAGGTCAATTCATTAAGGAGAACGACCAGATTGATTATCCAGACTGCTACGCTGCAGTTGATGAGTCTAAATGCAGTGGTTGCGAACAATGCCTGCCCCCTGCCCATTGCAATGCTATTTTTATGGATGAGCGTTTAGCAAAGATTAATAAAGAACTTTGTGTTGGTTGTTGTATTTGTAAATATTTGTGCCCGGAAAACGCTATCGAAATGAAAATGGGCTAAAACCTAAATTTATCCAAATAAGAGATCAGAAATGGGATTTGATCTCATAAGACGCAAATGTTGAAACAAAAACAGATGTGGAAGAAATAATGGCAGCGCAAAATCCGGCACCAGAATGGTTAACGGGAGTATGGGTGCGAAAAGCACTTTGGCTTGAGGGTGCTGAACCTGATTATTCAACACGCGTGTTCTATGTACAGACTCCGACCCTCTTCGGAGATATTCGAATACCGGAATCACGACCTGACACATCGAACGTAATCTCCCTTGATGACCTACGCGATACCGAACTTAAAAAGCTGGCTACTCAGGAAGGATTCGCGGGCTACGTGGAGATAGCCGATGATGTTGTTACTTGGCAACGTGAGATAGACTTTCAACCACCTGCTGAAATTCCCGATGTGGGACGATGCACGGTAGATAAGCAGTACATGATTGAGACGGGCATCCACTCAGATTACTCAGAAAAGTGGCAGCGTATCGCCGATGGAAATGGTCAATTCCTGGCGATGCAAATTGCCGGAAATGAGGGCGAACTTGCTAATCAAATCCTGGTTGTCGCGGGCGACCACTTTCTGTATGCGCGAGGCAGGGAACATTCACTGGAACCCGCAAAGTCGCTTAACCATTTGTTTAAGCGAAGAGATTTTAACAGGGCGCAAGTTATTAGATATCTAAACTGTGAGTTCTCGTACGGTCTTGTGCGGGGTGGAAGGAAGCCATGGGAAATTTATCTGTCAACCTTACCGTTTAAGGAGGGAGAAAGACTCATTGCTCCGGGGGAGATGGAAGTCTTGCCAGATTTGGGGGAGGTCTGCCAACATTCCAGAAACCTCAATTCAACTGCGAAGCGAAGTTGGATTATTAGCGAAAATACTTTATATAGCTCAGATCTTATTGCCCTTTTAAGCGCAGACTAAAAGCTTGAGAAGCAGGCTTGCACCCGCCGCGAGACTCTTTGTGAAAGACAACGGTGAAGTAAAGCAAGATGAATTTTTCAAGAAATTGAGTTATTACTTACAAGCTTTCACGGTTTGCCAATGATAGGGTGCAAGAAATGAGATCGAAAGACAACTCTGTTTTTGTGATCAGTATGAGGAGGTAAGAATGGCTTTTAATTTGAGAAACAGACATTTTTTGAAACTTCTGGATTTTACAGCACAGGAAATCAAATTCCTGATAGATCTCTCCTTGGATCTTAAAAAGGCCAAGTATGCCGGTCTTGAGCAGCAGCGATTGAGGGGCAAAAATATTGCCCTCATTTTTGAAAAAGCCTCGACTCGAACCCGCTGTGCCTTTGAAATCGCAGCCTTTGATCAGGGGGCGCACGTGACCTACCTGGGTCCGTCGGGATCCCAGATGGGTTCGAAGGAAACCATGAAGGACACCGCACGGGTACTGGGGCGGATGTATGACGGTATCGAGTACCGCGGTTTCGGGCAGGACATCGTTGAAGAACTGGCGGCTTATGCCGGTGTTCCGGTCTGGAACGGTCTGACCAACGAGTACCACCCGACCCAGGTGCTGGCGGATTTTCTAACCATGATGGAACACTGCGACAAGCCCCTGCGCCAGGTGAAGTTCGCCTATCTGGGGGATGCACGCAACAACATGGGCAACTCGCTGCTGGTGGG
>PVMK01129942.1_pt1 | contig 12896 bp, 11 predicted proteins | sample 1853481 | NCBI WGS metagenome assembly PVMK01 (sample SAMN08533507, study PRJNA380276) | Marine sediment metagenome, whole genome shotgun sequencing project.
GAAACAGTGGAAGAGTATTCAGGTCCCGGGCTTAATCGTTGGATTTATTTCCCCGATGGCCGGCGAGGTCGCCTGGAAAACCTTTGACGGCAAAATCGGGGGACTGATGAATGCCATTTTCGAACTGGGAAACATGCCTTCAGAAAAATACGCTCCGGCTAAAACTTTCTATAATGCCTATAAGGAAAAATACGGCAAAGGGATTCAGGCCGGCCATGGCCCGGCACCTTCCTACGAAGCGGTTTACATTTTGAAAGAAGCCATCGAGCGGGCCGGTTCCCTCGAGCCGGACGCCATCGTGGCCGAGATCGAAAAAACAGACCGCAAGGGCGTAATGGGCCGGATCCGGTTTGACAAAGGCCACCAGGTGATCTACGGAGTTGATCCGGCTGAAGCCGCCGTCGGCGCATTTTTTCAGTGGACAGACGACGGCATAAGAAAGATCGTCTATCCCAAGAGCATCGCAGAAGGTGAAGTCGTTCTGCCTGCCTGGGTAAAGAAACGTTAAGCGCTGAAAAGCGGATCGTAATTTTTTATTTCAATTCAGCCAACCTGCTCGCCTTAGCGGTTTCTGGAAGGCGGGCAGGTCTTATTTTAAAGTCGGGATTTTGCCGGCACATCTTTCCGTAAAAGTCTAGATTTTTTTCAATAAAAAAAATAATATAGCGGTTGTCATGTTTGTAATAATTTTAAGCTGTTATACATTACATTTTCCCTTGTTAGCGAATCTGGCAAACGGAACATATTTATGACAACCGCTATAACTACTGCTAAAATCTTCCTTTATCCATGTTAGCAAATGCGATCATATATGGTTTTGTCAACAGTGTCATATTGATGCTGGTGGCTCTGGGATTTAACATTACCTTCGGCATCAGCGGCATCGCCAATTTTGCCTACGGCGCGCTGTATATTATGGGTGCACTTTCATGCTGGGTTTTTTTTAATTCGATTGGTCTGCCCTATTTTCTATCAGTTATCCTGGCGGTCGCGGCAACCGCCATCGCCGGAGCGCTGATGTATCGATTTGTTCTGTTGCGAATACGGGGTCTGATACTATCAGAGGTCATAGCGACTTTCGGTATCGGGCTGGCTTTGCTGGAACTCTTCAAGTATATCGGCTTTATTGGTTTTCAATATTCGCTGCCGGTTTTTATCGACACCAGTATCCACCTCGGTCGCGTGGTTATCGATTTGCAGCGCATTTTCATCGTGATCATCGGCATCTGCATGGCCGGGTTTCTGTGGTTTTTCACCCATCATACCCGGACCGGCCTGCGGTTTAGAGGAATCGCCCAGGATGAACGCACCGCCCTTAGCCTGGGTATAAACTCAGATCGGGTAGCGATGCTCAGCGTTTCTTTCGGAGGTGCTTACGCGGCCATCGCCGCCATTCTTATATTACCGCTGGGAACGATAAACGTCGAGCATGGATACAGTGTTCTGATCAATGCGTTGGCCGTATGCATTGTTGGCGGGCTGGGATCAACAGGCGGGTTGGTACTGGCCTCTTTTTTAATTGGATACGGGCAAACCTTCACCGTTACATATCTGGAAAGCCATTGGGTGATGCTGGTGCCGTTAATTGCCATTCTGGTAATATTGGTTATCAAGCCGTCCGGTTTATTTGGTAAACAAAAAGAACTCGAAGAAAGGATATAGGAAAGCGAAGGCGGAAATCGGAATGCGGAATGCGGAATTAAATTCAAGGAATTCTAAGCAAAAGCGCAAAGAACGCATCGATCGAGGTATCAAGGCCAGATCCAGCGATGTATTTGCCCTGTCGTCCTGGCGGGAAATGCTATATCTGGCTGCCCCCCGGCTGCTGCCCATCGTTGGCTTATTATTGCTTTCAGTCGTTCTGAGCCATTACTGGCAGCGCGTCTTGCTCTCGGTATCCGTTTTCGCGCTCCTGGCCATTAGCTGGGACATTCTGGCGCAGAGCGGCATGGTTTCTCTGGGCCAGGCACTTTTCTTCGGCATCGGTGCCTACCTTGCCGGAAATATGAATCATTATTTTGGCTGGCCCCCGTATATCACCATGCCATTGGCGACTCTGTTCGGCGGGCTGCTGGGCACGCTTTTGTTAATACCCGTATTGCGACTGCGTGGAATTTATTTCTCAATGGTCACCCTGGTGCTGCCCTTGATGCTGGTCCGCGTCATTGAAGCGACACGAATTTTTGGGGGCACCGAAGGGCTCAGCGGACTGAGCCCTTTGCCGGGAAGATGGGTTGAAGTGTATCTCATCCTCTTTGTTCTGCTGGCATCCCTGTTCGGGTTCAGGCGCCTGATGAATTCTGATTTCGGCCTGGTGCTTAAGGCAATCAATGATAACGACCGTTCGGTCATGAATGCCGGTATCAATATTTACTGGTTAAAAACCCAGGCCTTATTTATTGCCAGTGCGATCGGTGCCTTTGCAGGAGCCTTTATGACCCATGTTTATATGTTTGTAGGCATGCCGGTGTTCGCGCTGGATTATTCCATTCTGCCGATTGCCGCGGCAGTGGTCGGCGGTATTGGAACATTGGCCGGATCGATGCTCGGCGCCTTTATTCTGGTACCGCTTTCAGAAATATTGCGCGGTCTCGGCGGGCTACGAATCGTTTTTTACGGCCTGTTCCTTGTGGTATTTATCGTTGCCGTACCGGAGGGCATTTTTCATTACATTCAGCGCAAATACCATCAATTTGAAAGATGGGTGGAGGTCGAGTGATGAGCCCTTCTCCCCTGCTAAAAATTTCCGGACTCTATAAAAATTTCGGCGGTGTGCAGGCGATCGATGATTTAAATTTTGAGGTTGCCGAGGGTGAGCTTCTGGGAATGATCGGGCCCAACGGCTCGGGAAAAACCACAGCGGTCAATCTGATCACCGGCTTCGTTAAACCGACCGAAGGAGAAGTCAACTATCGCGGGAAAAATATAACCGGCTGGCCGCCTTATAAAATTGTTCGGCGGGGAATCGCCAGGACATTCCAGATGGTAAAACCTTTTTACCAGCTTCCGGCATATAAAAATATGATCATTCCATTATATTCCCCGCGGGTTAAGCAATTAATCGGCGGCAAATATGGTGATCGGGATGCGGTAGCGCTTGACTTGCTGGAAGAAGTTGGATTCGAGCGCGATGCCTTTGTGGCCTATAAAGTTGCCAGTGCGTTGCCCCAGGGCTATCTGAAACGGCTGGAGCTGGCAAAAGCAATTGCGCTGCGGCCCGATGTCATCATCCTGGATGAGCTCTTTTCAGGGTTGAGTCTGGCTGAAGTGGCCAGCATTGTTCCCATCATTGAGAAGCTGCGTCTACAGGGAAAAACCATCATAATGATCGAACACCGTTTAAAAGAGCTTTTCAGGATTGCCGATCGGATTATTGCGCTTAACTTTGGGCAGAAAATCGCCGATGGGCAGGCCGCAGATGTGATGGACAGCCCCGAAGTAAAAAACGCATATCTGGGCAGCGAATAGAGAGTGATTGCGGATTGGGGATTTGGGATTGCGGATTGCGGAATGAAAAACAATGCGTTGAATTAGTTTTATTTGTCTCATTGGTTGAATTGGTTTTTTTATCGAACCAATCAAACAGTAACCATTCAGCCGCCAGGTGCCAGCAGCAAACAGCCAGAGACCAGTAACCAGCAGCCAGAGGCCAGCAGCAAACAGCCAGAGGCCAGTAACCAGCAACCAGAAGCTGAACAGGTAGGAAACACGTGCTCGAAGTAAAAAACCTATTGGTATTCTTTGAAAACGCCCTGGCGTTGAATGATTTTTCGATGAAGGTTAATCAGGGAGAAATTATCGGGGTTATCGGCTCGAATAGCGCCGGCAAAACCACCCTGATGAACACCATATCGGGCCTTATCATCGATATGAAAATCAAGGAACAGCGCAAAGGCGGGGAAAGGATCACCATATATGGAGAAATTATATATAAAGGTGAAGACATCACCGAAACCGAACCCTTTGATCGCGTAAACAAAGGGCTGGTTCTATCCAGAGAGCGGCACCCTATTTTCCCTGAAAGCGACGTGGTTGAAAATTTAAAGATCGCCGGCCATCAGGTTAAAAAATCAGCTTTAAAGGATCGCATGGACACTGTTTATTCACTTTTCCCTGCCCTGCTGAATCTAAAACGGCGCAAGGCCGGTTTTTTAAGTGGCGGTGAGCAGCAAATGCTCGCCATCGGGATGGCCCTGATCCTAAAACCGACCCTACTGCTGCTGGATGAACCGCTGTTGGGGCTCAGCCCCATGATGCAGACCACGCTGGTTGACGCCATCAAAAATCTTAAAAAAGATTCGGGCATTACCATTTTGATCACCGAACAATTTGCCCGACCGATACTGCCGTTTATTGACAGAGGATATGTGATTGAAAACGGTATGCTGGCTTTATCGGGCACCGGCACCGAACTGATGGATAATCCCGAAGTCAAAGCTGCCTATTTTGGAATTTAATGTTGCCCATGCAAAAACGTATTGAAAACACGATTTATTCAAGCTTTGCCGACACCGCCGAACGCTGCAAAGATAATACGGCTGTGGTTTACCTGGGCACCCGATTTTCGTACCGCCGGGTTAGAGACATGGCAGATAGTTTCGCCGCCGCCTTCAGCAATGCCGGTCTAACCGCCGGTCAGAAAATCATCATTTATATTCCCAACAGTATCCAGTGGGTGGTGGCCTGGCTGGGAATTCAAAAAATCGGCGGCATCTGCGTCCCCATCACACCCATCTACACGCCGCACGATCTCAAGTATATCGCCAACGATAGCGAGGCTGAGGCCATTGTGTGTGCCGACACCAATTTTGGCTATGTCACCAGCGTGTTGCCGGAAACGCAGCTCAAAAAGGTGGTCGTCACCAAGATGGTTGATTTACTGCCCTGGTGGAAACGCGGTTTTGGCTACCTGTTTGATGTCGTCCCCCGCGGTAAAATTGCCCTGGACGAAAACACCTTTTCCTTTCGCAAGTTGCTGGCCCAATACCGCAAATCACCGCAAAAACAGTCTGCTATCGAATCAGATGGAAATGACATCGCTGAAATTCTTTATACCGGCGGCACCACCAAATTCCCCAAAGGGGTGCCTTTTACCCATAACCTGTTCCTGGTTTCAGCCCGGGAACAGATTACCATCAGTGAACCCCTGTTTGAGCCTCAAGAAAATGTGATCCTGGGCAATGCGCCCCTGTTTCATATTCTGGGACAGACCTGCGGTCTGGCCACGCTGTTAATGGGTGGAACCTTAATCCTGCAGCCCAAAATCAACCTGGATGCGGCCCTGGATGCCATCCAGCGCTTTAAGGCCAAAACCATGATCGGTGTTCCCACCCTGTACCGCATGATTTTAGAGCATGATCGCCTCGATCAGTACGACCTGAGCTCGGTAGAATACTGGTTTAGCGCCGGTGACCTGCTGCCGGTTGAAGTCGGTCGGCGCTGGGAGCAGAAATTCAGCAGAAAAATCCTGCAGGGATACGGCGCCACCGAAACCTGCGGCGGGGTTTCCATGTGCCCGGTGGATATCGAAACCCCACCCAAAAGCGTCGGCCGCATCATGGCAACCAAAAAAATAAAAATTGTGGACGCCGCAACCCTTGAACCGGTGAACGTCGGAGAACCTGGCGAGTTGCTGGTTGCCTCTGATTATATGGTAACCTGTTACTTGAATAAACCAGAAGAAACCACTGAATCCTTTATAGAAATAGACGGAACCAAATGGTACCGCACCGCCGACATCATGTCCATGGATGCAGACGGCAACCTGTATTTTGTGGACCGCACGGTCGATACTATCAAGCACAAGGGCTATCGGGTATCGGCCTCTGAAATCGAATCCGTGCTGCAGGAACATCCGGCGGTCATCGCTTCCTGTGTTGTCGGTGTTCCCGATGAAAAGGTGGGCGAAAGAATTAAAGCCTACGTGGTGCTCAAAGAAGATGTAAAGGGCATCACCGGGTATGAACTGATTAAATGGTGCCGCGAAAGCCTTGTCGCTTATAAAGTGCCCCAGTATATTGAATTTAGAGACATGCTGCCCAAATCCAAGGTCGGCAAACTGCTCAGACGCGAAATCCGCGATGAGGAACAACGCCGCAAAGAAACGAGGTAACCGATGCCAGATATACTCACCACGAAAATCAGCTCCGCCACCAAGGAAGTCTTTATCAGCCGCAGTTTGCCGACGGTAATTATCGGTGAGCGCATCAACCCGACGGGTCGTAAAAAGCTGCAGGAAGAACTGCGGGCAGGCAATTTTGATACGGTCAAAGCCGATGCTTTAGCGCAGATCGAGGCCGGTGCGGCCATATTAGATGTCAATGCCGGTGTTCCCCAGGCCGATGAGCCCGCCCTGCTGGTGCACATGGTTGAGGTGTTAACCGAGCTGACCGATGTGCCCCTTTGTATTGACACCGCCAATGTCAAGGCGCTCGAAGCAGCGCTAAAGGTCTATTCGGGTAAGGCTTTGGTTAATTCGGTCAACGGCGAAGAAGAAAAACTGGAAACGATTTTACCGTTGATCAAACAATACGACGCCGCGGTCATTGGCTTGACCATGGACGATGAGGGCATTCCCAAAACAGTGGAAAAACGCATCGAGATTGCCGGCAAAATCATTGATCGCGCCGCCAAGTTCGGCATTGGCCTTGAGGACATTGTCATTGACCCGCTGGCGATGTCGCTGGGCGCTGAGGATCAGGCCGGCAAAATGGCACTGGATGCCCTAAAAGCCACTGTCAATGCGTTTAGGGTAAACATTACGATGGGTTGTAGCAATATTTCCTACGGCATCCCCGATCGTGAAACGGTTAACACCGCCTTTTTAGCTATGGCAATCAGCTGCGGGCTGACCTGCCCGATTACCAATCCGCTTATCGAGGTGGTCGTCAAAACCATTTTGGCTGCTGACTTATGTATGGGCCGCGACTCATATTCAACGAAATGGATTGAACATTATCGCCGGCACCAGCAAACAGAATAGCAGGAATAAGATTGCCCCACACTATCAGATAATTCATTTTAACCCATCCCGTACGAAAATTATTTTTAATTCTTTCGCATCCCCCTGGAGAATCCTCTCCGGCATTATGAAATTGCTGTTGACAGGATAAACTTTTTAGTATATTCATTTTTTAGAATATGGAGGGGCGATGAAACCTTTTATTAAAGTCATGAAAGCACTGTCGGACCCGAATCGCGTCAAAATATTAAAATTGTTACAGCAAAAAACCATGTGTGTGTGTGAATTGCAGGGTGCGCTGCAGATATCACAGCCAAGTGTTTCAAAAGCGCTTAAGATGCTGGAAGAGGCGGGCCTGGTCGAATTCAAAAAAGAAGGACTGTGGGTAAATTATTACCTGGCTGACGGCAATGCAAGCCCCTATGCAGCCAGTCTTTTGGGCAATCTCAAACATTGGCTGGATGATGATCCGGAAGTGTCAGGACTCATTGAAAAAGTACCCTTTTTAAACCGCGTAGAACTGTGTAAGCTATAATTTTCATTATATTCTTAAATAGGGATATAGATATTTACCGAGGCAACCCACACCCATCTGAATGAATCATAAGACCGCCAAAAAGTTTTTAAATATATTCATGCATCAGGAGCAGAAGCGTAATGGATAACGCTACCGTTATGGAAGAAGGCCAAGCGATTGCTGCGGCCGCTGGAGAACATGCCAAGGCGCCACCCCCCACCAGTCAGGTAGACTGGAGGAGCATCTGGAAGCCGCTGGGTATCATCATCGGTGGGTTTCTGTTATTCTTCTGGCTGCCGGTCACGAACAGTCGTTTTACCGGCGCGCTGATCGAATCTTTGGCTCTGGCGAAATGGTATGCTCAGGAGCATGTGATACTTTGCCTGGTTCCTGCGTTTTTCATTGCAGGCGCGATTGCTTGTTTCGTATCGCAGGCGGCAGTCATGAAATACTTAGGTGCCGGAGCCAATAAGATTCTCGCCTACGGGGTGGCCTCGGTGTCCGGCACCATATTAGCGGTCTGCTCCTGCACCGTGCTCCCTCTTTTTGCAGGCATCTGGAAGCGAGGGGCCGGATTGGGCCCGGCGACCGCTTTTCTATACTCCGGTCCTGCGGTAAATGTGCTGGCAATTGTGCTTACCGCCCGCGTTCTCGGGGTCGCCCTCGGAATGGCCAGGGCCATGGGGGCGGTGATCTTCAGTATCGTTATTGGCCTTCTCATGCATCTTTTATTCAGGAAAGAGGAACAAGCAAAGGCCCAGGCAGCTGTTTATATGCCCGAGCCGGAGGTGCAGCGACCCTTGTGGCAGAATGTGATTTATTTTGCGACGATGGTGGGTATCCTTGTTTTCGGGACCTGGGGCAAACCAGCACAACCCATAGGTCTGTGGCATAGCATTTACAGCATCAAGTGGCTCATAACCGGAGGTTTTGCGACGCTTCTGGCGATAATGCTTGTCACCTGGTTCAAGGTTAAAGCATATAAATTGGTCCCGGCGGTTGCAGCGGTCTTGGCCCTGGCACTGCTCTTTCCTCATGAACCGCTCATCGCCTTTTCTGGTGGGATCATCGCGCTGGTGCTGCTGCTTACTTCCACCAGAGGTGAAACCGAAAACTGGTTTCTTGCAACCTGGGACTTTGCCAAACAGATCATGCCTCTGCTGTTTGCCGGTGTTCTGGTTGCAGGGCTGCTATTAGGACGACCCGGGTCGGAGGGTCTCATTTCATCTCATTGGGTCAACAGCCTGGTCGGCGGCAATTCGCTGTGGGCCAACCTGTTTGCCTCCGTAGCTGGTGCATTTATGTACTTTGCCACGCTTACGGAGGTCCCGATTCTACAGGGTCTTCTTGGCGCCGGTATGGGTAAGGGTCCGGCTTTGGCCTTGTTACTCGCGGGTCCCGCCCTCAGCCTGCCGAATATGATCGTCATTAGAAGTGTTTTCGGGACAACAAAAACCATCGCCTTTGTCAGCTTGGTGGTCGTCATGGCCACGATCAGCGGCATGATCTTCGGCCGCTTTTTTGCCTGATCGATCGGTCCCGTCGCCCGGGGATTGCCCCTAAAGATAGCTTAAGCGAAATATGAGAGGATCGCCCGGGAACAAACCGTGGCTGAACAGAAAGTCGAATGATTATGACGAAAGATGAAATCACCCAGATAAGAGTCGGACATCACCGTATGGGCATTATTGGATTGAAGCACGTTCTGGAGGAAGTTTCCCGGGAGTTTGACGGTAGGCCGGATAATGAGGTGACCGCTGAACTGATTCGGCGGTTGGCTAAATTTAATTATATACCTGAGAATAGCCAAAAAGATTATGGACAGGCTTTTTTACGAGAATTTAAAAAATTTGTCGGGCAGCCTTATGAACGAAACAAAATAGAAGGTCTGGAAATCAAGGTTCTGGGCAGCGGTTGTCCCTGTTGTGACGACCTTGAACAGGATCTGATGGCGCTGATGACTGAAATGAATCTTGCAGCCGACATCGAGCATGTGACCGATCCATCTGAAATCGGAGATTACGGCGTGACGGGCACCCCTGCGCTGGTCATCAACGGTGAAGTCAAGGCAGTCGGTTCGATGCCCAAAAAAACACAGCTAAGGGCGATGTTTATTGAGGCTGCCAAAAAGCATCTATAATTACAAGTCAAAATCCATCTGAATTTAGAAACGTTAACAACATATGGTAATGGAGAAGGTTGATGGCAGATGCAACTACGAAAAAACTCTCATTCCTGGATCGCTTTTTGACGCTCTGGATATTTGCGGCCATGTTTATGGGTGTTATCGGCGGCTATCTTTATCCCGACATCCGCCAGATCATCAACACCTTCCAGGTAGGAACAACAAATATCCCGATTGCCATCGGATTAATTCTGATGATGTATCCGCCGCTGGCAAAAGTTAAATACGAGCAGCTCGGCCAGGTTTTTCGAAACGTAAAAGTCTTATTACTGTCTTTGGTTCAAAACTGGGTCATCGGCCCGATTTTAATGTTTCTTCTGGCAATCACATTCTTATCCGGCCGGCATGAATATATGGTGGGGTTGATTCTGATCGGTCTGGCACGCTGCATCGCCATGGTGATTGTCTGGAATGATCTGGCGGCCGGAGATCGTGAATACTGTGCCGGGCTGGTGGCTTTTAATTCGATTTTCCAGGTCCTATTTTTCTCTATTTACGCCTATATCTTCATCACGGTGGTGCCGCAGTGGCTGGGACTTAAAGGAGCAGTTGTCGATATTTCCATCGGCCAGATTGCCGAAAGCGTTTTTATTTATCTCGGCATTCCCTTTATTGGCGGGATCATCACCCGTATTATCGGCTTAAAAACAAAAGGCATTAAATGGTATGAGCAACAATTTATTCCAAAAATCAGCCCGATTACGCTGTGCGCCCTGTTATTCACCATCCTGGTGATGTTCTCCTTGAAAGGTGAATATATTGTTCAGCTTCCATTCGATGTCATTCGAATTGCTATTCCGCTGTGTATCTATTTTGTGCTCATGTTTTTTGTCTCTTTCTTTTTATCCATGAAGGTCGGCGCCACCTACGAGCAATCCACCTCCTTGAGTTTTACAGCGGCTTCAAATAATTTCGAGCTCGCGATTGCAGTAGCAGTGGCGGTTTTCGGGATCGATTCCGGGCAGGCATTTGCAGCGGTTATCGGCCCGCTGGTGGAAGTTCCGGTACTCATCAGTCTGGTAAACGTGGCGATCTGGTTTAAGCGCAAATACTTTCCATTTACGATTGAAATGCCGACCGGAGTTTGCCATGTAACCTGCGAACCGTAAAAGCTGGTGTCTGGCTTCTTGCTGCTTACTTCCGGCCACTGGCTGCGAGCCGCTCGCTCCCGGTCGCCAATGCACGGATCTATACCGCTTTCCATAATAATGTTCCGAATTGCGGAATGTTTTTTTGACAACCACTATAAGAAATAAGCCGGCAGATACTCAAAAACAATGGAAGGAACGGTATTACAGTGGCAAATGATGAATCGATGTTAGTAAAGCGCCCCGACGAAGCCAAAGCCTTGATGAAGGTGGCTCTGGGACAGGAAAAGGCCGATTTGGCGGTGGTGAATGCCCGGCTGGCTAATGTTTACACCGGTGAGGTTATAGATGATTGCGCCGTCAGCATTAAAGGGCAATGGATCGCGTATGTCGGCCGAAATCCGGACGATACGATCGGGCCAAAAACCGAAGTGATCGACGCCGGAAGCCAGACGGTTATTCCCGGTCTGATTGACGGTCACACCCATATGGCCTGGCTGTGTAAAGCCGATGAATTTTTAAAATATGCCGCTAAGGGCGGTACCACCACCATCGTTACCGAAACCCTGGAGGTTTTCCTGGTCGCCGGATACGCGGGTCTGGTCGATTTGCTGGAATCGTTTAAAATTCAGCCCATCAAAATATGGGCGACCGCGCCGACGACGATATCCATCAGCAAAGCGGCTCGAGGCATTTCAAAAGAAACTCTTCAAAAACTTCTAGAACGTGATGATATCGTTGGGCTGGGCGAGTCCTACTGGCAGGCGGTTCTTCAGGAACCCGACTGGCTTTTGGCTTTATTCGAACAAACCCAGCGAGCCGGCAAGACCCTCGAGGGGCATTCCGCCGGCGCCAGCGAAAAAAAGCTGGCGGCCTATATCGCCAACGGCATATCATCGTGCCATGAACCCATCAATGCCGATCAGGCCCTTGAACGGCTGCGACTGGGGCTTCATGTCATGGTTCGTGAGGGTGCTGTCCGCAAAGATCTGGAAGAAATTGCCAAAATTAAAGACCACGGCATTGATTTGCGTCGATTGATTCTGGTGAGCGACGGCATTTCGCCGGCTGACCTGATGGCAAACGGCTATATGGAGGCCCTCGTTCAAAAGGCAATTGATTACGGATTTGAGCCGATCAACGCTATTCAGATGGCCACACTGAATGTGGCCGAACATTTTTCGTTAGACCATCTGATCGGCGGCATTGCGCCGGGGAGATTGGCCGATTTTGTGATCATCCCGGATATCGCCACCATCGCCGCACAGGTGGTCGTAAGCAACGGACGGGTTATCGCCCAAAACGGAAATTTGCTGGCCGCTCCGAGATCCCATTCTTTTTCGGCCGACAGTTTAAACAGCGTTAAACTACCGCGCCAGCTGACATCCTCAGATTTTTATATCCGCGCACCTGAAAATGTCGAAAATATAAAGGTTCGCGTGATGAACATGGTCACTGACCTGGTTACCGCTGAAATCGAAGAGCGCCTTCCGGTCCGCGACGGGCAAATTGGCGTTGATCTAAATCAGGATATTGTCAAAATAGCAGCGATTGATCGAACCCATACCCCAGGTCGCCTGTTTGCGGGGCTGATCAAGGGATTCGGCCTCAAAGCCGGGGCCTTTGCCTGCAGCGCCGCCTGGGACACTTCGGATATCGTGGTTGTCGGGGCGGATGATTCCGACATGGCCGCCGTTGTAAACCGCATTCACGAAATGCAGGGAGGAGCGGTTGTTTGTAAAGCCGGAAAAATTCTGGCAGAAATAGCCCTGCCGGTTTTTGGCGTCATATCTGACCTTCCCCTGCAATCCCTGGCACAGCGTCTTGCAGAAGTCAACACGGCGGCGCGGGATTTAGGCGTACCCTTCCCCACCCCGGTTTTATCCTTAATAACCTTAACCGGTGCCGCGATCCCCTACCTGAGAATCTGTGAGGAGGGGTTGGTAAATCTAAAATCTGGGAAAAATGTATCGCTTTTTGTGGAATAAAGGCCGATACAAAGATATTAATTCTTATTGATTTTTGCTAACCGGTATTAGAATAATTGAGGAATCCGGGAGTTTTCATTTCAAGCTTTTCACATTACCCATTTTAAAAATGGAGAAACCCTATGACGGCCGCCAAAGACTTTCTGGATGGGAAACG
>PVMK01166597.1_pt1 | contig 12896 bp, 14 predicted proteins | sample 1853481 | NCBI WGS metagenome assembly PVMK01 (sample SAMN08533507, study PRJNA380276) | Marine sediment metagenome, whole genome shotgun sequencing project.
CTGCCAAAAACGGCGTTCCCAGTCAAAAATACTGGCAGGCTCTCTCTCGACATAAGGGAAATCCACTTTGTAAATCAGCGAACCGTAGCCAAAGACCCAGGTTCTATCGGAGCGTATTGCGGCCATTGCTGCGGATCCTGTCGGCTGGCTTACGAGGAGATTGATAGGGCAGTATACGACATGACGATGACCTCCTCCCGACCAAATTCAATCAGCTCGGCCCAAGCCCAAAGTTCGGTTTCGAAAACCCCTTCCCCTTCTTCAACTTACTGCAACCCAGCTCGGTATTACCCACCATCAGTTTCGGCATAGTTTCGGTGTCGGTCACTGCTCCCCTACCCTCACAGAAAATTCGTTACCTTTCTTCAGCTTGCTGCCCAAATAGATTTGAGACCACCCGACTCATAATCGGGGGGTGTGTCACTGGAATCGTGGTGAGCTATAAATTCATAGTGGATTCATGGAGTTATGAGAGATACACCCTCCGACTCTGGGACTGGACTTATAGACTGGAATCGGGGGGCATTTGCCTCAAATCATGCAGGTTAGCTGGCCCTTGATTTACGCGCCGCTGGCCGTTTTCTGGCAGCTGGCTTCTTCTTCGGTGCCGCTTTCTTCTTCGGAGTCGCTTTCTTTTTGGTAGCGTCCTTCTTCTTTGCCGGGCTCTTTCTACTTACTGATTTTTTGGCATCCGCCATCAGCTTTTTCCAGGCCTTTACATTGGCATCCGTACGCTTTTTGACTATCCGCTGGGCCTGATTGTTGGCCTTGCTCGCCATTTTCTGTAGAGTCTGCACATCCTTTCTCGCCTGCTCGACAACACGTTTGAACTCCTTGACTACATCGTCGCGATCACCTGCAACTTTACGCAGTTCATCCAATAAGTCCTTGAGCATCTCATATTGGCGCTTGGCGATATCGGTGTAGCCATCAATGATCGCGCGATTCGCATCGGCGATAGCCTCCATATTTTTGCTTGTGCCCTGAAATACGTCGTCCAGCGAGAAATTTCCAATTTTGATATCTTCCATGTACTTGCCGAGGTCAAGACCCGTTGTTTTCCTGGAGGATGCCTTTTTCTTTATTGCGCTTTTGCGAGTAACCCTAGCCTTAGGCTTCAATTTCTTGGTTGCCATTATTTCTATCTCCATATTCTTTTAGTCGATAAAGACGATCCGAAAAAGTACGCCATGCTTTAGTGTAGCTGAATAACTACCCCTTACCAGGAAAGATTCCTATTCCAGTTATTCATGGGCTGTCAGGGCCAATTTCACAATGTTTACACAGTCAAAGAATAGTATAGACAGGAAACGGAGTTCTCGCCTTACAATCGATCAAACGGGAATTTGAAAGTGCCTTGCTTGCTAATCGAGGGTGACGAGGAGGAGGTTCGGTGAATGTATAAGTCTGGGGAGATTATTGGGCATCTGGAGGGGCGGTTTGTGGACCAATAGGACAACAGCCCATTTTCACCTAATCACCTCTGCCTTGATCTGACTCAAATCACCCTCCCCCTGCTTCTTCTACTATCGGAACCATAAAATATTCATATTAATTGAGGAGTTGAGCAATGGCTCTTGGTTACAAGAAAATGGCCGGAACATCGGCGGTATTCCTGCGGGAAGATTATGATGGTCCGTCACCGGTCGAACGAGACGGCATGTTATGGCAAGCTGAAGAACTCCACCTGGACGAACTGCCTGGCAAGTTCACGCCATTGGATGCCATGGCAAATGTTCTGGCGCTGGAGGGGCTGGAGGACTATGACCCTGCCACGCATGGCGATATGCGCCGGGTGGACTCGGTGGGGGAGTATTTTGTCTACCTGGAGCGGATTCGTGGGTGGGTACAGGTGAAGGACGAATAATCGCTGGAGGCCTGGATGGGCATATCCTCGATGGCATTCCACAGCAAGTCGTATGATCTCAGAGAATTTATCGAAGAGGGGTGCCATGCGGAACTACTATTTCATGACGATGGGTACCCGGATGAAAATGACGAATATTGGATTAGGGGTGACAACATACTCTGGAACGCCTCAGTCAGGTTCCCCAAGGAATACCTACCTGAGTTTGAGGGGCTACTGCGAAAAACTCTCGGAGATGCCTGATTTTGCGCGAGTTAAGCTCAAACGGTCGAATTCAAATTGCCATCACTTATCGCCCAGCGGGCTTCCGACGTTTTTTCGAGCTTTTACAGCCCGCTTGTAATAGTGCAAGCTCGCCGTTATTGATATCGTCTTGAAGCAATGACAGTTGACAATATTCCGAGATAGAGGGACTTCGATGGATGAACAAGTTCTCCAACTGCTCGAGGCTGGGTCCAACAAGGAACTTGCCGAGCACTTGTTAGATACCTTTCAAAGCGTGCAAAAAAATTACTTTTTCGAGCAATGGGCTGCCTGTCTTGCTGACACCGGACGTTTTATAGAAGCTGTCCGTAGATTCTTGGAATTTCAATTCTCTGACTCAAACGACTACACGCCAGTTGCCAATACTCTCAAGCCATTGGACGCACGATTATTGACTTCCTACGAGAACGCCAGCGGCGACGAGGCCTACAGAATACATATCCCACGAGTTCTCTATGCCATTTATGGTATGCGGAACAAGAGAGGCGCTGGCCACTTATCTTCAATTGATCCAGGCCATCAAGACTCCACTGTTGCATTATCTTCAGTCAAATGGATTTTGGCTGAATTGATAAGACTAAATTCCATTTATGACCAGAACGAAACTACTCGTCTTCTGGGGCATGTAATCGATACGCCTGTTGACGGGTTGTGGAAGATCAACAATAGGGTAAGGATTATGGTGGACGGTCTAAACTATGCAGACCAAGTACTCTATCTCTTGTTTGCCGGTGGCCTCGAGACTGAAGATGAGCTTCAAAAGTCGATGGAAATAAACCTCCCATACTTGCGACGGCAACTGGAAGACCTCCACTACAACAAGTTTATTGACTATTCAAAAGAGGATGGAAAATGCGTACTGTCTCAAAAGGGTGCCAGGGTTATCCAACCTACCGTCCTTAGGAAAATTCATGAAATGAAAAATTGATTCAGCTCGGACTAGGGATAGCTCTCTTAACTTCCTTTGCCCAAGCAGCAGTCTCCTCCCGCTCCCCCTGGATACACCCCCGCAATACACTGGCAGGTTCGTCGTCAGGGTCCTGTGGCACGAGTTCACCATGGAAGGCTTTGGCTTGTATGGTTTGTCCGAGGCTGTGGATTCGTGATTGGGCATTTTGACCCCTCACTCTGATCAATCCTTTACCTCCGTGATCCACCTATTCCTAATACAGTAGAGTACGAACTGGCGCCCACCACCTGGGCGCGCATGACACTCCGCCCAACTGATTATGTTATCTAGTGTCTGCGGATTAATGCCAGCGTGATGGGTCATTCGATCCCATGTCTCAATATTGTGACTAACCGTGCCAGGATTCTCAGATTGCATTCTATAGAGCATTTCTACACCGCTCTCTATTGCTGGTAAAGAATCGCGCTTTTAGCCGAGATGCGATTCAACGTTTCACGAGCATCATAGATCACATCGTCAGCGGGTATGTCAGGATCATCCACCGCCGCCATGTTGGCTAGCGCCAGCGCATACTCTGAAAAAATAATCTCATGGCTAAGGCGTATGAAACCAATATCGGCAACACCCAATGAGCTGTTTGCGCTCTTCACTACAGGGTGGTCTAGATTGATCATGAAAAGCCCGCGATCCGCAACGTACTTAGCCCTATCCTCGTGCTCTCCCATGTGCTCGTACTCCACGGAAAACCCACCCCGAGGGCGGCGCCTTTTAGATGTGCCACCTTCAGATACTGGATCCACAGAAGCCTCGCCTTCCTCATTCTGGTCACCTGAAATTGGCGGCTCATCAGAAGGTTCATGCAGGCTTTCCTGAGGATCGGCATTTGGCTCATGGTCAGAGTCAGGAATATCACCACGCTCTTCAACGCCTTTTACCCAACCATCAGGATCATGGTCGTTACTCGCTTCACCGCCGAAATCAGACTGCATGTTGCCAGTTGTCCGTCGTGTCGATCTGATCTTAAGAATCTTTTCATTGACTGCCTTAAAATCATTATTCAGGAGATCGGCTATTTTATCTGCCTGCTCTTTCAGCTCCAGATTGGCCTGTTCCTGGGATGCTTCTCGTTTGCGTTTGACTAGTTGTTTCCGCACTTCTTCCAGTTTGGTACCAACGAAGCCAATCAAAGAGACCGCCACTGGGTGCTCTGGACGTAGCCTCATGTCTCGGGACGCATCAAATGCATCCATTTCGTAATCATCACTTTCCAAGCGAAGGACATCTATCTCACCAAAGATGTATTCACCCATTTCCTTGGTGCATACTCCACTATCCTCCACAGCTACAAGGTTGCCCGGGCCGCAGTGAACCGATACACCACGCTCATCCGATTCCAGGGGGCTCATGGCCACTCGAACCACCAGATCTACATCCCCCAGGACATCTCTCCATGCCCCTTCGGAAGTAAAAGTGAATTCTTCCTGCACCTTGGGTTCACGATAGGTACATAAGTGATCACCAATCAGTACTTGTGGGTTAATACTGCGATAAGACTGGAGGTGACGCTCTACTTTCTTGATGATCTTGGTGGCATCAATTTTGTGAAGGAAAATGTCTTCGATGATGATTGTTGTGCCGTTATCGTCACCGGTCTGCACATTAGTAACTGTGCGTCGAACAGGAATTTGACTGCCATCAGATGCCACAATGTCACCTCTACTAAGTTCTACCCTATTTCTAAGGCCCTTCCTGACCGTATCTACGATGACTTGCTTACCAATTCCGAAAGCTGCTGACTTACCAGTGCCATACTTGCCTCGACCGCCAGCCCCCTGCCTTCGCTCAATGTTCTCAGCATGCATGGTGAAGAAGTGGTTCAGGCCGGCTTCATCCATGCCTTGGCCATTGTCGCTAATCATAATTCGTTTTTTGCGATTATCAATATCAACAACAACTGATGGGGACACACCTGCATCAACATACTGAAGGCTGTTAACAATATACTCCCACACAGCAACATCAGCAGTTTTGAAAATGTTGGCAGATTGAAGTAGGTCTCTGCCAACATGAGTTGATACCACAATTGCACTGCTGCTAGTCATAATTGCCTACCTCAACACCTTGTCTAAGAAAGAGTCCATTTCTTCGGTAATTCCCCTACACCTGGCTAAACGAGTTTTCTTAATTTCCAACAGTTCATCTGAGGTATAGGCATTGATCTTCAGCAGGCTGTTCATGGCACTCTCGCTGATTTCGTCACCAGAACTCCACTCAGAAAATGCATCTGATTGTAGGGTTCTCGAATACTCTTGCTTAATGCGCTTCCCCTCCGCTCCACGGAACCCAGGAACAGAGATTGGATCAGTTGGCTTCGCATTTACAACTACCATTTTCTGGGCGTATTCCTGCCCAGCCACGGTAAGACGCCAACCTTGGTGTTGACCACCGCTCACCAACGCCCCATTCCTAACACGCTTGGCATCCTGTATGGCGTTTGCAACGAGCAACATGTTGATCTGCTCTGGGTACTTTCTCCAGGAAAACGTTTTCGGCGACTCCTTGTGACACTCAACAGCAATGTCCTCCATATCAAGCCCCTTGCTATCCCCACCTAACCGAAGCATGGCTAGAACTACTACATCAACTCTTGTCATGATATTTCTTGTTTATTTAGCTTGACAATGATGGTAGTGTGCACATAACTCAATTGTCAATAGAAATAAACAATTTATGGGGTTTACCTTGCCAGATTCTTTGAGATCGGCTCTTTCTGAGCAGAAATTGCCCAATTGGGCCTGTGACATATGTAACGTAGCCCACGAAACCATGGTCGCTGAACTGCCTTCAATGATTGCTTTCCAGTCTACTGGCGATCAGAGGGCTTTGGAGCACTACTTCACTACCATGCTGACAAGAAGGATGCGTGACCCCATACTTTTGCGGAAAACTTGCCTACCTCACTCGCCTGTAGTCTTAGATGAGAGCATCATCGGACAGCTGAACTTGTCCAATCGGACCAAAAACTGCCTTAGTAGTTATGGAAAGAAACAGCCCGAGGGGATCACAGTGAGCGAGCTGACATTTGGTGACCTCACCACCATGCGAAGTATGGGCTCAAAATCGGTAATTGAATTTCTAGCGTACATGGAGGACTTCACAGACACAGAACAATCATCAGAAGTTAGCTCAAGTGTAGCAGGAACTTCAGACCCCCAAATAGAACTCGCAAACCTAGTGTTCGAAATGAGATGGCTGTCCTGGTGCCGGGAGATTGTCTGTGGAGACAGCAGATTCCCCGAAATTCGCCGCCCGATTGGAAGTATCCACCTGAGCACGGGAGACACTCTAGAAAGCTTCTTGGAAGGATTAGGTGATTTCTCACTCAACTACCCAAGCCACCTTGTCCAGTCAGCCGTTGAAATTCTGAAATCTGTGAGGAAAAAAATTGAGACCCTGGAGAAAATGCCGCTAGATGCCGTCCTGAAGGACTACATCAAGGCTCAGTACAAGCGAGCCAAACAAGGCAATCTAGAAGCCATCTATACCCGATTTGGCCTCATTCGTGGGTGTTGTGTGACCCTGGAGGAAGCTGGGCAAATGGCTGGCGTTACAAGGGAACGCATAAGGCAGATTGAGAAAAAAATAATTGAGTCAATGGTGCATGGTGACTACTCCACTTTCATGCCTAGTCTAGATAGCGCGATCAATTTATTGAATAACAGCGCCGGAATGAACGTTCTTGAGTTTTCAGATCTACTGCAAGAAAAAGGCATTACACATTCAAACATCAGCGCTGATGCGATAGTACTATTTGCTGACTTATGTAACAAAGACTCGGTCAATGTCAAAATAAAACGGATGCGGGATGGTACTAGAGTAGTCGCACCTGAATCTTTGAACCTAAATCGAATTTATACAATTCTTGGTCGGCTGGCGTCCAGGAATGGTATCGCAGACATTCGGATAGCAGCTAGGCATTTTGATGTTGACGAAGGACAATTTGTTTCGACAGCACAGAAGTTTCTTGACGGTGGAAAACTATGGCGGCCTCTTGATCCAGAAAAGCGCTGGTGGATTCCGACCGAAGGAATACCACAATCAAGAAATAGACTCATAAACGTAGCCAGAAAAGTACTGAGTGTCTCCAACCCGGTATCCGTTGACGATTTAAGAGAAGGTTTCTTGAAACTTGCAACATACCGTAACTCATCAAACAGTGCATATTCGGGTGATTGGTCCATCATGGTGCCAAGTCGTACTGCAATCTTAATGTACTTTGATCATCAAAAAGGGTATTGCATCAATGATGACTTGATTCTTACTGATGAGATCCTGGATTACCGTGAGGAGTTAGGTGACACAGAAAGGGCGATCGTAGAGGTTACTCTGAATTCTCCAACAGGAGTATTGCGAAGAATCGATATTTTGAGAGAGTGCTCCAAGCGAGGAATCAATGAGAACTCAGTAAATTTGTACACATCATACTCTCCTGTCATCCAGCACGTTGCTCATGAGACATTTAAACTTACAGGCAAAGAAATTGCTGCATCAGCTCTCAGTGCCCACCAAGCAGCGCTCTCCCAAAGAATTCGCATGAAGCGAATCCTTGTTGCTGACTGGAAAGATGGGCGGATCAGAGTATGTATTCGTTGCCCCGAACAGATTCAAACCATGGTTATTGGCGCACCATCCTCGGTCCGTCAGTTTTTGCAATCTAAGTCTTTTGATGCTTTCGATCTAGGTGGAAAGTCTGCGGGAACTATCGCCTCTAATGAATCTGGCAGCATGTGGGGAATGGGCCCATTCTGTGTTGCAAATGGAATGGAAGAAAATGACATCCTGTCTATCGAATTTGATATAGCTGGTGGAAAGGCCTACCTATATCAATCCGTGTTGAGTGAGATATTGGATGATATTGAGTAGAAAGGCCCAGGCCAGCTCTACCCAGGCAATACCTAACTCTCCGCTGTCAGCTGAAAGTCCTCCACATCTCCCCACGAATATTCTAAAAACCCGTTATAAATCTTCGAAATAGGTCGAAAATATCCCCCGTATTTTCCAGATTCCGACATTTCCCCCACAAACACCACACTTTGTATTTTTGCCGGGCTTCTATGCAATGTATGGAAGGGGCTGATTTCGGTATTGGAAGTGAATTCGTGCGTCGCTTCATTGCCAGTGCGGCGGATATCGTGGAAGGCTTCCGTCACTTCACGCGGGATGTTGACCTCGTTCTGGACCTTACGAAGGAGATCGAGCTGGGTGGAGCGCTCTTCGACCTCTATGCCCAATCGGCTGGCGATATCCTGGGCCAGGGCCTCTCCCAGTTGGCGGAGTTTGAGCAGGGTGGTATTGGGATCGGGCACGAAGGCGCTTTCAGCTGTGATTGCCCGCTGAAGTAGCAAGGAGTCGTGTCCCTCCAGAAATGCGAAGTTTGTGGTGCTCACTGATCCTGCGCTTCCATACGTCCCACTTTTATATCAGTAGCTATTCTATCTCACACCCGCACCAAGGCCCATCTAGTCGCCTAATGCCACTTTTACTTACGATAAGTATTGCACATTAGCAAGATGAGTTTTAGATTGTTTTCAATTAGCCCCTAGCAAGCAGGATCTCAACAAATGCCTCAACCTTACACAATTCGCTTGTTCGTCCCCGATGGGAATCCCGATCAGCTAAAGATTATCGATAAGATGAACTGGACCGGTGTTGGCCTCGAAATTAGCCGCGCAACATGGTGCACACACAAGAGCAGGCCGGAACTGAACCAGCCTGGTGTATACATACTATTGGGATATTCTGAAGGGGAAGATCTCCCCACCATTTACATCGGTCAGGGCGATGGTGTGCTCAACCGTATTGATTCACATGAAAAGAAAAAGGATTTTTGGGACCGCGCCCTGGTTTTTGTATCAAGTAATGGCGGTCTAAATCGAGCTCACATCACCTGGTTGGAATGGGCACTGATCAAAAAGGCTAGCAGGAAGGTGTAAGCTTGTAAGCGCGCAGCTAACCACGCCCTACTAATTCTCTGATTCAGCCCGCACCCTGTCAGTCCCACACTGACAGGAGTAGCCACATGGCCGAGATTAACGATACTTCCCTCACCGAGCGCCAGCAATACTGGCTCAAACACATCCGCGCCTGCAATGCCTCGGGCAAAACCACAATCGATTATGCCAAGGAACACGGGATCAGAGCCAAATCCATGTATTCGGCCAGGAAGGCACTGGCCGAGAAAGGTACTCTGCCGCGCCCCCAGCCAACCCGCTTTCAGCAGGTCCAAGTCGTTGCTGATAACCCGGTCGGTGATACCCAGTGGCACGTCCAGTTACCCAACGGCCTGGCCATCTCGTTCGGCGGCAAAGTGGATGCGGCAACCCTGGCGCTGGTTCTGAGTACTGCGGTCGCCCTGCCATGATGCGGCCCTCCAATGACATCCCGACAGTGTATCTCTGTCGGGATCCGGTCGACTTCCGCCGCGGCATCAACGGTCTGGCCGTCCTGGTGGAAGACACTCTGCGAATGAACCCCTTCGCAGAACAACTCTACATTTTTTGTAACCGTCGACGCAACCAGATTAAGGTGCTCTATTGGGAGGCGAATGGCTTTTGCTTGTGGCAGAAACGCCTGGAGAAATCGCGCTTTTACTGGCCGCACAAGTCCAGTGAGGAGGTCGTCACACTCACCGCCCAGCAACTGAACTGGTTGCTTGATGGCTACGATATTTCACGCCTGCAACCACACAAAAAACTCTGTTATACCAGTGTTTTATAAGGCTTTTCGAACACCACTTTGGTATAATAACGGGCATGCCAATTCAGCCCCGCCAGCTACCGAATGACGTCCATGCTCTGAAGGCACTGGTCGCTGAACAGGTTGCTCGCGTTGACCTTCTCGAGACAGAAAAGAACGCCGCTGAGTCAGAAAATGTGCGCCTCGGTGCCAAGATAATTTCCCTGCAAGAACAACTCAACCTGGCCCTGGCACGCCGCTATGCGGCCAGCAGTGAGAAACTGTCGCCGGATCAGGTCAGTCTGTTCGATGAGGCAGAGTGTGACGCCGATCTTGAGGTGGGGGTTGATGAAGAGGACGACACCATCATCGTCCCCGCTCATACCCGCAAGAAAGGTGGCCGCAAACCGTTGCCGGATACGTTACCCCGAGTAGAGGTCATCCACGAGATCCCTGAAGACCAGCGTCACTGCCCCCACGACGGTCAAGTGCTGGTGGAAATCAATCAGGTCGTCTCGGAACAGCTCGATATCATCCCGGCACAAATCCGGGTCATTCGCCATATCCGCAAGCAATACGCCTGTTCCTGTGGCCAGTGCATCCAGACCGCTCCTTTGCCGGGACAACCGATTCCCAAAAGCATGGCCTCACCGGGCCTGTTGGCACATATCGCTGTGTCCAAGTACCAGGATGCCCTGCCGCTGTACCGCCAGGAAAAAATCCTGCAGCGCATCGGGGTCACCATCCCCCGTTCGACCCTGGCAAACTGGATGATCCGATCCGGGCAGTTGGTACAGCCGCTCATCAACCTGCTGCGTGATCACCTGCTGGCCTATGATATTGTGCAGATGGATGAAACCACGGTGCAAGTTCTCAAGGAACCGGGTAAAACGGCGCAATCGAAGTCGTATTTGTGGTTGCAGCGCGGCGGCCCGCCAGATGAGCCGGTGATTCTGTTTGACTATGACCCCTCACGTTGCCAGACGGTGCCGAAGGCGTTGCTGGCGGGGTTTATTGGCTACCTGCAGGTCGATGGCTACACTGGCTATAACGGGGTTGTAGCCGAGGGCAACCTGATCCATGTGGGGTGTATGGCACACGCCCGGCGGAAGTTCAGTGATGCGGTGAAGGGCCAGGGTAAGAACAAGCGCCAGGGTAAGGCCCAGCAGGGGCTGGCCTGGATACAAAAGCTTTATCGCATTGAGAAAAAAGCGCGGATAGAGCAGTTCACCGCGCAAGAGCGAAAAGCGCATCGGCAAAAATACGCCGTGCCTATCCTGGACAAGTTGCGCAAGTGGCTGGATGCCAGCCTACCGAGCGTGCCACCAGGCACCTTGGCGGGCAAGGCATTGAACTACCTGCACAATGAGTGGCCGAAACTTATCCGCTACCTTGAAGATGGGCGCCTGGAAATCGATAACAACCTGGCGGAGAACGCGATCCGCCCTTTTGTGATTGGTCGCAAAAATTGGCTTTTTAGTGATTCAGTTCATGGCGTCAAAGCCAGCGCCAACCTGTATTCCCTCATCGAATCGGCGAAAGCTTCCGGGTTGGAGCCCTATCAGTACCTGAGGCAGGTGTTCACCAGGTTACCGCAGGCGGAAACCGTGGAAGACATCGAAAATCTTCTGCCGTGGGCTTTGAAAAAAAATCCTGCAGAAACCAGATAGGCAACCCCTCGGTTCACGCACCGTGTATGGACTCCTCCTCTTTTGCAAGCACTTTGTTCGACTGCGTCAAGGTACGACTGCCTACGTGTATCCGGTCTCATTGATGATGCCGTTTAGTTGGCATCGGACCCTGATGGGCTATTCGCACGTTGGCTCCTCATCGCTTACACGGGCTTTTCCGCTCGGCGGTGCGTCAGGGTTTTCCAACGTCGGTTCAACCTGTTCGCCATCAAACATTATGCTCTGCAATCGTGGTGGTATATCCTCCTTGGTATAACTCGAATTTAATCAACCATTAAGCGGTCTGCTTTGCTGTCGCCAGCATCGGGTCGTAGGCCGTTTCGTTGTGCACAATTGCCCAGGCTATCCGCGCCGTCTTGTTCGCCAACGCGACCGTGGCAACATTCACATGCTTGCGTACCGCCAACTCGTTCAGCCATTGGCTGAGCCCATCGTCTCGAGCCTTCGCATGTCGGAGCACGGCCCTGGCACCGTGCACCAGCAATTTCCTCAAGTAACTGTCGCCCCGTTTACTGATACCCAGCAACCGGTCTCTCCCGCCAGTACTATGCTGGCGTGGCGTAAGCCCCAGGGATGCGGCAAAATCACGCCCTTTCCTGAATCCCTTGCCATCACCCAAGGCACCGGCAAGCGCACTTGCGGTAAGTGGGCCGACACCGCGTAATTCTAATAATCGCCGCGCTACCGGGTCGTTCTTGACACACTGCGCGATCCGCTCATCAAGACCGCTTATCCGCCTGTCCAGGTGCTGCAGATCCTCTGCCAGGTCAGCGAGTAGAACTCGAAATTCGTCAGTCAGGCCATTCTCAGCATCCTCAAGCCATTGAGGCAATGCAAGCCGAAGTTTCTGGATGCCGACTGGCGCGACGATACCGTATTCGCCTACAAGGCCACGTATCTGATTCGCTTTCGCCGTGCGCTGGCCGACGAGTTCCTCCCGTATCCGGTGCGCCGCCTGCGTATCCTGCTGTGCGACGCTCTTGATTGCGACAAACCGCATTCCGGGCCGACTCATCGCCTCACAAATCGCCTCAGCATCAACGCGGTCATTTTTGTTGCTTTTTACGTACGGCTTGACGAATTGAGCAGCGATCAGCTTAACGCGATACCCCCGCTTTTGCAGCTCTCGCCCCCAATGGTGCGCCGATGCACAGGCCTCCATACCAATTTCCGCTCCGGGATCAACGTGCTCACACAGTGATTCAAGCCACCGACTGCGCTTGAGTTTGGCCTGCCACTGAGTGCTTTCGTGACGATCAACAGCGTGCACATGGAAAACAGATTTTGCGATATCCACACCTACTCGTGTAATGTTCATATTGGGCTTCTCCTCATTGTCTGAATGGTTGGTTCTCACTTTCCATTCTGGCGCATCGACGCCGAAATGATAGGGTGAGGAGGAGTCCATCCCATTGCTTACTTTCCTCCA
>PVMK01117770.1_pt1 | contig 12895 bp, 9 predicted proteins | sample 1853481 | NCBI WGS metagenome assembly PVMK01 (sample SAMN08533507, study PRJNA380276) | Marine sediment metagenome, whole genome shotgun sequencing project.
AGCACACTGGAAGGGGAAAAGGTTACCCTCGCTGTTTCCGATATGAGGGCAAAGGAGGCCTTTTTAACCGAAACCGCCGGAGAGTCCTTGAAAAACTTTAATGGAACTTTTTCCCTGGTTGTTCTGAATGAAGACGGTAGCGGAAATCTAATCGGTGCCTATGACCTCGTTTCTCTCTTAACCGAGGTTTTCCAGCGGCGATTGAAAAATGAAGGTATTCAAGTGACTGCGGTTGCCGAAAATGCTCTGCCTGAACTCAAAATTGAAATAACGGAATTTCAGCTTGACCTTACCGGTCGAAAATGGATCGTCCGTATGAACTACCGGGCCAATCTTTTAGAAAATGGAAGCCTTCTTTCGAAGGAATCAGTCAGTGGTGAGGCGGAACGTTCAAAAGTGATGGGCAGAAGTGATGCTGAAAAAGTTCTGGGTGAACTCCTCAGCGACATGGTGAACAAATTGAATTTGGTGAGGCTGTTTCAGCCGGTCCGACAATAGCTGCCGTGTAACCGTTCACAGGTTCAGCGTTCAACGTTCAGGGTTAAGGACAAAGAATGCATTAAAAAAACCCGAGGTCCTCGTTAAAAATGCTCATTTTACCAAATAAGTGGGTTTTGATCTTATTTGAGATTTTGATATTGTAATTTGATATTTATTTGGCCCAATTTTAAGATCAGGTGGTGCTTGTAATTTGTTATTTCCTGTTTATCCGGGATAGGTTGAAGAAAGAAACCAGAATATGACTGCTCAAGATCCCCAGCCTGGCGAGTATAACGTCACGGAACGTCTTTTTGATTTTATCGATGACCTTTCCACAGACAAGCAGTTTGATCTTTACAAGCAACTGATAGAGGACAAGGTCAGCGCCCAACTGTTCAAGCTGATCATTGATATGTCGGATGAAGAGAAAATTCAGTTTTTAGAAAAACTAGGTGAGGCGCCTTTTGAAGAGGAACCCATCAAAACAATCGAATTAGACGAAAATGAATCGTTTATGAGGGGAAATCCCCGTAAAATCTGTTTGGTTGCGGTAAAATTCAATGTTGGCGATACTTCTTTTGCCGGTTTCATAATCAATATCAGTGTGGAGGGTGTTTTTATTAAAAGCAATGATCGACTTCCCGTTGGTCAAAAAATACGAATGGCCTTTGAATTGCCGAATGCCCCCAACGCATTTGAGCTTAAGGGGCAAATCAACAGAAGCGGCCTTCAGGGGATTGGTGTGAATTTTTTGGGCCTGAACCAAGACCAGCAAGAAATCATTCGTGCCTATATCGCAAGTTCAGACCTCGTTGAATAGTTTACTGGTCAACGATAACTGAAGTTTGTTTTTCAGAACAATTTCAACAAACAGTCAATTTTTTCCTGATTTTCACTCGTTTCAGCGATAATTCCCTGAAGATCTTTTTCGGACACATTTATCCGTTCCAACACATCGCTGTAAAACCTGTAGCTTAACCCATCGGTGCCGGTACAGATCCCCATCATCATGCAAATGATGTCGGCCAGGTAAATCAGTGTCGTTTCGAGATCCTGCCGTGCAGATTCATCCGTCAGGTGATGGTGGCGGATGATATAAATCTGTTTTTCACTAAAAGACCACTTTTCCCCCACCATCGCACCCAACTCTTCGTGGTTCATACCGATGACATTTTTCTCGGCATCATTAAAGCTATAGCCCTGGGAATGCACCAGGATATTAATTTTTTCAGCAGAAAACGCAACGAACCGCCCTAAAATCAGTTTGCCGATATCCTTCAATAATGCGGCGGTATAGATGAGATGCTTGTTTTGAGAAACCCCAAAGCGGTGTGCCAGGCTTTTAGCAACATGTGCCGATGTAACCGCATGACGCCAGAGTTCACCTTCTCCAAGGCCGTAGCCTTCCAGTCCTTTTTTGAAGTTATCCGACACACTGTTGGTTAAAACAAGTTCGACAATTTGATCCAATCCGACCCAGGCAACAGCATCCTTCACTGATTCCACCTTCCGGGGTAGGCCGAAATAGGCGGAATTGCAAATCTTCAACAAATTCGCCGTCAGGGCCGGATCGTTGACAATGAGATCGGCAATCTCTGACAGCGAACTGTCCGGATCCTCGGACTTGGTTATAATTTGAGAAGCAATCGCCGGAATCGGTGCAAGCAGGTCGATCCGTTCAACGATGTCATTGAGGCTGGTCATACCTTCTCCTCTGCTTCCCCGTATGTCTTGATGATGCTCTTGCCACTTCCGATTTCCAGGCTGATGGTTCTGCTTTTGGTTCCGCCGATGGCTTCATGATGAATCTTTACATCAAAGTCGCCCAAACTGGCTCTGAGTGCTTCCAGATTTTTTTGGCCGATGTTGAAAACCCCCGTTTGATCCATGATATGAGCACCGCCGGCTATGACGACTTTCAGATTCTCAGCCTTTGCCCCCTGTTCAAATAAGGCCTTTAAAAAAGCCGTTATCCCTGTATCGGCAAACATAAAGAGGGCTTTTGCGGGATGGGTGCCATTGGCCCTGGTGGAATCCGGCAGAATGAAATTTAAAACCCCACCGACACCACCCACCGGATCATGGATCGTCATCCCGATTCCGGAGCCGATGGAAAATGCCACCAGGGTTTCCACCGGATTGCTGCTGATCTTCATTTCAGAAAAATTAACTGCGGCCACAGAAGATACCGCATTTGAATTTATTTGATTTTTATCCATGATTTCATCCTCATTGCTCCACTATTCCACCTAAATTGAACTTAGGTTTCATTACATAATGGTGAGTTGGTTAAGTTTCCATCGATGGCCGATGAAACCAAGGCATATATCGGTATTGCGGACCGTGTACTTGAGCAAATTCATTGGACACTTCATGTTTCAAAAGTTTTTAAACAATCGTAACATTCCGTAATTATAACTATAATTTACCTAATCAACCATTCAACTATGTCTGATTTAGCTAAAAATCGCATAGGATAACCATACGATTAGTGTCGGTACAATAGCAGCTTTAAAAAGACCGGCCGGCGAAACGCCGTTTTCAAAATATTTTTTGAGAATCGCCTGGCCGGCCGGGTTGGGAGCATTGGCAATCACAGTGAGCCCGCCCCCGGCGACCGCACCGGCGACTACGGCATATTTGAGGTTGTCGGTAAAGTCCGGCACAAGCGTACTTAAAAATGTGATAGCGGCGTTGTCGTTAAAAGCCGTCAAAACGGTGGCTGCTAACATCAATGGAATTTCTTTCAAATTCCCCAGCACCGGCGCAATCCACCAGCCCTGAACCCCGCCGTGAATAACAATCCCGCCCAGGAAAAATCCCACCAGCAGTGGCGGTTTCAAGTCAATTCGATTTTGAAAAGGGGATGCCACCTGGGCAAAGCCGAGGAAAAACAGCATACCGGGTATAAACAACGCCGGATGGTGGGCATTGGCAATCGTCCAGACCATAAAAAACACGTGAACCAGTGTTACCCATCCGGGCACCGGATCATCACGATTATCCCATTGCGGGTCCCGGAAAGGGGGACGTTCATTTTCCGGCAGGAGACCCGGCAGTGCTTTACGCATTTCTCGCAGTCGAATTTCTTCAAATCGCTGCTCAAAGGCCTCTTTTACCAGGGATCGGTCAATGCCTTCCCTGATGATGCTGGGCAGATGTCTATCTCTCAAACGATCTGCCAGTCGATTTTTTATTTTTTCGATTTTTTCTTTGAGCCGGTGATCGATGGTCTGGACAAATCCCAATTCCTCATCAACGGCAGCTTCGATTTTGTCGAATTCGGTTTCAAGCTCTCGATGGCTTAAATATTTTTTCTGTATCTCATCTTTTAAACGACCCAGGGCAAACTTTTCCTGTAATTTCCCCAGTTCCTTGCGGAAGATAAAAAAGTAAATCCCGTTGGAGACCATAATTCCCAAAAACGCTTTCCAGCCAAAGTGAATGACCATATGGCCCATCCCCCAACCCCAGGGGCCGGCTACCATCAAAACCGGCGGTGCGGCAAAGTGGGTAAGGGTCCCGCCCACCGAGATGTTGACAAACAATAAACCGATGGTGGCATATTTAAACTTCTCACTGGGCTGCAGGTCATAAAATTTGTGAGCAAGCATAAGAGCGGATATGGTCATCGCCGCCGGTTCGGTGATCAAGGAACCCAATAGCGGACCCAGGGTCAGAATCGTGAACCACCAGGCTGTCAGGGTGCCTCCCAGCAGGTTGGAAATTTTCCACATGATCTGCTCGGATAATTTTAAAATGGGCCGGGTGGATGCCAGGGTCATAATCACGACCACAAACATGGCTTCGGTAAAATTTACGCGATGACCGATGTAGTTAACTGCCGTCGACCAGTCGAAAAAAATAAAGATCGCCCCGACCAGGGCGATGGCCCAGATGCCGAAAACCACTTCCACTTCTCCCAAAAAATGAAAGAGCTCGGCACCGTGATGGACGGAGTGTTTGTCCGCCAGACCCTGTTTTTTCTTTTGTTCGTGTTCGTGTTCCCATTTATGGGCAAAAGCCAAAAATCTGCTCGTCAGAAAGATGTGAATGATCGCGCAGAGGAAAATAAGGGTGGCAATCAGATTGAAAGGCTCCTGTTTGACACGGTTTTTCAAGATTGCAAAGATACTGTCGACCTCGGCATCATTATAGGTATCAAGGCTGCGCGGAAAGGCCTTGGCGCCATCGGCCGGTTTTTCCGCTGCCAGAACCCCTGCCCCCCCAGCTAAACCAATGGCAAAAAAGCACAAAAAAACCAACAAACCCGGTTTCCAATATCTTTTCATTTTAGACTCCTCTCTCCCAAATATACATTCAACAGATGTTTGATTTGGCAAATAAATTAACACTCTTTGTCGGAAAAACAAATATGTCTGAGTCATCCCATCTGCCGATTTATTGAAGTGTTCAATGGTATTGTTTGATTAGGAATATCATGGAAATAGCCTGGTCATTCTATCACGGAAGATTTCAAGGAAACCCTCCCTACGATCTAATCTCAGTAGGCTCCCCCCGGATCATTGCCTCAATCGTCGATTTGAGATCATGCAAACGGACCAAAGAATTATCGGCCTGTTTTCTCGTAAGCCCAAAATGCTCTGCAAGCCTGAAAAAGTCTCTCCCGGAAAGGCGATTCTTTTTGCCTTGCAAGCTAAGACACACTTCTTCTTGCTCTTCAGGCAACACCAACCTGGAGTTGACAATGTCATAGGCTGGTGTGAGCTGATAACCTATCTCTTCACTACGGAGAAGAGAAAAATTCCTTAGATGTGCATCCCCATTGCCCAATGTATAAAATAAAAGCGCTCTTTCAAAAAGCCTTATGAGATCAAGAACCGGAACGGAAGAATGTTCTTTGATATAGTTCGCAATTCTCTCATATGATCCATCATACTTGTCATCTATTTGAAGAAGCTGCTGAAAATCCTCCTGCTGAAGCTTTGAGCCGTCTTCCAATCGGTCAAAACGCTTGACAAGATACACGAAGCTGCCGTCCAATAGCGGGAGAAGGCCATGTGGTGGAACCTCAATCCCAAAAGTTGAGGCAATGTTCATGCATAGGTTCTCGTTTTCAGGTATTGACTCAAACCGTTCGGTCTGAGGTTTAAGGATGTAGAGCCCTCCTCTTTCAACCACTAATACCTGGTGCTTTATAGGGTCATGTATCACCGAAAGTTTTGGTTGGACACCCGAAATAGACATCTTTCCAACCATTTTTTGAGCTTCTCTGGTCACATCAGTTGCCCTGAACGGCACTCCGGGGGGGGACGCGTCGTTCCAAAAAGCCGCCTCGCACATCTGGGGTGGTACCCCGTCGGATAGTTTCGATTCGGTTTCCAAAACATGACAAGACAGACACTTGGTATTCACGAAAGGTCTCCATCACTTTCAGGGATCACGGTAACTGCTCCAATACAGTCACCCCCGGTTGACAGGAGAATTTCAAATGAATTCTCCGGATCTATTTTTAAAGTACGGCACGTAATATCAAGGAGCCAACCCTCAGGAATGAGACCCAGGAAAAATGGAAAGAGAGCCTCGCTTTCATAAGGCTCTTCTCTCAAGGGTAAAGTTAGGCTTACAGGTTGGGCCTCCATTACGGACAAGTATTCCTGATCATATGTGAAGCGATAACCGCTATCCGTCCTTTCTATAAGGCCGGCTTTTTTGTCCCCGAGATAAACGACGCCCTTATTTAATTTGTTCTTCATGTAGCCCAGCCTCTTCTATTTTCGGTCGCCAATCTACCGGGCCGAGAGTTTTTCCAAACAACCGAAGAACCTGGTTCACCTTGTCCATTCTCAAAGTCGGCTTTCCCTGCTCCAACTCCCTGATGAACCTGAGACCCACCCCAGCTCTTCGGGCCAGTTCGGTTTGGTTCATGCCATGAAGCTTGCGCTGCCCTTTTATAAAGGTCTGGTAACTTCATTTTTCTATACCCGTTAGGGATGATTAAATATAATTTCTTTGGTATTTTATACCCTTTAGGGACAAATAATTCGTGTTTTACATAAAAAAACACCCTAAAGGGTATAATTCCCCCGTTTGAAGAAGAATTTAATACCTTTCGGGTATAATATCAAGACAAATATTACTGAAATATACCTTTTCGGGTCAATTCATAACCCCGGCATCCAATAACAGCTTTTCAAGCTGCCGATTGCCCTGGCTCAGGTGGGTAACCCATATTGAAGTGTCCACAAAACCATCGTTGACAATCTATCCCACCTTCGATATTTGGTTGTTTATATTTACAGTTATGTAACAATTCAACCATTTCCAGAACAGGTAACTTCGAATGAAAATCGGCGTCATGAATCACCCCGCAAAGCCGGTTTATGATGAGGTCATTTCCTTTGGCAAGGCCCGTTTCGACTTTGTGGATCTCACCATCGAAGGTCCCAATGCCCTAAACATTGATACCGAAAAAATGCGGCCGATTCTCGACCGCTGCCACCTGGCCGTCACCGGTCATACCGACCCCTGCCTGCCGTGGGCATATCCGATCAAGGCGGTCCAAAAGGCGTGTCTCAAGGAGCTTGAGCGCTGCGCCGGCATCTTCTCCGCTCTGGGGTCGAAGGTTATGAATATCCATCCCTGCTATTTCTGTCCGCCGGCCATGAAACCGACTTTGGTCGAGCTCAATATCGAGGCGTTAAAACCCATTGTCGAGATGGCCGCTTCCCATGGCCTGACCGTCGTTCTCGAAAACTTTAAGGCCCCTTTTGATCGGGTCTCCACTTTCATCTTAATGCTGGCAGAGGTACCCGGCTTAAAGGTGCATCTTGATTTTGGACACGCCAATATGGGCGCAGACAATCATGAAGTTTTCTGCCGCAAACTGGGGAAACACATCAAGCATGTTCATTTTTCAGACAACCGGTCAACCGCAGATCACCACATGCCCCTGGGAGTCGGCAACATCAACTGGAAAAATGCGGTGAATTCATTAAAGGCCATCGAATATGACAAAACCATCACTCTGGAAGTATTTTGTGATGACCCCACCATGCTTTTCCAGTACCTGGATCTCAGCCGCAGGTTGGTGCTGGATCTTTGGAGTGGATAGTCCAATCATCACCGACGAACTTCACTGGTAGATACCCGGGTCTAAAGGGCCCGGCACTGGTTTCTCCCTGAAAGGGAGTGTTTGTTTTATTACATATAAGTGCCTAAAATGAACTAAAGTGAGCTAAAGTTCAGACCTCATAATTTACTATGAAAATAGCTCTTTTTTTTTGACATTATTGGGCGTATTGAAACCTTTTCAGATAATATGCTTCCGGTGTCCAATTATTTGGCAAATATGGGATAGATCCATATTTACAACAACTGAATTACCCCGCAACAGAGCTGACAAGGTATCTCAAGTAGGTCAATTTCCATTCTATCGAAGCGAGCTTCGGGCAATCAAACCCTACGGAGTCCGCACCGTCTTTCACAGGATTCGTGTAATCCGTGTACTCTGCGAAATCTGTGGATTAAAAAAGGCTGTTAAAGAGATATAATCCTTAACAGCCTCTCGGAATTACCTTTCAAATATTATTTACTCACTTTGATAGCATAATCCCCGGTACCGCCGGCGGTGTTGTAATGTCGAATTTGAACGAAATATTCCCCCGGGCTAAGGTCGGCAACGATTCTTGAATTGCGACCGGCGCCACCGTCATCATCTTCGGCAATCAGGTCGGTTGTGCTACCGGGACCAAAGAGCTTCATGACCACATCTGTCTGGCCGCCGGTTTCAATCGTATAGCGGTCAGCCGTTGTAGCCGTGAACTTGAACATGTCTTCTTCCCCGGCCTTACCAATACTGGCTGTTATGCCGGCGGTGTCGATAACCGGGAGATCAACAGGCTCCGGAATCTCACCCGGGGGATAGGCCAGCTCGCTGGCAATAAAAGCCGTGTCTAAATGCGACAGCACCTCGTTGGCGTGGGTACTCTGGCCACTTTTGGTCCAACTGCCGGGAAACGCATACAGCATAATCGAATCGGCGTCGAATTCGGTTCCATTGATCTGATCGATGTTGTATTTTCTAATGACATTGTGACGGGTTTGCTCCGGCGTCCAAAAATTAGGCGCCCCAGCCAGGTCTCGGATGACGACATCTTCGTTCCATTCAATGCCTCCTGCCGGATTCTGGTGCTCGTGGCCCAAGCCAATGGCATGGCCGAACTCGTGACCAGAGGTGCCCCCGTCCTGGAAACCAAGATTCATGGTTGCCTGGTTCTTCGGAATATTAAGGCAGTCGGTCCCGACGAACGACCACGCTCCGTCGGAGGGGTCAAAGGAGATGCGGATTTGGGCGTCCGCTGCGTTATTGAACTCAAATTTCAGATTGGCATGTTGGCTCCACCAATCGGCTTGTTCTTGGGCAAGCGTCTTCTGTTCGGGCGTGCCGCCCATGAAGCGTACACCTAGCGTCTGGCCGTTGGGCCACATCTTACGAATTACAAGTATTGCACGCATGGGATCACCCACCGCCAAAGCACGGTGGGGGCGATTAAAATCACGTGCCAGTATTTTGTCAAAACATATTTTAAGATGTTCAGTCATGGTATTCCTCCTTTTCTATGGGCATCGATATAAGAAGTTATCGACGCTGGTTAATCATTCGTTTCCCTCACCTTCAGATGGCGAGCCGGGTTCTGGCGGAGAGGATGGCGGACGTCTCCATTGACCGGAGTTGTCCTTGCCCAATTTTTTGATCTGCGTCTCCAGGATGTCAACCGGCTTATTGTCTGCAGTCGATTCCGCCAGTTGCGCATCAATTTCAGCGATGGTCTTAACACCGGTTAAATGATCGGATGGCGCAATATCCTCTTTGAATTCATCATACAGGACAAACCAGGGCAAACCATATTCTGTGTAGGATTTCGCATCAACGGGTGTCGGTGGCGGTTGGATCCCGGTCAATTCAAGAAAACGGGAGCTGTTGGCGATGTGAATGGTTACGCAGCCATAGTTGTCTTGGTCCCAAACATCAATCCCGTAAGGATCGGGATATATCTTTTGTTTCATCTCGCCGCCGGCCCCAAGTCCCATAGACTGAGGGGCGGTGTGTGTCTTTGGCGCAGCAAACCGGACCGGACCGGTCTCGGATCGTAACGGCGGTTTGTCCGGAAATCTACCTGGTTTTGGCTCGAAGACCGTTATTTGAATGCCGCCGAATTTTTCCGTTCCGGTGAGCGAAGCCTCGACGGTGTATCCCCTCCCCAAAGGCATCGCAACGAACTGACGAATTGAACCGTGCCCGGAATTGATACCATCCAGCCAGGGCTGATCAGGACATACAATATAGTCTTGGGGGTCGGCGTTTAGCCCGTTGTTAATTGGTTCTCCGGAGATTACATTGATGCCGCCCACAGCGATTTTAATCGCATTGGGTTTCCAATCAGCTGCCAGAAATCCGATCCACAGCGCCTCCCGCTGATACATGGGAATAAAGGCTCCCGCCTCCTCCAGCCACTGCGGCGGTACGCGATTCTGGAAAGTTAACACCTTGAACAGCGGAAATCGGCCGAGACCGGGCGGTAAGGGGTAAGTTCGTCCGTCATCAGGAATCCGAAGCGTGCGGTGTAAGGCAAGCGCGAATCGATCACCAATCCGAATCACACGATCGTCAATGATGACATCTAACATCGCTTACCTCCGGAATACTTTGAACTTTTTACAGGTTCCCAGGGAACAACGTTTTGGCAGGATCATAAAGGGGACCTCGTATAGTTAAAGGCCTGCTGACATATCCTTTGTTAATAAACATAAGTAAATAATATGAAAAGTAAATACCGCGAATATATTATTTCAAAATTTACGCATCAAGCTTAAACTGACGGATGTCGACCCCCATTTACTATTTAAAAGCGACCACCGGTCGATAGCCGGACCCTAGTGTGATGAAAATTCACCTATAACTTATGCACATAGACGTGACTATTTACACTGTTTTTGTTCCGTGAATATGGTTTCAGGTGTCAGTGTTCAGGTGTCAGGAAAGGTAGACGCAATGTCATATCCTGAACACTGACACCTGAAACCTTACACTCAAAATAGGAATGAAAATAGGATAAAAGTTAAGGGCCTCAGTATGAGCATTTTTACCATCCCAGCCGGACCCTCCTTCAACATATCGATAAGGTAACAAGCCGTAACCATTATCGCTCCACCCGGTTCCCCTTGACAAACATAATGGTAGCGCTGAGCCTGAAATTCATCGATACGTTCGTACATTTCGGTTTGCCCATTTAAATTGCGGTTGCCCCGCTAAACTGCAGCGGGATGAGAGCAAAAACCGCTCCCACGTCTAAAAGAATTGAGTCGGATATGACAGTTCCTCCGATTATCCTCCCGCTTTCTCACCTTCTCACCTTCTACTTGTCTGCATTCGCTCCCTCACTCTGCCGGCGTCCAGATACCACTTGTCAAAGACATGCAAGTGAATACGAGCCAGAATCCATCCCACCAGGGCCATGGCAACTCCGATAATAATTTGGGTAAATGTCTCACGAAAGCGTACGATATGGAGTATGGTTTTGCCGACGAACAGCCCAATGATAAAAAACAAAAGCGAAGCACCGATCATCCCAAAGGTTATGAGAGGAAAGGATGGCCATTTCAAACTGGCCAGCAGAAAGGCGACCAACGCCGCAAGACCTATGATAATTCCTGCGACTTTCAAAGGTTTTGACAGCAGCCAGATCTTCAAGGCCGTGTTGCCGGCCACCTTCAGCAGCTCCAGCATTTCGGGCGATTTTTTTTCATCTTTCATTGATTCTTCAACCTGCAGGAAAGGCCAATTCGGTTTTTGACCATTGGCGGGCGGAAGGTCATCAAACTGATGCTGAAACTCGACTTCCGCCATGCGATATCCACTGGTCATTAATGCATACGCCTCTTTATCTGCAAAAGAATCAAGATCCGTGCGAATCCCAGCGATTTTTTCTTGGATGTCCTTTAAAATGCCATAGCTTGTGATGGATCTGCGCTTTTCAACCGGCCGGGCTTCATCCGACGTATCGGGCGGTTCTTGACAGCCAATCCAATCTTTGGGGTTGACTTCGAGGTCCTTTTTTAGATGCAGGTATACCAATTTTCTCACCAGGGAGGAACGCCGGCGGGCGTCGAGTTCCCGATACTCGGCTTCTCTGACGCGCGCCATGAGGATGCTGTTTGACCGCAGGGGCACTCCGATCAGGCCTCTGCTGGGGTCATCCTGGGTTTCCATCTGACCGCTGGCATCACTGACAACAATGACCGTACAGTCTTGTTCCAGCAGACTCATGATTCCCTGATTATCATGGACGCCGCCGTCCACAAGACGGACGGTGAGGTCCTCATAAAGCTTATCCAGCACAAGGGGCTCGAAAAGCCCGGGAACACAGGCCGAGGCTGCCACGGCGTGTCCCAATCGAACCTGTTTGTGCGGGGGAGGCGCATCCTCATAATACATGCGTCGCAGGCGATAATTGCCGTCAACCTGGGTGTTGATGGCCACCGGCGGCTCCCCCATCCAGGAAGCGGTAAATTGCCAATTATGACCGGTATTCAGTGTCGTGGCATTAAGAATGAGCATCGGAATTTTCGTTGCCCGGCGCCAATTGTCATGCTTGGGCGCAAAACTCTGATCCTCACCTTTTGGCTGGATAAAAAGCTCATTCAACCAGCGGGGTTGATCGCCCTCGCCGTCTTCGATCCTCGCGTATAATTCTTCTTCATACAATTCGCCCACCCGTTCGGTACGTGAGTAGTTGGGCTTGAAGATCATTTTTAAGTTGGTGGTAAAGTCTGCAGCAACCCTTGTCCGAATGTTGCGCTGCACACCGGACAGAAACTGTTCAGAAATTCGTTGGACTATTTTAATGTAGTCATCCCGGTTGATCTGATCATCCTGCTTCTCTTTCAGGAGCTTGCGCAATTCCAGGTAGTAGTGGGCACCGATAATGGAGCCGCCGGACACACAGGACAGTACCTCAATATGGCGCAACGCATCCAACTCTGCCAACTTGGCCAGCACACCAATATGAAAAAGGGAAGCCCTGAATCCGCCGCCGGATAGCCCCAGACCGACCTTACCCACAAAGGCGCTCCTTACTCCCTGGACGTTGTCCCCAAGGAATTCTTGCAGTACCTTCCAGGCTTCCGATTCTTCTATTTTATCCGCTTTGCCCTCGATATCAGTCTGCAGCTGGATAATTGAAGTCAGCTGTCTGGCAGTGGTCTCAAACTCCCAGGGCGGCACATCGGGCAAGGCTGCCGCCTTTTCCAGCCACGGCAGCGCATCGAGGTAACGCCCCAAACCGAAATAAGCCTCTGCGATCGTGACCAGGAACCAGTAGCGGACCGCAAGCGCACTATTCTTTTTCGTCAATTCCGGTAGCACAGATACCAGATCATCCCGGATACTTTT
>PVMK01127029.1_pt1 | contig 12894 bp, 11 predicted proteins | sample 1853481 | NCBI WGS metagenome assembly PVMK01 (sample SAMN08533507, study PRJNA380276) | Marine sediment metagenome, whole genome shotgun sequencing project.
CGGCGGGTTCAGGCAAGGCAAGAGCACCGGGCGAATTAAGATTTATCTGGTTGTTGGCCTGGCTCTCGTACTGGCGGCATTGGCTTACCGTTACCTGCATGCAAGGGCTGCCCAGAATAGGAGCATCTCTCCGCCTCCTGCCACTGCCACCCTGTCCGAGATGCCCGAACTCCCTGATCTTTATCCAGAAAGGCAGCGAAAGGCGCAGATTGAACGGTCAAATATCAGAGAACTCCGACGGTTATTTGTGCGGGATATTTTTGCTCCTGTGAAATCTCTGCCAAAAGCCAGGCGCCCAACCAAAAAGGGCCGTTCTGTACAACGACAGGTAACATCTCTGAAGCTCAGGGGTGTTATTGTCGGTGGGAAACACCCCATCGCCATTATTAATGACAAATTCGTTCGCACGGGTGAACGGATCAATGGATATAGAGTAGTACGAATTGCGGAAAAAGAGGTCTTGTTAAAGTCGGGCAATAAAACCATCAGATTAAGGTTGGCCAGCAATGATTAAGAAAACACCATTTCTTACTATTTTGTTTGTTATCCTGGCCCTTGCCATCGGTCCAGTGTCGGCGCAGTCTGTAAGGGAGTCGGACCAGGTCGGTGATCCGCAGCAAGCGCAAGATGCTGTATCCTCCGCTGAGCGAGGGAGTGGGCAATATGTCCCCGCAATTGGGGCGAGCAGAACTGCTACGTATAAAGCCCGTTACAGGAATTTGATAAACGTCAGCTTGATTGACACTGATATCAGGGATGCCCTTTCTGCCCTCGCCATGGAGCAAGAGGTCAACATTGCAACTGCAACCGAGGTCTCAGGAAAGATCTCCGTCCACCTTTACCAGGTAACCCTGGAAAAAGCACTGCACGCAATCACTCTTGCAGGAGGATTCAGCTACCACAAACACAGTGACGTCTACTACATTTACAAGCCCAAGAAAGCCAAGGATCCGCAAATTGACAGGTTGGAGATGCGGATTTTTCAGCTCAAATATGCCAATGTTGACAAGGTCCAGGAAATCCTGGGTGGCTTGCCGGGTATACGAATGCTCAAGTTTCATGAGCCGTCAAAAACAATCATTATCGAGGACACCCCGGAAAACATTAAGAAAGTTGAAAAGATCATTGCCCATTGGGATGCGATGCCCAAGCAGGTTATGATCGAAGCCAGAATCTTAGAGATAACTCTGACCGATGAAATGGAATTAGGCGTTGAATGGGCCGCCATATTGGGAGACGTTAGAGTTGGCACCTCGAGTTTCAGTAGAGCTGTGCTGCCTGCGGGCCAGGAGGTCTCCCCGGTGCCAGACTCCGGCTCAGGCCTTTTCTTCAACCTCTTGACCGGTTCTGACTCCCGGCGGTTTGCGGCTGCCATCGATGCCCTTCAGAAAAAGACCAATGTCAACACCCTCTCAACTCCCAAGGTTCTGGCTATTCATGGCCAACCTGCCAAGGTGCAGGTCGGTGGACAGCAGGGCTACTCGGTGGCCACAACAAATCTGGGTGTTACCAGCGAGAACATCCAGTTCATAGATACGGGTATCGTTTTGGAAATTACCCCATACATTGATGATGACGGCACCGTATTGCTCAATGTGAAACCGAGCATTACTTCAGCTCAACTCGAGGAGGGAATCCCGGTAACCAGGACCGCCTTTGTCGAGACCTGGCTGCTGGCTAATAGCGGGGAGACTGTTCTCATTGGAGGTCTCATCCAGGACAACATAACCAAGACAAGAAGTGAGGTTCCTTGCCTGGGAGATCTTCCCTTACTCGGCCTCCTGTTCGGGAGCCGCGGTCGGAGTGTAGATAAGGTGGAGTTGGTCATATTAATTACACCTACGGTGGTGGATAGGAAGAAAAAAAGCGTGGATGAGGTTGAAGCCATCATAAGAACCAAGAAGGCTGAAGAGGAGATGAGAAAAGAGCCTCTGCCTCCGTATCGGCAAATTTGGGAATTAACCAAACCCTGGGAAAAAACAATTAATAAGCCGCACGGGATTACTGATCTAAACTCAAGTGAATCTCCATGATCTGCCTCTGCCCGGTGAAGCGCAAGGGGTGTAGCAGTAAAGAATCAGGGACCGGATGTCAGGTGTCAGTGTTCAGGTGCCAGGGCTGAGAAGCACAAGAGCTGAAACCTGACACCTGAAACCCGACACCTTAAAGTCTGAAACCTTAGTCATTGTGATTAGTGGATATGGGAAACCGAGCTCAACAATCTGTGCTCTCTGTTGATGACGATGGGGAGCTGCGAGAACTGCTCCACGAATTAATTTCTCAGATGGGACACGCCAGCGTGACCGCAGCTGACGGCATTGATGCCCTGGAGAAGATGGAGGAGAAGCAATTCGACATTGTGATTACCGATATCAATATGCCACGCTTGAACGGAGTAGGGTTGATCAAGCGGATTGCCTCTGATTTCAGCGACACCGATGTAATTGCCATTACCGGGTACCAGACGGAATACAACTACACCGACATTATTGCCCTTGGTGCCAGTGACTTCATCTCCAAACCAATTAACATAGACGAGTTCGAGGCGAAGATAAAACGGGTTGTACGCGAACGTAATATGCGTTTTGAGCTGAGACGACTTTCCACCTGCGATGCACTCACGGGACTCTTCAATCGCAGATATCTGGACGAAAATCTACCGAACGAGGCCATTCGCGCTTCCCGACAGCATTATGATCTTTATCTGCTTCTCATCGACATCGACAACTTCAAGGTTTACAACGACAAATACGGCCACCAGCAAGGGGACAGGTTACTCCAGGAACTGGCCCGGATAATATTACGTAGCATCCGTGACAATGTGGACTCGGGTTACCGCTATGGCGGTGATGAGTTTGCGGCCACCATTCTGCACACCAACCCACAGCAGGCATTGATGGTGGCGGAGAGGCTTCGAACCGAATACAACGAAAGAAATCTGGTGCCTACCAGCCTAAGCATCGGCATAGCCAAATTGAAGAATTCCCACAAAACGCTGGAAGAAGACCTGGATGACCTGATCAGAAAGGCTGACCAGGCCCTCTATCTGGCAAAAAATAACGGCGGCGACCAGAACGTAATGCTGGATCTCAGTTTGTCGTAACCTGCCCTCAGAGAAAACTCTAACCCTCCATCCCGGGCGACATTATACTTCACATTTATCTCTCACAGAGCTCACAGGGCACTCAGAGAGCCCGCAGGGTTCGGGCGAGAGTTCCTTATTGCGAGGGCGGACCATATGGTTTACAATCCACGAATTGTCCGCATTATTCGGAGCTCACCCATCATGCTGGAGAGAATACGCCAGAACCTGGCTTTTGAACCCCAAGAAGCATCGATTCCTGAAAACCTGACTCCTGCCGCGGTGCTCTTCCCCTTGCTGCTCAAAGACAACAACCTGAACGTTCTTTTTACCAAGAGGACCCAGACAGTCAAAGCCCACAAGGGTCAGATCTCCTTTCCCGGTGGGGTTCGCGATCCCCATGACGAGAACTTGCTGGCAACCGCGTTGAGAGAAGCGCAAGAAGAAATTGATTTAAAGCCAGAGGATGTAGAGATCCTGGGGGTACTGGACCCTATTACCACGGTAACAACCGGCTTTCTGGTATATACCTTCGTGGGGTTCATCCCTTATCCTTATCCTTTTCAGCCTAACAGCCGCGAAGTTGCCGAAATTCTCTTTGTTCCTCTCGATTTTCTTGCCAATGATAAACATTGGTCCCACCGCTCCTACGATACCGAGAATCAACGATTTCGGGCCTACTTTGTTTCCTACGAAAACTACCGCATTTGGGGCGCTACCGCCCGAATTCTTAAGATCTTCTTTGAAAAAAACGGCATTGAGATGAACATCAAAGCGGCGATGGATAGTTAGCCCGACGACCACTGGATATCCGACTTCCTTGCCACAACATAAATGACGATTGAGATCCAGATCACTATATGTATGGTTTCTCTTGATTGACCCACACTCCCCAGCTCGGATGTTGAGTCGCCCCTTTTCTGGCACCTTCCACTTTTTACAAATATTTTCTTGCGTTTAAAACCAACTTATGTATAATGCCTCTATTCATGCACTTTTACGGCGGGTCCCTCTGTCCAGCCGCGACAGAAGCGGGTTTACAGGGCATTGGGGGTGGGACCAACCAAAAGCTTATTGACAACAAGAGGAGGAATCTATGACCAAGGCAGATCTCGTAGCAAAAATGGCAGACAGTGCCGGGATCACCAAAGCTGCTGCAGAAAAAGCTCTGGCCGGCTTCTTAGGGGGAGTAACCGACTCACTGAAGAAAGGTGGCAAGGTCACCCTCGTGGGCTTCGGCACCTTCAGTGTAGCAAAGAGAGCTGCTCGGGAGGGAAGAAATCCCCAGACCGGCAAGAAGATTAAAATCAAGGCTACCAAGGTCGTCAAATTCAAGGCCGGCAGCAAGCTCAAGGGAACGGTCAAATAGACAACCTCATGAGCACTTCAACCTTGGCTTCGTGGTAGCGGCAACAAGCCTGACCAAGGAACAAGAGTATTTATCCTTATCAATAAAGCGGAGCAAGATGGTCCTATCTAGGCAGAGACCACTCTACTCCGCTTTTCCTTTTTTACAGACTAGGGTACTTTGAACCAGAATAAGGACAGTGGGTACTTTCTGAGATGAATGCAACTGACTGAGACCATTGAATATCGAATGTAGAACAAGGAACCGCAGAATCATGAAGTGATCACTTCGACATTCGATATTCCTTGTTCGATATTCTACGGTTCTAAGAGTTTCTGCAATTGGTGCCAACCAGGGAAGTCCTCTCCCACCAGGGACTGGGCCAGAATTAGTCATCCCGGCCAAGTCTCGCAAAGCGGGACGCGAGCCGGGATCCAGTAATAATGAGACTATATTAGAATCTCACTGGATTCCGGATATCCGCCACCGGTGGATTCCGGAATGACGGGGAGTGGATAAAGGGGGCTACTTTTGGAACGGAACATAGGGTGAGCATTGTCCACTGGGAGGGAGAGCAGAACCACTGACGACACAAAGAGTAAATGGTTATGGTCTCAAAATTCTTTGTGATCTTCGTGCTCTTCGTGGTGAATTACCCCTTTTTCTTGAGCCATTAGGATTTGCACCACAATGACCTTTGAAAATGACATAGTCGTCATCGAATCCCGTAAAGGTTCCCGGGAAAAATCCAGCGCGCCTCTGGCCATTATGGCCTGCAGTGAAGCAGATCGCCGTCGATTTTGCCGTCTGACAGCCCCTGTTGCAGACAGTGCGCGAACAGCTTATAACGCTCGTCTGCTGGACGTGGTCCATTCTAACCGTTCCATCACCATCGCAGGCCCCATCCTTGGTGCCCCACAGGCTGTCCTTGTCCTCGAGAAGCTGATCGCCCTTGGAAGCCGGGTAATTATAGTCTTTGGCTGGTGTGGGTCGCTGCAATCAGACCTTACAATTGGGGATTGGCTTTTGCCCAGTTCAGCTCGCAGCGAAGAAGGAACATCTTCCCACTATCCCATGAGCGCGGCAAAATTTCTTCCGGACACCGACTTGTTTGGTAGCCTTCAAGACTACTGTGTGCAAAACGGTTTCTCCGTTCGTGCAGGACCAATCTGGACCACCGACGCTCCACTGCGGGAAACCGTGGACAAAGTGAGCGGTTATGGAGAAGAGGGACTCCTGGCAGTGGAAATGGAGATGTCAGCCCTCTTTCATGTGGCCGCATATAGAAAAGTACGGTTGGTTGGGCTGTTGGTGGTCTCAGATGAACTTTTCACCCTAAAATGGAGACCCGGCTTCCGCAGCACCCGTTTTAAGCGGGCCTGCCGCCAGGCAAGTGAAACTCTCCTCGACTTCTGCTCCAGCCTGCCCCCCAAATTGTATACATAGACTCCGCTGGATAACATATAGCTCCTTTGATCCTTGTCCTTCTGGCCACCGTGATGCATAATAGACGCGGTGACGCGGGGACACGGCGAAACGGGGATTAGAGGTTAGACGACGGAGGACGCAAGACAGAGGTCACACCTGATAATTTCCAAATTCGCAATCCGAAATCCGAAATCCGAAATCGCCAAAGTGCTTAGTGCCTAGTTAGCCTCGCCGCGTCGCCCCTTCTCCGCGTCTCCGCATCGTTTTGTTCGAGGGATCTAACATATGCTTTCAGACAAATCTCATCGGCCCGCCAGACCAACTCTAGCCATAGACGTTGGCGGCGGTACTCAGGACATCCTCATCTGGCAGCCTGACGTTCCTATAGAAAATTGCGTCAAGATGGTGTTGCCATCCCAGACAGTGGTGGTGGCGAATCGCATCCGTCGCTGCACCTCGCAGGGTGTTCCTATTTTTCTCACCGGGAACCTAATGGGTGGTGGTGCCTGTGTTGGCGCCATCCAGAAGCACTTACAAGCCGGACATCTTGTATACGCTGAAGTAGAGGCTGCACTAACCATATACGACAACCTGGATCGCGTCAGAGATTTGGGAGTGACCCTGGTGGAGAAGCCCCCACCTGACGCGCATCGGGTGATAATGGGCGACGTGGACCATGCGGCCCTGGCCGAGGCCCTTGCCCCTTTCGAAGTTGAACTACCGGACTCATATGCAGTGGCGGTCCAGGACCATGGTTTCTCGCCGCACGGGAGTAACCGCTTGTTCCGCTTCCAGCAATGGCGCGATTTCCTCGATCGAGGTGGCAGATTGGATCAGCTCTGGTATGAGGAACCGCCAGACTATCTGACCAGACTGCAAGCTGTACAGCGAGACTTGCCCGGCGCCCTGGTGATGGATACCGGCGCCGCTGCCATCTTAGGTGCCCTTTGCGATCCAACAGCCGCGGACAAAACCCAAGAAGGGTTGGTGGTACTCAACCTGGGAAATAAGCATGCAGTAGCCTCGCTGGTACTTGACTCGAAAATCGTTGGTATCTACGAGCACCACACTGGTTGTCTCACGGTTGCCAAGCTTCATGATCACCTGGTCCGTTTTCGTCAAGGTACACTCAGTGATCGGGAGGTGTTCGACGACCAAGGGCACGGCTGTGTCACCCTTCCCGAGGTCAAGGGTATGAGCGCTTTTCCAACTGTAGTGGTAACCGGTCCCCAACGACATTTGGCAAAGAGCCTAGGCTATTATTTCGCCGTACCCTATGGCGACATGATGCTCTCAGGCTGTTTCGGCCTGATACGCGCAGCTACGGGGATGATTTAAGCGTCTGCTCGACACGCTTACTAGTGAAACGGAGTGTGAGACGGAGAAGGGGCGTCGGGGATCTTGAGTCGTCAGTTGCAGCAGACAGCTGGCAGCTGGTGAGACGAAAGCACTACAACGAACATCTCAGAGGAATCGCTTTGTGTGCCTGGTTTCGAGTTTCTATTGCGCCGTGTCTCCGTATCTCCGTATCTCCGTTTCAGCAGGCTCGTGGGACAATTGGGATCGAGCTAGGAAAAACTGTGAAACAAGCGTACTGACACCATTCCCGAAAGCGTGCGCGGGAGAGTGGCTGAACTGCGGGAGCAGATCGACTACCATAATTACCGCTATTATCGTCTCAATGACCCTGAGATTTCTGATGCAACCTATGATGAGCTTTTTCAAGAGCTGCTGAGGCTGGAAAAAGAGTACCCCCAACTCATCAGCCCCGACTCACCAACCCAACGGGTAGGCGACGAACCTCTGGAAGCGTTCAGATCCGTCACCCTTCACCGGCCCATGCTGAGCCTGGAGTCTTCTCACGAACCCCGTATTTTGGAGGATTTTCACCGCAGAGTCTTGGAAGCAGCAGGAGAAACCGGGGTAGACTACCTGATCCAACCTAAAGTGGACGGGGTATCCGTGGAGTTGACCTACGAAAACCGCAGGCTGAGCCGCGCCGCCACCCGCGGAGACGGCTTCACCGGGGAAAATATTACCCTCAACATTCGCGCTATTGCCACCATTCCAAAAACCCTCTCTGCGCCGGCGCCCGCTCTTGTGGTGGTGCGGGGAGAGATATTCATGCCGGTGGAAGGTTTCCGCCAGCTCAACGAACGACTTATCACCGAGAACAACAAACCCTTTGCAAATCCTCGCAATGCCGCCTCTGGCTCTCTGCGCCAACTCGATCCCACCGTTACTGCCAGTCGGCCTCTGGAACTGTTCCCATTTGAACTCTCCAATGCAGATGATTTGGGCTACCAGACCGAGAGTGACTGTTTGGCTGACCTCAAACGCTGGGGCCTGCCGGGTCCCACCTGAAGCGATGGAGAATACCCACCCTCCCAGAAAGATATTGAGGCCATCCATCGCCGCTACAGTGAAACTCGTGACCGGCTCGATTATGAAGTGGACGGTATTGTGGTAAAGGTTGACGGGCTCCCTCTGCGGATGAAGATGGGCTCACGCACCAGAACGCCCCGCTGGGCCGTGGCCTACAAATTCGAACCTCGCCAGGAGGTAACCCGGGTGGAAAAGCTCATTGTCCAGGTGGGGCGCACCGGCAAGTTGACACCCGTGGCGCTGCTACGGCCGGTGGACTTGGGTGGAGTAACCGTGTCTCGGGCATCTCTGCACAACTTTGGAGAGGTGAAACGGCTGGATGTGCGGGCTGGAGATACTGTGCGGATCCAGCGGGCTGGGGATGTCATTCCTCAGGTGATGAAAGTAATCAAGCCGGGGGAGCCCCGCAAAGAACCGTTTCTGGCTCCTGACAGGTGTCCAGTATGCCGGAGTAGAGTGGTTGAGGAGGGAGCTTATCACAAATGCCCCAACCGTCTTGGTTGCTCGGCACAGATTCACCGCAGCATCAGTCACTATGCGTCCAGGGGTGCTCTGGATATTGAAGGTCTCGGTGAAAAGACCATAAGCACCTTCCTGGAAAGGGGCCTGATAAAGGATCTCGCCTCTGTCTACAAGCTTTCCAAAGATGGAGATTGCTCCGCTAGAAGGCTTTGGTGAGCTTTCGGCCAACAATTTAGTAACAGCAATAGAAGACACCAGGAAACCCCAGTTGCCACGATTCCTATACGGCCTCGGCATTCCCAATGTGGGTGATAAAACGGCCGCAGACATAGCCCGTCATTTTGGCACTTTTGCAGCTATCCGAAACGCAACCACAGATCAGCTTCTGGAGGTAGAAGGGGTGGGCCCCATTGTTGCCAGGTCTATAGTTGATTTCTTCTCTAACCCCTCAGTGGATGCAGAGCTGGACCGCTTGCTCGAGGCGGTGAGCCCTGAGGCCATGGAAGCAGCGCGGCCTGCCAAAACTGAACTTGCTGGAAAGACCTTTATCTTCACAGGTACCATGGAAAAATTCTCTCGAAAAGAGGCCCAGAGACGGATTGAAACGTTGGGCGGCAGGACCGGTTCCTCTGTGTCCTCGAGAACCGATTATGTTGTTCACGGCCCTGGTGCTGGTTCCAAGTTAGCAAAGGCCCACGAACTTGGAATCCAACTCCTTGACGAAAAGGAGTTTCTCGAGCTCATTGGGAAAGAGTCAGACTGACGTAGTGTTGGTACCCTTGAACCGCAGAATATCGAAGTAAAAACATTTTCTTATTCCTTTCAAAAACTTCTGCTGTTCGAAATTCCTTGTTCGATATTCGATATTCAAAAGAGGTTACATTAAATCAACTTCTTTGGTGAATGCCTGTTCCCACTGAGGCCTGATGCTTGGGGTGAGTAGGGGGATTGACATGCAAAAAGCACGAGCGCACATACTCATTTCCGGGCGCGTACAGGGGGTCTTCTTCAGAGCCTACACCCAGAGAGCCGCTCAGGAAAGAGGAATTTCAGGCTGGGTGATGAACACCCGTGACGGTCGAGTTGAAGCTGTCCTGGAAGGCGAGAAAGAAAAAGTCGAGGATATGATCCGCTGGTGCCACCAGGGATCGCCCCATTCCCGCATAACAGAGGTAAGCGTGGATTGGGAGGAATACACGGGGGAATTTGATGACTTTTCAGTAAGATATTTTTACTAGACTGTTCAGGCTATCCCCGTCCGTTGTCCGTTGTCCGTCGTCCGTTGTATGATTTTCCCCGTCAAATGATTGCCACGGACCACTGACTACTGACCACTGACACCCAGCACCGTTTGGAGACAGGAGTTATATGTATAGTCTATTGGCTGCTTCAGGAGTTATGCTTCTGCGCTTGCGCCAGCATCTCCCTGGCGTGATCCCGAGTTTTTGCCGAGATCTTTGCCCCTCCCAGCATGCGGGCGATTTCTTCGAGACGTTCTTTGCCGCTCAACTCCTGCATGGCTGTGGTGGTTCGACCTTTACGAGCGCTCTTACGTACTACATAATGATAATCGCCATAGCAGGCAATCTGAGGCAGATGTGTAATGCAAACTACCTGATGTCGCCGGGCAAGACCCCTTAAACGCTGTCCCACCCTGTCTGCGGTGCGACCGCCGATTCCAGCATCAACCTCATCAAAAATCAGGGTCTCATGCACTGTCTCCTGGGCCAACAGTTCCTTTAGGGCCAGGACAATTCTGGAAAGTTCTCCTCCCGAGGCGATACTGGCCATGGGCTTGAGTTCTTCGCCGGGGTTGGCCGAAAAGAAAAAAGCGACCCTGTCCACCCCCCTCTCATCCAAAAGGTATTCATCCACCCGGACACACTCCGTGCTTGCCCCGTAGGCCCGGAAGGTCCTACTGGGGTCTAAACCCTCTTCCTGGTCAAAGCGCACCTCGAACCGGCACTTTGCCATGTCGAGGGTGACCAAGCTCTTTTCCACGGCCTTGCTAAGTCGGCGAGCGGCTTCCCGGCGACGTTTTGAAAGTTCCAGAGCCTCCGACAGTGCCTGCCGGCGAATCTGCTCCAGCTCTTCTTCTCTTGCAGCGATTTCCTCTTCGTCACTTTCTGACGCTTCCAGCTCCTGCTGCAATCCATCTACGTGGGCGAGTATCTCTCGCGTGCTACCACCATACTTGCGCATGAGCCGCTTTAGAGTGTGCAAACGTTCCTCCACCCACTCCATTCTGGCGGGATCCGCTTGGATATTCTGGATATAGTCTCTGAGGGTCAAGGAAACATCCTCCACCTGGTGTCTGACTCCCTCCAACGTCTGGGCCAAAGACTTGAGAGCAGGGTCCAGGTTACCCAGATCGGAAAACATTTTCTGACACTGGCTCACCTCTTCCAGAACCGAACCGCTGTCTAAGTATAGAATCTGATGGGCCTCGGAAGCACCTTGCCGAAGCCGCTCCACGTGCCGCAATCTTTCGCGTTCCACTTCGAGCTGAATCTCCTCGTCCATCTGAACCCGGGTATTGTTGATCTCTTCCAATTGAAAACGGTGCAGTTCTTCCTTTTCTTGGCGCTCCTGGGCCTGCCGCTGTAGTCGCCTCAGTTCGCTCTGCAGCCTCTTGAACTCGCCAAAGGTCTGCCCGTATGCTCGCCGCTCTGTTTCGAGGCCGCCGAACCCATCGATTATCTCCAGATGGGCTTCGGGTTCCAGGAACAGTTGATGCTCACGCTGGCCGGAAATGCTCACCAGCCCCCGACACAATTGGCTCAATAACCCTAAGGTGGCAAGCTGACCGTTGACATATACCCGGTTGCGTCCGGATGTGGAGAGAACTCGCTTGACCACAACCTCCGGACCGCCCAAATCCCCCAAACTGGCTTGAAATTGGTCTCGATCTACATCATCGGCCAGGTGAAAGAGAACGCTCACTGCGGCTTCCTGGCTGCCAGTACGAATGAGATCTCCAGAACCACGACTGCCCAGCAATAGATTGATGGCGTTAACCAGAATGGATTTGCCCGCCCCCGTCTCTCCGGTGACTACGGTGAGTCCTGGTTTAAAAGAGACCGAAAGTTCATGAATGATGGCAAAATTACTAATTTGCAGCTCGGCCAACAAAACGAATCCTCTAGAGTAAAGAATCCGGACCCAAAGGACCCGGCTTTGGGCTGCCCCTGAGGGGACTTCAATGGTCTTTCCCCCTTGCGGCAGTCTGCTGGAGTACTGGAGTATCAGAAATTCCAGATCACAAATCACAAATATCAAACAAATAACAACGACCAAAATTCGAAATTCGAAACTTGTTTTGTGTTTTGGTCATTGATATTGGAATTTGAGATTTGTTTGTCATTTGGTGCTTGGAGTTTGGGATTTCATAGTCCACCACCCCATCACTCCAGTAGACTTCAATACTGCTCGCAGTGTTCCTAAAGAACCCAATACTACTCCGGCATAGTTCCTAAGGACCCTACCTTGTTCTCTTACTTGTCACAATAGCCAGGTAAATTCAATCGTATTTTTTGTTTGCAATCTCAACTAGCTTTTCATATTGTTGTTGTCAGGCAGATAGTTCTAGTCAATATGGCGCACTTCCTTCTGAACTTCAAAGAGATTGTGAGAGGGAACAAGAAGCATGGATTCGCATTAGTGCGAGTTCAATCTGATCTATACGCTAGTCCAGAACAGCGGGGCACCAAACTTCCCTTTTTCTCATCCAGCCTAAATCCTTGATTCGAGGGACGTTCCCCTGTTCGTATCGCCTGCGGTGTAGCAGCTACAAGCCACAGAACATTTGTAGCATATTCTTGAATGATTAGTGCCCATCCAGAGACCCAAAAATCCCCTCCCCCTTGACGGGGGAGGGCTCGCCCTGTTAAATGCCGCCGGTGGCGGCCCCTGCGCAGCAGGGATTTAACAGGGTAGAGGTGGGGGTGACGGAACGCATGGCGCATAGCGGTAAGCGCATAGCGAAAAAGACTTCCCCTCGACGCTCTGCGCTCTGCTCTTTGCGCTATGCGATTAGGTCCCCCGCCCCTTTATCCCCTCCCGCCAGGGGAGGGGAAAGGATAAAGGTACTGCCCAATAACCCTAAGGTGGCAAGCTGACCGTTGACATATACCCGGTTGCGTCCGGATGTGGAGAGAACTCGCTTGACCACAACCTCCGGACCGCCCAC
>PVMK01182855.1_pt1 | contig 12894 bp, 16 predicted proteins | sample 1853481 | NCBI WGS metagenome assembly PVMK01 (sample SAMN08533507, study PRJNA380276) | Marine sediment metagenome, whole genome shotgun sequencing project.
TGCAAACACGTTCTTCGGTGATGTGCCCGAAGGCAGTTTTGAAGAATCGGAAAAGTTAATGCTTAAAGCGCTTGAGCTTCAACCTGGAATTGTAATAGCTACTTTCCATCTTTCACTAACTTATAAAGAAATGGGCGAAGAAGAAAAAGAGATTGTGATGCTTAAAAAAGTTATTGAGATGCCCGATTTGAATTTCAGGGATACATTTGCAAAACGAAAAGCAAAAGAAAGGTTAGATGATTTGTTGGATTAAAACTTATTTTTATTCTTTTTTATTTTCAGTTGCACGATATTGTACCATTCCGCCTAAAACATTTACAGCATGAAAACCATTTTTTACGAGTAAATCAGTGGCGGTTCCCGATCTTCTACCGCTTCTGCAAATTACTGCAATATCCCTGTCTTTAAATTCATCTAATTCACTCAATCGTTTTTCAAGCTCCTGTACGGGAATGTTTATCACGCCCTTAATATGTCCTAACGATTTATCTTCAAGCTCATAAGGATTGCGAACATCGAGAAGAACCAAATTAGAATCACTTACCATCATTTCGCGCAATTGATCAACGGTAATGGCATTTTCATCAGCAGTTTGCGCACATCCGACAAAAATTACCGCTGATAAAAATATGCTAAAAACAATAAATTTAATTGAGTTCATTTAATCTCCGTTGAAATTAATTTAAACCGCACATTCCGCTAGCACAGCCGCCAACACTCGGAACATCTACATTGCAATTACCGGTAGCACAACTGTTATCGGAATAACTAACACTTCCTATTGATGCACTAAAAGCCGAGAATAATTTATTAACATTTGATGAATCGCATTCCGGACATAAAATTTTATTATCATTGCTGCTTTTGGTAAGTATCTCAAACTTTGATTCACATTCGGAACACTTATATTCGAATATCGGCATAGATTTATTCTCCTTCTAAAATTACAAAAAATTAGTTTATATGTTAAGTTATTATTTGTGGGCTTAAAATTATTTTAGTTTTAACCGAATTGGATATTAAACAAATATTTTCCGATTTATGAATTATCCTCTCCGTGCGTTCTTTATCTTTCTCATATTTTATTTTAATCAACGGCTTTAATTCAATTTCACTTATCATAAACTTGCCATCAACTTTTTCCAGTTTTCCATTTCCCTCACAGGAATATGATTCTATTTCCAGTTTTGAATTTTCTGCAACAGCAGCAAAGGTAGTCATCAAACAAACATTTACCGAGGCAACATAAAGATGCTCGGGCGACCATGTATTTGGTACGCCTTTAGGAAATTCCGGCGGTGTTGCAACTTTAAATGAATCCAATGTTGGAGAAGAAAGAGTTCCAACCCTGCCTTCATCCAATTGTACCGAAGTATTATAATAATATTTTTCTTCCATAGGTAATTAAATGTTTAGAAAATCTGTGGTAAGTTTTTATCCGTTTAACTCACTCGCAATCATCGAGGTCAAGAAATTTCATCAATTTTTCATGGGCGTCTTCCGGCATCTTTGCATTATACTTACGGTAGTAATCTATAGTAATTTCAACCGTTTCAAAATAATTTTTGCAGCCGGAGCATTGGTCTAGATGTTCTTTAATCGCAACACACCTATCCGAGTTGAGGTCTTCACCAAGACTCTCGCAAATATGGTGCATTACGTCTTTACAATTAACTTTATCTTCACTCATTTTTGAAATGATTTATTTAGCTCGTTTCTTAAAAAAGCTCTTGCGCGGTGTAGTCTCGATTTAACTGCCGGAACAGAAAGCTCTGTTGCCTGCGCTGTTTCTTCGGTTGATAGTCCTTCCACATCGCGTAATAAGAATATCATCCGGTAATCCGGTGATAATTTTTTTATTGCATCGTCCAGTATCAATTTAAGTTCGTTATTTTCCGTACTTTTATACGGAAGCGTACTCCAATCGACAACATGTTTATCTTCAAATAATCCTTCATCATCATCAATCGAAACAAACGTACGACTTTTCATCTTCCTGGCAAGCATTAAGCAATGATTCGAAACTATTCTGTACAGCCAGGTAGATAATTTTGAGTTCCCGTCAAACTGATGCAGCGACTTAACCATGCTGTAAAAGGTTTCCTGCATAATGTGCTCTGCTTTATCTTTATCCCTGCATATTTTAAATGCAAAGTTGTAGATGGTTTGCTCATATTTTTTTACAATTTGAGCAAGAGCTTTTCTATCGCCTTCCTGCGCCAGTTTTATTAATTCTGTTTCTTCCATTAATATGATGCACTAATCAAAAATTGGTTTCTATTCATCTTTAATTTTTGTGCTGTAATTTAAGATAAATTGTTCGCATATTGTAGTGGAATTCAAAATTCTTATTGGTCATTTTTCAAAGTAATTAGTAATTTTATTCGGCGGATAAAATACATCAATTACAACCATTTATAATAGAAAATTTGCGAATCTGTAAACTTAAATGACAGTACAGAGAAATACTAAAGAAATAAAACTAAACAAGTTTTTTGCCGGCGTAAACGATTCGGTGATTAATACTCTTTTCAAGCCTAAATATTTTAAGGATGTAAAAGAGGGGGAAATAATTTATCAATCAGGTGATAGTGCTGATTGCCTATACATATTACTCCGGGGAGATGTTAAAATAAAATTCCATTCCCACCATCACAAGAGCGATAAAATATTTAACGACTTCTTTGGTGAAAAGGAGCTGATAGAAAAAACCCGCAGAATTTCCTCGGCTGTTGCTAACAGCAAATGCCTTTTATATTTAATAGATGAAAAAATATTCGATGCTCTTATATCCAAATCAGAAGTCATAAAAAATAATATCGATAATTATGGTGAGGTTGAGCTTTCCGAAACAGAATCGGTTTCCAGCAGCGGAATTAAATCGACTGATTCTGTAATGCCAATTTCTACTAGAGAAGCAAACTCATCTGAAAATGAACAATCTGATATCGTTACAAAAGAATTTGAAAATAAAAGCAAATCTTTTTCAGATACACTATCTGAAATTATTGAGCAGGAAATCTTTGATACTGATTTTGCATTAGAAAATGATGACGAAAATTTAATTAAAGATTCAAGTGATGAGAATATTAGTCCGAATAATGAATTTGAAGAAAACATGGATTTTAAAATTGAACACCCTTCTATAGAAGAACAGGAACCATCGGAAGAACAACTTCACATAGAACAAATTGATATTCAAGCAATTCTTAGAGTCTTAATTGCCGTGAATAGCCAGTTAACTATTTATGATACAATCCAGTCTGTGATAAATGGAATGAAAATTTTAACCTCATCAGAAGCCGGGGAAATTTATTTGATAGAAGAAGATGCTGGTAACATTGCAAGGTACGCCAATGATAATGGAACGATATTAAAACATACGTTTTCTGAAATTTCCGAAGGTCTAACCGGTACATGTATATTGCAAAAAAGAATTATTGATTTCGATAATCCTTCGGAAGACAGCCGTTTCGTTTCTGAAATTGATCAGCCGGGAAATAACGGGTTAAAATATATTATTTATGTCCCTCTATTAAACACTAACAAAGAAATTGTTGCGGTGCTCCAATTAGCACATAGCAGCAGAAAATTCACAGAAGATGAAATAACAAAAGTTAGATTGATTTCGGGTCATGCTGCTCTTGCCATTGAAAGAATCAAGCGTATTGAGAAAGTGACTGAGGAAGAAAAGCAAGATGCGGGTATGGATATTTCAAAGTTTTTATCTGAGAACATTTCAACTCCGGTGGATGTTATTAAGCGCTACACCATGCTTTTAAACAACGAAGAATTTTCGGAGAAAGCAAAAGATATAATATCAATGCTTCAGAAACAGGCGAGCTTATTTCCCGATATTATTCAAGCAGCTTCCGATTATAACAAACCCGATTTCAAATTAAAGTTTGAAAGCATTAGCCTTATTTCTTACTTGAACAGCATATCCGAACTGTATTCAGAATATTGTGATTCACGAAATATAAATCTTTTCAAAAAATTCAGTGAAGATGCTAAAGTAAATATTGATCCCGGCAAACTTTATATGGCATTATACCAGGCAATTAAAAATGGGTGTGATGCAATGGAAAAGGATGGGAATCTTTATGTAAGTACGGAAATAGAAGGTCTGTATGCAAATATCGTTATCAGGGATGAAGGTACAGGAATACCCGATGAAGATAAAGATGAAATATTTGAGACAGTTTTTTCCGAAACAAAAGGAAGGAACAAGTTTGGTTTGGCAATTACGAAAAAGATAATTGAACTGCATAAGGGAAAGATTACATTCTCGAGCAAATTGAATGAAGGAACAACATTTACATTTAGCATACCTCTTTATATAGATCCTAAACAAATACCTAAATTTGATCATTCTCCATTCTCTAATTATGGTGCTGATTTAAAATCAGATGAAGATAATAACTCTGATACAAAAGCAGAGTAGTGTTATTCATTTATGGAACAAGCCCATCTTAAAGATGAACTAACAAATTTCAATTTAATTACTCTTCTCGGTCCAACAGCTACAGGCAAAACAAAATTAGCAGCATTTCTTGCAAAAGAATTAAATGGAGAAATAATTTCTGCGGATTCACGCCAGGTTTATAAATTTATGGATATTGGAACGGGTAAAGATTTAAGTGATTACATAGTTGATAATTTTAATGTTCCTTATCACTTAATTAATATTGCCGAACCGACCGAAGAATATAATCTTTATCGTTTTAAATCGGATTTTTATCGTGCGTTAAAAAAATTAAAGCTGCACAAAAGCTGCCGTTTCTTGTTGGTGGAACGGGAATGTATTTAAGTGCAATCTTACAAAACTATAAATTACGTAAAGCAAATTTATCACAAAATCGAATTGAGGAATTAGAAAATTATTCGGAAAAAAAACTGCAAGCAATACTTCTAAGAATAAAACCAAAGCAGCATAACATAACCGATTTGATTACTAAAGAGAGAATTATAAAAGCTATATTAATTGAAGAAGCAAATCAATTTAAAAACATTCAATCTATAAACTCCATTTCTTCTTTCAACATTGGAATTAAATTAGATCGCAACCAAATAAAAAGGCAAATAACTGATAGACTTAAAAAAAGATTGGATGAAGGAATGATTGATGAGATTAAAAATCTCTTAGATATGGGAATTTCTCATGATAAGTTATCATTCTTTGGTTTAGAATATAAATTTATAAGCCAATACTTGCGGGGCGAACTAAATTATAATGATATGTACCAGAAACTAAACAGCGCAATTCACAGCTTTGCTAAAAGGCAGATGACATGGTTTAGAAAAATGGAACGTGAGGGCGTTAGTATAAATTGGTTTGATGGCAAAGATTACAATGTTGTTTTAAGTTTTATAAAGGAGAGAATGGAGAAAAATGCAAAACCTTCCGGCTAATGTTCTTTCATATCTAAGTAAACATTTAATAAATAATTATGCGATTGAATGGCAAAGAAAAACTGCGATCAATAATGTAATCGTAATTCCTGCAATTGCCGAATATGATAATATAAAAGTGTTGCTAAAATCTCTCTCTGAAAACGATTCGGCATTTTTTTCATCGTCTTTGATTTTATTTGTTGTTAACAACTCACCTGTTTCCGATGATAGAATAAAAGAAGATAATTTGAAAAGTCTAATACTTCTTCGTACAATTATTAATGCTAATGATGATGGTGGTTTTTCAAGAGAGATAATTAATTCTGGATTGCAAATTGGATTGATGGATGCTTCATCTAAAGGCAAAGAGTTAAACACAAAGCAGGCGGGAGTTGGTTTGGCAAGAAAGATTGGAATGGATCTCTCGCTTACAATCTTTGATCATTCAAAAGACACAATAAAGCTGATCATCTGTTTAGATGCGGACTGCACCGTTTCTCAAACTTATTTAACCAACACTATAAACGATTTTAATAAAAACGATTTCTCCGTTGCAGTTGTAAATTTTGAACACCCGGTTGATGGAACCGATGATTACAATGCAGCAATTATTTGCTACGAAATATTTTTAAGATACTATGTGGCAGGATTAATCTTCGCCGGCTCAGATTATGCATTTCACTCAATCGGTTCAACTATGATGTGTGATCATAACGCCTACATGAAAATTGGCGGAATGAACAAACGAAAAGCGGCTGAAGATTTTTACTTTCTGGAAAAGCTCGCTAAGAATTATCCAATTAATAAAATTTATTCTGCAACAGTTTATCCATCAAAAAGAAGTTCGTGGCGGGTGCCTTTTGGAACAGGGCAGCGTGTAACAAGATTTTTATCAAAGACTCAGGATGAATATTTATTATTTGATCCCGCTGTGTTTGAGGTATTAAAAGAGTGGTTGGAAATTTATAATTCGGATGCAATTTCGGATCCGCAAGGAATTCTGAATCAAGCAAAAGAAATCCATACCGAACTTTATAATTTTTTACTCCAAAATAATTATCCAAAACAATGGGATAAGATTTAAGCACACAAAGTCCGGGAGACAATTAACACACCAAAGAAAAATTTGGTTCGATGGATTTAAAACATTAAAACTCATCCATCATTTAAGAGATACTGCTTCCCAAAAATAAATATGTTTGATGCATTGGATATGCTTTTTATTAAATTGGGAATAGATAAATCTATAGATAGAAATGGAGCTGATGTCCCTGAGTTAGAGATACAGAAAAAATACCTGCAATTACTCAGAGAGAGAGAGAGAGAGAGATTAGTCTACTGAGGTGTTAGATTATGGGATTGGGAAACCGTTAAAACGGTTAACAAATAATTGTTGCCGTAATTACCCCGACTTAAGTCGGGGGTTAGCTAGAGATTCCCACTCAATATAACCGTTTCTTCCGAAGGAATGACTTCGGCAATCGGTTTAAACAACAAAGTAAGATTGAAAACGAACCAACAATAAAATGATAATTAAAACCGAACAGGACGAAATACAAAACTATCTGATTGATGCATCCAACACTAAAGGATTTTGCGATGCAGTTTATATTCCTGAAAATGTTTCCGAAATGGGGTGAATAATTAAGGAAGCGAATGAAAAAAAACATTCAGTTACAATTTCGGGCAACGGCACTGGATTAACTGGAGCAAGAGTTCCAAATGGCGGAATTGTAATTTCCACCGAGAAACTTAATAAGATTATTGAGATAAATTTAGAGGAAAAATTTGCTTTGGTTGAGCCGGGCGTATTGCTTTCGGAGTTGCAGAATGCAGTGAAATCAAAAGGGCTGCTTTATCCTCCAGACCCTACTGAGCGAAATTGTTTTGTTGGAGGAACCGTTGCTACTAATGCTTCAGGTGCAAGAACATTTAAATACGGACCCACAAGAAATTACGTTGAGGAATTAGAAATAATACTTCCAGATGGAGATTTTCTTTATCTGAAGAGAGGAGAAAATTTTGCGGATGACTTTTCTTTATCACTTAAAACTTCTTCCGGCAAAATCATTCATTTAACCCTTCCTGATTACGAAATGCCGAAAGTAAAAAACGCTTCGGGATATTTTTGCAAACGTAATATGGATGCAATTGATCTGTTTATCGGTTCGGAGGGAACTTTGGGAGTGATTACAAAAATTAAATTAAAATTATTACCATTGCCCGCTAATGAAATTTCATGCGTGCTGTTTTTTGATTCTGAAGAGAACGCTTTAAACTTCTTATCTAAAGCAAGAGAAGAATCGTACAAAAACCGCGAGATGGAAAAGTATGATAGGATTGATGCAGCAGCACTTGAATATTTTGATGAGAACTCTTTAAAGTTTTTAATAAATGATTATCCAAACATTCCCGCAAATACCAAAGCTGCAGTTTGGTTTGAACAGCAATGCAATGATAATGAAGACGATTTATTAGAATTATGGTTAAACTTATTTATAGATTACAACGGTAAAGATGAAGATGCGTGGTTTGCAATGACTGATAAAGATAGAGAAAATATTATCGCTTTCAGACATACGATTTCTACAAGCGTAAACGAGTACATATCCCAAAACAATTTTAGAAAACTTGGGACAGACGTTGCTGTGCCTGATGATAAGTTTATTGATTTTTATTACGCAATTAAAAAAGAAGTAGAAGCTCAAAAAATAGATTATGTAATTTACGGTCATCTCGGCAACTCACACGTTCATCTGAATATGCTGCCCAAAACTGAAGAAGAATTTGCAAAAGGGAAAGAACTATACAAAAGTATTTGCATTCAAGCAATTTCGCTGGGCGGGACATTTTCAGCAGAGCACGGAGTTGGTAAAAACAAAAGGGAATATCTTGTAGAAATGTACGGACAGGAAAATGTAAACAAAATGAGAATGCTTAAAAAGACTCTCGACCCTAATTATATTTTAGGTGTGGGAAATATTTTTGAGAAGGAGTGATCCGCTATCTTTATAACTATTTACGTTAAATCATTTAACTATTTTATATGTCGTTCCTTCTTTCGAATCTTTCAGTTCAACTCCAAGTTCTTTTAACTCACCGCGGATTTTATCGGCAAGGGCGTAATCTTTTTCATTTTTTGCTTCCGTTCTCTTGTCAATCATTTGTTGAATAAATTTTACATCGAGATCCTTATCTGCAGTTTTATCTTCAACATCAAAATTTATAATTCCCAAAACGCCTACTGCTGTTCTTTCTAAAAATCCTTTTGCGTTTTTATAAAATTCAACATTTATGCTTTCGTTTTCTGCAATCGTACGGTTTACTTCCTTTACAAAATCAAAAATAACTGCAACCGCTTGTGCTGTGTTAAAATCGTCATCCATTGCGGTAATAAATTTATCTTCAAATTGTTTTATATCTAATTCAGGTTTTACACCATCAGTTTGGTTTTTATTCAATTCTAAGTTTATTTTTTCTACAAGGTTTTCAAACTTCTCCAAACCTTTCTCAGCCGAGGCAAGCAGTTCATCACTAAAATTAAGGGGACCGCGATAATATGCCTGTGTAAAAAATAATCTTATTGCTTCAGCGGAATGTCTCGCTACCACATCTCTTGCAGTAAAAAAATTACCGAGTGATTTAGACATTTTTTCATTTTCGATATTTAAAAAACCAAAATGAAGCCAGTACTTAACAAACGGTTTATCATTTGAAGCAACACTCTGTGCAATTTCATTTTCGTGATGCGGAAAAATGAGATCATTTCCGCCGGCGTGAATATCAAAATATTCTCCGAGGTGTTTGCAGCTCATTGCAGAGCACTCTATGTGCCAGCCGGGTCTGCCGTTTGCCCCACCTGCTTTCCCAATACGGCTCCCTTCTTTGGCTTTTTTCCAGAGTGCAAAATCAAGCGGATTTTTCTTCTCTTCATTTATTTCTATTCTCGCACCGGAAATCAGATCATCAATATTTTTTCCGCTTAACTTTCCATACTCTTTAAATTTTGATACGTCATAAAACACATTGCCATCAATATTGTATGCAAATTCCTTATCCTCCAAAGATTCAATCATTCTGATTATATCATCCATATGCTCTGTTGCTTTAGGATAGAGATCTGCTTTCATTAGTTTTAATTTTTCCAGGTCATCAAAAAAAGCAGTGATGTATTTTTCTGCGAATTCCTTAAAGTCTTCATTTTGTTCCCTTGATCTTTTTATGATCTTATCATCAACATCGGTAGGTTCATTAAAAACTTTACTTTGTAACCTCTGTACAAAAGATATCTTCTAACAACATCAGCCATTACAAAAGAGCGGGCATTGCCAATATGGAAATAATCGTACACCGTTGGACCACAAACGTACATCATCACTTCAGGCGGATTTATCGGTTCAAATATTTCTTTTTTATTTGTTAACGTATTATAGATTGAGAGCATCGGGTTCTCCGGTTAATGCAATTTCTATTATTTCACTCAAATTGAGTTGAAACGGTTAAAGGATAAATTATTTGTCTATTAACCCACGACTTAAGTCGTGGGTTAATACAAGAAGAAAAATGCGTGATAACCGTTTTAACGGTTTTTCACATATCAGTCTTATAAATGGTCAACTTGAGTTTTTTCAAGTTTTTGAGTTACGACTTCAAATATAATCATTAATGATTTTACTTAGGAGATGTCTGATTCTTCAAGTTTGATATTAGTTGCTGAATATCTTCAGGAAGTTTAGAATCGAAACTAATCTTTTCCTTTGTTTTGGGATGAATAAATCCTAACGTTTTTGCATGAAGAGCCTGTCTTGGCATAATCTCAAGCAGTTCATGCACCCTGTTTTTTATTTGAAGTAATTCGGAACCGGATCTTATCTGTCTCCCACCATAAGTGGCATCGCCAAAAATTGGTTTGCCAATACTTGATAAATGCACTCTTATCTGATGCGTCCTACCCGTTTTAAGGTTTAATTTTATTAACGAAGTAAATTCAAATTCTTCAATTACCTTGTACATTGTAATTGCTTGTTTACCTTCAGTTTCACTAACAGTAAATTTTTTGCGGTCTCTTTTACTTCGTGTGATATACGTATCAATGGTTCCTTCGTTTTTTTCAAACCTTCCCCAACAAATTGCGTTATACTCCCGTTCTACAGTATGCTTTGAAAACTGTTCGGCTAATTTTGCATGTACCCAATCATCTTTTGCAACAACAAGTAATCCGCTTGTATCTTTATCCAAACGATGAACAATCCCCGGTCTTCCCGGCTCATTAATATCACTTAAATTTTGTGTGTGGTGGAGTAAAGCATTAACAAGAGTTCCCGTGTAATTAGCGTAAGCGGGATGAGAAACCATTCCGGCAGGTTTATTTACCACAAGCAAGAATTCATCTTCATAAACTATATCGAGCGGAATGTTTTCCGGTTCAACATCTTCAGGTCGCGGAGTTATAGGTTGAATTGCTTCAATTATATCATGCGGTTTTATTTTATAATTTGCCTTTACAACTTTGCCGTTAACCTTAACAAGTTCGGCTTCAATTGATTTTTGAACCTTGGAGCGTGTGGCATTTTCGATGGAGTTTGCAAGGAAGGTATCTATTCGTTCTTTCTTTTTGCCTTCAGGGAATGTCAAATCGATATTTCTTTTCCTTTATCAGTTTTGTCATCTTCAGTTTTTTCGTTTACCTCATTATCTTTAAAGGCATCGTTATTTTCAACTCCGCTCAACTCCTGCGGTAAATTTTCATCCTTTACTAATTCCTGTTCAAAATTTTCTTCATCTTCTTTTTGATGCTGCCTGTAAAATAAAATAAGAATAAGCACACCGATTGTAACAGAAGCATCTGCAATATTGAAGATAGGCCATCTATCATAGCTTCTTCCAAATATTGCAAAGTTAAAGAAATCAACATCAAAAAAATCAACTACTTTGCCGTAAAAAGCAGGAGCATATTTATAAATAATTCCATAGAATGTACGATCGATCAAGTTACCAACCGCTCCGCCTAAAATCATTGCAAGCGCAATGCGCAAGCTTAATGATTTATTCCGTACAATGTACAAATATACAATCAGCCCAATACTTGCAATAAGTGAAAAAACTGAAATCCATAACTTAAAATCGGAGCCAGGGATTGAAACCAAATGCCATCCCGGGATTTTCGATAAAAGTAATTCTGAAAAAATCGCCAATAACAGAGATGGTCTCGCCGTAATACATCCCTTCAAATGATATATTCAAAAAGGGAATATTTATTCCTTTGATATAAAATTTAGAGAATTGATCGACAAAAATAACACCAAGTGTTAAATATAAAACTCTCAATGGTTTCTCCTAATCCACACTTAAACTGTTTTCAACATCGGCGGTTTCAGCTGTGTCTGTTTCTTTTCTTTTCTTGGAAACAGCATATAAAAAAGCAATTATGCCAAGGGTGATGGCAATATCTGCAACATTAAAAACATAAATACTAAAAGTTTTATTCATCAAAAAGAAACTAAATAATCTAAGATCGAGAAAATCTACAACATTACCTGAAAGAATTGATGCGTAACCATAAAAATATCCATAAAAAACCCGGTCGATTAAATTGCCCATTGCACCGCCTAAAATTACAGCCACAGAAAGACGAATAAACATATCCTCTTTTTTAATGCTGAAAAAATAAATTACTAATGCCAATGTTGCAAGAACTGTAATAACTGATATGAATGTTTTAAACTCGGGACCAAAATCAATTCCGAATGCGATTCCGGGGTTTTCGACAGGAGTAATGTAAAAAAGTTTATCAATCACCGGAATACTTCTGTTTTGTGGAAGACCTGAATGCTCGAAATCGAAAAGTTGTAAGTAAAACCCTTTAACATATAATTTCGAAATTTGATCAGCAAGGAGTATCAGAAATGAAACAAAAAATAATTTCAAGTTATACCTTTTAATAAGCGCAAGTCCAAATCAATAATAAACTATTAAGGACTAACGACCGCCTTTCCTTTGCTTAATTGGTAAACAGTGCTGGGTGTGTGGAACAGCAACGAGTCTTGCTTTGGGAACAAGTGGACAAGTTTCGCAAAGATGCTGTGGTTCTTCTACACACTCAATGCAAACTCCATAGGTGCCGTTATCTATTCGTTTAAGAGCATCATCCAGGTAACCTAGAAATTTATTTTCTCGTTGGGCATAAAGAAAAGTTTTTTCTCTTTCCATTGCATCGGTTCCCTGTTCAGCCATATGCAAAGAGTAAGGCGAATTTTCATTTATGTATTCACCAGTGCTTGTATCTAACATTTGTTCTTTTAAGCTTTGAAGATCTTCAAGTATCTCATCTCTTTTTTCAAGAATGATTGCTCTAAACTGTTCGAGATCTTTTTTGCCGTAACCTTTTATTCTTTGAAGTGCTTCAGCACGAGTAATAACGGGTTTTTTTACCACTACTCTTTTAACCACTTGTTTTTTTACAGTTTTTGTGCTGGTTTTTTCAGTAGTAGTTTTTATTGC
>PVMK01121095.1_pt1 | contig 12890 bp, 8 predicted proteins | sample 1853481 | NCBI WGS metagenome assembly PVMK01 (sample SAMN08533507, study PRJNA380276) | Marine sediment metagenome, whole genome shotgun sequencing project.
GTTATCTTGACTACGGCATCCAGTTTTTTATAGCGGGCATAAATAACGCCATCGCGGCGTGCTTCGCTGATACTGCCCTTTGCGCCCACTTCGATATGGTCACTGATGGCGTGGGCGAGTGGGATTACGATCTGTTCATTGGCAATCGTTACTTGCGCAGTGCCCTCGATATCCTCAATAGTGAGCATGTTCAGTAACCATTGCGGCCTTTTTTCCTTGTTACCGAACATTGCTACGACTGGCCTGGAGTCCGCTATATTGATCTGGGCTTCGATATCCAGTTGCAGCGGTTTTTTCCAGGTGGTCTGCCCACGCACAAGTAGCAAGCGGGCTGACCAGTTATCTTCATCGAATTGCTCCTTCTTACCCATAACCTGCACATTGTCCAGGCGCAATTCGGAGCCGCTGATGTCGAACATCATCTCGGCGGGAATACCGCCCACCAGCTTGATGTCGGCGGCGAGATCGGCTCTTACGGATTGATCATTAGAGCGTATTTCAAGCCCCGTAGACTCCAGGCGAACCCAGCCGCTGGCATCTTCACGCTGCAACAGGATGTCTGCACTGAGAGACGCGGAGCCGTTGGTAAACTGGAAGGGTGAATCGGGTGGCAGATAACTGGTAAAAATTGACATATCAGTGACGTTGGCCGATTGGAGTTTAAACGCCAGGAGGGGTTCTCTCTCCGCCTTCTCCAGGTACATATCTTCCACGGCGGCCTGTATATTCAAATTGACGTTCTCAATGTAGGCCTCTGTTTCATTTTGCCGCATCAAATCAGCATCGCGCAAGATCACTTCCATAAACCAGTCCGGGCCGGGGTCTCCTTCATCCACACGCATGGTGATTTTACCGTTGCCATGACTGATGTAATCAAGAATTTTTATGGCCAGGGATTCCGACAGAACCTCAATGTTAGTACCGGCGGCCGCCCTGCCGGATGCGAGTTTGATCACCCCGTTTAGTTCGCCCTTGCCCGCGACATCCGTTAGGTAGGTGTTATTGAACAGAACCCCTAACCATGCCAGGCTGGAAGCGCTGCTCTCAAACTCCATAAATCCATGCAAGTTGCCAAGAAGCTCTTTGCCATTGGAGTTGCCTGCCAGTTGAAGAACATCCGTAAGATTCTCCACACCCTGTTTTTGAGATTCTTCCAGCACGCTAAAGTTGCCGGCATTGATAACAAATGATGTATTCCAGGGCCTGGTACCACGGCGACCATCCATCACCAGATGCGCACCAGTGAGCTTGATATAACTGCCGGCGATACTGGTATTACTGGTAGAGACGGAGCTGTTATTAAGTTTGAGCGCGGCATCGAGATTGGAGTCAAAGCGGTACTGCCTGACGCCAATATCAGCCTTTTGTGAACTGATCGAAATATCGATGTCCATGGCGTTGGGCGACATGCTGACCATCCCGTGCAGGTGCCCCTCACCACCATACAATCGAAAAGGCCATTTCTCGGGAAGATAATGCTCAAACAATGCCAGGTCAGGTGCGGATAAGCCCTGCACAAGAATTGCAAGTTTACGGCGCTCATCCGACCTGTCGGGCTCATCAATCAAGGAGTCGGATCCGGTCATTTTCAGTTCCAGATTCTCCCCGGTCAAAAGGGGGTTCTTATCCCCGATATGGAGCACCTCCAGATTCTTGTACTGCACAGCGAGGTTCAGTAGCCCGGCGTGTTCCTGTCCCGCGACCAGGTCTACGTTGCCACTACCCTGGATGTTGTGCCCCATAAGATTGACCGTCAGATTGTCCGCATCGACAGAAAGGTCAGTGCCGTTCAGGATCTGCCCCCCTTCCAGGGAAATATGCCCATCGAGCTGCCCACTGCCGTCTATGGTCATCTGGTTGAAATTCCGGGTAAACAGGTTGATAAACGCCAGGCTGTTAACATCAATACTGATGTCAGCGTCCAGTGTCAGGTATTTGAGCAATTTGATGCTCTTATTATCCTTTGGTACAAAAGGATCAAACGCCAGCACTCCCTTCACCGCCCCTTGTTTGAACACCTCGTTACTGCCATTGATATACAGTGTGTCCAGAGCAACATCAAACTGGCTATTGTTCAGGGAGAAAGGGCCGCCCCGGGTTTCGAAGGTAAGATCCGCGCTGAAGTCGCCCTCGGCCTTGCCCTTGAACTGCATGATCCAGTAACTGTGATTGCCACTAACGTGGATGTTATCAATGGCAAGGCGCCAGGGGCGCTTAGCCTTTCTGGGTGTGGTTATCGCCGGGGCGATCTCCCGCCCGTCAATTTCCGGGAAAAAAGCAATACTGTCGGTATAGTCCTTGTCAGCCTTCAGCATTGGCCGTTGCTTGTAGTTGACGTCTATCACGGCAACATCGCTTATCCAGACCCGTTTTAATATCAGTGGCAGAATGGAAATTGAGGCCGAGGCGGAAGGGGCATCAAACTGCCACTGCTGTGACCGGGATTGGCCATTGGCGGAAATGCCAGTGGCATGCACTCTAAAGGGGTACCATGTCCATGCGTTCTCCCAGGAGACGTGGAATTTTTCCGGCTTGATGTAATTTATCAGCGATTGGGTGGCGGGCAGCTGTAATGCCAGGTTGAATACAGCGAGATAGGCGAGCTGCGCGATGACCACGGCCCGTATTAGTCTCTTGCTCCAATGTGCTTTTCCGGCTTTGCTGCCCACTTGCCTCTTCCCGCTGGTCTTTGGGTGGTTAATATAGAAGCCGCAGGGCTCTCAGCCCGGTAGCAATGGTAAAAAACCGGTGACGAGTCCACAGTGCCGCTACAACCCCCACAGCGGCACTCTCACAGGCATAGGACCCGTCAATCAGGCCTGCCTTGAACTTGTTTAGGGTGTTAGCTGCCTCCAGTAGAACATTTAAGTGGAAAGTAACCAGAGCAGGCCTATAATACTGGAGCCAGACCAAAAAAGATAAGAGGAACAAAAATGGAACACAACCCCGGATACGCACAGCTTGAAATGTCCCAAGTGCGGGCATGGTATGAAAGAGGTTACCCACGAACATATCACCATAGACCGCTGCACTCACTGCGAAGGGATTTGGTTCGATGCCGACGAGGCTCATCTGCTCAAGACCATGGAGGGCAGTGAGGCACTGGATACGGGCGACCCGGTTGAGGGCTGGAAATGGGATAGCCGCGCGGATATCAACTGCCCGCGCTGTGGTAAACAAATGGATACAGTCTGCCGACCCGAAACAGATACACATCTGGTATGAGTCTTGCCCTGACCACGGCATGTTCATGGATGCCGGCGAGTTCGCCGATTTTAAACAGGAAGCACTGTTGGATTATTTGCGTGGCCTGATAAAGGGCAAGCGCGGTGTAGTCGCTCCTTAAACCTAAAAACCGCAGTCGGATCACGAAAGTCTGCACAAGCTCTTGATGCACCTGGAAAATTTGAAAAAACGCTCATCACCAATAAGGTGACCACGCGTTTTTCAAATTCTCCATGCACATCAATATCTTGCACATCTTTTTCGCGCCCGACTGCGGTTTCTAGGTTAAACAGCGCTGGTGTGCTGCGTCATTCCGGGTGATACCAGATCGGGGATGACCAGGCTCGCTCCTGGATGGTTTTTGGCAGGTCTGTGCGCGGCGCTACGCCGGCCCGGATAGCGTCCCAGGTCGACCAGCGGCATGTGGGATTCTCCAGTACGCGCACATAATAGAATGCCTCCTGGTCGGGGTCGAATTCGGGGTCCCGCCACAGGGTTTTCAGTTCGCTGGCACCGACTCCCGCTGTGGTGGAGCAATCTGCGAGATCGACTTGTGCGCCATTGTCGGGGCAGCGACTGGTTGCCGGGTCGACCTGAAGGCCATCAGAGCAGGCGACGTCGTAAACGCGTTCCCTGTGTTCACCTTTATCCAGGTACCCTTTGATCACCTGTAACCGCTGCAGGGCAGTGCCGTTGGGGTCTGCGGTGGCCCACACGACAAAGGCGGGCTCCTGCCCCGCTGTGGAGGGAAGGTCGCTGCCCATGGCGACTCCGTCACGATAGGCTATCGCCGCCAGCTGGGGGCTATCCAGAAGGTCCTGTTCAAATGTAAAACCGGAGAAAAAACGCACTTTTATACGTGGCCCACTGGTGGCAAATGTCTCCTTGCGGCGTAGTGCCCGGTAAATCGACTCTCGGGTATTCTCCTCAGCCCAGACGCCGGCCAGGCCGGAGGCAGACCAGTATTCAAAAGAAGAACTGGCCAGGTAATCTTTACCATCCACCTCTTTCACCAGATCCGGGGCCAGGAATTTCATGACCGTGCCGGATACGAAAGAAGCGGGAATCGAGCCGCGCAATTCTGCCGTACCGTCCAGCATGCCGACTTTGGAAAAGAAGGTCTCCTCATCCGTGGAACTCGCGGCCGTGTGGGTATCGCTGGAACCGATCAGGCCAAACTTGTAGGGGTTCAATACACCACCGGCCGCAAGGGCCAGTCCGCGCAGGTAGGCGTCGCGCACGTAGCCGCCCGCAGGCTCACTGTACAACTTGGTTGCCACGCGGTAGGGGGCAATCTCAAAATCCGCCCACTCGTCATTTTTTGACAGCAGGGGGTGGGTGTCGGAGGTGCCTTTTACCTGGGTAATTTCCACCAGTGGCTCGTTGCGCAGGCGCAGGCTGGAGTAGTCGTTATCCATGGGGTCGCCGGCCCAATCGGTCAGCTTGAACATCTGGCCGTTGGAGCCATTGGAGTTGTGGGGAATCGCCAGGCTCTCGATGCCCTGGTCGCGCAGTCCGTCCATCCAGCGCCACAGTCCCTCCGGGTTCTGTGAGTTGAAACGAGAGAAGGGCACAGCAGGTAATCGGTCGCTGTCGCGAAATATCACATTGCGGTGCAGATTGCCCCGATCGTCGGTGGATGAGGTGTATTCGAAGGCGGCAAAGCTGGTGAAGCTTCCCGGAATATAGGCTTCTTCGGCCGCTCTGATGGAATCCCGCCAGGCGGATTTGGTCACCGCCTCGACCAGCTGTGAATCGATTGTGCCATCGAGCAAACCTGTCAGGGTGCCAGGAACGAAAGCGGCAAAGGCCCTGCCGCGTTTGCCCAGGCTAAGCTTTTGTCATATTGTCCGGGGCGTTGATGTCGTGCAGCGGCTCGGCTACCTCATAGCGGGAAAATTCGCTGCTGGTATCGGCCGCTTCCTTGACCAGGCCCAGGAACATAGCGTGATCGGTGACGGCGTAAAAATCCAGCGGTTGCTGCAATTGCACCTGATATCCGCTGGGGTGGCTCAGCGCCTGCCCTTTGGCGTAGCGATAGGCGTCGTCCGGCGTATTGGTGGTGCCAAATACATAGGCATCGAAGGAGTAGGCTGTGTGTACGTGCAGGTCGCCAAAGTAGGCATTGCGCTCCGGGTTGGGGGGTGGGCGCAGCTCCAGAATTTCATTGTTCGTCGGCAGTAAATTGCCGGATGGCCGCGCGGCCCCGGCGATACCCACATCATCATTTGACTGCATCGTGCTCAGTGAGTCATCCGGGCCGGAACAACCGTATAAACCGAGCAATATGCTCCCGGTGAGCAGAAATCGTGATTTCATAAAGCGACGGAGCCATGTTTAATAAAGTTGATGGATCTTAGGTGGTGGCGGGAACGTAGTCCAGCCTGGTGTTAACGCGCCATGAGATGAATTGTGAGCAGTGTAACCGGACTTAAGCGGCGTAGGCTAAATCTTGGAATAAACTGGCATATTAGTGCTAACCTGCCCGGCGTAATCTCACATTACCTGATCGCCACAGTGCGGTTCAGATGAGGGCAGAGGGCCTATGGAACCGGTTACAGTAGAAATCCGAGAGCGAATAACCATCGTGAGCATCTCGCGGCCCGAGGTGCGCAATGCCGTGGATGGGGAGACCGCCAGGGCATTGGCGGCGGCCTTTCGTGAGTTTGATGCCAATCCCGATAGCGATGTGGCGATCCTGCACGGTGAGTACGGTACCTTTTGTGCCGGGGCGGATCTCAAGGCACTCGCGGCGGAATCCGGTAGCAACCGGCTCAGTCCCGAGGGTGACGGCCCCATGGGACCATCGCGTATGGTATTGGGCAAGCCGGTTATCGCTGCCATCGCAGGTCATGCTGTTGCGGGTGGCCTGGAGTTGGCCCTGTGGTGCGACCTGCGGGTGGTGGAGCGCAGCGCCATTCTGGGTGTGTATTGCCGTCGCTGGGGCGTGCCGCTGATAGATGGCGGTACCATCCGCCTGCCGCGGTTGATTGGCCACAGCCGGGCCATGGATCTCATTCTCACAGGTCGCCCGGTGGATGCTGAAGAAGCTTTGCAAATGGGTCTGGCCAACCGGGTGGTTGCCGACGGTGAGGCGCTACCGGCGGCGCTGGAACTGGCGCAGCAGCTGAGCCGTTTTCCCCAGACCTGTCTGCGTTCAGACCGGCTCAGCGCATATGAACAGTGGGGTTTGACGCTGGAAGACGCGTTGGCCAATGAGTTTCGCCGCGGCGTGGAGGTGATAGACTCGCTTGAGACAGTCGCCGGGGCCAGTCGCTTTGCCTCGGGCAGGGGCCGCCACGGGGATTTTGACAATATTTGATCTGGGGGGCACCGCGTGAGCAACGCCATGCTGCTTGAACCGACTGAGCTACTTGCGGGACATACCGCTGTAGTCTTCGACTGCCGCTTTTCCCTGGCTGATCCTGATCAGGGCAGGGCACTGTACCGAAAGGACCATATCCCCGGGGCTCACTACCTGGACCTGAATCGCGATCTGTCGGGCCTCGTGGGGGAATATGGAGGGCGACACCCCCTGCCTGATCCTGCGACCTTTGCGGCGACCCTGGCCGCGTGCGGAGTGGGGCCGGATACGGAGGTCCTTGTCTACGACGATTCCCGTTTGGCATTTGCCGCCCGCCTGTGGTGGCTGATGCGCAGCCTGGGCTACAAACCGCCGCGCTTGCTGAACGGCGGTTATCAGGCATTCCTCGATGCCGGCGGCCGGCCCGACGCTGTGGTGCCTCAGGCTCAACCCTGTGCAGCGATTACCGCGACCGGCTTCAGTGGTTACTGCGATATCGATGGCCTGCGCACGATCCAGGGTGAGGGCGCACTGCTGGTGGATTCCCGGGAAGAGCGTCGTTACCAGGGCCTGGAAGAGCCCATCGACCCGGTAGCCGGTCACATCCCGGTAGCCATCAACCGTCCCTGGCAGGGTGTGACCTCCACCGAGGGCCTTGTTTGTGACTTGAGTGGACAACAGGCGCACTGGGGAGATGCCCTGGAGGCGGAACACCTGGTGGTCTATTGCGGCTCCGGGGTTACCGCCTGCGTTAACCTGTTTTCGCTGGCCTTATTGGGCAGGGATGACGCCACCCTGTACGCCGGCAGCTGGAGTGACTGGTGCGCGTATCTTTAGGTTCAGGGCGTGACCTCTGGTAAGGGTTCGCCAACAGCGCCGGAGGGTACTTCCACTGCCAGTTTATTGGACAGGGTGGCGGCGATATCGTAGGGCGTCACCGCTCGGCTGACAGTCTGCCCGCGCAGGCCGTTACCGGCGAATATCACCGGCACATGGCGGTCATAGCGCCACACCGAGCCGTGGGTCGCGGCCACCACCAGGCCGTCGAAATCGTTGATAAATGACTGGGAGCGGAATACCACGTAAACGTCGCCGGAGCGCTTGGGCTGGTGGTTGGCGGCGACCATGGCGGCAATGGGGTTGTCCGCTATCAGGTTCTGCGAGATGTCGCTGGCGGTGAAGGTATAGGCCACGGATGACGACTTCATCAGTGTGTCGGCCAGGGCTCGCTGTGCCGTTGCCAGCTCCAGCCCGGCCGCTGCAACCTTGTCCCGATCGAGATAGGCATAGGGGTGGAAGTAGGTTTGCACCAGGTCCGCATCTATCCCCAGCGCCTGTTTTAAACCGGCGTTCAGGGCGGCCGCGCTGAATTGCTCGGGGTCGACATACTCCGCATCCTGGTTAATCGACTGCAGGTAACCCGGCGCCTCGGGGCCGCCATGGTCGGCGGATAATACGATCAGTGTATGCTTCAGGCCCACCTCCTTGTCGATGAATGCAAATAACTCCGCCAGGGTCCGGTCCAGGCGCACCAGGTTGTCTTCCATCTCGAGGCTGGAGGAGCCAAACAGGTGCCCGATATAATCTGTCGAGGAAAAACTGATCGATAAGTAGTCGGGAATATTGTCCTGACCCAGCCCCTCGGCCAGGAGCAGGGTCTTGGCAAAATCCAGGGTCAGTTCATCGCCGGCCGGGCTCACTGTCAGCAGGGTGGTGAAGTACTTGCTATCGCGCTTGCCCCAGGCGTGTGGGAAGGTGCGGCCATAGCCGGGGAAATCCGTCTCCCAGGGATTGTCATCCTGGTCAATTCGCTGGTAGCTGTCGGGCCCCTGTAACAGCTGCCAGGACTGGTTGGCGTAGCGTTCCAGTTTGCCGGCATTATTCCAGTCGCGCACCCATTGTGGATAGGCATCGTAGTAATAGCTGGAGGTGACGAATTCTCCGGCCGCCTTGGAAAACCAGAAGGCCTTGCCACTGTCGCCCGCCAGCGGGATGGCGCCTCTGTCCTTCACCGAGACACCGAATATCTTGCTTTGCGCTGGATACCGTATCGCCAGTTCATCCGAGAAGGTGGAGCTCAGCAGGGCCCGGGGCGACCTGCCGTCACTGGTTGCCACCCGCTGGGTCGGATCGATCTCGCTGGTTTTGTCGACATCCGCATCGGCGCTGAGCAGGTTATAGCGGGGGTCCTCCACGTTATACACCAGCTGATCAGTGTCCCGGTCCAGCCACACGTTGCCGACCATGCCGTGGATGGCGGGCAGTGCGCCGGTGGCCAATGAGCTATGACCGACAATAGTCTCTGTATTGGCGTGACGGTAGGTGGCGTTGGTATACCAGATGCCTTTCTGTTGCAGGTACTCGAAGCCGCCCTTGCCGAACTGCTCCATATGGCGCAGAGGCAGGTCGCCGCGTAACTGGTCCACGGTGATTTGCAGTACAAGGCGAATTTCAGGCGCGGCAATAGCCGTACTGCTCAGTATGGCCATGAACACAGTCAGGCAGTTTTTTCGAAAAAACATATAGCTTCCTTTCAGGGGCGCGCAATCCGCATGCACTGTAACACGGCACCATAATAACGGGCTGAACAGGGAAATCTATGGTAGCTTTCGCAGCACTGCAAAGGAAAGTCACTATGTATGATTTCATCATTGTCGGCGGCGGCTCGGCGGGCTGCGTTTTAGCCAATCGCCTGTCCCGCGACCCCGCACACCAGGTACTCCTGTTGGAAGCGGGGCCCAGCGATGATACGCCCCTGGTTCGCGCCCCCATGGGCATGGTGAAGCTTTACGAATCTCCAGTATTCAATTGGTTGTACTGGTCACAAAATGAAAAGAGCCAGAACGGGCGCAAAGTCTTTTGTCCACAGGGTAAAGTGCTGGGCGGTGGCAGCGCCATTAACGCCATGCTCTACGTGCGCGGCAATGCCTGGGATTACGATAACTGGGAAGCGCAGGGTAATCGCGGCTGGGGCTACCGCAATATGCTACGGCATTTCAGAAACTGCGAGTTCAACGAAAATTTCGACGACGAATACCATGGCCGCGAAGGAACGCTCAATGTACAGAGTCTGGCCAAACCACACCCTCACGCCGAGCGCATGTTACTGGCAGGCCTGCAGGCGGGTCACCCGTTTAATCCCGACTTCAATGGCGCCACCCAGGAAGGTATGGGTATGTACCAGGTTACGATCAAGGACCGGCAGAGATGCAGCGCGGCCAGGGCTTTCCTGCAACCTGTCATTGGCCGGCCCAACCTCAAAGTCGTAACCGGCGCCCAAACCAGTCGCATTGATATCGTCGGTGGCAGGGCGGAAGGTGTTGCCTATGAACATGACGGCCACCTGGTAACGGTTAAAGCGAAGCGGGAAGTGATTGTTTCCGCCGGCGCGTTTAATTCTCCCAAGCTATTGATGTTGTCCGGTGTCGGCCCGCGAGCCGAGCTGGAAAAGCATGGTATCGAAGTTGTGGTGGATCTTCCCGGGGTGGGACAGAACCTGCAGGAACATGTGGATATGGTTATCGGCACACAAAGTCGCATTGGGGATACCGTGAGTCAGACCCTCAAGGGTATGGCGCAGGCTGTGATGGGTCTCATTCAATACAACCTGGGGCGCACCGGGTGGATTTCCAAACCGGTGGTGGAGTCTGGTGGGTTTATCAAATCCAGTGATCAGGTGGTGACGCCGGATATCCAGATTCAGTCCACCACCAGCCTGTTCAAAGATCACGGCCTGGATAAAACTGTAATGAAGCAGTACGGCTATTCCATGCATGTGACACTGCTGCGGCCAAAAAGCCGGGGACAGGTGACGCTTAAAAACGCTGATTTTCGTGATGACCCGCTTATCCAACTGAACATGCTGGATGAGGATGAGGATGTAAAGTGCCTGCTGGCCGGCGTGAAGAAGGGCCGGGAGATACTGACTCAGCCGGCTTATGACCGACACCGGGGCGCAGAGTTGTTTCCGGGGGAGCATGTGCAAAGTGATGAACAGTTGGAGAAGGCGTTGCGGGCCAAAGCCAACCATGTTTACCATCCGGTGGGTACCTGCAAAATGGGCAATGACCCACTGGCGGTGGTAGACGACCAGCTGCGGGTTCATGGGGTGGATGGTTTGCGAGTAATTGACGCGTCTATCATGCCCACCATTGTCAGCGGCAATACCAATGCGCCGGCCATGGCGATTGGTGACAGAGGTGCTGAGCTTATTTTGAATGAGAAAATAGATAAAGTAGATTGAGCGGGTAGCGAGGGGAGTCATGAAAAAACTGAATCACGAAGCGGAGCTGGTGACTCATGCCCTGAAAGTTGGCGCGGTATACGCGAAAAAGCGTGGCGTGGCGAAATTTGAGGCAAGCGATTCGGCCAAAGACAAGATCACCTATCTGTATCGGTTACTGGTGCACGATAAGCTGATTCAACCGTTGGCCAAAGGGCAGGAAAACGAGCCCAATATGAAACACAAGCTGGCTCTGTGGATGTCGCGGCAGTTGCCTGAGGATCATCCGCTGTTGAAGTAGCGGAGCATTTGATTAATTTGTCCGGCAGGGATCGGACCTACAAAAAATGCTTTGGTCAATTATGACCGTTTCGGACAGGTGCTTGTTAGTGTTCCTGAGTATTTTGGTTGGAAATAACTTGACCCTTAGTCTGGCTTGCCTATTGGTTTTTTTCGTGTAGAGACTCGATCAGGCAATTGAGAGGCATACACGTACACCTGTGTGGTGACAGGAAAATCGGTCTGTTTGTTCTCAATTTTTCAAGCCATTTACAGCGAGAAATACCTATAAAATAAGGCTAAAACTGTTGCACAGTTCAGCCCGCAAGCGTAAAATAAACTACTGGACATAACCACAGTAGTATAGGTGCCGCCATGACCAATCCCGATGCTTTCCCCTCCCCGGACCGCGCCGAACAAAATGAAAAACTCGGCGCACAGATCACACTGCTTGCCGGCCAGATGAATGTCGGTAACTACCGCCTGCTGAAACTTATCGCCGAGTTTGACGAGCGCAAGGGCTGGAGTGGCGCCGGCACGGTACGTTCCTGCGCCGATTGGCTGAACTGGAAATGCGGCATTGCCATCGGCGCCGCCCGGGAGAAAGTACGGGTGGCCCACTGCCTGGCGGAACTGCCGTTGATAGACGCGGCATTCGCCACCGGGGAAATCAGTTATTCCAAAGTGCGCGCCATGACCCGGGTCGCCACCCCCGAAAACGAAGAGTACCTGCTGATGATCGCGCAGCACGGCACCGCCAGCCATATGGAGCAGGTGGTATCCAAATACCGGAAAGTGCAACGCACCTGTGCAGACTCGGCCGAGCGGGAGCAGCGGGACGCGCGCAAATTGCTGTATTACCAGGATGACGACGGCATGTGGGTGATCCACGCCAGGCTGCCGGCGGTAGAGGGCGCGCTGGTGGTTAAGGCCATCGACGCGGTGGTGGAACCGATTCAGGCGGAAAAGCGCCGGCAGGTGCTGGAGGAAAAGGCACTGAATTCTGAGCAAGAGGTATCTGAAGAGAGCGGACCCCAAATGGAAGAAAAAATCTCCGCGGAGATTTTCGCCGATGAAGTGGACGATGTCGATGACTGCCCCCACCCGGATAGCCGCTGTCAGACACGGGCGGACGCCCTGGTCGCCATCGCGGAGCATTTTGTGGCCAGCAGCGACAAGAACACGCCGGTTTTGGGCCTGAAGGGCTCCGAGCGCTGCCAAGTCATGCTGCATATCGACATCAACACCCTGAGGCAGCGGGACGACTCAGAATATAGCGGCCAGCCACACTGTCACCTGGACGACAGCAGCTGGATTGCCGCCAGAACCGCCAGACGCCTGGCCTGCGATGCCTCTTTAGTGACTGTTCTGGAGGATGAGGCAGGCAATGTGCTCAATATCGGGCGCCGAGCCCGCACTGTGCCCGCCGCCATCAGGCGTGCACTGGTCATGCGGGACAAGACCTGTCGTTTCCCAGGTTGCTCCGAGGCGCGCCATGTGGAATCCCATCACGTAGAGCATTGGGCAGATGGGGGAGAGACCAGCCTGGACAATCTGGCGACCCTGTGTTCATACCATCACGCGCAATTGCACCGGGGGTGCTTCGAGATACGCGTGGAAGAACCCTCCTCAACCGGGCAAAATCCGCAACTGGTATTTGTCACGCCCTCGGGTAATACAATCGAGAGCGATTTGTTCCCCCAGTTTCCCCCACAGATTGCAGGAATCGCAGAAGATGCGTTGCGACACGCCGCGCTGGAAGTTACCGCAACAACCTGCGTTACCCGATGGCAGGGCGAGTCCTGTGATTACGGCATGGCCATAAGCGGCCTATTGCAGCGGGATGGGAAGTTGCGGTTC
>PVMK01114368.1_pt1 | contig 12889 bp, 8 predicted proteins | sample 1853481 | NCBI WGS metagenome assembly PVMK01 (sample SAMN08533507, study PRJNA380276) | Marine sediment metagenome, whole genome shotgun sequencing project.
CCTGATGTTGTTCTTGTGGTATCCATAACTGCTGATTTTGCCATAGCATAAGCAATCGGTTTCATTCCTAATAAGGTATTCATAAAGTCTTGCACATCTTTTTCATTTACCACTCGTGTAACCAAACCCATTTGTAAAGCTTGATCGGCATTTAGTCGTTCACAAAGCAAAATAATCCTTTTTGCATTGGCTTCACCAACCAATCGCCTCGCCCGTGTCATTCCGCCCCAACCTGGTAACCATCCATTAGATACTTCGGGGGAACTCAAAATTGCAGTTTGAGACGCCAGTCTAAAATCACAGGCTAAGGCAAGTTCCAGACCTCCTCCCATGGCATAACCATTGATAAAAGCAACGGTAGGTTTACTAATATTTTCTATTTTATTATTGATTTCATTTCCAAATTCTATCCAGCGTTTTACATCATGGTCTTTTAGCGTTTCAAACTCTTTGATGTTGGCTCCAGTTGAAAAAGCTCTGTCTCCGGCACCTTTAAATAGTATGGCTTTTACCTCATTGTTTTCTCTCGCAAAATCAATGGCATTGTTTAATCCTTCGAGCATTTCGAAGCCCATGCTATTCATTTTTTGAGGATAATTGAGAGTTATGGTCAACAGTCCCTCACTTAAATTTGTAATGATAAAATCTGTCATATACTAACTTCTTTTTGCAACAATCCTAATTTGCAATATTTAAATATATTGGCATCATAAATTTTAATCCGCCCCTCTATGATTGGCATAAAATCCATCATATCTAAAACATCCTTTTGCAGATCTACTCCTGGCGCAATTTCCTTTAGAAGCAAGCCTTTTGGTGTTAATTGGAATAGTGCTCTCTCGGTTACATACAGCACTTCCTGTTCGTGTTCTAATGCATATTCGCTGGAAAAGGTAATTTGTTCTACATTATTAATAAACTTATTAAATTTTCCAGGATGCTTAATTTCAAGTCCTTCTTCTGTAATTTCCTGTTGTGATTTTACTGCAAACGAACCACAAAACACTACTTTTTTGGCATTTTGTGAAATGTCTATAAATCCACCACAACCTGTTAATACATTTCCAAACCGACTTGAATTCACATTTCCAGATTGGTCAATTTGAGCAAAACCTAAGAAGGTGATATCTAATCCACCTCCTTGAAAGAAATCAAACTGATAGCCATCATCAATAATAGAGGATGGATTGTACATGGCTCCAAAATTTAATCCTGTAGTAGGAATTCCTCCTGTGGGACCTTGTTCAATCATAAAAGTAAGTTTGTCTGCAATGCCTTCTTCCTGCGCCACAATGGGTACAGCGTCGGCCATACCATAGCCTAAATTCACAAAAGTTCCTGCCCGAAGTTCTTGGGAAGCTCTTCGCATAATGATTCGTTTCAGCCCTTCTAACTTCAGATCTTCAGAGGTATATGCCTCGTTTCTATCTACCAGTGCTTTATCAAAAGGAGAAATAAAAGTCATCTTCTGGGTTTTATCTTGAACTACATAATCAATAAATACACCTGGTACTTTTACGCTTCCCGGGTCACAATGAGTCTCTTTAATATTTTTAACCTGAGCAATTACAATTCCACCATTTACTTTAGCGGCTTGAGCGATTGACAACATAGAGAAAAAACCAACCTCTTCTTCCATAGTTAAATTGCCTTCTGCATCGATAGAGGTTCCTCTAATGATGGCTACATCTACTTTTAAGGAAGGATAAAAAAGATAATCATTATTGTTTAAGGTAACATGAGAAACGAAATCTTCTGTAGTAATGCTATTTATTTTTCCTCCTTCTACATTAGGATCTACAAAGGTTTTCAAACCAACTTTAGTTATAACACCTGGCTTACCCGATGCGCTTGCTCTCATTAAATGACTTAGTACACCTTGCGGTAAATTGTATCCTTTTATTTTATTTTCTTTCGCTAAGGCCGACATTTTTGGAGCGTTCCCCCAAAAACCACCAATATTGGTGTCGATCAGACCTTCATGTGCCACATGATTTAAACCCTTAGAGTCGTTATCTCCAATACCACAAGGATGCACCGTTTTAAGATTCTTCGGACTTCCAGTTTTTTTGAATCGTTCACCTAAATGCGCCATCACTTTATCTGGTACGGCATGTCCTGCTCCCGCACCCCCGAAAACAACGGTGTCTCTATCATTTACATGGCTCACTGCTTCTGCTGCCGAAACTATTTGAAATTTATTTACTTTCACCATTGAAATTCTATATTTTCAAATGTAGTAAAAAATTATATTACACGTGTAATATAATTAATATTTTTTTTATATCTTCACATCAAATAAAGTGACTAGTGGTTTCGCGGAAAATGGTATTTACCCTTGAATCTTTAGTTTTAGAATATTATTAACTAATAAAGATTATTTTTGAATTTAATCTTTTCTAACCTTTTTTTTAAATTGAAAGTTAATCAACAATATATAGCCGACCTTCTTAAAATATCACGAGTAACGGTAACAAAGGCACTTCAAGAACATCCAGATATTGCAAAAAGCACGATAAAGAAGGTGAAGGAAATGGCAGATGAGTTGGGGTATATACCAAACATTGTAGGAAGAAGTTTGTCAACTAAAAAAACAAATACTATTGGGCTTATTGTACCAAAAATTAACCATTCCTTTTTTTCAACTATTATTGAAGAAATGTATACCAAGGCTAAAGTTCTAGGGTATCAAATTATTTTAATGGTTTCTTTTGAAAATGAGGACTCTGAACTAACCAATGTAAAATCATTGCTTTCTATGAATGTTGATGGCATCATAATAGATTCGGTTTCCACTTCAACCAAAGACAAATCATATGAATTAATTTTAAAACATAAGAAACCCTTAGTTTATATTGATAGAAAGCCCCGGTCTGTACAGAAGGCAGATAGCATCGTTTTTGATGACTATAACCTGTCATATAAACTTACAAATCGACTGATTGAAAAAGGATATAAAGAAATCATGTATATTACTGGATCCCAAGAAATTAATATTTGCTTCGACCGATTAAGCGGATTTAAAACAGCAATGAAAGAATCGAAATTGAAGGTAACAAAATCTAAGGTTTTAATTGCCAGGCTTGATAAGAATAGTGGTTTTGATATATTTGAAAAGTATGTTGAAAGTAATTCTAAGTTGCCTGAAGCCATTGTATGTGTAAATGATTCAGTGGCGCTCGGAGTATACGACGTCTGTAAAAAACATAAGATTAATATTCCTAATGATTTAAGTGTTATAGGGTTTGGACATGTAAGTACTTCTAACTTAGTTCAACCACCACTATCTACGGTAAAACTAAATTTACAAGAAGCTAGTTTTGTTGCTGTGGAAAATTTAGTTGCTATGATAAATGACCAACCATATGAAAAAAATAATATTATCGACGGCGAAATTATATTTAGAGAGAGTATAAAATAGCCTTTATTTTATTGCATGAATATAGCCATCAGAAGACATCACATAGGCCTTTCCTTTATATAAGGCCGTGCAAGATTCCTCTACTTTATTACCCATTTGATACATCCATTTTACGGTTGTTGTACCATCTCCATTTCCCTCGCTATCTACACAGTAAAAATAAGGATCGGAAATACTCGGGAAGTATACATCTCCTTCGCCTCCAATAACTGGACTACTTAATCCAGCACCCAATTGTTTCCAAATTAATTTACCCGTTTCTGCATCGATGCAATATACCACTGCCTCAATACAAACACCACCTAATCCAAGTCCATGCCAGCAAGACATATATACTTTTCCGTCGTGAATTGCCGGTGTAATATTAAAAATATTTTTTCCATCAACAAACTCCCAGATGAGTTCACCCGTTTCTAAATCAATGCATTTATTCTTCACATAAATTCGACCACCTTTAATAATTGCAACACCAGAATCGGTACCAGCACCGTTATACTTCCATAATAATTCACCCGTTTTTTTATCAAAAGCCTTTAGATAGTTATCCCAACTTCCAAATATTACCGTATTTCCTTCTACTGCTGGTTCACTACAAACCGATAATGAAAATGGTTTTTTCCAGATCATGGCACCTGTATTGGCATCCAAAGCCCAAGCATATCCATCAACTCCTGGAATGTAAACCATCCCATCAGAACAGGTTGCAGAGCCCCACACCCAGTCCACATTTTGTTTCCAAATAAGTTTTCCAGTTTTGGCATCGATACAATAGAAATCGTCTTCGCCTCCCTGTTGTCCCACATAAATCTTTCCTTCATAATAAGTGGGTGCTCCTGAAATGGAAGCTCCAAGTTCAAATTTCCAAATTTCTTTACCTGTTTGAGCATTTACAGCATATACAAATCTACATGGTGTTCCAAAAAAGATCATATTATCTGCAGCTGTAGGTTTAGATTGATAATAAGCACCACCAGCTATTTGATCACTAAAAATTCTGTTACCATCCTTTTCAAAACTTGCAATAGCAGATCTTTTCCAAACTTCTTCTCCTTTTACATTGATACAATGCGTATATAAATCGGAATCATTGATTACAATTTTATCATCCTTCATAGACAAATCAGCCAAAATAGGATGGTGACTTACTTGCTTATGGAAAAGTTCTTTTTGTTTTTTACCATTTTTTAATTGCACACCATAAAATGATCCTTTCATGGTTGCAAAAAAGAATTTATCATCCTTAAAAACTGGAGCGGAACGAATCCAATCATCAGCCTCTTTCTTCAGTAGCAGCATACCAGACTCAATATCAAATACATAGAAATTATTATCTGCACCTCCTACGGCTACTTTTCCATCAGCTGCAAATGGCGCTGAAAAGTGTCTATAGGATCTTTTCTCTATGTTTTGAACTTGATATTTCCATTGTAAGTTACCTGAGCGTTTATCTAAACAATAAAACGTACCATCATTTGCTCCAAACAACACAAAGTCTCCATATGTAACTGCTTTGTCATTTACGGCTCCCTCTGCTCTAAATGTCCAATTGGGTTTTGGTCTATGACCTAATTTCTTATCAGCTTTCCAAGCATAAAAATACCCTTCCAAAGTACCTTGATATGCCCAGCCTTCATCATCTAACAATGGTTCCGAAAAGGTGTATCCCGTATACATTTCAAAAAGTTTTTGACCTGTTTTTATGTTTTTTGCTATCACACGGTCAAAAGCCTGAGTAACTGGTGGCTTATCATGAATATCCTGAACTCCAAATGGATAGATAACAATCTCTTCGTTGGCAGAAAACGGTGCATGACCTGCTCTGTAATCTACATGACCAACCTCCAATTCTTTTACAATTTCACCTGTTTTTTTATTTACAAAAACCACATCTTTCGTAGGACCTCTATTGCCTCTGGCTCCCATTTCACGAAATAGGATGTGATCTTTCAAAATAACTGGACTGGACTGATTATTTGGAGCATGGTATAATTGATCGCCCATAATTTCTATGAGTTGCTTTGTAGTCCAAATAACTTCTCCCGTATTAAGATCTACACAATACATAGTTGTCCTTACACCTGGTGAAGAAAGATAAACTCTATCTCCTTCAATGGCCGGTTTAGATTCCCATGCCAATCCAACAGGAAAAGTCCAAGCCTTTTCTCCTTTTGTTGGTCCTAGTGCACCAGTGTAACCAGTCAAACCCTCATTCCCTTTATAGGAGGTCCAGGGAATTTCTTTTTGTGTCTCTGAATTAATTGATGCTTCATCACTTTTAAAAGCCAAAGTTGCTCCACTGCTTACTAGTTTTTGATAGGTTTCCAAAACTGCATAGCCATCATCAATAACAACACAAGCTTTGTTCATTTCCTCATCCGAAAACACTTGAGGCTTATTTCCTGTCCACAAATTATTCCATCTGGTTATTTTATTCAATCTATTATCAATAACTACATAGTTGGTCAAATGCACTCCTTGTTGTTGCAAACTTGCCGCCCAGAGTTTCATTTTAATCGCTCTTAACTTAAAGTTTTCTCTTTTTGTAGGTGCCATTTTAAGTTCTAATCGAATTTGATCCAGTTCTGGATCTCCACTAGGGTTTTTAATTGACTGTCCTTCAACAGAAAGCAATACGAACAACGCACCAATAAAGGTAAATAGTTTCTTCATTTTAATTTATGGTTTTAACCTTATTTATTAATCTACAGACCCATCTGCATAAGGCACTGGATTTGTTTTTAGTCCCCATTTGCTAGGTTTTGAACCCATAACATATTCCAATGCTCCACCTTTAACAATATCTTCATGTTTGATCCAAACATTTTTATAGGCTTTCCCGTTTAATTTTACCGACTGAATATATATATTCTCTTCTGATAAATTATGGGCAGTAATTTTAAATTTATTTCCATTTTCTAAATTCATCTCAACTTCTTCTAAAAGTGGCGATCCAAAAATGTAAATTCCGCCCGCTGGATTTACTGGATAGAAGCCCATCGCACTAAACACATACCAGGCAGACATTTGTCCGCCATCTTCATTTCCTATATACCCATCGGGAGCTGCTTTGTAAAATTCTTTATCAATTTGATGAATTAATTTTTGTGTTTTCCATGGTTCATCAACATAATTATATAAATAGGCTACATGATGGCATGGCTCATTACCGTGTGCATAATCTCCAATTAATCCAGACACATCACCAACACTAGATTCTCCTGTATAGGGTAATGTAAAGAGCGTATCAAGTTTGTTGGCCATTGCTTTTTTTCCACCTAGCCTATCTGCCAAACCATAGACATCATGCGGTACAAACCATAAGTACTGCCACGCATTTCCTTCGGTATAATCGCGATCGTGAAAATCTTCTCTGTGATATGCTCTTGGATCAAATGGTGCTCTAAATTCACCATTGTTCAATTTAGCTCTAAAAAAGCCTGTATTTTGATCCCATACATTTTCGAATGATTGACCTCTCCGTAGAAAATTCTCTTTTTCATATTCATCTCCAAGTTTATTAGCCGCCAATGCAACCGTCCAATCATCATAGGCATGCTCTAAAGTGACTGACACTCCATTTCTCACTAAATCATTGGGATGATAGCCTTTTTCTAAATAATGCATTTGTCCGTAATAGGAAGGGTATATATTTCGACCAGCAGTACTGTCTATTCCAGGTTGATTTGCAGAAATAACCATGGCCTTTAATAAATCTTCAGGCTTGGATTTGGTCAACCCTTTCATATAAGCATCTGCAATAACTGGAAAGGAATGTAATCCAATCATACAGGTGTTTTCATTTTGATACATGGACCACATAGGCAACATTTTTCGCGGATTCTGCTTTTGAAAATCCAACATTGTACTCACAATATCTGCTGTTCTTTCCTGATGAATAAGCGTAAATAAAGGATGTGTCGCTCTAAAAGTGTCCCATAGTGAAAACATGGTGTAATGTGTATAAGCCTTGGTTTGATGAACTTCCTTGTCTATACCTCGGTATTCTCCGTTAACATCGTGATTAATTGTTGGATGTATGTTATTATGATACAAAGCGGCATAAAATTTAGCCTCTCTTTCTGGCGTTCCTTTGACAACTAGTTTTTGAAGTTGTTCCTCCCAACTAGCACTTGCATCATTCTTCACTTTTTCAAAATCCCAATGAGGAATTTCAGTCTCTAAGTTTTCCATAGCATTTTTCATCGATACAGAAGAAATAGCAATTTTAACCATTACAGCTTCCTCTTCTTCGGTTGTAAAATTAAAAACCACTTTCATTTTTGCCGATGTATGATCAACTGCATCCAACAAAAACTTTTTACTTTTATTAACATATAAACCTTTAGGGTCATAAATGGCTTTAGATTTAAATGGCTTTGAAAATTTCACAGCAAAATATAATTGCCTGTTGGGCGCCCATATCCCACTAGTAATTCGGTAGCCTGTTATCGTTTGATTGTCTTTAATTTGAACATGAGCCAATTTCACACCGCTTCCACCACCATTAATATGATGAACCAAATCTAACATGATATGCGCTTCATCTGATTTTGGGAATGTATATTTATGAAACCCTACACGCTCTGTAGCAGTAATTTCAGCATTAATATTATAATCAAGTAAACGCACTTGATAGTACCCTGGTCTAGCACTTTCATCTTCATGAGAAAACCGAGATCTATATCCAGAATCAGGCTGATCGTGTTCGCCAGGTTCTACCACAATTTTACCTACTGTTGGAACCAAAAGTAAATCTCCAGTTTCTGTTAATCCAGTTCCGCTTAAATGAACCTGACTGAACCCCATTAAAGTCTTGGCATCATAGTGGTAACCACCCGCGGCATCCCATCCTAAAGTTTCCCAATCTGGACCTGCTGCAACCGCCCCAAAAGGCACCATAGCATGTGGAAAAGTATGCCCGTGACCACCGGTTCCGATGAACACATTAACTTTATCCGTTAGTTTGTTTTGTGACCAAATTGAACCACTAATGCATAGCAGAAATATGATACTTTGAATCAGTTTAAATTTCACATTTAATTTATTTTGTAAATAAACCATTTAAGTTAGCATTTTATAATATATTACACGTGTAAAATTAATCTTATTTTTTAGATAAAAAAATATTTGTCTCAACACATTTAATATGAAGTCGATTATCAATCAAGAAGAACTCAGAGAAAATCAAAGTCGAACTAAAGCGTTTATAAAATTAATCTCAATTGTACTTCTCATTGTATTATGTTCAAATAAAGGGTACTCTCAACAAAAAAATATTTCATATTTTAAATTATGCGTTACCAATGAGAAGAAGGAAATTCTCCTTGTAAAATACAAGGGCATTTGGGAACTAGCAGGGAAAAAATATGTGGATACACGCACCATATCAGAGTTTACTTCTTTTATGGCAGAGGAGATGGGTGTCAATTTTAAAGAGCTAAGGTTAAGAGGTTTATTTACCTTTTACTATAATAACGCAACCAACCCAATATTATTTAATTATTATAGCGCTGAATATGAATCTGGAAAATTAACTGTACCTCCCGGTTGTACCGATATTGCATGGTTTTCTTTGGAAGAGGCACTCAAAATAATTCCTTTTGAAACCATGCGTCTTATTTTAGACAAAATGTTTGAACAGGAGAGTTATGTTTGGGGAGCATCCATGAGAATTCATAAAGAAGCGAATTCAATTATTAACAAAGTGACCATGGAGCAAGACTTTTATCCTTTATCGGAATAGTCGAAGTCACGTATTAGTATGATTTGATATCGTTTAAATCTGAAAGTATTATTGTAATGAACCTTAGATTATAATTCTGACAAAAATTACTTAAGTGATTAAGTATCACTTCTGTTTGAAGGAAGCTTTCTAATTTCAATCGAAAATGCTTTTGATGGATTAACAGATATCAATAGATTAAATTCTTCATCTGTAAATCCGTGAGATTTTAATTCAGGATAGAGTTGTTTAAATATTGTTGTATAAGGTGTGATTTTTTGATTTTCTTTTTGAGGATCGTACCAACCGGCATCATGTGAGATTAAGATTCTATTCAGTATACTATTGTTTTTGGCGAACAGGATTTTTTCAACATCTTTTTCCATATCCTTACCTAATCCATCAAGACTTATCCAGCAACCCATTTTTGCTGCTTTTAAATATGTTTCATTGTTATTTTCTGATTGGGCATGCACCCAAATAAAAGCCTCAGGAGAGACTCCCTTGTCCTTAAGAATTTCCAATTGTGGCCACAAACCTTTGGCTTTTCCTGTATGAGAAGCTATGGTCAGGCCGGTTTTCAGATGAGTGAGTGCTGCGGCCTGCACTATTTTTTGATGTAAAGGAGATAAGGTGTTATTCTTATCAACACCAATTTTTATAAAACCTGGTTTAATGGAAGTACCGTCAATACCATTCTCATATTCGTCAATCCAAATTTCCGAAAGGCTTTCTGCACTACTTTCCCTTACATATTTAGGAAGAAATTTATTATTTCGAGCCCCATAAAGACCAGTATTCGTTACAATCCTCAATCCGGTTTTCTTCGCCAATTTTTCAAGTAGAAGCACATCTCTCCCAAGAAAATTAGGAGTGGCATCAACAAAATAATCAACTTTGAATTCTTTAAGTTCTTCAAGGTATGGCATTATTTCTTTAATGACTTCGTCATGATTCCAAGTGGTAGGTTGAATACTATCTGCACCAATAAAATCGACTAAAATATGTTCATGTGACAACCAAATTTGATTTGATTCTGCCATGTGAACTTCAATTACGTCTTGAACAAACTGAGGTTTCTCGGGCGTAGCACATCTATAACTCAGTAGTAGAAGCAAGAAAAAAACAAAGAATATAGATCTTTTAGTCATCGAATTCAAAATTTAATTTTCACTGTATCCGTTTATACAATAGGACGAACAACCATTTATTTTATCCTAATTCATACAATCATTCTATAAACATGATGTATAAAATGAATGAAGTTAGCATTTAATCCTTAAAGATTAAAATTTAGTTTATTCTTTATTTGATATGCCGATTGATTGAATTGTTCAGCTATTTTTTTAATATCTTCAAACTCAGGTTTTGCTTTTGTTAAACCTGAGGGAGCGACAGATTCTTTAACCGTTACATCTCCAAAAGATGTTTGTTTTTTTACAATTTTTCTGGGCAATTCTATTCGATTTATATTAAAATACCTTAAGCCAATAGTACTTGTATTGTCAAACAGAAATCCCGACACTTTTTCTAAAGATTCCCTTTTAAGAATGACTTTAAGGATAAACCCAAATCGCCCTTTCTTCATAATTTCCTGTGAAATACTAAAATCTATTGCCCCGGAATTCAGCAAGCCTTGTTGAAAATCATCTCCAAGATATTCCGGTGACATGTCGTCAATAGAAGTTTCCATTTGTATATATGAATTTTTCTCAGCTGCGGCTTTATTTTCCAATAATGATATTCTTACGACATTAGGATGTTGAAAATCCATTTTTCCCGGCCCATAAGCTATTTTTTTTTGAGAATAGTTATTCGATTTTGTAAACTCTGGGTTTAAGTATTTTAAAATAGCGGCCCCGGTTGGGGTTACTTTTTCACCTTTTTCTTCGCCTGAATAAATTGGGATTTCTTTTAAAATTTCAGCAGTAGCCGGCGCAGGAATGGGTAACATACCATGCTGTGTTTTTACCATTCCAAATCCCGTACAAACAGGAGTACATAACACCTTTGAAATATTTAATTTATCTATTAATACAGCATTTCCAACAATGTCTATAATAGAATCTACTCCGCTGATTTCATGAAAATGAATCGTTTCTAGTGGCATATCATGAATCTTAGATTCAGCTTTACCTATGATCAAAAAAATATCATGCGCAATTTTTTTAGCATTGTCGCTGATAAGCGCCTGATCAATAATTTTTTGAATATCTTTTAAATGTCTGTGATTACCATGATGATGTGAATGATCGTGATGATGTTCCTGAGAATGATCATGTTCCTTCTTTTCATTTAAGTCTATTACGTCAATATATTTACAACTAATACCATTTTTATTTACTTTTTCTATTTCTATTTTAGCATCAGATAAATGAAGTTGTTCAGGTAAATTATAAAGAATTTCATAGTCATTAAGCAAATCGCAAAAGGCACTTAGGAACATGTTTCCAGACAATCCAGAAAAGGCTTCAATATATATCGTATTCATTACCGTTTTATGTTTAAAATCCTAAAGGCACACATGGCCGCACCATAACCATTGTCAATATTAGTAACTGAAATACCATTTGCACAACTGATCAGCATGGCGTGTAATGCAGTCTCTCCATTTTTTGCAACTCCATAACCCACAGATGTTGGTACAGCAATAATTGGCTGAGGTAACAAACCACCAACTAATGTTGGCAAGGCACCTTCAAATCCGGCAACAACTATTAATATGTCAAATGTTTTCAGTTCTTCAATTCTGTCCAATAACCTATGAACTCCAGCTACTCCTACATCATGGATTACTTTGGAATTTACACCCATATATAAAAGTGTAAAGTAGGCCTCATTTGCAACCCCTATGTCTGAGCTTCCTGCCGATATGATGCCAACTTTATAATTTAAATCGCCGGCTTTTATTTCTGATAGCATAAATATTTCAGACGCTTCATCATAGAAAGCATTTTTAAAAGACTTGATTAAAATATGGGCTTTCTTTGCCTGCAGTTTAGTAATCAATACATTTTGATTCTTTTTCGAATATTCATTCATTAACTCTACTAATAGAGATATGCTTTTAGATGCTCCAAAAATGACTTCATCAAATCCGAGACGCTCTTTTCTCGAATGGTCTATATTAAAGCGATTATCCATTTAATACTCTATTTAATTTACCAGATACAAAGCCTTCATTATCAATTTTAACATTTTTAAATCCTAAATTTCTTATACTTATTGATATCAATTCCAAATTTTCCATCAATTTCTCGATTTCATTGTTAGGCACTTCAATCGAGGCTTCATCTCCGTTGATTCTCACACGTACTGTATCAAAACCGAAATCATTTAGAATGTACTCTGCATTTTCAATTTGCCTTAATCGTTTATTATTCACAATAGTACCGTATGGAATTCTAGAACTTAAACAAGGACTTGGTGGCTTATTTGCGGTTTCTAATCCTAGCTCATTTGCCATTTTTATGACTTCTTTTTTACTTATTTTTAGTTCCACCAAAGGAGATCTAATATGGTGATTGTCTGCAGCTTGCAACCCTGGTCTATAATCTCCTAAATCATCGTAATTGGTACCATTGATGATCGTGTAACCGGGATATTTTTCCATGAGTACATCTTCCATGCCTTCATACAGATGGTTCTTACAAAAAAAGCATCTGTTACTGGGATTTGATGTATAGTTTGGATCATTTAGCTCATCAGTTTTGATCACTTCTAATTCAATTCCATGATTCGTGCAA
>PVMK01114804.1_pt1 | contig 12889 bp, 18 predicted proteins | sample 1853481 | NCBI WGS metagenome assembly PVMK01 (sample SAMN08533507, study PRJNA380276) | Marine sediment metagenome, whole genome shotgun sequencing project.
CCGACCAGCTCCAACAATTCTCTGGTTCGTTGACTGGCTTTGGATTCGCTGAGACCCTTGTGTACCAGGAACACCTCGTTTATCTGTCTTTCAATGGTATGCAGCGGGTTAAAGGCGGTCATGGGCTCCTGGAAAATCATCCCAATTTTATTGCCTCGCAGCGATTGAATCTGATCATCTGTCGCGCCAAGTGTTTCTATATTATCAAAGTATATTGCTCCGCAGGGATGAGATGCTTGTGGATAAGGCAGCAGGCGCAATATGGAATGCGCGGTAACAGATTTACCGGATCCGCTTTCACCCACCAGAGCCATGGTCTCGCCCCGGTTAACGTCAAACGAGACCTGTTTCACGGCATGGATAACACGGTCAGCCCCTTTGAAGTCAACGGAGAGGTTTTCGATTTTTAATAAAGGATCTGGCATTTTCGCTTTCTTCCAATTTTCGGTGAATATCCTTGAGCATAAAAAAAATCGGATAGGTGCGCGCAAATCGTCCTGATCACCCGAATATGCCCGGAAATGTTTTTTCCATTACTCCATTACTCCAGTACTCCAATACTTCATTCATCTGATGTGGCTTCATTTGTTGGACCGGTCCAGGACCCTAATCACCTGCCTTGTGCCTTGGATCCAGGGCGTCTCTGGCGGCTTCTCCGATAAAAACAAGCAGGGTCAACATCGCCGATAGAACAACAAAAGCAGATATGCCAATCCAGGTGGCATGCAAATTGGCTTTGCCCTGGCGCAGCAATTCACCCAATGAAGGGGAGCCGGCCGGCATTCCAAATCCCAGAAAATCCAGCGCTGTTAACGTCGTGACGGATCCGCTCAGAATAAACGGCATAAATGTGATCGTCGAAACCATGGCGTTGGGTAAAATGTGACGAAACATGATAAGTAAATCTCCCAGACCCAAAGCTCTTGCGGCACGAACATATTCCAGGTTTCTGCCCCTTAAAAATTCCGCTCGCACCAGATCCACCAGCACCATCCAACTGAACAACAGCATGATCCCCAAAAGCCACCAGAAATTGGTTTGCACAATGCTGGCCAGAATAATCAGCAAATACAAAACGGGAAGGCCGGCCCATATTTCCATAAAGCGCTGGCCCAGCAAATCAATCCAGCCTCCGTAATACCCTTGAAAGGCGCCGGCCGAAACCCCGATGAATGAGCTGACCAAAGTGAGACACAAACCGAATAAAACCGAGATTCTAAAACCATAGATCAGTCTGGCAACAATATCACGGCCTTGATCATCGGTCCCCAGCCAATTGGCAGCCGATGGCGGGGCTGGAGCGGGGACGGAAAGGTTGTAATTAATCGTATCATCGGCAAACGGTATCAGGGGCCAAACGGCAAATCCTTTTCATCAATTAATTCCGTACAAAGGGGTCGCGGTATGCGCCTCGGTCTCAAACTCTCCGCCGTAGTAGTTTCGGGATAGTCTTTGAAAATCGGGAAATATAGATTTGAGTTATAGTATACCAGCAAGGGTCTGTCATTGGCGATGAATTCAGCGAACAAACTAATAAAGAAAAGCGCAAGAAAAATCCATAAAGACCAGAAGCCGCGGCGGTGGGCTTTAAAGCCACGCCAGCGGCGCTGATTGATCGGGTTTAGCTGAAACCGTTTTCTTTTCTTTTTGTCAGTTATCATTATTCTCTGGTTGCAAAGTCAATTCTCGGGTCAACGACGGTATAGGTAATATCGCTAACGATTTTCAGCACAAGCCCTAATAAGGCAAAAATATATAGCGTCCCGAACATCACGGGATAATCTCTATTCAAGGCGGATTCAAATCCGAGTAGGCCCAGACCGTCGAGGGAGAAAATCGTTTCGATCAGCAAAGAACCCGTGAAAAACATGCTGATAAAGGCCGCCGGAAAGCCGGCTATGATAATGAGCATGGCATTGCGAAAGACATGCCCGTATAAAACCCGATTTTCGGATAGTCCTTTGGCCCGGGCGGTAACCACATACTGTTTGCCGATTTCATCCAGGAAGGCATTTTTCGTCAGCATGGTCAGGGTGGCAAATCCTCCGATCACCAGAGCCGTAACGGGAAGTGCCAGGTGCCAGAAATAGTCCAATATCTTCGCTCCCAGGATAAGGCGGCAAAATTATCCGAAACAAGACCCGCAGGGGAAACCAGTCCAAATAAACCCCGCCGCAAAACACAACAATTAACAAAACAGCAAATAAAAAGCCGGGTATGGCATATCCGACAATGATGGCCGTACTGGACCAGACATCAAACATAGAGCCATGTGTGACCGCCTTGCGAATACCCATCGGTATGGAAATGAGGTAGATGATTAGCGTACTCCATACACCTAAAGAGACAGAGACCGGGAGTTTGGAGACGATCAGTCCGATTACGGAGCTTCCCCGAAACAAACTTTCACCCAGGTCAAAAACCAGGTATTTTCTAATCATGGTGAAAAAGCGGATATAGGCAGGCTGGTCAAAACCGTATAGTTTTTCGATTTTTTTGATAAGCTGTGGATCAAGCCCTCTGGCGCCGCGGTACTTGCTGGTGATGCTCTGGCCGGGAATCAACTGCTTTGCCGGCCTCGCCTCTTTCGCTGCCCATGAAGCGTTCAGTTGCCCTGACCTCTTCTCCTTGAAGCCGGGCAATCATCTGTTCTACCGGGCCACCCGGTGCTGCTTGAATGATAAAGAAATTAAGCGTGATAATACCGAGTAGGGTAGGAGCGATAAATAATAAGCGTCGAATAATATAATCGATCATTGGTTTTCGAGACCACAAGTGTGGGGTTTAGCCCCAGTTGGAATGTTGGACTATTTGGGCTTGGTTCTAACATCGGCCACGGCTTATTTGTAGGTTGGGTTGAGCATCCCGATATCTTTTGTTGGGTTTCGTTCCTCAACCCAACCTACTTACCAGCCATTTTTATGCTATCAGCGAAACCCAACAAAATGGCCGAAGATAGGGCTGTCCCCGACTATTTCGATAAAGTTATAGAAATTCAAAAACATCTAGTTATTGAGATTTCTCTTGTAATCAAATAATTTTTCGTTCTTAGCGCTGTCGATCCACCAGGTATCAAATCCTAGGGAATAGCGCGGCACGATCTTCGGTCTTGAGAACTTGTCCCAGTAGGCAACGCGATATTTGGCGATGTGCCAATGCGGAATGACATAATGTCCCCAAAGCAGAACACGATCAAGTGCTCTGGTAGTATATACCAATTCATCCCGGTTCGGCGCTGAGATTACCCGTTTGATAATTTCGTCAATCACCGGGATTTTTAATTCCGGCATAATTCCTGGTACCGGGAATATCTGCGGCACTGGAACCCCAGTATTCCCGCTGTTCGTTGCCGGGCGATTCAGATTGAGAAAAACTGGCAACGATCATATCAAAGTCAAAGTCGCGTCGCCGATTTATGAACTGGGCCGTGTCTACGACGCGAATATTCATCTGGATACCCAAACGCGATAGGTTTTTTTTAAATGGCAGCGCAACCCGTTCGAAGGCCGGATCAATCAGTAAAAGTTCCAGGATAAACGGATCACCGGTTTTTTTATTGACCAGTTTCCTTCCTTTGATTTCCCACCCGGCCTGTTTCAACAACCGCAGCGCGATTCTGGTATTGTTGCGGATGTATCCGGAGCCGTCTGTTGCAGGCGGTTGATACGCTTTTTCAAATACTTCGCCCGGTAATCGATCCCGGTAGGCTTCGAGAATCTTTAATTCCTCCGGACCGGGCGCTCCGCTGGAAGCCAGTTCTGAATTTGAGAAAAAACTCTTGCTGCGTGTGTATTGTCCAAAAAAAAGAGTTTTATTGGTCCATTCAAAATCAAAGGCATATGCCAGGGCTTGTCTTACTCTTCTATCCTTAAACAGGTCTCGGCGAGTATTGAAAACAAAACACTGCATGCCCTGATTGACATCATTGTCAATTTCTTCTTTTATGATGAAGCCATTGTCAAACGGAGGGCCGTTGTAAGCTGTGGCCCAGGCTCTTGAACTGTTTTCCTGGCGAAAATCATATTCACCTGCTTTAAACGCATGCAGCGACACCGTCGGGATCCCGGTAGTAATCATAGGTCATTTTGTCAAAATTGTATCGTCCCTTTATTTAGCGGGTGATCTTTGGCCCAATAGTTGTCGTGTCGTATGTACGTTATGGATCGGCCGGGTTTAAACTCCAGAATCTTATAGGCACCGCTTGCGATGGGTATCTCCAGGCCGGGCTTGGTAAAATCGCGGCTTTCCCAGTAATGCTTTGGCAATACCGGAAGTTGCCCGATAATTAAAGCCAGCTCCGGGTTTGGCTTGTCACCCAGGTAAAATTTAACCCTCAGGGTTGTCCAATGCTTCAACTTTTTCAATGCTCGCATAGTATTTGCTATACATCGGATTGCCTTTATCTATGAGCAGGTTAAAGGAGAACACAACATCAGCGGCAGTGATCGGTTCTCCCATCATGGAATTTGGCTTTAGAGTTTAAATGATAAATCACCCAGGATCTGTCTTCAGGCAGTTCGATTTTTGCGGCAATTAATCCATATTGGGTGAACGGGCTCATCCAGGGATTGAACCGTTAAGGTATCGTACATTAAATCCGGTGTCCCGTGGCCGCCACGCCCCTGATGATAAAAGGATTCAAGCTGTCAAATGTGCCGACGGTTGCCATTTTTACATCCCCGCCCTTAGGCGCGTTGGGATTGGCATAATCGAAATGCTTGAAATCTTCGGCGTATTTGGGCTTACCCGTCATGGCTAAGGCGTGGGTGATTTTTATTTTCTGTCGGGACCAGCCGTGATCTATGGTTATCAATGATAATATCAATATCATCAATATCTTTAATGCGATTTTGTGATCCATAGTCTGCTCCTATTGCCCTGATACATTTTATCAAAGTATATGGCAGGTGGTTTTGGGCGGAAGCGCAGAATTTGTCCGCCGGGCATCCTTTAGATCGGCCAGAGAATCTTGGTCCAGCCACCAGTACAAAATTGGACTATATTCACTGCCGTATTTCGGCTCCACCCAATCCGGGGTCCCGAATTTGTTCCAATACAACAGCCGATGATAATTAATATTCCATAGCAAGACATAGGGAACTTGCCGGTAAATGAGTTGGTCGATCTCCCGGTTTATATGATTGCGCTCGTTGACATCAAAAATGCTTTTTTGCTTTTCGATCAGCCCGTCCACCCGTTTGTTTTTAAAGCCGGTAATATTGCTGCCGCTTTTTCGATCGGCTTCTTTGGAAGACCACATGCTTTCCGGGTCTTTAAAAATCGACGAGGTCCAGGCCGCCCAGGTCATCTGAAAGTTAAATTCATCCATATCCCGGGCCCAGGCGGCCCAATCCTTTTTATTTATCTTCATTTGAATGCCCACATCTTTAAGGTCCTCGGCGTAGATGGCTCAAGAATTTTTCAGAAGATGCGCTGCGGGTTAAAAATTCAAATGAAAACGGTTGGCCGTTCTTTGCGAGAATGCCGGTTTGGGGATTGGCAATCCAGCCGGCTTGGCCGAGAAGCCGGCTGGGCTTTGGATTTATCCATTTCAAAGAGAGGGTTTGGATTGGGATGATCCTTACTATATAGATCTTCATGGAAGGACTTATGCAGAAAGTACTGGTTGTACATCAGGGCGCTGTTCATTTTTCTGCGATCGATCAGATGGGCCATGGCTTTACGCACCCTCAAATCGTCAAAGGGTGGTCTACGAATGTTCATGGCAAAGCCCTGGAACCCAACCGGGTCGTAGTTGTAAACTTTTTGTTTGATAATCCAGTTTTTGGTAAATTTTTCCCCTTTGGGTCTCATTGACCCACAAACGAGATGTATGAACGGGGTAAAAATCGATCTCCCCCTTTTTAAATGATTCAAAGGCATTCTCATTTTCAGCGAAGAATTTATATTTTAAAATTTGGAAATTGCCGGTGCCCTGATTGCGTTTATATTTTCCGGCCCACCAATCATCCCGACGCTCCAGCGTTACGAATATGCCTTCATCTATTCGGCGGATACGATATGGACCCGAAACCACGGGGAATTCGAAATTTATTTTATTAAAATCCAAGGCCTCAAAGGCGTGCTTTGGCAAAATCAGAAACTGGCCGGCGGCCCCCAGGTTTTTCCAGTGAACATCGCGGGCGGTAAAGCGTATGGTGTAATCATCGACCACCACAGGCGGCATGAAACGTTCCATCTCTACCTTGTGCGGGCCGGTGAGGTTTTTAGGGTCCATAATCATATCATAGGTCCATTTTATATCCCGTGCGGTTATGGGTCGTCCATCGCTCCATTTTGCCGTGTTATCGATAAAAAAAGTAAATGTTTTTTTGTCATCAGATATGGACCATTTTTCAGCAATGCCGGGTTCATATTCGAGGGTGGCCGGATGCATCGTCAATAAAGTTTCATACAGCGTGGTAAATATCTGTGAGGCCTGGAAACTGATGTCCAGATAGTAATTCAGACTTTTAGGGTATTGAGCCAAATACAGGGATATCTCGCCGCCTATTTCTGCATCGAGGCTTGCAAAGGGATTCGGTTCATCCCGCCATCCCGGCCTGGGGAAGAAATCCGTTGCATAAGCGGATGTGCAGGCTAAAACGATCAAAAAGACAATCAATTTCCGCATAATTTCACCTTGATTATATTTCCGCTTAATTGAGACAATAAACGCTAACCAGCGGATATACTTTTTTTATCTAGACCGGTTTAATTGACTCCGGTGGTCTATCGCCGGGCATAATGGCCAGTTATCTGGAGTTTGGTATACTGCTGACTTTCGGAAAAATCTTCTTTGAATAAAGCCGATATTATGTGTATAATAATCATTCTTCTTTGCATTCCAAACCGGAAAATATCCAATTCACTCCAAGCAGGTTGCTTGCGAGTTATCCGTAGCTATTGCAATCGTGCCTGTTTGGTTCCGGCTTGTCCGGATTATGTTGAGACAAAATCCATGAGTGATCAAATTACAATTTCAATTTGGTTGTTTTTAGCTTTACTGGTTGTGGCCATCTGGGCCATTCTGGACCGAGTGTTGATCCCCAGCACCCGCTGGTTTTTGCGGCGACGAATAAATCGCGTGATCGATGAGATCAGCATCCGGCTGGATGTTAAGGTCAAACCGTTTCAAATCACCAAACGCAATGTCCTGGTTGATCGCCTGGTGTACGACCCCCAGGTTATCGAAGCCATCCAGCAAAAGGCGATTGAACGGCAATGCCCCCGTGAAGTCGTCCAGGCCGAAGTTGTGTCCTACGCCAAAGAAATCGTTCCCTCTTTTAATGCCTATCTTTATTTCCGGCTGGGCTACTGGCTGGCAAAAAAAATCGCCCGCCTTTTATACCGCGTGCGCATCGGCCTTGCCGGCAGCCAGGAATTTGCGAGTATCGCACCTGATGCCACGGTCGTATTTGTGATGAATCACCGCAGCAACATGGACTATATCCTGGTGGCCTTTCTGGCAGCGGAAAAGGCGGCCCTTTCCTATGCCGTAGGCGAGTGGGCCAAAATCTGGCCGCTGCAAACCCTGATCCGGGCCATGGGAGCTTATTTTGTACGCCGCAAATCAGGCAACCCCTTATATCGGCGGGTGCTCGAACGCTATATTAGCATGGCTACCAAAGAAGGGGTTTGCCAGGCCGTTTTCCCTGAAGGCGGGCTCAGTCGCGATGGCCGTCTGCGGCCGCCGAAGTTGGGCATTTTTGACTATATGCTGCGCAACTATGAGCCGCAGAAAGATCGGGATATCGTTTTCATCCCGGTGGGAATCAACTACGATCGGACCCTGGAAGACCGGAGCCTGGTGCGGACCCTGGATCCTGAAGCTCCTCAAAGAAGCGGCTGGTTTGCGATCAGGACCTCCTTGGGTTTTATCTGGCGCTGCGTGATGTTGATGATCCTCAGCCGCTGGCAGCGCTTCGGATACGCCTGTGTCAATTTTGGACCCCAGATCTCCATGCGCAAATATTGTCGTGAGGCCGATATTGATTTCAGCCGGATGGAACGTGACGCCCGTTTTACTGAAATCGAAAAACTTGCCGGGCGGGTTATGTCCGACATCAAACAGGTTGTTCCGGCTTTGCCGGTCTCTCTGGTGGCAACGGTTATGAGGGAAACCGGTGACCGGGGTTTGAGCGCTTTTGAAGTTGAAGCCCAGGTAAACCAATTAATCGAAAAGCTTCAGGCCGACGGGGTGCCGGTATATGTTACGACCCGAAGCCGGGTTCAAACCATCTTAGACGCGTTAAATATGCTAAAATTAAGACATCTGGTGGTTGAATCCGACGGGATATACAAAATCGTCCCCGAAGAGTATGATGTGTTGTCCTATTATGCGAACTCCATCGAGCACTGGAACGAAGGATAGCTAATGGTTTAGCAGGCTTGAGGCTGGGAGGCCGGGAAGCCGGGAAGCTGGAAAGCTAAATTCTCCTGCAGCTTCCCGGCATTTCAGCTTCCAAGCTTTTCAGCCAGTACCTCCTTAGGGCAATCACCACATTCCAATAACGAACAACTAATTACTCCGCCCTGGTAAATAGCCATAACAGGGTTGGGTAGTATAAATTTGTTCTTTGAAAATTGAAGAAAATATTTAGAAGTTTATCCGGGCGGATTAATTAATCATCAGCATCTATGATGAAATTAAAAAGTCAAAAAAAGCATAAAAAAATGCGCAGCATAAAATAATTAATCCGCCGGACCTTCGATCTAACAACTTACTTCAGTTTTCAAAGAACAATTTGCAACCCCAAATGTGTTATTTTTCAGGGCGGAGTAATTAACAATAACGAAAGTTTGGAATATTATTAGAGATGAATAATTGTATCAAATATCTTGTTTTCCTTGCAATCCTTCCGGTCTTGTTGGCATCCTGGCCTTCGAATTTGCAGGCCGAGTTTTACAAGTATGTTGATGATGAAGGAAGAATCTTTTACGTTGACGATATGTCCAGGATTCCGGAAAAATACCGCAATCAGATAGAAGTATACAAGGAAAAATATGACAATCTTTCCGAGGAAGAAAGATCCCGGGCACAGGAAAGGGAAAATGAGCAGTTACAGGAGCAGGCATGGGAACAAGAACGCCAGGTAAAAGAAAGGCTATTGGAAACCCAGCAGATCGAGGAAGAGGAAAGACGCAAACAAGCGGAAGCCGCCAGGCAGAAACTGCAGGAAAAGACTGAGACCAGAGTAATACTGGACGGTAATCGGATACTGATTCCGGTAACGTTTAACAACAACGGCATTGAAGTCGAAGTCAATCTTTTACTGGATACCGGGGCCTCGCAGATCGTCTTGAATCGGAAGGTGGCAGATGAGCTCAACATCGTCGCTCTTAATAAGGGTTTGGCCCAGGTCGCCGGGGGGGCAAATATCTACACGGAGTTGGGTAAGGTCAGCTACGTGAAAGTGGGGCCGTTTAAAATGCAAGATGCCGGTGTGCTTATCATCGCCCATGAAGGGGCCCCGGTTAATCACAGCGGACTTCTGGGGATGAATTTTCTTAAGAATGTGGAGTACTCAATCGATTATAAAAACCAGGTCATTCGCTGGAAATTGCCTCAGGGGGCAGGGGAGTCAGATAATTAAAGGTCTCGGAATTTCGAATGCGGTGTAAATCATGGAAAGTTTGTTAGATTGGGGAATACAAGTCGTCCTGTGGTTCCAACAGTTTAGTCCTACCCTGGATTTGCCGTTTAAGACCTTTACCTTTCTGGGAGACAAAGAATTTTTTTTACTGTTGATGCCGTTGGTTTACTGGTCTATCAATCGCCAGGCAGGGGCCAGACTGTTTTTGCTGTTGCTGTTTTCGGCCTACCTTAACGAAGTCGCCAAGTTGCTGGCAGATCAACCCCGACCGTTTAACTATGATCCCCGGGTTATAAAAATCGTCCATGCAGACAGCGGCGGGTTCCCCAGCGGCCATACCCAGAGTGCTGTTGTCGTCTGGGGCTATCTTGCCTACCGCTTTAATAAGCTTCCGCTGTGGCTGCTGGCCGGATTTCTTTTATTGGCCATCCCCCTGTCGCGGATATACCTGGGAGCCCATTTCCCCACCGATCTTTTGGGCGGATATGTTATCGGCGCTCTGGTGCTCTTCTTTTTTATCTGGCTGACTCCGCGGATAGAATCATGGTTTTTAAATAAGGGGATTATCTACCAACTGGGGGCCTCAATTGGGTTGCCGGTTGTGCTGCTTTTGTCAATTCCATCAGGAAATAAAGGCCTCTTAACAGCGGTTGGCGCCTTAATGGGAGTCGCTACAGGTGTCGTACTGGAGCGGCGCTGGGTACGGTTTCGTTCCGGTGGCCTATGGTGGAAGAAGGTGTTGCGTTATCTTGTGGGAGTTTTTATTCTTATCGGCCTGTGGCTTGGCTTGCGAATCGCCTTTCACCAGCTCGAACCGGATGCTGTGTACCGGGTTTACCGGTATGCCCTGGTCGGTTTGTGGGGTGGTCTGGGAGCGCCCTGGCTGTTTGTGCGACTGAGACTGGCTGAGAAAGAACCAATTGAGAATGCGGATTTCGGAATGCGGAATGCGGAATTGTAAAGGAGGTTTGGATCCGCTATTCCATGAAAGAGCCCAAAATAAGGCTTTACAAACAATCTTCTCGTATTATCAAGATGTAAATAAAAGTCGAGTTGTTAAACCATGCCTTACGGCATCTTTGCAGATATCGTTGTATTGATCCATCTGGCGTTCGTAATCTTTGCTGTGCTGGGTGCATTTTTGATAATCTGGCGGCCCTGGATTCTCTGGCTGCATCTGCCGGCTATTTTTTGGGCTGTCTGGATTGAAATGACAGGAGGAATCTGTCCGCTGACCCCGTTGGAAAACTGGTTGCGAAATCAAGCCGGGCAGGGGGGGTATCGGGGAGATTTTGTCGAATACTACCTGATGCCTGTGCTTTATCCGCTCGGACTTACCCGCAACATGCAGATTCTATTAGGGGTGCTAGCCATCCTTGCCAATGCAGCAATTTATGGGTATGTAATATTCAGGCTTAAACCCAACCCGGACAAGCCGGAATTGAAGATTGAAGATTGAAGATTTGTGGTATCGCTTCGCTCTGTCTTTTCTATTAAAATCGATCGTTCGACCCTGTCGTTCGACCCTGTCGTCAGACCCTGAGGTCCTCGAAGGGAGGTCCTCGAAGGGAGGCTCTCGAAGGGAGGCTCTCGACGGGTAGAATTACTTAAATATTCAATCTGGCTATGGCATAAATCATGTGCAAACATGATGTGATTTCAATAAATAGGTACTAAGCTTTTTCCGAGACTGCGCTCGGAAAAAGTGGCCCCTGCGGGGCAGTTGTCAAAGCCAAAACTTGAACTGCAATTGTATAACCGCGATAGACTGGAAATTACAAATTACAAGCACCAAATTACAAATCGTTCGACAGGCTCACCACCCTGAGCCCAGTCGAAGGGTAAATCTCAAATTTCAATATCCAATGACCAAAACATTCAACACGATTGTACCGTATAGCTGCCAAAATTTTTGTCCGCCGGTAATTATGCCATTTGGCACAAATGGCGGCGGATCATCCGTTTGGAATTTTGAATTTCGGTTATTGTGATTTGTTTGGTATTTGTGATTTGTTATTTGAAATTTATTAATTGCTGAAACCTGAACACCAACACCTGACACCTCCGTTTCTGATAACATGTTGTCAGAAACAAAGCGCTAAATAGGGGAACAAACAATGAGTAATGGCACCGATACACATCGCAAAACAATAGGATATATTTTGTGGATTTTTGGATTTTTGGGTTCCCACCGCTTTTATTACGGCAAACCCGTATCCGGCACCATCTATCTGTTTACCCTGGGACTGTTTTTTATCGGTTGGATTGTGGACCTCTTTTTGATCCCATCGATGGACCGCCAGGCCGATATTCGATTCAAGAGCGGAAAGATCGACTACAACCTTGCCTGGATTCTGCTGACGTTTTTAGGGCTTTTCGGCATTCACCGGATGTACATGGGCAAGTGGTTGAGCGGCATCCTTTATCTCTTGACCGGCGGGACTGCTCGGAATAGGGATTATATACGACTTCTGGACACTGAACGATCAGATTACACTAATCAATGCTTAAAGTAAGGATAGCAGGACCGTAAAATTAATATAATTTATCACATTATAAAAAAGTATATAAATATCTGAAATATTATTTAATTATAAATTATAAATTTCTGATTTATCGGAATATTTTCGGAAAACTTTAGGTCTTTAATTAAGATAACAAATTGAAAAATCTCTTGACAAGGCGAGGAGTAATATTTAGGTTATGAGTATATTCTCATAAAGGAGTTTTTATGGTTAGACCCCAAAAAAACCGCAGGGTCGCATTTAATCCTGAAATCAGTTACTTCAAGCCTCGCGGCGTTCCCATGTTTGATCTGGAGGAGGTTCGTCTCACCGTGGATCAACGCGAGGCCATTCGGCTGTCGGATCTGCTGGGGTTGTCCCACGAGGATGCCGGCCGCCGCATGGGCGTTTCCCGGGCAACATTCGGTCGGATTGTCCAGCGGGCTCGCCAAGCGGTTGCCGATGCATTAATTAACGGCAAAGCAATCAATGTTGAAGGCGGCAGCTACAACATAATCAGTTCAACGCGACTATTTTATTGCAATAGTTGTAATCAAGAGTGGGAGGAACCTCTCGGAACCGGCCGGCCTAAGTGTTGCCCTTCGTGTAAAACCGATGAATTCCACCGTATCGGTAAAAAAACGGGGCCCATAAATAAAAATAGGGAACTATAACCAATAAATAAGGTAAATCAAAGATTGGTTAAAGTCCTTGAGCCTTGTGATGGTGGAGTACTGGAGTGATGGAGTATTGGAGTGAATCGATTGCGGATGTGGGATTGCGGTGGAT
>PVMK01117014.1_pt1 | contig 12889 bp, 15 predicted proteins | sample 1853481 | NCBI WGS metagenome assembly PVMK01 (sample SAMN08533507, study PRJNA380276) | Marine sediment metagenome, whole genome shotgun sequencing project.
AAAAGGGGAGCAACGACATATATATAGGGCATAAATCCGTGCAAAGGAGCTTATATCTATCTACCATCCTCCAGATATAACCCCTGAGATAGAACGAGCTCTCTATCAACTTGCATCTAAATTGGCACGGAAAGCCGGGATTGATAATCTACCTGAATTTACCCACGGGTGATTAATATTCTCGCCCGCAAATAACCCAACACCCGTTCAGGACTTCACTTATAGATAATTCATTTATTTTTTGGGAGAAAACTAAGCTTGACCGCAAAAGGTCAATTCATTACGATATCAGCGTTATCACCCATCTTTAACGGAATAAATTGGATAAGAAGAACCATAGATTAGCCGGTCTCTCAGCTAGGCGTCTGGTTACATATGGATACCATTCGCTACCAAATGGCACATAGACCCGAACGGGGTAGCCTTCTGCAGCTAAACTTTCCTGCAAATCACGCCTGATTCCTTGAAGCATTTGAAATTCTATTGCCTGCTTAGGGTAACCGGATTTCTCAATATATTGCTTCGTGAAAATTACCCTCTTCTCATCGTGGGTTGCGATGGCTGGAATGGGAGGAATTTTTCCATTTTTACTCAGCGCTGGAGTGTGGTTCGTAATAGAACCCGACACCAGCTGCTCCACTATGCGGTCAAAATTCGCATCAACATCAGTTTTTTTCGGGTAGGCAATCTTCTCAGGCTCATCATATGCCCCTTTACACAATCTAATCCTGGAACCAGATTCTAGAAGACTCGATACATCCTCAACGCTGCGACACAGGTAGGATTGGATAACGATACCAATATTTTCGCAACTATATCGATTTTGCATCAATCGAAAGAGTCTTAAGGTTCTATCCACCCATTGTGAATCCTCCATATCGATGCGGACAAAGGTATTCAAATCTACTGCAGTCGCCATAATTCTGTTAAGATTATCGGCGCATAAATTCTCATCCACGGCAAGTCCGATCTGGGTCAGTTTTATAGAGACATTGGACCGGACACCCTCTCGGTCAATTCTTTCAATGATCTCTATAATTTCATTAGTGGCTTGTAGGGCTTTCTCTGGATTTGAAGTGTGTTCACCGAGATGGTCAAGGGTGGCACTAATATTTTTTGCATTGAGAGCTTTGACAACTCGAATGGCATCATCTAAATCCTCACCCGCGATGAAGCGAGAGGCAGCTCGCCGAGCAAAGCCCCATCGAGTAATCAGTTGTCGCGCCCAATCAGCTTGAGAGAGGTAAATAAAGAAGGGACGAAGCATCGAAGTTATATCTGAAACCGTGTATCTAAATATCCAACGGTCAGATCAAATCAAGGATCTGAACGTGTTAGTCTGCAAATTGGGTGTTTGGAGCAAACAACAGACAAATTATTCACGGAAGTAATTAATGATCATTTGAACTCGATATGCCAATGTATGATTATTCCAGGCAATGTGTCCATAATCATTCCATTGTAGCATTAAACTAATGGAATACTAACCAACCAGGATCACAGCCTGGTAAGTACCATTCATCCAATCTAATTATAATTACAACATTAATGAGCAAATTTTTTACTGGAAACCTTTTCATCCTGTTAGCAGCAACATTGTGGGGAACTTTAGGTGTCTTATATCATTTCTTAGCGTCAAGCTATTTATTATCATCGCTCGAAATCGTGTTCTGGGGGGTGTTATTTGCCTCATTGTTCCCTTTTTTTCTTCTCGGAGTATGGCGTAGAGATGAGCTCGCCTTTCCACGACAAAAGTCAGTTTATTCATTGCCATCTGAGTCATAGGCATCGCAGCATTTTATATCATCTATACCTATGCGATCGCCTTGACTGGCATGGGTGTGGCTTCGGTTTTACTTTATAGTGCTGCATTGTGGGTGCTGAAATCCGGTTTCGTATTCCAGGGAGACCGCATAGGAAGAGTTAAGTTGCTGGCTTTAATTCTCGCACTTTCCAGGATAATTCTAATTGGACAGCTTTACGATATTGAAAAATACGTTTGAGCTCACTGGGTTTACTAGCCATTCTTGGTGCAGGTTTAGGGTATGCCGCATATATATTGATCAACAAACCGATCAGCCATTATGGATATTCGACCTGGACCGTTAATGCCTGTGGCCTTGGGATTGGGCTTTAGTCTCTTGCTCCTTCAAAAGCCGATGGAATTACGCCATTCTCTGGCCAACCCACCAATGATGGTTTGGTTGGTCAGCCTGGGTAACGTTCCGACATTGGGTGGTGGGCTGGCTTTCTACGCTGGATTACAAAGGCTGCCAGCTGTTATTACCAGTATTATGGCAACATTGGAACCGGTGGTTGCAACAACTCTGGGTTGGATCATTTTCTCAGAAAGATTGGATCTGCCGCAGATCATCAGTGGAAGACTCGTGGTCGGTTCTGTTATTCTGGTCCAATTAACCATGGATTAATTGGTTTCAGTTTTCAATCCTCAGGGAGTTGATAGAGAATGAATCGTTTTGACCGGAATATCTCATCTCCGGATGCAATATTCACATCATCCAGAAATTGACGCCGCTCCAAAACATATTCTAGAGTTTGTCCTTGTGTTTGATTTACGACCACAATTGCCCGTTCAAATAATTTTCCTTTTTTCAATTCGGTAAATTCTTTCGCAAGACCGTTACGCCTCAAATAATATTTTAAAACAACAGAGTCAGGGGAAGTTACAACAACCACATCATTGGGTTGAAGGTAATCCTGGAGATAATCCGCTAGCAACTCAACTTCACCCTGTGAGTGCAGTTTCTGATCGTACTGAGTATAATTTCTCATCAATCCGGATATGAGTGGTACTGCGATAAAAAAACCAATCAGGCCTACCATCAGAGAATCACTACGGGGAATTCTTCTAAATACCAATTCAAATAGGCCGATAATCCCGGCCGAAATCCATATGACAAAGAAAGGCAGCAGAAATAGCCAAATTCTCGGCCAGGGAGCCACCCGCTGGATCAGGAGTGCGGTCCCAATCCAAATAATTCCAGCCATGATCAATGGCATCCTCCTATCCTTAGGTAATTTGGGAACAAACAAAGAGGCAATTAATCCGATAATTGCGATCAGTGATATTGCATTAGGCAAAGCGCGGTTCCATTCCAACCAGGTATTCTTGATCCTGGGTTCTATACTCTGGATAAAATCTGACCAACTTAGAGCTTCAATTACATCATTGCTTATTAAGGATTGAAGACCGGAATTCAAGATAATAGGAAGATACAAAATCAAGGTAATGATTATGATCGCAAGAGAAGAAATAAGTAGATAGAGATAATACCTGGTTCCATAAGTATCGCTTACATCGTGGATCAATTTTGATAGTAATAGCCAGGTAAACCCCATGCCAATTGGATAAACCATGGTGGGATTAATATACAATCCAAGGCTGGAAATTATCACCAGTAGCCCCCAGGCAACCATATTTCGATGATCCTTCACATATACTGCGAGAATAATAATTAACAAAGCAAACAAAGTAATGATCGTATAACCACGGGCCGTTGTCGAATAATCAATCAAGACAGCCAGTGATGCAACAATGCTTGCTCCCACCAAACCGATTTTCGAATTATAAAATAGTCTCCCGATTGAATACGTCGCTGGAATGATCATAACCCCAGCCAAGAACGCAGGTAATCGAATAACTGCCGGTGAATCGCCAAACATCTGGTAAACCAGATTGACCAAGATGGTATGAAATACATGATTATTCGGCAAGTGGTAATCCGTGATCGATATTCGCAGACCACGTGATGCAAATGCCATAAAAGTATATGTTTCATCATGCCCCATCGGTCTCCACAAGTAAGCGTATCTAAAGAAAGCGCCGAGGATGATGATCCCCGCTAAAACTATCAAAGGAATTGCATCGTCTTTGGATGGTGAGATTTTTTTGAGAAGTTCTTTGATCTCATCGCGTCTCAAGGAAAGGTTATTTATGGAAGACAATGCTGCTGAACCGATTAGTGAATTTGCTCGCCCTTTGAAACCAATTAGAAAGACAATAAATCCTAAGAACAAAACAGCGAGCGGTCCTGTGCAATACTGAATTGAAGTATGAATACCACGCGTGTACGATTCCACATTGCCGTCCACAGCAAGTTGATCTACCCAACTTTTCTGGTAATCAAAAGGAAGCAAAAATAAGAGACCGAAAACAACTCCACCAATAATGGTTACCCCAATAAATGTCAACCGAAATTGGTTACTTCTGCTCATCTGATGCATTAATAAAATATCCTGATCCCCTCTATTTCAATTGCTTGAAATTATCTCCAATGAGAAGCTCTTTTACAACCCGTTATACGGGATAAGTATGGGATCTATTTGATTGTCCGCATGCTGGAAAGTGCCGCGGCGCTTAATTATATCGTTCATTTATTGAGCTTAAAAAGATTCTGGACCGGATCAGATTACAGAATTCATCAAATCGAACCCACCATCACAAGATGAACACCAGATTTTACTACTTTGTCGACGAACGAAAGCGGAATTTCCTGGTTGGGGTTTGCATGTTTGGGGTCTGACTGTTTAAAAATGTGTTATTGGGCCTGAATCATTCTTACCTGATGGACTGAATGAGTAGCATGCTTGATGGCTATACGCATGTTCTCAAAGAAATCATCGTCTTTATAGCAGCTCACGCTACTGAAACGTTGTTTGATGCTATCTAATCCAAACTACCCAGGAACACATCCGTCGAGAATAGGATTAATCGTTATGAGTCTCTCAGACGTTGATTTACAATTTGATCCCAACTATGATCCAATTACCGTAATTTTCAATGTGCATAAGCAAATCGAGTCTTACCAAGTTCCAAAATCTTGATTATCTATTCCAGCCGGTACATCCATCTCCCAAAGATCTTGTCGTGAAGTATAGCCATTTCGATTCAGACAGCGGTACTACCTCCTTACCCGGACACACTCCAGCGATATTTGTGTAACCCGATCAACCTTCATTGCCAATTATTGAGGAGACACCAATTGATTAAAATCCGGATACACCCATGGCTGAAGCGACTCCGAAAGGAATAGAATCCCAACCATCGAATTATAGATTGATCCTGATCGGGATTGCTCAAATCTTTGTAACTGGCCTAACCGGCATATTTCGCTTCGGGCGATAGATTAATCCCATTTCATACGCTTACAGTTGACATAAATCTCAATAGACCTTAAAATATAATTTAAGGTCTATTGATTTACTATGGCAATCCGCATTAAAGAGATTAAAGTATTATCAGCTCTGGATAAGATCAATGTACTTTCTAATCCAAGAAGATTGGATATCATCCAGATGCTGATGGTCGAACCTCTAACCATATCGCAAATCGGTCGTGAAATTGGCGAATATCCTGCCGCGATCCGCTATCATATCAAAAAACTCACAAATTCTGGTTTGGTGGAGCTCAATGAAATCAAAGTTTCGCCCGGTTATACAGAAAAATACTATTTTGCCAAAGCTCAAGCCATTCTACTCCAAAGTGTCATCTTGCCTAAGACAAAACAGAAGACGGTGGTTTTTATGGGCAGCCACGATCTCGCTCTGGAGAGGTTGATTGTTGGCATTGATAAAATAAATCCAAACATCAGTATACTTACTCTACCAATCGGGAGTATAGACGGATTAGTCGCATTGCGACAAGGAGCTGCCCATTTTACTGGTTGCCATCTATTTGATGTAGACACAGGTCAATTCAATTACCCCTACATCAAACACTTCTTCCCCGATCGAAACATAAAATTAATCACGCTCGTCCATAGAACACAAGGGATAATCATCGCACCAGGAAACCCTAAACACATATCTCGGCTGGAGGATCTGGCACGTAAGGATATCACTTTCGTTAACCGCAACTGCGGATCTGGAACTCGCATTTGGCTTGACAATGAATTGAGTAAATTAGGATTGGAAGGGAGAGACATCAACGGCTACACGCAGGAATTAAATTCTCACACCGGAATCTCAAAGGCTATCACATCAGGAACAGCAGATTTAGGGATTGGCTTGATCGCTGCTGCGGTTGAGGAAGGGTTAGATTATATCCCCCTATTTGAAGAGCAATACGATTTAGTCTTCCCAGAAGTTCAAGTTGATGATTCTGACATACAAGCAATGTTGGATTATCTCACAACCGCCAATTTCCGCCAATCGATCAGCTCCCTGGCAGGTTACAAGACAACTAAGACGGGAAATATTTTGGATGTGTAGCCCACATTTCCAAGTAACAAGAAAGCAATAATCAATGACACTCACCAGGATTAATATTCTAGCAACCCTCTTGATGCTGTTCATAATTATTTCTTTAGCCTCTTGTTCTGCTCTAGCATCCCCAAAGAACATCTCTCCGGTCAAAGACAATAATCAAATAATATTAGCGACAACCACCAGCACCCAAGATTCGGGATTATTAGATTTTCTGCTTCCTAACTTCCAAGGTAAAAGCGGATTTATTGTCAAAACTATCGCCGTCGGTACTGGAAAGGCACTCAAGATGGCTGAAGATGGAAACGCGGATATTCTTCTCGTTCACGCTCCTTCGGCAGAGAAGAAACTTGTCGATAATGGTTATGGTATCGACCGTTCCCTCGTCATGCATAACGATTTTGTCATAGTTGGTCCACAAAATGATCCAGCTGGAATATCAGGTATGAAGTTAGCGATTGATGCATTTCAACAAATCCTCATATCCAATTCCCTATTTGTTACCCGCGGTGATGATTCAGGGACTCATAAGAAAGAATTGACCTTCTGGATTGATATTGATGACATTCCAAAAGAAAATCAGTACCTCGAAACCGGTCAAGGGATGGCAGCAACATTGAGAATCGCATCTGAAAAGGGCGCTTACACCTTAACCGATCGAGCGACGTTGCTGACGAACCAGGATTTTGTTGATTTAGCGATCCTCGTTGAAGGGGATAATCAGCTATTAAATGTATATCACGTGATCTCGGTAAATCCAACAATATGGCCGCAAGTAAATTACGCTGGTGCCCAGGCTTTTACATCGTATTTACTGGCAGCCGAAACGCAAGCGTTGATTGGTGATTTTGGAGTCGATCTCTACAATCAACCTCTTTTCTTCCCAGATGCTGGAAAGACTGATATGGAGTTGGGAATAGAATAGCTGATGGAAGTAATTTGGGATGGCATTAAAGAATCTTTCTGGCTTATAGTTCGAGGTGATCCGGATATCTGGGCAGTCACCTGGCTGACGCTCAAAGTCTCTGGCATCGCAACTGGGATCAGCCTTCTGATCGGCTTACCTTTAGGAACCTGGTTTGCGCTTAGAAAATTCACAGGGCGAGGTTTTATATTCAGCTTCATAAATACCGGAATGGCTTTTCCTCCGGTAGTTATCGGTCTTTGGGTGTCAATATTTTTGTGGAGAAGTGGACCTCTCGGATACTTAGGATTAATCTATACACCTACAGCAATGGTGATCGCCCAAACCATTATCGCCACACCGATCGTCATCGGTTTGACAATTGCAGCTTTGCAACAATTAAACCCCTATCTGCGCGTCCAGCTTCTTGGTTTAGGAGCCTCCCGCCTGCAAGTGACTTTCGCCTTGTGGCGCGAATCTCGTTTACTGCTTTTGGCAGCTTTAATGGCCGCCTTTGGAAGCGTCATCTCCGAAGTTGGTGCTTCCATGATGGTTGGAGGAAATATCAAGGATCAAACTCGAGTTCTGACAACTGCGATAGTGCTTGAAACCAGTAGGGGTCGCTTCACAATTGCGATTGCACTGGGTTTCATCTTGCTGTTGATCGCCTACCTGGTGAACTACATCTTGACATCGATTCAGCAAAAAGGGATTCGGAGTAAGGAAATTCAATAATTTTTATCGATATGTATTCAAAACAAGCTCCGGTTATGGAAATCAAGAATTTACGAGTGCACAGGGGTCGTGAATTTAATTTATCTATCGACCATCTTGATCTCATGCAGGGTGAAGTTTTGGCAATTATTGGACCGAATGGTTCTGGGAAAAGTACATTTTTGCTTGCGATCAGTAAACTAATGATCCTTGAGTCGGGTTCGATTCGCTTTAAGGGTCAACCACTAAACCAAATAAAAGATTTGAATTATCGCCGCTCTATCGCCGTAGTACTGCAAGATCCATTGTTATTGGATAACTCTGTATATAGCAATATCGCGACTGGTCTTCGTTTTCGGGGTATATCAAAATTCGAGCAAAACAAACGGGTAAAAGAATGGCTTTCACGCTTGAATATTGAACATCTAGAGCATCGACCAGCCTCACAGCTTTCCAGTGGACAGGCACAACGGGTAAGTTTGGCGCGTGCGATGGTACTCAAACCAGCCTTATTACTTTTGGATGAGCCTTTTCGTGCTCTGGATACACCTACTCGGCTAGCTCTAATCGAAGATTTACGCACCATCTTATCGAATACTGCCACAACCACGATATTCATCACTCATGACCAGGAACAAGCCTTATCCATTGGTGATCGAGTTGCTGTTTTTCTGGATGGGAGGATGCGACAGGTCGGGACTCCTCAATCGGTTTTCTCATCACCAATTGATAGCGAGGTGGCAGATTTTCTTGGTGTGGAGAATGTGCTACCAGGCTTTGTGGTGAACAGCGAAAATGGCAAAATGACAGTTAATGTGAGAGGTCAACAGCTTGAAGCAATTGGAAAGATTGAAACCGGAAGAGAGGTTCTATTCTGCCTGCGTCCAGAAGATATCACCATCTGGAATACCCCGGATAGAGCCTTGTCAAGCGCTAGAAATCATTTATCTGGACGGGTTACATCGATAGCTCACCAAGGACCCCTCCTTCAAATCATCATCGATTGCGGCTTCCCATTGGCAGTTCTAATTACGCGTGCTTCGGCCCAAGACCTGGAAATTGATTTGGATTTGGAGGTCTCAGCAGCGTTTAAGGCAAGTGCAGTCCACCTCATCCCCAGGTGAATATCTGCAAATACAAATAGATTTTTGAGATCAGCTGAAATTACGCGTAAAGGGGAAAATACTATGCGTTAATCAACAATCAATAACATCTTTATTTTCCAGTTCAGCATATATCTTGGTTATAATCACTGTGGAATGGCAATTGACAGAAGGATCCTCCACATCGATTTAGACGCGTTTTACTGCGCGGTTGAAGAAAAGCGTAATCCGGTTTTGAAAGGTAAACCTTTTGCTGTTGGCGGACGACCAGATCAACGAGGAGTCGTTGCATCTTGTTCCTATCCAGCCAGAAAATTTGGTGTTCGATCTGCTATGCCCATGGCACAAGCTGTCAAAATTTGCCCAGACCTATTGATTGTTCGTGGACATTTTCGCGATTACAGCCAGGAATCACGGCAGGTAATGGATTATTTAAAAGAAATAACCGAACAAGTCGAGCAAATCTCGATTGACGAAGCTTTTCTGGATATCACTAAAGCGCCCCAATCAAGTGAGGATATTGCACATAGGATGCAAACCTATATCTATTCAGAATTCAGTTTGCCTTGTTCGATAGGCATCGCCTCCAACAAACTGGTAGCAAAAATAGCAACTGATTATGGAAAGGTATACAGCGGATATTCCCATAGCCCTCCGAATGCAATTCAAATTGTCCCAAACGGAAAAGAAGAGCGATTTCTCGCACCATTACCAGTCGAGTCTCTATGGGGAGTTGGGCCAAAAACTGCTGCTAAACTCATCGAGATGAACATCAACACCATCGGGGATCTGACTCAGATTCCTGAAAATGAGTTGATTAAACACTTTGGAAAATGGGGTTACGCACTCTCCCAACGATCAAGGGGAATTGACGACCGTCCCATATCCCTTCAACACAAAGCTAAATCCATCAGTCAAGAGACTACCTTTGCTCAAGATGTGAGTGTTGAGGGTACGCTCCTTGAGACAATTGAACGTCTGTCAAATCATATCAGCCAGCGGTTGATCAAGAAGCATCTCCAAGCCACAACGATTAAAATTAAATTACGCTGGTCTGATTTTACGACGATCACCAGGCAGTTAACATTAAATCAGCCAACAAACAAAAAACAGACGATCAACATAGCAGTAGTGAACCTTTTCCAAAAGGCGTGGAAAAAGGGAGAAGCAATTCGTCTAATTGGTGTAGGTGTAAGTGGTTTAGCTCCAGAGCAATTGAATTTATGGGATCACCAGACCAAGACTGCTGAAAGTGAAACTGAAAAACGATTAATTACGGTTATTAATGATCTCAGGGAGAAATTCGGAGATAATGTCTTGCAGTGGGGAGATGATTTTAATGATAAAAAATAAATAACTATATAAGGATCCTCGTCCATGGAAAGACTACATTATCCAGAGATTCCCACTGTTGAACAGGTTGTTGATTATCATGGCACCCTGGTTCTGATCCTTACCGCTGGTTAGAGGATACTAACTCAGCGGAAACCGAGGCCTGGATCAAAGCACAAAATCAGCTCACCCAAACATATTTAGAAGACGTCCCCAGAAAAGAGCATATCCGAAAACGGTTAACTGAACTTTGGGATTATTCCCGCGCCTTCGCCCCTTTGAAAGTCGAAGGAAGGTATTTTCAGCTCAGGAATACTGGATTGCAGAACCAAGATGTTCTATACACCATGGATTCACTGGATGGTGAAAAACGCATTCTTCTTGATCCCAACGAATTATCAGAGGATGGTACAGTCGCCTTGACAAAATGGGAAATCAGCAAAGATGGCAAACTTCTGGCTTACGCCACCAATACAAGCGGATCTGATTGGCAGTTGTGGCGTGTGCGAGATGTGTCTGCCGGCCATGATCTACCTGATATTATCGAGTGGAGCAAATTTTCTAGTGTTGCTTGGCATCCAGATTGCTCCGGTTTTTATTATTTCGGTTATGACCAGCCAGAAGAAAGTGAGACCGATGAGGGACTAAATCTAAACCAAAAAGTCCTATTCCATCATCTTGGAACAGTTCAATCAGATGACACAATTATATATGCCCGCACCGATCAACCGGAGTGGGGTTTTGATCTAATTGTCACTGAAGATGGGAAGTATTTGATCCTGGAGGTATGGCAAGGAACGGATACTCGGAATCGGTTGTACTATCGAGAATTGGATACTTCTGAAGAGTTTACCGAATTGATTTCCGATCTCGAAGCATCCTATCAATTTATCGGGAACGATGGACCAGTATTTTTCATCCACACAAACTATCAAACACCGCGAGGTAGGTTGATCACCATCAATACACGGAATCCTGGAAAAAGAGCTTGGAAAACGATTATCCCAGAGAATGGCGATGCGGTAGAATGCATCGAACTGGTCAACAATCAATTCATTGTCATCTACCTGCACGATGCCTATCACCAGGTCAAACGGTTCGATATCGCGGGCAACTTTCTGGGGGAGATAGCATTACCAATGATTGGATCCATTTTAAGTCTTGACCGTGAAGCCTATCTATTTGGTAACCGGTTCGAGGATGAGCTTTATTTCACCTTCAATTCGTTCATTCACCCCCGACAGTTCTTAAATATTCTTTCGAAGAAAACCGGTGTGCAACGATAGAAGAATCCATTATAGAATTCAATTTTTCTCGTTACAAAACCGAACAGGTTTTCGTGAAATCGAAAGACGGCACTCGAATTCCGATGTTCGTAGTCCATAACACGGATGATTATAAAAATAATAAGAATCCAGCACTGCTTTATGGCTATGGGAGATTCAATATCTCCCTTACCCCAAATTTCTTAGTCAGCCGTTTAGTGTGGCTTGAATTGGGTGGCATATTGGCGGTGGCGAATTTACGTGGTGGTGGAGAATATGGCGAGGATTGGCACCAAGCCGGGAGCGTGCAAAAAAAACAAAATGTATTTGACGATATGATCGCTTGCGCCGAATTTTTAACCACAAATGGTTATACCTCACCAGCCAAGCTGGTTATCGAAGGCCGCTCGAATGGTGGATTATTAGTAGGAGCCTGCATCACTCAACGCCCAGATCTTTTCGGCGCTGCTTTACCCGCAGTAGGTGTTATGGATATGCTTCGCTTTCATAAATTCACCATTGGATGGGCTTGGGTGAGTGATTATGGATCTGCGCAAAATCCTGATTGAGGAACAAACAGATGTATTTGCTTTCATAATCAAAGCACTAAAGATTTAATCTCTGGCAGTTCCATTACGCTCTCTTTGATTATTCATCGAGGTCAGGCATAATCAAAAACATTTCAACAATCACCGCCTCTTCTTACCTTTCAATGCTTTTATTAGGTGTTGCAGCCACCTTGATCGGAGCAGCGCCAGGCAACATCGGCCTAACACCTTATGAGATTGGCTTGATGATCGCTTTCCAAAATTTGGGCTTCATGATTTTCGCGATGATTTCAGGCGCTCAGCGGACTCCCATGAACAACCGAGAATCCTTTTAATTGGCAGTTTAATTCTCTCCACGGCTCTTCTTTCGTTTTATTTAACTCAATTCTTTAATGTGCACCTCTTCATAATTTTCACGATCGGGGTGGGAATAGGGACGTATGAAGGGGTAACGGATGCAATGTTGAATGATATCCATCCTCAAAAAGAGAGCCTGCATATCAATATCAATCACTTTTTCGTGACCTTTGGAGCAATCTTGATCACCGTTTACTTGATTTTCCTGCAAATGGATTGGCGAAACGCAGTGACCCAATCTGGGATTTTAGTTCTATTCCTGGCTTTGGTATTCGGGATGACAAAATTATCATCAATAGGGTTCCTTTGGTGCTTTTATTGATGATAATTTTGTCCTCCCGACTACCAAAGCCAGGAGGAGTAGAACTAAAATCCCAGATTGGGTCACAGCTTTTCGCCAATCCAGATGCAGGAAAATCAAGTAAACGGTGAGCAATATTG
>PVMK01119550.1_pt1 | contig 12889 bp, 13 predicted proteins | sample 1853481 | NCBI WGS metagenome assembly PVMK01 (sample SAMN08533507, study PRJNA380276) | Marine sediment metagenome, whole genome shotgun sequencing project.
TGTGTGTGAACGAATAATAGAACCAAAGGAAATCTGAAGATAATTAACATAACCATAGCCTTCATCCGAAACTACCGAAAATACATCTACATTATTTATTTTAGGGTTTACGATAGTAGATTTGGATTGATAATTTACTAAAACATCAATTTTATCTTTTATTTTCTGGGCATCTTCGAAGTGTAAGTTTTCTGCAAAATCTTTCATCTGGGTTTTGAATGCCGTAAGAGAATCTTTAAAATTACCTTTTAAAATATTCCGAATGGCAACTATGCTTTTATTATAATCTTCTTCTGTTTGTTTATCTTCACAAGCTCCTAAACAATTTCCAAGGTGATATTCTAAACACACTTTATAGGATTCTGATTTTATTTTTTTTTCTGAAAGATTATAATTACAATTACGTAATGGATATAATCCGTTTATAAGCTCTAATAAAGTATGAACCGTCTTCATACTGGTATAAGGACCAAAATATTCAGACCCATCTTTAATCATTCTTCTGGTTGAAAAAACTCTTGGGAACCGTTCTTTTTTAATACATATCCACGGATATGTTTTATCATCCTTGAGCATGATATTATACCTTGGCTGATATTTTTTTATAAGATTATTTTCTAAAAGAAGTGCATCTGTTTCGGTCTCAACTACAATATGTTTTATTATTACTATCTTTTTGACTAATAATTGTGTGCGTCCATTGCTGTGCTTCTTAGTAAAATATGAAGAAACTCTTTTTTTTAGATTTTTTGCCTTTCCAACATATAACAATTTTCCTTCCTTATCATAATACTGATAGACACCAGATTTGTTAGGTAAATTTGAAGTTTGTAATGCTACCGAAGGTATTATCATGCGTCAAAGATAATCGATGTTTTGAAAAATTGAAATAAGATTAATAGATAAATTGCATCATTTCAGTTCAAATGATTTTATTCTATCCTGAATAAAAATAGTATTTAGAAATTACTAAATTAGCCTCAACGAAATAAAAAAAATGAATATTGCTATTATTTCAAGAGGAGAAAATCTCTATTCGACTCAAAGTATTTTAAAAGCAGGAACAGCACGAAATCATGTTATGGAAGTGTTAGACCCCTCTCATTGTGCATTATCAATTGAAAATGGAAAATCTATTGTGCGATTTCACGATGAAATAATTGATGACCTCCATGCAATTATCCCTAGAGTTGGAGCTTCCAATACTTACTATGGAGCCACTTTAGTGAGGCACTTTAATGCTATGGGAGTTTTTTCGGTTGTTTCAGAAGGAGCAATTCTTCAATCTAGAGATAAATGGACCTGTTCGCAACTGCTCTCTAAAGCTAAAGTTCCAATTCCTAAAACTATTTTAGGTATTACTTCAAATATTGAGTCATTACTCATAAATTTTGAAAATAAGCCAGTCATTATAAAAATATTGGAAGGTACACATGGAAATGGGGTCATCCTTGCCGAAACATATCTCAATGCTTTATCAACAATTGAAACGCTAAAAACAGCAAAAATTAAATTTTTATTACAGGAATACATAGCCGAGTCAATGGGTACTGACATTAGAATAATTGTTGTGGATGGTGTTGTTGTAGCAGCTATGAAACGACAAAGTAAGGAAGGTGACTTCAGGTCTAATTTACATCGAGGTGGTACTTCAGAAAATATAAAACTCTCGTACGAAGAAGAAAATATTGCATTAAGAGCTGCAAAAGCAATGCGTCTTGGTGTTTGTGGGGTAGACCTCTTACAATCTGATAGAGGGCCTCTAGTGCTTGAAGTTAACTCCACTCCAGGCTTAGAAGGAATTGAAAATACAACTGGGATAAATATTTCAGAAAAAATTATTAGTTATATAGAAAGAAACAAGCAATAATGAGGAAATATGTAGAAGAACTTGAGATCTTAGGTGAGAAAATTGGTTTAGGTGAAAGTAAAACAATCGATTTTAATATTGCTAAGTTATACACTTCAACCAAAATTGAAATTCCTATTATAATTGAAAGAGCAAAAGTTCCTGGACCAACAATCTTAATTACAGCTGCAATACATGGTGATGAAATAAATGGAGTTGAAATTGTACGTCAGCTAATTTCTCGTAAAATAAACAAACCTAAAATAGGAACCATTATTTGCATTCCAATCTTAAATGTTTTTGGTTTTTTAAGTACAGCTCGTGTTTTTCCAGATGGAAGAGATTTAAACCGATCTTTCCCGGGAACCAGAAGAGGATCTTTAGCCAGTCGAGTTGCCTATCATTTTACAAATCAAATTCTACCTCATGCCGATTATTGTTTAGATTACCACACTGGTGGAGCCAGCAGATTTAATGCTGCTCAGGTTCGAATAAAATCTGGAGATAAAAAATTGTTGCAACTGGCAAAAGTTTTTAATGCCCCTTTTACAGTGTTATCTAATAATTTAAAAAAATCGTATCGAACAACTTGCAATAAAATAGGGACGCCCATTATTTTATTTGAGGGAGGAAAAACTCTTGAAAGTAATAACCAAATAGTTAACTATGGGGTGAGAGGAACCAAGCGCTTTTTAAATTATTTAGGAATGCTTGAAACCAAATATAAAGTAACTAAGCCAATAACAGATACAGTAGTAATTGAAAAAACTAGATGGATTCGTGCACAAAAAAGTGGTTTGATTCATGTAAAAGTGAAATGTAACAAACTTGTTGAAAAAGGAGATGTTTTGGCAACTATTACAGACCCATACGGAAAAATGCGTTTTAAGGTTTTAGCTCCAAATAAAGGTTATATTATTAATGTAAATCAAGCAGCTATTGTCCATCAAGGAGATGCTATTTTTCATATTTCAGTAAATAATCTATGAACAAAAAAGAATATCGATTAAAATATAAAAAATTACGTAGTGAGCTTCCCCAAGAAAAAATTGAACAATTAAGCTTACAAATTTCAAATAATGCTCTTCAACTTTCAGTTTGGAATGTAGATAATTATCATATTTTCTTATCAATTTCTGCTAAAAAGGAAATAAATACAGAGTATTTACTACACATTCTTCAAGGTAGGGATAAAAGCATCATAGTTCCCAAAGCTCATATTAAAACTGGCGAAATGACTCACATCCTTTTACAGGATAGTACAGTTTTAAAACCTTCAAACTACGGTGTTCCGGAACCCGTTTCGGGGATAGAGATTAATCCCTTACAAATTGATGTGGTTTTTGTTCCTCTGTTAGCTTATGATATTAAGGGAAATCGATTGGGTTATGGCAAAGGATTTTATGATCGCTTTTTAAACCAATGTAGGCCAGAAACTATTTTTATTGGATTATCCTTTTTTGAACCTGAAGATAATATTCCTTCTGAAAAAACAGATATCCCTTTACATTTTTGTGTTACTCCCTATAAAATTTATAATTTAAAAAAAATGCAGTATATTTAAAACAGACTTAATAAACTAACAATAAACAAATGGAATCAACAAACAACTCTTTTGAAAATAGACCAGACAATAATTTGGTGTGGGCAATTCTATGTACAGTAATGTGCTGCCTGCCGCTAGGTATTGTGGCGATTATAAAAGCTACTAAGGTAAATGAACTTTGGGCACAAGGAGATCACGAAGGAGCTAGAAAGGCAGCTGCCGATGCAAAAAAATATTCTATTTGGGGAGCGGTAAGTGTTGGAATAATTTTAGTGCTTTATATTTTACTTTTTATAGTATGGGGAATTGGAGCTAGCATACTTGACTAAAGTTTTAAAAATTACTCTTGTTTTAATAATTCTTGGGAGTCTTTTTTTTGTCTATAGCTTTTTCGACCCAATCCAACATTCTTTTTTTCTACCCTGTCCATTTAATTATGCTACAGGATACTACTGCCCAGGTTGTGGTTCGCAGAGGGCGATTCATCAATTATTACATTTAAATATTTTGGAAGCTTTTAAGATGAATCCACTATTAATATTGAGTCTCCCTCTATTGTTTTTTGGAGTGGGAGTTCAAGTTTGGAATTTTATTTTTGAAACAAAATATCGAGTGAAGCTATTCTATAGCAACATTTTTATTTATATATATTTTGGGTTTGTTGTTTTGTATTGGATTTTAAGGAACATCCCGTATGAGCCGTTTACTTTTTTAGCTCCTGTAAATTGAATTCTAATCGTGGCTTTCTTAAACAATTTCGGTCTGCCCTTCAACCTTGTTTTCATCTTTCACTTTATCAGTATCCTTCGGAAATGCCTTTTTATTGAAGAGTATCAATAATGAAAAACCTATACTTATAGACATATCTGCTACATTAAAAACGGGGTCGAAAAAGGTAAAGTAATCTCCTCCCCAATAAGGAATCCATTCTGGTAAAAATCCTTCCCATAGTGGAAAATGCAGCATATCTACCACTTTACCATGAAAAAGCGTCCCATATCCTCCTCCTTCTGGAAATAATGTAGCAACCTGATGATCACTGTTATTAAAAATTATACCGTAAAAAACTGAGTCGATAATATTACCCAAAGCTCCAGCAAAAATTAAAGCAATAGATATTATTAAAATTCGGGATTGTTTTTTTCGTGTAGAATCCCAAAGCCAATATCCAATACCCACTATTGCAATTAACCTGAAAAGAGTAAGGATTAACTTTCCAAATTGTCCAGGAATTTTGGCTCCCCAAGCCATTCCTTCGTTTTCAACAAAAGCAATTCGAAACCAATCAAATACCCTTATACTTTCTTCTAGAGTAAGGTGGGTTTTTATATAGAATTTTGAGATCTGGTCAATTAATAAGACCAAAGCAATTATAAAAATTGATTTTTTAAGAGACATGGGTTTCTATAGTGAATGCAAAAATAGTATTAATTATTTTTGCATATTCTTAGCCTCAATGCTAAGTGTAGCATGTGGTACCAGTTTTAATCGTTCTTTATTGATTAATTTCTTAGTAACTCTACAGATTCCGTATGTTTTATTTTCAATACGAATTAGTGCATTATTCAAGTCCCGAATAAATTTTTCCTGACGAATGGCTAGCTGCGAATTTGCCTCTTTACTCATCACTTCACTTCCTTCGTCAAAAGCTTTAAACGTTGGAGATGTATCATCAGTTCCATTGTTACTGTCATTTCTATAAGCACTTTCAATTAAGTGTAATTGAGTTTTTGCTTTATCGATTTTCTGATTTATTAACTGTCGGAATTCTTGTAATTCCTTATCGGTATATCTATCTTTAATTTCTTGGGTCATTTTAATGTTTTTTTATTAATAACATACTTGCAATATCATCAAAAACTATTTCCGTTCCATTACTTAGTTCTTGTTCAAATTGCAAAACTTCGGTTAAGGTTTCGCGTTTAATATATTCTAAATTTTGGCTTACTGCCTTTCTTAATTTCTTGTCTTCTTGAAGTGTGATTTCTACTCTATCCATCACTTCAAATCCAGAGTCTTTTCGTATGTTTTGAATACGATTTACTAACTCTCTTGCAATTCCCTCATTTTTCAATTCAGGGCTTATGGTAACATCCAATGCAACCGTTACATCATCAGTATTTGCAACCAACCAACCCTCAATATCCTGAGAACTTATAACCACATCATCTAGGCACAATGTAGTGCTTTTTTCGTTAATCAAAACACTAATTTTACCTTCTTTTTCCAGTATCAAGATCTCTTCCTGTCCAAAGTTATTAATGATTTGTGCAACAGCTTTCATATCTTTTCCAAAACGAGGTCCTAGTTTTTTAAAATCCGGTTTTATCTGTTTTACCAAAATTCCGGACCCTTCATCTATCAGTTCGATCTCTTTTACGTTTACTTCAGATTTAATTAATTCTGAAACCGCAAGAATCTCATCTCGTTGCGCTTCATCCAATACTGGAATCATAATTTTTTGGAGCGGTTGACGAACTTTAATCTTCTCTTTCTGTCGTAACGACAATACCATAGAAGATATTGTTTGTGCCTTTTGCATCTTATGTTCTAAGGCACTGTCCACATATGACGAATCAAAGGCTGGAAAGTTACTTAAATGAACCGAAATTTCATCGGTTTTAACAGTTCCTTGTAATAAATCTCTGTACAACCTTTCCATAAAAAATGGAGCAATAGGTGCACTTAATTTTGCAACTTTAAGCAAACAGGTGTATAAAGTTTGATAAGCTGAAATTTTATCTTCACCATAACTACCCTTCCAAAAACGCCTTCTGCTCAAACGTACAAACCAATTACTCAAATTCTCCTGTACAAATTCTGAAATAGTACGTGCTGCCTTTGTAGGTTCATAATCCTCATAATATCCATCTACTTTCTTGATTAAGGTATGTAATTCTGAAAGGATCCATCTATCAATTTCGGGACGTTTTTCTAATACTATATCATCCTCTTCATAATTAAAGTTGTCCAGATTAGCATACAAACTAAAGAAACTATACGTGTTATACAGAGTCCCAAAGAATTTGTTTCTCACTTCTGAAATACCATTACTATCATATTTTAAGTTATCCCAGGGATTGGCATTACTTATCATATACCAACGTGTAGCATCCGGGCCAAATTTATCTAGTATTTCAAATGGATCTACAGCATTTCCTAAACGCTTGGACATTTTCTGTCCATTTTTATCAAGTACCAGTCCGTTTGAAACGACGTTTTTATAGGCTACATCATCAAAAATCAAAGTAGCAATAACATGTAATGTGTAAAACCACCCTCTTGTTTGATCGACACCTTCGGCAATAAAATCTGCTTTTCTCCATATGTTCTCAACCTTCTCCTTATTTTCAAATGGATAATGCCACTGTGCATAAGGCATACTTCCGCTATCAAACCATACATCGATAAGATCTGCTTCACGTTTCATTGGATTTCCCTTTTCTGAAATCAAAATTATTTCATCAACAATATTCTTATGAAGGTCTACTTTATCATAATTTTCTTCTGAAAAATCTCCAGAAACAAAAGATTCAAATATATCTTTTTGCATCAAGCCAGCTCGTATTGCTTTCTGCATTTCATCTTTTAATTCTTCAATAGAACCTATTGCTTTTTCTTCATTACCATCTTCGGTTCGCCAAATAGGTAATGGAATTCCCCAATATCGAGAACGAGATAGGTTCCAGTCGTTGGCATTGGCAAGCCAGTTTCCAAATCGACCTTCTCCTGTTGATTTGGGTTTCCAGTTGATTCCTAAGTTCAACTCAAACATTCGGTCTTTAAAGTCGGTTACTTTTATAAACCATGAATCTAATGGATAATATAGAATTGGTTTATCGGTCCGCCAGCAATTTGGATAACTATGGGTATATTTTTCAACCTTAAAGGCTTTGTTCTCAATCTTTAATTTTATGGCAATTTCTACATCTACAGATTTATCTGGAGCTTCACCATCTGCATAATATTCATTTTTTACGTACTTCCCAGCATACTCTCCCATTTCTGATCTAAATCTTCCCTGCAAATCTACCAATGGGACCAGCTTTTCGTTTTCATCCATCACCAACAATGGTGGAATTTCGGGTTTCGCCTGTTTGGCAACCATGGCATCGTCTGCACCAAAAGTCGGAGCAGTATGAACGATCCCCGTTCCATCTTCGGTAGTAACAAAATCCCCGGAAATTACTCTAAAAGCATTCTCAGGATTGTTATAAGGTAAAGCATAAGGAAGTAACTGTTCATAACGACTTTCTAAAATGTCAGCACCTTTAAATTCCTTCAGAACAACATAAGGGATCTTTCCGCCTTGCCGGCAGGCAGGTTTGCTCCTGCTTCGTAGTTAGTTAATTCCGATTCATTTTCAACTTCTTCAAACTTTCCTGCAAATTGTTTTCCCACTAAATTTTTTGCCAAAATAACTTGTATGGAAGCAAAAGTATATTGATTAAAAGTTTTGATTAAAACGTAATCAATCTTTTTACCTACTGTCAACGCTGTATTAGACGGAAGTGTCCAGGGAGTAGTAGTCCAAGCTAAAAAATGAATATCTCCTTCTATTTCTTTAAAAAAAATGGGTAAACTCTCTTTTACAGCTTTAAATTGTGCCACTGCAGTTGTGTCTGTAATGTCTTGATAAGTACCAGGTTGGTTGAGCCCATGAGAGCTTAATCCGGTTCCCGCTTTTGGAGAATAGGGCTGTATAGTATATCCTTTATATAATAATCCTTTATCATAAATTTGTTTTAAAATCCACCATACAGTCTCCATATATTTGGATTTGTAGGTAATATATGGATCGTCCATATTAACCCAATAACCTAATCGTTTTGTAAGGTCGTTCCAAACATCTGTATATCGCATCACGGCTTTTTTACAAGCTTCGTTATAAGCTTCCACCGAAATCTTTTTACCAATATCTTCCTTGGTAATTCCGAGTTCTTTTTCAACACCTAGTTCAATGGGTAAACCGTGTGTGTCCCAGCCGGCTTTTCGTTTCACTTGAAAACCTTTCATGGTCTTATAACGCGGGAAAATATCCTTTATAGCTCTTGACAAAACATGGTGAATCCCAGGCAATCCGTTCGCTGAAGGAGGTCCTTCAAAAAACACATAAGGGGTATTTCCTTCACGACTGGAAACACTCTTTTCAAAGATGCTCTCTTTATCCCAAAAAGAAAGCACTTCCTCTGCTAGATTAGGAAGGTTTAATCCTTTATATGTTTTAAATTCTGTGTTCATTTCATATTACTTTCCGAATAAAAATTCAGTTTAAAAAAGATAGCTGCGAAATTAAGAAATTGTTGAGATAAGACAATGCTTATTGCCTAAAAATTAAGCTAATAAAAAAGCCCTGTAGAATTAGCTACAGAGCTTAACTGGTTAATATATTAGCTTTATTATCTTATCTAGAAAGTCCTATTTCAATAGAAAACTCACTTGTAAAATCTTCTTCTACAAATGATTCTTCAAACCTAATTTGCAAATTGTTCTCATTAAACAATTCAATATCATATACTTGAGTATCCTCATCACTATCAAATGCGAGAGCAATGGTTTGGTTATTCGCATTTAAAACATATGTCCCTGTTTCATTAATTAATAAAATCTCAGTATTTGTAGTTGTATCGTTTCCAATAACTGTGATTGATACTTGTCTATATTGTCCTTCAATTGTAAATGTTCCGTTTTCTGTAAAAGTCCAATCTATTTGAAATGTATCTCCTTCTGTAGTAGTTGTAGAAGTAACTGGAATACCATTAAATACTATTGTCTCTATATCGACAGTTTTTAGATAATCAATACCATAAACACCTGCTAAGTTAGCATTGGTTAGTAATAATTGATTGTTATCATCATCACTGCTACAGCTAGCAATTGAAACAATCATAATAAGTGCCAAAATGATTTTTAATATTTTCAAGGGGTTTTATTTTTATGTGGCTAATATAGTTTGTTTTTTAGTAGATTAGTGGTCTTAATATTTTAATTTTTAAACTCTTTTTTATTGAAAAAACTGCTCCTGATTTTATTACTTACACCATTATTTTCTAAGGCACAGGAACACGTAGATGTCCTAAAATTTGGATATAGCAATACCTTTGATGCAAAGTTCGAAGGGACCAACGAAAGCACAGATGTCAAAGGATTTGAGGCTGGTCTAACATTTCCTGTGGTTTTAAATGATAAATATGTGCTAATTACCGGAGCTGATTTTAGTACACACACCCTACAGTTAGATCCAGATTTTAATCACACTACTCTCAATAGCACACTCTTAAAAATTGGATTGGCAACAACTCATTCAGAAAAATGGAGTAGTACTATTGTGTTTCTACCAAAGATGGCATCAGACTACAAAAACATATCACCTGATGATTTTTATTATGGAGGATATGGAGTTGCAAAACTTAAGAAAAATGAAAACTTACTATATCGATTTGGAATTTATGGTTCCACAGAAGCCTTTGGTCTTTTTGCAACTCCCATGTTAGGTGTCTATTATAAAAGCCCAAATGATCTTTTTGAAATAGATGCTTCTTTACCTATTGTGGCAGATATAAATTATAATCTAGGGGTGGTCACAATAGGATTCGATTATTTTGGAATTGGTCGTAGTTTTAATATAAGTCAGGATGAGTTTTCGCATCTTTATGTAGAACAAAGCCCCTTAGAATTTGCAAGTTATGTGCAATTTGGTATGTTGGAGAATAGTGTTTTACTTAGAGCAAAAGTAGGGTACACGAACAACACTCACGAGGTATATGAGCAAGGGGATAAATTAGATTTTAGATTAGCGGGTTTTAGTTTTGGGGATGATCGTACTCAATTGAACCCAGATATATATGGTGGTGTATTTGTGAAATTTGAAGCGATTTATCGAATTCATTTTAAGAAAACCGAAAAGGAATCCGCAAAATAAATAGTAGTTTTACAGAATGATGGTAAAAAATTGTCCTGAATGTGGTGAGAAAATTATTGGGCGAGCTGACAAAAAGTTTTGTAGTGATGCCTGTCGAAATGCGTATAATAACGCTTTAAATAAGGATAGTAAAAACCTGGTAAGAAACATTAACAATCGGCTACGGAAAAATTATCGAATTCTTGAAACTCTAAATCCAAAAGACAAAACCAAAACTACTAAAGAAAAACTGTTGCGATTAGGCTTTAATTTTGAATATTTTACCAGCACTTATACTACAAAAGCCGGAGCCGTTTACTTCTATTTATACGATCAAGGCTATCTGCCGCTTGAAAATGATTTCTATTTAATTGTAAAAAGAGTGAGCTAAGTAAAAAGGGAAATAAAAGTAAATAAGTACTTTCATTCTACTACTTTAAAAGATTCAATAGCTTGGTTTGGTTCCATAATGGTATGATCTTGCCAGAAATTAGGATCGTATTGCGATAAATAGGTGGCTTTTACTTTAGGGTTTTCTTCAATATTATTAAAATCATCTTCTGAAATATTCTCAGATTCAAAAACCACTAATTCGTATTTTATGAGTTGATCCATTTGAATGTCTAGTGCTAAAGAAAGTTCATTTTGTTTTCTTCTTCCTTTAACATGTTTGTTTTTTTCTTTCACTTTCAGTGGACGCTTTAAACCAAAGAAACTGCCATCTTCCAGTTCTAAAAATCTTGGGCTATAACCTCCATTTTTATCTTTTCCAAAGAGCATTTTTCCACGATATACATTGTTGCGATATGTAATTCCCAATAGCCCGAATTTACTGATTGGTTTTACATTCTTGAAGTCCAATCGGACAATGGCATAATCTTGTGTATTTACATACATCACGCCTTTAAAATCTTTGCTTCCTTTGGGCGAAAACCTTATTATATAGACAGACATATCATTTATAACGGTATAATTTTCAAGGACGAATTTATACCGATTAGATTTATCTAATACGTCAATTTTAGAATCTTCGTTAAAAAACAATTGTTCATACAAATCTGAGATTCGATTTTTAATTTGTTTTTGAAAATTTGAATTATTCTTTTCTTTTTGTTCTTCTATGACAACTTTGGCTTCTTCGTTTTCATTTGCCAAAGAATCTAATTGAATCTTAGTCCCAAAAATGCCAGATTTTATTTTTATATAAGAATCTGGCTTTACATTTTCATTAAAAATGCGCTCTAATTCTTTTCCAATACCCTCTGCTGATACGTCCTTAGACTTATCATATAATTCTGCCGCTCTGTTTACAAACAATTTTTGATCGTTATAATCACCATAAAAGTCACCAACTACTTCTTTATAGTAGGAAGATCTTTTTGGAATCGATCTTGATATACTATCCATAAACTCCTTATTGAGTTCCTCGATAGTAGACTTTTTAAAACCAAAATCAACTTTCTTCATCTGATTAAAATCTGATTGCCTAAAGAAAATCTTCTTTTTAGTGAGGTCTACGGTATAATTTGCCGTGAGATTTTCTTTTACTTTTTCAATAATCTCATTTACCGTCAATACTTTAGTGCTTAAAAAAACTTCTTGAAGCACAAATGTTTTAGGTTCTAATGCGATGATCTGATCAGTTTGGTATTCGAATAAAACTCCTTTTTTTTCATAACCCATATAGGAGATATAAATAGAATCTTGAGGATGTTTTACTTCTTCTAAAACAAAAGAAAACTCTCCCTCTTCGTTTGTGATGATCCCTTGATGTTTCCCCGTTTCGATTGTTGCATAAGAAATAGGTTCTTTTGTTTCTTTGTCAATCACTTTGGCTGAAAAGGTTTGTGCAGATCCAAATGAAAAAAGTAAAATGCCTAAAAAAGTTAGAATGAATTTTAAATAAGACATGGAGTTATATTAATGGTTTTTATTAAAGACGTAATATTAGCTAAAATGGTTGCCTGGTATAAATGTAGACGATATAACAAAATATCTGTTACTTATTAACATAACATTATTTAGTTTTCTTTTTTAGGGGACATTTTATAGATAAGATATCCAAAGCCAATGACAAAGTGAAGAATGATTATAGCGATAACCACATAAAACCAAAAGTCTGACATATCTAATTTATTTAAATGAAAAAACAAAGTTAATACCTATTTCATTTAAAAGATATTTTCTGAAAACAAAGACCCCAACCACTAAAAGTTTGATTCATTCTGATGCTATTTTTAGATCCTTATGGAGTCTTAAATCTTGCATAATAATAAATTTAGTATATTTAGCTTGGTAATCAGATTAATATAACATTTATCTGTTATCAATTTATAATAAATATAACTAGTATTAACCAAATAAATTAGTGAATTATGGATTATAAAAAATCACTTTCCCGACTTGTAATTAGCCTTGTTTTATCACCAATCATTGTTTACATTGTTCTCATAGCAGCCAAATTAGCTGGCTCTACTTACGAAATGACCAATGGGGAAACCTGGATTATTTGGCTACTGATGGCCATAGTAATCAATCTTTCTTTTACAAATAAATCATAGAAAATAACTTCTGTTAATCTGTAAGTTTAAAG
>PVMK01115236.1_pt1 | contig 12888 bp, 10 predicted proteins | sample 1853481 | NCBI WGS metagenome assembly PVMK01 (sample SAMN08533507, study PRJNA380276) | Marine sediment metagenome, whole genome shotgun sequencing project.
ACCCTTATCGTTACGCCCGCATGGACATGGACGGTGCTCAGGAACTTTCCGAGCTGATCGAGGAGACGGATTCAATCATCGCCGGGTACAATCCGAAAACGCCGTTTCCAAAGTTTGTGTTTGCCGCACATTCCGAGAGTGATACCACTGCCGATATCGCCGGCATCGAAACCCTGGAAAAGGCCTCCGATCCGAACCGGTTCAAATTCTTTCGAATTCTAAAAAAGGACGATATTGCCCACGCCAGCCTTGTATTGAAGGGATCAATTTTTGCAGTGGATGCTTCCGACTCAGATGACTGCCTGGAAATGAAGAATCCAAAGTTCCAGGACATGATGGAAGCCTTAGCAGTATTTGAAAAGAGAAGGGACAGGTCTACATTCTTGACAGGTATTGAAGAATGAAGACCTGTCTTTTAAGTTTTTTTATATGATAAGAACCTCCCTATATCCTGCCTAGTAGACTTGAGCTATCGGCTTAGTTCTTTCCAGGTATTTTAATTCACGCGAAACATCTCTGTATTGCAAATCCAGCGATTTTAGTTCAGAACGAATTTTCGTCCTTTGCTCGTCACTCAGATTATCCGAATACAGCCTCTCTTCTTTTTTGCTTATTTTTGGTTCTATTTTTTTCAGGCGTCTTTGGAGGGCGGCGATTTTAGACTCATATTCGTAAAGCTGCTTTCCTTTGCGGTAGCCGATTCGAAAACCCGGTTCAAACTCGGGTGGACAAACATACCGGTATATTTATCATCGTCCAAAACAGGGAAAACTTTAGGAACGGCTAAGGGGCATTGCTGACCAGGAAAACAGGTCCAAACTGTTGACTTTTATAGCTTATCGAACTGTTTGCCATCACGATTCTGGTGACGATCTATGAACAGACGGAATCCACTTGAAACATCTTCAAAATTGTTATACATGATGCGCAATAAGCAATGAGTGATTATTTGTTTTCATGTCCTTAAATTATTCAAGAAAAGGAGGCACCAAATGGCAATTTTTTTTATGTTTGGTAAATACAACTCTGAAGCGATCAAGGTAATTAGCGCCGAAAGAACACAACAGGCAGTCAATGAAATCAAAAAATTGGGTGGAACGGTCAACGCCATGCATGTTCTTATCGGGGAATACGATCTGTTGTTCTGTGTTAACCTGCCCGGTATTGAAGAGGCCATAAAAGCGTCGCTGGCGCTGAGTAAATTAACCGGGATCACTTTTACCACCTGCCCGGCGGTAACGGTGGAGGCATTTGACCGGATGGTAGCTGAAAAATAGGCGATCCTTTAATCTGCAGGCTTATCTAGCCAAGGAGGAAAAAATGGATCATGCATACGCTGCAGTGCCGGAGTTAAAACTGCTTAAAGCCAGAGGAGGAAAATCTTCACACACCACGGTTTTGATGGGCGCATGGCTGAAGGTGCTTGAGGAGCGCACGGATGGCTGGCTAAATGTTAGGGCTTTCGGGAAAACGGGTTGGGTCCACCTTGAAGATGTTCAGACCGCTGACGGTTTTCTGAAGATCTTTTTCGTGGATGTGGGCCAGGGCGATGGGTGCTTGATAGAGGCGCCGGGCAGGCGTCTGCTGGTGGATGCCGGCCAGTATGCGCGCAACATGCGCAACTTCCTGACCAAATTCAAATACAAATGGCTGCTGCAAGCCGGCTATCAAATTCACTTTGATGCCGTTGTGATCAGCCATTTTGATGCCGACCATTTCGGCGGACTGGCGTCCATTATTTCAGATACTCGCTTTACCTTTGGCAAAATTTACCATAACGGTATTGCCCGCTTCAGCAAGACTAAATCCAAACGTCCCGCCAAGTACGACAGGCATATCGGACAAACCGGTACCTATATCAATGATGAGGGTGAAGAAAAAACATTACTCAGATCAAGCTTTAACACAATTGCCGACGCTAAAAAACTTCTGACTGACGGCGGCCTGATGAGTACGTTTAGAAAATTACTGGAGGCAGCGGTGACTGCCTCGGATGAGGGGCGGTTGAAGGGCATGAACCGGGTCACTGCGAGGAGTTCTTATTTGGCCGGCTTTGCTGAATCGCAAAAATTATCCATTCAAAGTCTGGGTCCTGTGCCGCTGAAAGATTCGGGCAGTGTGACCTATCCCTGGTTGAAAGACGATTCCCACACCATCAATGGCCACAGTGTCATCCTGCGCTTGAATTACGGCGACCGAAGCTTTCTTTTGGGCGGAGATCTCAACACCTTTGCCGAGGAATATTTGTTAAACGTTACCCCAACAGATGCCTTTAAGGTTGATGTGGCCAAGGCGTGTCATCACGGCGCATCAGAGTTTAGTGTTTCGTTTTTAGAGGCAACCAATCCCTATGCCACCATATTCTCTTCGGGCGACAATGAAAACTATGCCCACCCCCGAGCGGATGCATTGGGTTCTGTGGGCCGCTATTCGCGGGGCAAACGACCGTTGATCTTTTCCACCGAGCTGGCACGCTCTTATAAAGGTGCTGAAAAAATCCATTATGGTTTGGTGAATTGCCGCAGTGATGGTACAACGGTGGTTATGGCCCAGATGTTGGAAAAGGCCAAGTATGGAGATATGTGGGATGCCTATGAATTACCTTGAAAAAGAAAGGATCAAGCCTTCATTTTTGACTGGTATAACCGTGGGTTAACACCAAAATCAAGGTTTGCAAAACCTTAATCCGTCATCACATAAACATACACCTCACGAGGTCCGTGGGCTCCGTGCACCATGGTGGCTTCGACATCGGCGGTTTTGCTGGGCCCGGAGATAAATGTCATGCAGTTGGTCAAGCCCTCCCCGCACCCTTCGGTATCCCACTGTATAAGGACGTACAGCTCTTTAAGATCTGCAATGATTTGATCCTGATGGAGGACGGCAATATGGATTGAAGGAACAAGGGACACCGAGCGGGCCTGCCCCGGCCGCGTCCTCATAACCAGTGAAGCCGTCTCGGCCATGCAAAAATCAGCGGATGTTACCCCGATATAAGAATCGACGACGTGTTGGCGCAACCGCGCTCTTTCTTTTTCCCTCAAAGTTTCATCGGCGTCGCCTTCTTTCAGCTCGGTGATATATACCGGCACATTCTGATCCGCCAGTGCATCCGGAAGATTTAAGCTTTCAATCAATGGATGCTTCCAGGCCACCACATTTTTTTGACTACCCCATTCCGGATCTTTGTCCCGAATGAGATCGGCGATTGCAGCGGTTACCGAAGTCGGGTCTTTCAAAACAATGACATTCAGATTGATCGGTTCGGCCATTTCGATAAGCCTGTCAAGTAACTGCTGTTTTTCAGTATCGGTACGGTTTTTTATTCGTTTAAGAATTCTACCAATTTCCCCGGTCGATCTACCGGTAAAAAGCCCGTTGGCATTGCGCCGCTGATCTGGGGAATGCCCCAGCGCCGATCGGATTCTGCTGATGAATGCTGCCTGCCCTGATGTATCCATTTTTGTAACCGTTCACCGGTTCAGGGTTCAACGTTCAGGGTTAAGGATAAAGAAGGCCTTAAATACCCGAAGTCCCCGTTAAAATTGCTCAATTTCCCAAATAATTACCAATTTGGCTCCAAATTTTGAATTAGGCCTGACGAAGCTGACGCTTTTCTCGTAAAAAGCATCCCCAATGCAGCCCAGCGACGAGAATGGAACCCTGGCCCAGACCGATCATCGGCACTATACATTCGAAAAACACAGTCAAAGCCTACTCCGCATAGGTTTGGAATCATGCCACGAGTCGCACTCTCCGAGGCGTAGGCTCCGAGGCTATACTACGAGCCGGCTTCCTGCTCGTAGAGCATATAGAGCATACAGCTCGGAGAGAGGCCAGGGCGGGCTTTGAATCCGTGAACGATTACCTTCAATCAAGTTCTCCTGATCGCCAATGGTCCATGAAACTTTTTTCCGCAACCGGCTGAATGTCCCGGCCCCGGGTCCATCCGTTCATGGGCGGCGGCAGCCGCCGGATCATGTCTTTATTTTTCGGTAAAAAGCGCTGTCCAAGCGCTGCCAGCCGCAGGAAAAGATCGTAAACCCTGCGGTTTTGGATAATCCAGGACCACAGTGTGTAAATGCCCTTTTCCGGGATGCTGGCCCGGCTCACCTGCCAGTTCGTATCGCCATCGGCAAGTTTGGCCCGCAATGCCAGCAACATGCGCGGAATGTCAATATTGACCGGACACGCATCCTGGCAGGCTCCGCACAGGGTTTCTCCCTGGCAAAGATCTTTAAAACGGTTGATGCCGGCCAGAAGCGGCATGACCACAGCTCCCACCGGTCCGGAATAGGGATGCCCGTAGGAATGCCCGCCGATTTTACCATAGACCGGACAGACATTCAGACAGGCGGCACACCGGATGCAGCACAGCATCTCTCTGAATTCCTCATCCGCCAGGATGCGGCTGCGGCCGTTATCCAGGATCACCAGATGAAATTCATCCGGACCGTCAACTTGTTGCAAATATCTGGGACCGCCGATGTAGCTGACATAAGTGCCCATATTCTGGGCGGCAGCGCCACGGCAGAGCAGTCTTAAAAGAATATCATGGTCTTCCAGCCGCGTTGCGACCCTCTCCATCCCCATAATGGCAACATGAACCTTGGGCATGGTGGTGGACATGCGGATGTTGCCCTCATTGGATACGGTGACAATGTGGCCGGTTTCCGCGCAGGCAATATTGCAGCCCGAAAACCCAATGCCCGCGGCCAGAAATTTTTCCCGCAACGCTTTTCTGGCGGCCCGGGTCAAACTCGGCGGATCATCGGTATACGGTATCCCGATTTTGTCGGCAAAAAGGTGGCCGATATCTTTTCTACTCTTATGGATAGCCGGTGCAATGATGTGAGAAGGGCGTTCTCCGGCCAGCTGGATGATATACTCACCCAGGTCGGTTTCAGCCACCTCGATGCCGGCCTCAATCAAAGCGGTATTCAGCCCGATTTCTTCGCTTACCATGGATTTTCCCTTGACGGCCAGCTTGACCTTGTGCCTGCGAACCGTCGCCAGACAGTAATCCAGAGCGGCGTGAGCATCATTGGCAAAGAACACATGCCCGCCATTTTTTCGGACGTTTTCGGCCAGGGTTTCCAGCACGACATCAAGATTTTCGATGGTCTTTAGCCGGATGTCATGGGCTTTGAGACGCAAATCCGGACCTTCCGGCAAATCCCGGTAAGCAAGTGCCGTTCCCCGGCCGAATCGCTCCTGAAGATCCGCCAGTGCACTTTGGAGAATTGGATTATTTAAAGCCCTTTTAGCCTCAGCGATATAATCGGCAGTAATAATTTCGCTCATAATTTCGGGTTGCGGGTTGCGAGTTGCGAGTTGCGGGTTACGGGTTGCGAGTCAATGTCATTAACTTAAGGATTGATGATATCTCTGTGGGAGCGGCTTTCCAGCCGCGATTAAACGATTATGGTGTTAGAGCGACATAATTTTCGTGGCTGGAAAGCCACTCCCACGAAAAGTTGGTGCTAAGTTAATGACATTAGGTTGCGAGTTACGGGTTGCGAGTTACGGGTTGCAAGTTACGGGTTGCGAGTTAAAGGAATTCTATCGAATATAGACACAATTATAGACGGAGCGAAGCGACTTCCACAAATCTTCAATCTTCAATCTTCAATCTTCAATTTTAAATTGTAAACCCTATCCGGCCAGTATTTGAGCAATATGCATGGTCTTGATTGTTGATCTCTTGCGGCTCAGCATTCCCTGAATGTTCATCAAACAACCCATGTCGCATCCGACAACGGTATCGGCGCCGGAGGCGATAATATTATTGACTTTGTCTGCCACCATGGCTGAAGATATATCCGCATACTTCACTGAAAATGATCCACCGAATCCACAGCACCGGTCGGCGTCGTGCATTTCAATAAATTCAGCACCGGAAACCTTGGACAGAAGCTTGCGGGGTTGCGCTTTGACGCGAAGATTGCGCAATAGATGGCATGAGTCATGATAGGTAATCGTACCGTCATAATGCGCCCCGAGGTCTTCCACACCCAGGACGTCCACCAGATATTCCGTCAGTTCGTATGTTTTGGCGGCCACCTGCCTGGCACGCGGCAGCCATGGGTCATTGCCGTCGAATAACTGGGGGTAGTGATGACGAACCATGGCGACACAGGATCCTGAAGGACAAACGATTGCATCTGCAGTCTCAAAAATATCGATAAACCGTTTGGCGGCAACACCGGCTTCCCGGCGATATCCGGCATTGAAAGCCGGCTGTCCGCAACAGGTTTGCTTCGTCGGGCAGATCAGGTTGATACCCAGTTTACCAAAAATCCGCACCATGGCTTCTCCGACTTCCGGATAAATTCCATCCACCAGGCACTGAATAAACAGAGTCACGGTTTTGTTTGTATCCGACATGAAATAAAACACCCAACCCGGCGAAGCCGGAACCAAATTGATGATTGACGAATGGCGAATGACGATTTGTGCTATCGCTACGCTCTGTCTTTTTTATTCTGATCGACAGCATTCCTTCAATCTTCAAGCGAAAATCGTCAATTTTTAGCCGAAGCGCCTTTCAAAGGTCACAATATACCAACGCATAAATCATGCGCAAACATGATGGGATTTGAATAAATAGGTACTAAGCTTTTTCCGAGACTACGCTCGGAAAAAATGGCCCCTTCGGGGCAGTTGTCAGAGTCAAAATTTGAACTGCAATTGTCTAACCGGAATAAAACGGCCTCCGGCTCGTAGATTTGAACCTACGGCTCGGAGAGAAACAACAAATTACAAGCTCCAAATTACAAATAAATCTCAAATTTCAATATCCAATGACCAAAACATTCAACGCGGTCGTGCGGTATCGCTGCCAAAATTTTTGCCCGCCGGTAATTATGCCATTTGGCACAAATGCCAGCGGATCATCCGTTTGGAATTTTGAATTTCGGTCATTGTGATTTGCCCTTCGACCTGGCTCAGGGTGGTGGTGAGCTTGTCGAACCATTTGGTATTTGTGTTTTGTTATTTGAAATTTTTTAATTGCGACAACTGACACCTTCACTTACAACATGTTGTCAGAAAAACCCCGATAAGGGCCTAAGCGATTCCAAGTTCAAGGTTCAAAGATTACAAGCGATGGATACTGCTCACAAAATCAGCAAGAATGGAGCCTACAATGAAACCTTTAAAAAATCCAGCGTAAAAATTCCTAACCTGGATCCGCTGCGGAGAACCAAAAAAATAAATTAATCACGAAAGGACGAAAACAAGAAAAAAAAGATAAGACAAATTTCGTGTTTTCGTGGTGAAATCCGCCTCTGGAGGACAAAGAATTCACAATTAAAACTCTAAACTTAATTGAACTCCACCCTTTCGCTAATTAGCCGATTATGCTAAACTAATACAATTTAAAGATTGAAAAAATGGGGCGTGGTTCTAACATCGGCCACGGCTTATTCGTAGGTTGGGTTGAGCATCCCGATATATAGTGTTGGGTTTCGTTCCTCAACCCAACCTACTTGCCAGCCATTTTTGTGCGATCAGCGAAACCCAACAAAATGGCCGAAGATAGAATCATCCTCGAAAAAATGGGAATCGAGAACCGGCCTAACGATCTAAACGATCCAAACCGAAAATACCATGAGTGAAAAGCGGGTCGCCCTTATAGAGCTCATAGAAAAAATTGAAAGATTGGGGCAATTTCAGGACAGAATAGACTTCCCTTCAAGTGTCAATCAGATCTGGACAGCCTTTTTAGCAGATGTTCAGAACTTAATTGAGGTTGAAATCTGTGCGCTGTTTCTCGTCGACGAAACGACCAATGAATTCGCATTAAAATACGCCGTGCCGGAAAATAAAGCAAAACACTGCCGCAAGGAAATTGACCTTCAAATCGAATGCGGCATTTTTTCATGGATAATTAACCGAAGACAACCAGCCCTGATTCCCGCCCTGGATTTTGCAAAGGAAAAATCAATAGTTATGCTGCCGTTATCAACGGTGAAGAGAACACTGGGAGTCGTAATGATTCTGACGCCTATCCAGGAAAGCTTTATTACCCATGAAAACATGAAGCTTTTGACGATTCTAACCAAAGAGTTTTCGCTGGTCATGGAAAATACACGGTTGGTCGGGCGACTGAGAAGAAAACAACTATCACTGGAAAAAGCCAACAGGGAAATTAAACTTCTGTCCCGCACCGATTCCCTGACCGGATGTTACAACCGTGGATATCTGAATGAACTTCTACCCCGGGAGATTACAAGAGCGTTAAGATATAAACGACCTCTGGCCCTGGCAATGTGCGATATCGACAATTTCAAAAAAATAAATGATACCTACGGTCATCAGTGTGGCGATGAGGTTTTAAAAAAATTAGTCCAGAGCATTTCGGAAGTAATACGTGCCGACAGTGATTGGCTGGCAAGATACGGCGGAGAAGAATTCTTGATTGTGCTTCCCGAAACCCAACTTGGAAATGCCTCGGGTCTGGCGGAAAGGCTCCGCAAGAATATCGCTAAAAACGCAATCGAGACACAAGAAGATAAAATATCGATCACGGCCAGTTTCGGTGTGACCGGATTTAACTCCTCAACCTCCCCCAAAAGCATAACCCCTGAAGCGTTGATACACATGGCGGACAAATACCTTTACGCAGCTAAAAATCAGGGTCGCAACAAAGTCATCAGCGGCTTTTTTGAGGAATCAAGTTAGGGGCGGCGCTCCGGGAATTAAAATCCTTTATTCTGGATTTCCGTTCTCCGGCGGAACTCCTCGAAGCCCTCTTGAATCGCTTCCTCGATGACCTCGATTTTGAAAGGTTTGGTGATATGATTATCAAAACCGACTTCTTTTAACTTATCCGCGTCATACAAATCCGTATGCCCGGTTAAGGCAATCACAACCGTTTTGTTGTCGGTTTCGCGAATCTTCTGGCAAAACTCCACCCCGTCCATCTCAAGCATGATTAAATCCGTAATGATAATTGAAACTTTTTCTTTTGCCAGGTGGGAAAATGCAGCTTCCGCAGATTCAACAACCGCAACATCATACCCTAATTTACAAAGAAGTTTCTGCATAAGTTCCCGGTGGAAATCTTCATCATCCACTACTAATATTTTATTTTCCATCATGAGCTCTTCATCCTGATAGGTCTAAGGCTGACCATTAATAAGGTTGTTTCGGGCCGTATTCAGAGAAACACGTTGAGTTGAAGGAAAATTCGCAGCAAAGGACCATCAATTGTCACCCAATCCTTGGGGAGTTACTATAAAAAAAAACCATTCGAATGTCAATTCAGAAGGTAACTTTAATTCTACTTTGTCACATTATCAGGGCAAAATATTCCGCTGTTTTTTTATTCCAAAAGGTCCTTTTTAAGCTGATCAATAACCTTCTGCTCGATACCCGCTTTTCTTCTAAGATAGCTGGCGGCTGATCCGTATGTCTGTCGTATATGGTCAATGACCGCCACAATAGCATTTTTCGGTGCAGTGAAATAGGAAGAAACCTGCTGGGGGTCTACTCCCGCAGATCGGATCCGGGCGTAAATTTTTTCCAGCACACCGGCAATATAGATATTGGAAAGACCGTGATCCGTGATAACCGTTTCTTCAGGCACCCCCAATGAGAGTAAAATCAACGCAGCACAAACACCGGCCCGGTCTTTTCCTCCGGTGCAATGAAACACTAACGGTCGGTTTGAGCGGTCGGACAGGCAATTGAATAAAGTCGACCACACGGGTGCAAAGTTATCAATATTTTTGATGTAGCTTTTGATCATAAATTCTTCGGTCATCCATGCAATATCACCCTTTTGAATCCGCTCAAAAGTATTTGCCGGATCAAATTCCCCATGCCGGATCGGCAGATGCAGGTAATTGGCACGCCCATCCCGGGGGAACCGATCCGGTAATTTTTCGGCCTCCGCCGGAGTGCGAAAATCACAAACCAGCCTGATTCCCATCCGCTGCAAAAATGCAACATCACGATCGGTGAGCCGACCCAGATTGTCTGAACGAAATACCCGACCCCACTTTACCCGGCGCCCGTCAATCGTCTCGTAACCGCCGAGATCTCTGAAATTCACCGACCCTTCCAGTGGCACCCTTCGTTCGCTGATGGTTGTTTTCGAACCGGAATCCGCAACCACTTCGAAATAATAGCGGGTATCCGGATCAAGGCCTGAAATATTAGTAGCGGCATTTCCCTTCACCCTGGCAGCGGTAAAATGGTGTTCGATTGCGACTGGGGACTGTCTTGAAAAAAGGGCAATTTTCAGGATTTTGTCGCGGATTTTCCAGGAAATTTTGACAGAATCGTTGCCGGTTCGAGTCAAGGAGAGATCGCCAAGTCGTGTAACATTGTTTTCGGGTGTCATGGTATTTAATTTAATGTATCGAAATTTCTACAATTAATTAGAATTGCGGTATTTTTTTACGGCCATTTTCATGTTGAGCTGTATGGAATATTACATTATTCCAATTGTGAGCGAAGCGAACTAAGTTATTCCTGAAAAAAATCAGATCGATAATACCCTGTATTTACCGAGCTGACTATCCAGTTTTTTCGCATCTCCAACCAGTTTGTCCATTTGATCCCAGAATCGTCGGCTGTGGTTTTTAATACGGGTATGAACCAGTTCGTGAAAAATAGTGTAATCGATCAATTCATCCGGCAGTCTGACCAGGTTGATGTTCAAATTTATATTGTTTTTTCCGGAGCAACTTCCCCATCGGGTTCTCTGGTTTTTTATGATTACCCTGTTGTAGTTGAATCCGTGTTTTTGTGATAAAAAATTGAGTCGGTCAATGAGGTGTTTCCGTGCGGCGGTCTGATCGATCGGTTTGCTTTTTGATAATGCTCTGGCTTCTTGCTCCATGAGCGCCATTTTGTCCAGGTGCGTTTTTATCCAACCGGTTTTTAACCGTGCGAACATTTCGGCGCTGGCAAAGGAAACACCGAAAGGAACGGCAACCCGGGCACCCTTGAACGGTCTTACCGAAAGGCTTAGATGTTTGGCCCGGCGACTGCGTTCTATTAAAATGGTTCCGACACTTTTTAGCTCAATAGTTTTCGCTTCCACATTCACTAGGCCTTTTCGTTTATTTCAATGTTTTCCCAATTTTTAACAACCTCGACAACATATAGAATAATGCAGGTGATATAGTAAAGAAGAAAATAACCGGTACGGCATTGTTAAACCACAACATAGTGACTTTCGGCCATATTAAATCAGCTTTCCCCAAATGGAATGGAAGACCGGCTGAAGAAAATCAGAATAGTCAGGTCTCGGATGATCTTGACACACAACTTCAATGCCCTTATGTTTTTCCCAGAAAAAGCGGCTTTTGATCGCATATCCCGGGAACGTTTCAAAAACGATCGATCGTTTTTCCTGTAACTCTAATAATCGTCAGGAAATCACTTCATAATACAGGTAATCAAAATGAAGAAACATTACACCACATTCATACTTTGTACATGTACAGTGCTGATTATTGCCTGTGCCACCAGCCCCACGGGGAGGCGTCAGCTCATGCTCGTCTCGGAAGACTCGGCAATTGCGGCTTCCAAGCAAGCATATGTGGAGATGCTCAAACCCTATGCCCAGCAGGGAAAGATCGACAACGATCCGGCCTTGAAAGATCGTGTCTACAGGATTACCGGACGCTTGATAGCTCAGGCCATTAAGATGCGTCCAGAGACCGGAGATTGGGACTGGAGCATCAAAATTATCGATGATCCGGAAACAGTCAATGCGTGGGCCATGGCAGGCGGGAAGATGGCTCTTTATACCGGCCTGGTGAAGAAAATAAAACCAACGGATGATGAGCTGGCCCAGGTTCTCGGCCATGAAATTGCTCATGCTTTGGCCAAGCATTCGGCCGAGAAAATGTCGGTAGCAATGGCCAGTTCGATCGGGGTGGTTGCGGTAGGCGTCGTAGCGGATCGCAAGGGATTGGCGCTGACTGGGGCGGCGCTCGCCGCTGCACTGGCAGTCCAAAAGCCAAACAGCCGTGCAGCAGAGTCCGAAGCCGATCTAATCGGTATCGAACTGGCAGCGAAGGCCGGTTATGATCCCCACGCCGCGGTTACCCTCTGGCAAAAGATGGCCAAAGTCGGCGGTAAAGGTCCCCCCGAATTTTTCAGCACACATCCGGCTCCGGAGAACCGCGAGAAAAAGCTCGCCGCGCTCGCACCGAGAATGATGTACTATTACGAACAAAAGGGAAAACGCCCTTTCTACAAACTTTCCTAAACCTATCTTCCTAATTCGGTTTCACTCTGGAAGATTTCAACCAACGCACCCCTTGAAATACCACACAGTGGCATTATACTAAGGGTACGTGCAGCGCACGTTGTATTTACACCTGGGTTAAGCGGTTCAGGGTTCAACGTTCCGGGTTGAAAAACCCAGACAGCCCGTATCAAAGGAATCGTGTCTTCATCCGGTCAAAAAATCCGTTTCACTCCATGGAGTATGACGGGTATACCAGATTTTGATTAATATAGGGAGCAGTATCCATCGGTTGTAACCTTTGAACCTTGAACTCTGAACCTGGAACCGTTCACAGTTCAGGTTACAGCAAAATTAATCGTAAGAAAACCGGGAGGTACGGCAATGCACACTCAATGGCATAAATATTCTACAGTTTTCATTGCGGCACTTGTAGTGATCATGGCCGGGATATTAATCACCGAGCCGTTGGCTGCCGCGCAGACGAATGAACAAGACGATGTCCAATCAACGGCAGTACCGGGCCAGCTTGCTCCCCGGCTGCAAAACCTGGGAAATCACAAGTTTCCCGTCACGACGAACTCGGCACGGGCACAGATCTTCATCAACCAGGGGCTGATGCTCGCCTATGGTTTTAATCACGCCGAAGCCGGGCGGTCCTTTCGCGAAGCAGCGCG
>PVMK01115582.1_pt1 | contig 12888 bp, 13 predicted proteins | sample 1853481 | NCBI WGS metagenome assembly PVMK01 (sample SAMN08533507, study PRJNA380276) | Marine sediment metagenome, whole genome shotgun sequencing project.
CATTACGCTCTACTTGGGCAAGCTGTTGGAAGAGCACGTGAAGAAGATCCCGGCAGGCGGCGAGATCACTGGATACGGGGCAGAGAACAAGTACATAGAGGTCTCCAGCCCCGTTGCAGATATCAAGGCTAACCTGGAGGACCGCAACCGCACTGCGCCGTTCCCCTGGTGTGGGAACCGTTTCGAATTCCGGGCCGTGGGCGGGAACCAGCACATCGCCTTTCCTCTGGCTATGGTCAACGCGGCAATCGCGGAAAGCCTGAAGCACATGTGCGACGAGATGGACGCCGGAAAGGAAGTTGACGAAGTCATTCGCGCCACCATCGAAGAGAACCAGGGCGCCCTCTTCGGTGGCGACGGGTACTCTCAGGAGCTGTACGAATTTGCCGCCAAAAGCGAACTATTTCATCTGAAAAGCAGCCCCGAGGCGTATCTGCAGCTGACGTCAGATAAGAACGTCAGGTTGTTTACGGAATTGGGAATCTTCAATGAAAGGGAAATTCAAGCCCGCCAGAACGTCCTTTTGGAAGCGTTCGCCACGGATCTTTGGGTCGAAACGCGTACTCTGCTGCACATTCTTCAGACCCGCATTCTTCCTGTCGCCATGGAGGATGCCCGATTGGGGGAAAACTCCGGTTTCACTTCCAAGCTTATAGACAAAAAGAGGGATGCCGTTCAGCGGTTGTTCGGCGAGGTGGACCAGTTATCGGAAGCGTTCGACGGCTTCCCGGAGGAAGACCCCGCGCGGACAGCCTTGTACGCCCAAGAAACCCTCAAACCGCTAATGGAGTCGGCGAGGGCGGTGGCAGATCAGCTGGAGGGAATTGTCGACCGTCGTTTGTGGCCTTTCCCGACTTACTCTGAACTGCTGCACGCGCACCAATGATGATACGAGGTCCAGTCGGTGCTCCGGGAGGCGGTAAACCAAGTGTGGTCAAGGCGGCCAAGTGCTCATCGCCGCAATGGTGTACGGGAGTGACGCACAGTGGGCTTCTAGTGAATCCGAAACCCGAGACACCTAGGCCTTCGGACAAACATTAGACGCTGCTGACCCGAGGCTTGCAATATAGGAACCGGCATTCTGCTAACAATCGATGGAGGAGAACAGAAAAATGAAACTCATCATCGCGTTCGTGAAGCCCTTTCGGTTAGAAGATGTTCAGGATGCCATGGAGGGTGTGGGCGTCGATAGTTTCTCCTTCGCGGAGTTTCGCGGAATCGGACGTCATGTGCGACATCAGCGCCTATTGGGCAGATAGGGTGTATTGAGCATAGGAGGATTTCTGGCTCATCGTAACCGCCAAGGAGTGAAGATGAGGCAGAAATCCGGGAGCCGCGGCTGCTGTCCGACAATGGGTTGTACGACATCGACCACTACCTGGGAAGGCATGCCGCAATCGAGACCCAGGCCCTGACTGCCGCTCTCAAGCCAGCAGCTGCGGGGCCATGCCTTGGCCCGCCGACAGGCGGGAGTCGGGGCTCAGCCAGTCCTTCCAGTTGGACAGCGATGTTGACGCCATCGCCATAGATACGGTGACGCTATGTTCCGGAATGCCCGACGCTTAATCAAAAGCCTCATCGATGGCAGGGCGTTGTTTATGGGCGCATATGGTGCAGGTACAAGGCATGGCGTGAAGGGGGCTCGCATTCGGGCGAATATAGCGATTTCCCCGCCGGATTGCTATCCAAGACGCTACCCATAAAGAAAGATGGGTTCAGCGAATAACTTTAAGTCATTGATTTAATGGTGTCCTATGAGAGACTCGAACTTGCGACCCCCTGATAGTCCATTATTTTGATATGGCTTGTCTTTGCATCGCCTGAGAACACTCAGAGGCGAGCGCCATCAGGCCTAGATGTTCGTTTTTCTGTGCTGGACATCGATGGGGCTGGGGCGTCGTCGGCAGCATAACGTTTGAGCTCTACGGCCGTGGCACAATCATTGGAGCCCTTTGTCTCTGCGGCGTAATGACCGACCGCTCTCGTCGCACCAAAATCGAGGCTCACCAGCACAAAGCGAGGCGCTGGCGTGCCATTGAAAGCGGGGCTCTTGCCGGCTCTGACATTATGGAGGCTTCCGTCTTCCGTGAGTTTGGCGGTTAGGTCGTAGCGTACGGTCTCCCATAACAGCCGGCCTGTTATTCGATCGCCCTCCTGGTGCAAATCCAAGGCCCAAGACAGGCCGCAGGCGTCGTAGCTGCCAATCCCCACCCAACGACTACGCTCGACCTTCGCGTCATCGCGATGGCCTGAAACGGGTTCCAGATCGGACAGGCCGGCCGGCTCCGGCACTGTGCTGCAAGCCCAAAGGAGCAGCATTGCCATGAAAGCAATTGGGAGTCTGACCATGCTGTTGGCCTTCCTTTAGTCAATAAGAAACCCCGGCCCCAAAAACCTTGGGGCGCCGCCCTCGAGAAAGCACGGTGTTAGAAATGACAGGCTTGGATTAACAATTGTCATTCATGCGGCGGTTACACCTGTCGATCCGGCTGACCTAGCCTAGTGCTGGGGGCTCGTTGGGCCAAGCAGAGCACAAGGCAGGCCGCTTTCATTATGCCGAATCTGGTTTAAGATTGCGCCCATGATCCGGCGCCTCACCACCCTCTTACCTTATCTCATCTTGGCCTTCCTGGTCGCGGCCAGAATTTACGACCCGGGGCCCATCCAGCAGGCGCGTTGGCTGGTCTTTGATGCCTATCAGAAACTGAAACCCAGGGTTTACGACCCCAGCCTGCCGGTAAAGATCGTCGATGTGGACGACGAATCCCTCGCCCGTCTTGGCCAATGGCCCTGGCCGCGCATCGTCCTGGCCGACTTGGTCGAAGCCCTTACCAAATCCCAGGTGGCCGCCATCGCCTTCGATATGGTCTTCGCTGAGCAGGACCGTACCTCGCCGGATCAAATTTTGGGCATGTGGCCGCAAACCCTCGAGGTCCTTGCGCTTCGGGAGTCCGTTGCCGTTCTACCGCCCCACGACGAGGTCTTTGCGACTGCTCTGGCGCAGGCGCGAGCGGTGACAGGCTTCGTTGCCAAGCACGACGGTCCAGGAGGGCAGCCTGCGACGCGGGCGACCTTTGCCCTGGCCGGCGACGATCCCGCGCCGTTCTTGCCAAGCTTCAAGACGGCGGTGGTCAATTTGGAAGAGTTGGAGGCCTCGGCGATCGGCAACGGGGCGCTCAACAGCCTGCCCGACCGCGATCAGATCGTTCGCCGCGTGCCTCTGGTCCTGCGCGTTGGCGACAAGCTCTATCCCGGCTTGGCGGCCGAAACTCTGCGCATCGCCCAAGGCGCACGGTCCAACATCATCAAATCCTCCGGGGCCAGCGGCGTGCTCTCCTATGGCCAGCAGACGGGCGTCGACACCATCAAGGTCGGAAAGTTTGCCATCCCGACGGATGCCAGCGGCCGGATACTGGTGCGCTACACCGGCCACAAGAAGGAGCGCTTTATCCCAGCGTGGGAAGTTCTCGAGGATGATTTCGACCCACAGCGCGTCGCGGGTCAGATCATTTTCATCGGGACCAGTGCACCCGGCCTCCTCGATATCAGGGCCACGCCCATGGAGGCCAACATTCCAGGCGTGGAGATTCACGTCCAGGTGGTCGAGCAGATCATCGCCGGGGACTTCCTTCACCGGCCCAGTTATGCCGACGCGGGCGAAACCCTCTACATCCTCTTTTTAGGCCTCTTGTTGATCTGGCTCTTACCGCGGATCGGCGCCGTTTGGAGCGTGGTCTTGGGCAGTGTTGCCACGATCGGCGTCATCTGGGGGTCCTGGTACGGCTTCAGCGAGCACGGCTGGATGATCGATCCGATCTCGCCCTCTCTCATGGTCTTTGTGGTCTTCTCGGCGGAATCGGCCTTGTCTTATTTCCGCTCCGAGGCGTCGCGCCAGGAAGTGCGCTCGGCCTTCGGCCGCTACCTCTCGCCGGTGGTGGTCGAACGCCTTGCCGAACACCCCGAACGGCTGGAGCTGGGCGGTGAGATGCGCAACATGACGGTCATGTTTGCCGATATCCGCGGGTTCACGACCATCTCCGAGCGCTTCAAGGACGATCCTCAGAAACTGACCCGGCTGATCAATCGCTTCCTCACCCCCATGACCGAGATTGTGCTGAATAGCGGCGGCACCATAGACAAGTACATCGGCGACTGTCTCATGGCCTTCTGGAACGCGCCCCTGGACGATGAAGACCATGCCGCGCATGCCTGCCAGGCCGCCTTGGAAATGCTGGCGACGGTGGACCCCTTGAACGAGGAACTGGCCGAGGAGTTCGGCCTCGGCGGCGGCCGGGACGGCGAGGACCCGGCTGAGCTCTATCAGACAGCAAGAAAGTTTGCCTTGGCGAAAGACGGCGATCTTCAAAAGGCTTCGGAATTGCTGACGAAAGCAGCCGAGCAGGGTAATGCCCCCGCCCAGTACAATCTCGGCAAGTCCTATCGCGACGGCACGGGGGTCGAGGTCGATCAGGAAAAGGCGGCCCACTGGTTCGAACGCGCCGCCAAACAGGGCCTCGCCAAGGCCCAGCGGCACATAGGAACCCGCTTTGCCGACGGTGAGGGTGTCGCCAAAGACGAGGTGAAGGCGATCCTGTGGCTTTCCCTCGCTACCGATCAGGGCCTGGTCACGGCTCAGCGCAGCCTGAACCACCTGCTGGAAACCGCCGACCAGAACCACCAGGAGGAGGCGCAGCGTATTCTCCGAACCTGGAAGCCGCAGCAGGAGCGCGAAGAGGCCATCACGTTGAGGATCGGGATCGGCGTCAGCACGGGGTCCTGCGTCGTCGGCAACATGGGGTCCTCCCAGCGCTTCGACTATTCGGTGCTGGGCGATCCGGTCAATCTGGCCTCGCGCTTTGAGGGCCAGACCAAGAATTATGGCGTCGAGCTTGTCATTGGGCCGAGGACCCAGGACCTCGCCCCAAATTTCGACGCCATCGAGGTGGATCTGATCGCCGTCAAAGGCCGTCAGGAGGCGGAACATATTTTCACCCTTCGAGGCAACTCAGGGGTCAAAGATACCGCCGAGTTTCAGGCGCTTGAAGCACGCCACAAGGAGATGCTGGCGGCCTACCGGGCGCAGGACTGGCCTCTACGGCCGAACGCTGCTCGACGATTGCACCCAATTGGCCCCCGATCGCGAACAGCTCTACGACGTCTACCGGGACCGGATCGGCTATTTTCAACTCCACCCTCCCGGCGAGACCTGGGAGGGCGTCTATGTTGCAACGCAGAAATAGCGCCTGCTCTCACCGCAGTCCCGGCAGTCCCGGCAGTCCCGCGGGCGTGAGCCTAATCGGCTAAGAGAAGGGCTCCGGTCACCGGCTTCCCGGTCCAGATAGGCCGGTTGACGGTTGATAGCGCCGGCTCATCGCCAACGGCCTCCGCGCCCGCTTGCAGGAACTTCATCGGGTCCAGGGTTCTATTTTGGGCGTGAATCTCGTAGTGCAGGTGCGGTCCTGTGCTTCGCCCGGAGCTGCCCATGATGGCGATCCTCTGACCGGGTTGTATTGTCTGCCCGACCTCGACGAAAATTTCGCGAAGGTGCCCATAGCGCGTCGAGATAGCGTGCTCATGGTCGATCTCGATCATGTTGCCATGGCGCCCGCGTCTTCCTGCGAAGGTGACGATACCGGGCGCCGTCGCCTGGACACCGGAGCCGAGCGGACCAACGAGGTCGAGGCCCGAATGGAATGCCCACTTGCCGGTCATTGGGTCCTTCCGCTCGCCATAGGTACTGCTGACCCTGTAGTGCTTGAGGGGGGCGGCAATTGGCAGCTGCCAGAGCACATCCTGCAAGGCGAACAAATGATCCCAATGCTCATTGAGACCGCGCGGCGGTCCCGTAATTTCGACATTTGGATCCGGGCCGGCCGTTGCATCGCGTGCCGCGATCAAGGGCCCTCCGCTGGCAAGGTTTGAACGGATGAGGCTGGAGACCAGCCGGTCGGCGTCTAAGCCTATTCGGGTGATGGCGTCTGCGATTTTGTAGGCTCGGACCGCGGCAAGTTTGCGAGAGTGATCCTTCATTTGTCGCTGCGAGTCTTGCATGTCGGCTATTTGCCGTTTCAAGCTGCCGGCGAGACGATCTACCTCGAACTTTTGGCTCGCTGCCTCACCATTTGTGTTGATGTCACGGACCAGCAATTGGCCAACTCCGGCGACCCTCAGTTCTTCGATGCGCCAACAGTTTGATTGAGCCGTGGCATCACAACGCTGTTCCAAAACGGCTTTGAAGGGCATGCCGCTGGTTCCACTGGCCGGGTTTCCGGTGACTATTATGCCGCTCAGAGCCCAGCGTCCGGGGTTTGACGCAGCATCGATCGCGGGGTCGTAAAACGCCACCTCGAGACCCTGGGAGGCCTCGAGCGCTCTTTCAACAAAACCCAAGGCGCCCACCAGCGTCGACGAATAGGCCTGCCGGCGTTGGTCCACGTAGGACAGCGTCGCCGCCAACAACCCAGTCATTACGGTTAAGCCGCCAAAAATTAGATAGCCCTTCACCCCACCCCCGATGCAGAAAAGACTCCTAGATCATTGGTTTCCCCCGGGCCCGAGCCATGAATCCGCTGGACTAGTCAAACCATCATAATTCTTTGCATTAGGATGCTAATATGCTGCCATAATCAGGTATTCGCATACCAGTCGCAACAATCACACAATGAAACGCGTCAGATTCTTGTGGATAAATATTTCAATCCCTCGCATTGCATTCGGTAGATTGGACATTTTTGTACGCATCATGACGAATTGACTTTAAATCTACTTATCGCAATGTATTTGCATTAAATAGGCCTCAACCGGCCTCTGAATGACCAAACAGGTGAGATTTGGCGTGGGTGATCCAGCCGTTTTTAACCCAAGCTAGGAGAGTCTCTCACGCAGATTCCTCCTGAGGGGCACCCGGATCACACGCTCGAAGCCCTTGAACTCTACCACCCAGCCCTTAAGCCCTTGGTGGGTCAGGGTGCCTGAGAGCCACACAATTCCGCCGTATTCCAGGATCACACTTCTGAAGTTGGAGGCGGGCAGAAGAAGGCCAATAACAATGCTCCCGCTTGGCGGATATCAGACCGCGAATCCCTTGCAGGATCGGTTCGTTGTTGCGTTCCCCTTGAAGCCCTCCGAGGATCCGAGCATCAAGGGGGGGACAACCGCGCTCTTTCAGAATGAAAGCGGCATCTACTACGTGGTGGACGATCCGCCCCTATTGGGCGCCTGGCCACGCCAGTTGGTCGAGCAGGAATTCGATCGGACAAGATCGCTGAAACCGACAGAGCTCACCTCGGAACAGGTGGCTGCGAGATGGATCGTTTCTTACCTCAGGTTTTTGTGCCCAGCCGCCCTTGAGGATGTAAACTGATCGAAGTTCGACCCGTGTTCTGATTGTGCCATGAGGAGCAGGAACCATGGTCACATTGACGAAGATTTTATGTCGCCTTTGGCGATGTGCCGCGCCCAGCCAAGGCCACGATCATGCCGGAGCATCGAACGATCCCACCAGTGACGATTTGACTAACATCCGCGGTATTGGGATCGCCACCCAGGATCGCCTCTACCGCGCGGGGATCAAATCCTTTTCTGAGCTCGCGCAATCGTCACCGGAAAAGATCCGAGAGACTCTTGGCAAAATGGCGCGCGGCGCCAAGGTCGAGACCTGGATCGAGCAAGCCGCAGGCCTCTCGAAAGCAAAGTGAACGGGCGGGCCACCGGCTTGTTCCACATTGGGTGCGACACTTCGCACGGCGTGTGATCCACGACCGTGAGCCCTCAAAGCGCTGGCCCCATGAGATAGGTGGGGAGCCAGGTCGCGATGGACGGAATGAGGCAGAGCAAGACGATGCCGATGACCATGCAGAGCATGAAGGGCAGGGCGCCCATGAGCACCGTGGTCAACTTCACGTCCGGGACGATGGCGTTGATGACGTAGAGGTTGAGCCCGACCGGCGGCGTGATCAAGCCGATCTCCATATTGATGGTGAAGACCACCGCGAACCAATAGGGATCGAAGCCGGCCTGGGTGATGATCGGCAGCAGGATCGGCGCCGTCATCAGGATGACCGCGACCGGCGGCAGGAAAAAGCCTGCGACCAGCAGAAAGAGATTGATCATGCCCATCAGGGCCCATCGGTTTTCGACCAGCTCGACGATGAATTGGGCGACCGACTGGGTGACGAAAAGCGAGGAGAGGGTGAAGCTGAACAACGCCGAGGCGCCGATGATCATCAGGATCATCACGCTCTCGCGCATGGACTCGCTGAGGATTCGCCAAATCTTGCTCGGCTGCCAAATTCTATAGATGACCGCCACCAGCAGCAGGCAAAACAACGCGCCCACACCGGCCGCCTCCGAGGGTGTCGCGACCCCGCCGTAAAGCACATAAAGCACGCCGACGATGACCGCGAGGAAGGGCAGGACGCGCGGCAGAATTTCGAACTTTTGTTTCCAGCTGAAGCGCCCCGCCAGGTCGCTGAAACTATAGCCATGCCGCCAGGCGATGAAGAGCGACCATGCCATGAACAGCACGGTCAGCATGAGCCCCGGCAGCAAACCGGCAAGGAACAGCCGCCCGATAGAGGTCTCGGTGGCGATGCCGTAGACGATCATGGTGATCGACGGCGGTATGAGGATGCCAAGCGTGCCACCGGCGGCGATCGAGCCGGTGGCGAGCCCGTCCGGAAAGCCCCGGGCCCGCATCTCCGGGATGCCCATCTTGCCGATCGCCGCGCAGGTGGCCGGCGAAGAGCCGCTCAAGGCCGCGAACAGGGCGCAGGCGCCGATGTTCGAGATGATCAGGCCGCCGGGAACCCGATTGAGCCAGCGGTCGAGCGCCTCGTAGAGGTCCTTGCCGGCCGGTGAGGAGGCCACCGCCGCCCCCATCACGATGAACATGGGAATGGAGACGAGCGCGAACTCCGCCAGTCCACCGAAAAAGGTCTCCGCCACGATGTCGAGGGCGTCCAGACCGTTGAAGGCCACCAGGAATGCGAGCGCAACCAGTCCGAGGCCGAAGGCGACGGGAATCCCGGTGGCGAGCACCCCTAGAGTAGCCAGAACGACGAGCAGGCCGATAACGAGCGGATCCATCGGCTAATCTTCGCTTGTCTCTAAGGCGCTATGTCCGCCCGGCAGGTCTTCGCCCATGACCAGTTCGACGATGTCGGCGAGGTACTGCAGCGCCAAGAGACCGATCCCCAGAGGGAACGCAAGGTAGGGAATCCACAGCGGCAGTTCCCAGATCGTGTCGGTTCGCCACCCTCCGGTCAGCGCTTCGTGAAACAGCACGGAGCCGCACCAGGCGAGGACGCCGGCGAAGATTAGGCCGCCGGAGCTGGCGACGATCGCCAAGAAGCGCCGGCCACGGGGCCCGAGGTAATTTGGTAAGAGATCGACTTTCACGTGCCCCTTGATGGACAGAATGTAGGGGCTACCGATCAAGGTCGCGGCCACGAGAGAATAGGTCGCGTAGTCGGTTTGCCAGGTGGCCGAGGCCTTCAGGAAATAGCGGATCACCACCATTTCGCAGACCACAAGAATGGCGGACGCAATCAGGCCGGCGGCCAGCATGCCGCAAAGCTTCGAGGCCAGGCGGACGGCCACCACGAAGACTCTCATACTCGTCACCGTCTAATGGATCGAAGGCCGCCGCTCTCGACAGGACCTAGACTCGACCTAGCCGGGAGCGGCGGGAAATCGCAGCGGCCTATTCGACGGCCAGGGCCATGTCGATCAGTTCGCGGCCGCCGGGAACGCTGTCCGCGAAGGCCTTGTAGGAGGTTTCGTCGGCGATGGCGCGCCAGTCTGCCGCTTGTTCGGCCGTCATGGTCACCACCTCGACCCCGGCCTTCTGGTAAGTTTCCACCAGCTTGCCGTCCAAGCCCTTGGCGGCGTCGAAGAAGAAGTCTTCGGCCACCTGGCCGGCCGCCATCACGGCATCCTGCTGCTCCGGGGTCAGGCCCTCGAACGATTTCTTGGACATGAGGACCGGCTCGTACATGAACCAGAGGGCGTGTTCGCCCGGTGCTGTGAGGCACGTCACCTGCTCGTAGATCCGGTAAGAGACGAAGCTGCCCGAGCTGGTGTTGGCGCCGTCGAGCACGCCGGTCTGCAGGGCCGTGTAGATTTCCGAGCTCGGCATGGATTGGATCGATGCGCCCGCTCCGGCCAGCATCTGGTTGAAGGCCTTGCCGGCGGCGCGGAACACCTGGGCCTTAATGGTCTCGGGGCCGAGAATGCAGTTCTTCTTCGAGGCAAAACCACCGGCCAGCCAGGCGTCCGACAACACCACCACGCCGGCCTCGTCGATGACGCGCTTGATTTCGTCCATGAACGGCGAGTCGTTGAGGCGCTTTGCGTGGTCGTGATTCTTCACCAGGCCCGGCATGAGGGTCGAGTCGAATTCGGGGTGGCGGCCAGCGGCATAAGCCAGCGGAAAGGCCGAGATATCGAGCTGCCCCTTGACCATGGCGCCCCACTGCTCCTTGGGCTTGAAGAGGGACTTGGCAGGATAGACCTGGACTTCCAGCCCGACCCCGGCATTGGCAATCTCCCGGGCGATGATCTGCACCATCTCGTCGCGCACGTCGCCCTTTCCCCCCGGCCACTGATGAGAGGCCTTGAGGGTTTGAGCGCTGGCGGAAAAGGTGATCACCGTGGCCGCTAGGGCCGCTCCCAACGCGGTTAGAATTCGCCTGTTCGGCTTGGCTTTCATGATGTGGTGTCCTCCCTAAGTGTTGGTGCGTCTTTCGACGGTCGCGAATTGCTGTGGTTGGCGCGGCTTGGCCGGGATGGGCGAAGAACGCTTGTGTTGTTTGTTTTTGGACGGGGCAGGTTAGGCTGGCACGGCCGGACAAATCAAGCTCGGGGCCTGTTGAATTGCTTGCCCAAGATTGACGAGGAGAGCGAGACGCTGCCGACGCTGGTCCGCGACCCGAGTTGGGCCTTGAACGGGGGGCGGACCGGGTGATCGAGCATTTGAAAGTCGTTTTCGGCCACCGCAGCTCGCTGGTGCACGCCGTCGACGATGTGTCCTTCCGTGTGGATAAGGGCGAGAGCTTCGGCCTGGTCGGCGAATCGGGATCCGGCAAGTCGACCGTCCTGCGCGCTATCGCTGGGCCGGTGGACGACTGGACCGGCAGCATTGCGGTGGCCGGCGAAGCGCAGGGCAAGCGCCGCACCCTCGAGTTCAGGCGCGAGGTGCAGATGGTGTTCCAGGACCCTTACGGCTCGTTGCACCCGAGGCACACGGTCGACCATATCCTCAAGGAGCCGCTCAAGATCCATGGGCTCGATCCCTCCGACGAGCGCGTCATCGGGACCCTGGAGGAGGTCGGCCTGAACGAGTCCTTCCGCTTCCGTTTTCCGCATCAGCTCTCGGGCGGCCAGCGCCAGCGCATCGCCGTCGCTCGGGCGCTCATCGTGGAGCCCTCGGTGCTGCTGCTGGATGAGCCCACCTCGGCCCTCGACGTCTCGATTCAGGCCGAGGTTCTCAACCTCTTGAGTCGGTTTCGCCGCGAGCGGGACCTCACCTTCATTCGGGTGAGTCATAATCTTGCCGTCGTCAGCCACATGTGCGCGCGCCTGGCGGTTATGCGGCAGGGCAAGATCGTCGAAAACTTGGAGATCGAGCAGCTGCGCCGCCACAGGCCGAGCCATGCCTATACCCAGCAGCTATTCCAGGCGGCCCAGGGCTACAGCCGGGACTTCGTCGCGAGCATCGTCGACGATCTCTGATATCCGGTTGACGTGGGCGACGCCTGGGTTTTTGGCGTCCGATTTCCTAGGAAGGCGGGACACAAGCCTCTAATACCAAAGGACGTGGATATTGACTCATTTCACCGTCCTTTGAGGTTACCTTTACATGAAAAAATTAGTACGGAGAACGCCCTGTAAGGGCTTCAACCGCCCGCTTGGAGGTCTGGGCTGAGATCAGCCTCCCGCACGGGGCAGGGGCGCAAGCCGTTCATTTTGTCCTCCAGGCAATGGCCCATGACCATGACGGCGTGCTTGCGAACCGTGTCGGCCTTCTCCACATCGCCCCTCGCCTCATAGACCTGGGCCAGGGCCTTCAGGCTGTGGTAGAGCCGCTCACCGTTGTCCGCCACGACGGTGGCCTCGGAAAAGGCCTCCTCGGCTTGCGGATACTTTCCCTGCTTAAGCTGTTGTTTTCCAACGCTCATCCGGTCCGCATAAAGGTCGCATGCGGTGACGGAAACGAGGGTCAAGAGGAGGGCGGCCAACCGGACGTAACCTGGGCAATATGACAAGACCAAATCCACGGTTCAGGAATATGCACTTCGATATATGCACATAAGGCTTCGGGCCAGTGGATTTCCAGGGGTAAATTTCTATTGGGCGTATTTGCGCATGCGAAAGGCCGGGGTGCCTTCCGAGGGGCCCGCCGAGCGCACCCTACCAGCGGTCTTGGAGACTAGGACCCCGAGGCCGTATCGAGCGGCTGGTTGGCGTGCTCTTCCATGAACGCGCGCAGGTCGGTGGGTGAGATGCGCCATTCCTTGCCGAGCTTGAAGCCGCGCAGATAGCCGCCGCGCAGCCAGCGGGTGACTGTGCGCTCGTGAATCTGGAGGCGGTCGGCGACTTGAGCCGGCGTTAGAAGCTTTTCTTCAATCATGGTTGCTCATCACGCTGTGGATGGACACAGACTGCAGCGTAAAGCCTAAAACGCGGTTAATTGGTCGAAATAGGAGGCAAAACCTCGATTTCACCCCTGCGTCGAGCCTTTCAGCGAGCCCACAGATCGCCAAATAGGTACGCAAAAGCAGTTTGGGTCTAAATTCATCCTGTTTTGATGCAAACCGACCAAATAGAGACGGTTTTATTACTCTGTGATCGGTAGCAAATTGCCCTGTGGATAAACTGTGAGTGAAT
>PVMK01149940.1_pt1 | contig 12888 bp, 9 predicted proteins | sample 1853481 | NCBI WGS metagenome assembly PVMK01 (sample SAMN08533507, study PRJNA380276) | Marine sediment metagenome, whole genome shotgun sequencing project.
GCGAATGACCCAAAGCGGAATAGTGGTCTAGGACAACATACATGACAGCAAGTGAGTAATAACCCAAGGTCGTCCTTGGGCGAGCATTCAGCTCACAAGCAACATTGTTTAGGTGTCTTTGAGAGTGTACCGATAGATCGGTTCCCTTTGGAAAGTACTGCCTTAGAAGTCCGTTCGTGTTTTCGTTCGAGCCTCGTTGCCAGGGACTTTGCGGGTCACAAAAATAAACATCAATGTCTGTCGCCAGGCTAAAACGTTTGTGATCGGAGAGTTCTTTGCCCCGGTCCCAGGTGAGTGATCTGTAAAGTTCCCGCGGTAATTTCTTGGACTGCTTTATCAGCGCGTTGATTACCGTTTTTGTATCTTTGCCATCCACTTTCGCCAACATGACGTAGCGCGTATGACGCTCCACCAACGTCGCCATGTAACTGTCATTGGATCCGACAATGAGATCGCCTTCCCAATGACCAGGCACTGCACGATCTTCAACCGAGGCCGGTCGTTCGCTGATCGAGATCATGTCCTTGATTTGTCCCTGTCCTTCGCCGCTGCTGTTGCCATGCCGGGAATGACGCATCGTACGCTGTGTACGCAGGTGCCTTATTAGCTCTTTCTTAAGCGCCCCGCGGGCTTGAACGTATAAACTGCGATAGATGATCTCGTGTGACACTCGGTAATCCTCATCCTCCGGGTATGTTCGTTTCAACCAACCAGCAATCTGTTCGGGTGACCACAGCTGCTTGAGCTTGTGGGCAACCATCCGTGCTAATGCGCGGTTCTGTACCAGTTTACAACGCTTGGGACGGTGTGACCGTTGCCAGGCAGCCTGCTCAGCGCTAATCGCCCGGTAGCCGTGGCGACCATCATTACGATTGACCTCGCGGCTCACTGTTGAGGGAGCACGACATACTGCTTTTGCTATCGATCGGAGCGAGTGACCGGCAACGATACCGCGAGAGATCTCTTCGCGCTCCGACAACGTAAGTGCCAGTCTTGATCGACTTCGTTGCCGTGGACGTATTCCCCCAGTCTCCGACAGAATGCGCTGAACCGATGAATGTCCTCGGTCAAAAAGACCAGCGATGACATGCATTGAATCACCCGCCTGCCAACGATCCCACATCAAGTTTCTTTGTTCTGAGCTGTAGTAAATCCTAGGTCGCTGCTTCATTTTCAACATCTCCCTCTCCAGGGCTAGAGTGTAGATGTTGCGTTGACCAGTTGAGATCGCCCCCCAAAAGCGGACGTTGAGCTAATATTGTCCTGAAGGGCCGCTAATGACCCAAAGCTGACGTCGAGATCCGTCCGGTCATCTCCGACCGTCAAACTGCCGTCAACGCCAACTGCCCAAAGATAGGGTGCCAGTTTCTATTGGTAAGTGTTATCACTGGATTGGGCGAACACTGGGAAAGATGCAAGCAATGCTGCCATGGCTACGAAAAAGTGATATTTCATGGATTGAGCCCTCAAATAAATTATTCGACGTTGGGATAACCCGGCTCGATACTCCAAAATATCGATCCCAGAGAAATGAGCGGACGGCCATGCTCCACGCCTGGCTGCATGCCGTAACGTACGGTCATGATCAGGTCTGAGCTGGCTTCCGGGCTGGAGTTAAAGTAACCGTGGCCGGTTTTGTCTTGCTGCTCTTTCAGGTCGATAAAAGATAGGCCCTCCAGGTATTGCATGATCTCCAGTCCTTCCGTCGATACCTCTTTAATCTGGGCCCGGCCCAGCCGTGCCATGCTGTGAAAAAGGCGGGCAGCCCATTCGATGGCCTTGTCATCCTGCGAGGTATAAATCGTCACTGCACCGATTTCCTTTTCGACATGTTCGGCGATAAGTCGCTGGGTCGTTACCTCGGTATCGAGATCCGGGGCCGCCAGCACCAGGTTTTCGAACCGGTAGCTGTTGCGACTGTCCTCGCCGGCTGCCCGGCTGGACAGCATAATTTCGCGGACAGCCGTCGTCAGAACGTCAGTACCCCGGCTGTGTCCCACCAGGTGTATCTTTTCGATCTCCGGCATTTCTGACAGCTGGCGCAGAAACATCTTCAAATGAAAAATCGTGAACTCGCCTGACTCCCGGTCGTAAATGTAGCCTGATGGCCCGCCTCGACCGGCCGGCCAGGTATAGAGAATGGGGATGTGCTCCCTGCCCATGAAGTGCCACAGCTCGGCCAATGTCTGGGCCGCATCCTCGAAGTGGTTGTTGTAGCCGTGCACAAAAACCAGAACTTCCGGCTTGGGTGAGTAAGCAAGACGGCGTCGAATCTCATCTTGAAATTGAGCTTTAGTCCTATTCACTTCGTCTATCGTGGACTGCTCGTATACCAACTGGCCTTCAACCCGGCTCGTCAGCCAGGGCCAGGGGGTTTCCGGGAACCGTCCCTGTTCCTCCACGGAGGCCAGCTCCAGCGTCAGTTTTCTGGAGCGCTTTTGCTCCAGGCTGATTTGCTCCAAATTCTCCCAGGGCATCCCAGGCTCAAAGTTAACGATGGCTGAGCCAAAGGCGGCGGAGTGCGAACGGCCATAGCCATATTCAAGGTTGCCTTGATCATCTTTTTGCGGGGCGCGATCGGTTAGGTAGAGCAGATCAGCCTCGCTTCTGCGTAGTTCTGCCGGCAAGTCAGTGAATAGCTCGGGCGCATCGGGACCCTGGTAAACGTTGGGCGCCGGCATCAGGGGTCGACCGCTGCTGCAGGCGGTCAGCAACAGGCTAAACAGGATGACGCTACCTGTTTGCAACTTCCTGCGTTGAATGATGGGTTCAAATTGAATCATATTGTGTTTCAGTATACCGCGCAGCCCAAGTCTACAAATGCTGGAGGAAGAGCACATGACCGATTGTTTCAACCAGCAGCTAAAACCGTTCGTGTCACAATATCCAGCGTACCCACAATACATAATTTGGGGAATCAACGATGACTGACACTGGAACTGCCGTTAGGGTGACTCGTACTGCCGAGATCGGATTGTCCAGCTAACCATGTCCCGCAAATCTCCCGCAGCGTCGTCGTCGTTGCGTTCAACTGCGTACAAATCGACCCGGTGACGAGCCAGACTGTTTCTCATTGATGTACGACAGGCGAACATGCTCGGTGACTGCTTCCAGCCGAAAGGAGCTTTAATTTTCTTCAAAATTGACCAATGTGGAGGTCCGCTTTCCCCGAAAGCGGCCGTTGCGGTGATACGATGCCGAATGACCGCTAATGACCCAAAGCGAACCATCGACACGCGCATCGATAAGCTTGAGTTGAACGGCGATTACTTCACCTAAAGAGTCAAGCGCGCTGTTGCACGACCAGTTGGACTGGTCGTTCGCTTTGACGTCTGTCGTCTGGGCGGAACCGTTTTTTCGGACACTACTCCGAAGGCAACGTTAGACACGCGAAAAAAACATTACTGAAGCTGGAAGCATGACGACAATTTGCTGCAAGAAGAAACGGAATACGGCGATCCAATTCCTGATCAGAGATTTTCAGCAGGCTTCATGCGAATGATGCCGGTCAGAGGGCAGCTCTAGCGATTGGCGGTCGTGCCTTAGGAGATACGGGTAAGGTATGCAAAACAATATCGACAAGCGAGGTTCTTTCATCGCGGCGATAGGCTTCGCATTATTCGCCGTGACCTCCATAAATATTGCCGCGGCAGACATGAGTAGCTACTGTCCGGACACGATGCCCGACATCACGGTTCGGGCAGACGTACTCAGGATACTCACCCTGAACGCGAGTCATGGACGCAAGACCGCCTGGAATCAGATGCTGGTTAGCAAGAAGCGCACTTATGAAAATCTTGATCTGATCGTTTCACTGCTAAATGAATCAAACGCCGACATTGTGGCATTGCAAGAAGCCGACGCACCGTCCCGTTGGAGCGGTAAGTTTGATCATGTAGACTATTTAAGAGACAAAACGGACTATCGGTGTTCCCTGATGGGTGGGCATGCAGATACCTGGTTTTTCACCTTTGGCACCGCCTTGCTTTCCAAGTCGCGGATGTCGGACGTCGAGTCTGTTTCGTTCCCAGCAACACCCCCATCGACGACCAAAGGGTTTGTCAAGACGTCCATTGCCTGGGATGTACAAGGCAAGATCGTACCGGTGACGATCGTCTCGGTTCACCTCGACTTCTCCCGAAAATCAGTACGCGACAAGCAAACTGGCATACTCATTGAGGAGCTCAAAGATTCTGAATCGCCTCTGATCGTGATGGGAGACCTCAATAGTCGCTGGGATCAAAAACGGTCACATGTGCAGCAGCTTGCCGAACAGCTTGAACTCACAGCATACGAGCCACAAAACGATTCATTGGGAACGTACAAATCCACGGATGGCAAGCGACTGGACTGGATACTTGTGTCGGGCGATCTGATTTTTTCTCGTTATGAGGTGTTGCCTGAGATAGTATCCGACCATCTCGCCGTTTATGCGGAATTGGGCCTTGCACCATGAGTCACTCCTTATATGTAGCACGTATCAGAATCGTCTTCTTCGCCGCATGGGCGTTAACGCTTGGCGCCTGCGCGACGACAACAATTAGCCCGGAAGACTGCCCGGCGGGAACACAGAAGCTCGAGAATTGTCCACCGGTTGGTGCCGTTCATGACGCCGAAATCGCCGAGCTTTATGCGCATCGAGCGTATGAACGCGACGATCTGCCGGGTTTCGATTCAGTTGACTTTGCGCGCAATCTCGACCTTCCCGTCAATGAGGCGCTGGTCAAATTTGTTGGTTCGACAGATGAAGGAGCCTTAAACGCAATTGCTGCAAAAATCTGGATGATCGAGAACGCCGAACACACGATCGACGTAATTTATTACATTTTTCGCGACGATCTTGTCGGGAGTGCCTTGCTCGGCGCTCTTTGCGACGCCGTTCGGCGTGGTGTCGATGTACGCATGATGATTGATTCCCTCGGCGCAGCTGACCTTAGCCGCAAGAATCTCAAAGCGCTCCTAAGTTGTGCCATCGACGCCGGCTTCATGGTCAACTCGGCGGGTCAGACAACGATTCACAAGGCCCGGGTCCAGGCCGTGACCTTCAATTCGTTTACAAAAAACATATTCGGCGTTAACCGTCGGTCTCACGACAAGCTCATCGTCAAAGATGGCCGATTCCAGCAAAAGTCCTACGCAATCACAGGTGGTCGCAACGTTGCGCTGGACTACTACGGGTTTCTTGAAGATGGTTCGCCGAACCCGCACTCATACAGGGACGCAGAAATCCTTGTTCATGGCACAAGCAACGACAGGAAAGGCGAATGGGGTATTGGCGACGTTAGCACGGGTTACTACACGCTACTGTTTCTGTTTGAGAATAACAATAAGCTGGAAATGACTTCCTGGAGCGATCCACTTTCCGCGTATGCAGATTATCGCGAGCGTTTTCGAAACAACCTAGCAGCCTTGAAAGCCTTGCCAAGAGTGGGTGAAAGACTTGACGCGATGCCTGACTATATGACGGGCGGCTTCTATGAAGCATCGGTTCGCCTGGGACACGAAATGGCGAATATCACAAACAAACACGTGGTGACCGAAGCCGAAGAGAACCTGGCGGAAAGCCCCAACTCCATTATCAAACTTCTCAATCGAATCAGGGAAAAAGACTTCGAACATATTCAAATGGTTTCACCGTATCTTTTTGCCGCCTACTATAAGGACGACGACGGCAATGTGGTTGTTGATGATGCAAAGGAAGTGCTCGACTGGCTCGATCGACATCCGAACAGCTCGATCGACATTGTAACCAACTCGGTTTTGACATCGGACAATTTCTCAACACAGTCCGTCATAGACATAGACCTCGTACCGAGGCTCCTGATGACCGAGGACATGCAGGAACAGTGGGGCAGCAAGCAAGACGACAGTGAATTGATCGCAGAGCTGGTACAAAGTGACGAGTGGATCGAAATGGTCAATCATCCGCGATTGAGAATCTACGAAACCGGAACGCTCGACGACGTATTATTTGGTGGGCATTACCATCATTCCAAACTGCACGCCAAGTACGTTATTGGCGGCAATTTCGGCTTCATTGGCACATCCAATTTCGACTATCGCTCGCGCTTATACAACAGCGAGATGGGTTTTTTCTTCGAAAGCGAGGAGATGGTTAAAGATATTGCGGAAAACACCGACTACCTGATCAGCCTGTCATATCGCTGGGGCTCGCCCGAGTGGCTGGAGATGCGGCAGCGGCTGGGAGAATTGGGTGGCACGAAAGGGTATACCGTTCGCCATCAGCGTGGCATCTACAAGACCATCAAGAACACCGGATTAATGTGGTTGTTCTGAAATAGGGGCCCGAAGGGAGAAGTTTTTGATCATTGAAGCCGGATTGGAGCCGATCACGAGAACCAATCGTAAGATTTGCAGATTGCATATCGGGCAGCTGGTGTTGGTTGCGTTGTGCTCTAACGGCGTTTGTGCCTTCGCCCAGAGCACTGATTCATCGGCCGACAAAGGGAACAGCGCGGACTGGTCTTCCTATCGGGCCGGTTGCATCGAGAAAATGGACCGCTTATTGGAATTCCGGGCCCGTTTATTTGGCGCTCTGGGCTATTAGTCTCTAATATTGAATTCCGGACGGCCTTTCCCGAGGAGTTATAGGCCGCCTCGATGGTTTCCAGAGGATGCCAAATAATGCCGAAGAGACTCGTTGCGAAGAGCTACATCGCCACCTTCGTGCTCACGCTACTCGCCGGTTGCGCGAGCGCTCCGCTCGACCATCCAAAAATCGAAAGTGTCGCGGTTACAGATACCGATGACACGAAATTAGCGCAGGACAGTCGCGAATGGCGCTCCCAAGATCCGGAACGAAATGGTTTCTACCCGTTAACCGGCGGCTTCGATGCCTTCGGTGCGCGTCTCTCCCTCATATCGGAAGCGGAGCGCACGATCGACGCCCAGTACTTCCTGATGAAGCCGGACACTGCCGGCCTCGTGTTCATGGCGGAGCTGATGGAAGCCGCGGACCGTGGCGTGCGAGTTCGCCTATTGCTCGATGACATATTCACGACCGTCGATGACACCGCCTTTATCATGGTGAATGAGCACCCTAACATCGAGATGCGCCTGTTTAATCCGATTGCCCGTAAGGGCGTATATGCGTTCAACTACGTCGGCAATTTCAACCTGGCTAATCGCCGCATGCACAACAAGTCGCTCACTGTCGACAATCAGGTTGCGATCGTCGGGGGGCGCAATATTGCGGAGGAGTATTTTCAGCTCGAGGAGTCCAGCGAATTTGTCGATTTCGACTGCTTGGTGGCGGGCCCGATCGTCCGCCAGATTTCCGCTTCGTTCGATGACTACTGGAATCACGTACTGGCGGTACCTATGGACGCGTTCTACAGTGAAAGTGACCCCGATGAGCTCGAGTCGATGCGACAGCGCATGAACCAGGCGATGCGAGATGTGGGCGATACGATTTACGCGAAAGCCATCCACACGGAACTGATGGAACGATTCCACGCCGGCACGTTGCCTCCTTATATCGCCGATGGACGCATGATCGTCGACGATCCGCAGAAACTACTGGAGGAGGTTTCGCAGGAGCAGAAGATTGTCGCCAACGAGATAGGCAAGGCACTCCTGGAAGCTGAAAAGGAAATTATCATCTTCACGCCCTACTTCATCCCGGGCAAACGGGGTATCGAAATCGTGAACGACATCACCTCGAAAGGCGTAAGGTTGGTAATAATTACGAACTCACTGGCGACCAACAATCACACGTCTGTCCACTCTGCATATTCGTCCTACAGGAAGCGCATTTTGCAGGCCGGGGCCGAACTTTGGGAGGCTCGTGTTGATGCCGCAGACGTTACGTTGGCAGACGGCAGCAAGGATTCGAAACATCTGACCTTGCACACGAAGGGCATACTCATAGACCGACGTTATCTGTTCGTCGGCTCGCTGAATCTCGATCCCCGTTCTATCGATATCAACACCGAGATGGGCATAATGATTGATTCGCCGGTGATGGCCAACTTGCTTTCGGAGCGTTCGCTCGCCGGAATCCCAAACTATGCGTACCGGCTAAAGCTGGACGACAATGGCAATATCCGCTGGCACGCAAACATCGACGGACAGGAAGTCGTGGAGACCAAGGAGCCGAACACATCCGGTTGGACGCGATTTAAGGCCTGGTTCCTGAAGATCGCCCCCGAAAAGCAGCTGTAATTCCGGGATCCTGCCGTAGCGGCAACCTTCCTTCGTTTCGGAATATCCGAGAAGGGCGGGGCGCTCCGCAGATTATCTGCGGCGCCCGGTTCTGCCGCAAATTTCACCGGCCGTATCAAGTGATAAATCTTGACGCTTAATGAATGATCATTTCCCCAAACACTATTTGCCGGCAATGGACCAGTGTTAGGGCGCAGCCGTGAGCCAAGGCAATGCCATGGCAATGACAATCTTAGATTTCTAGGGGCTGTTTCGATCAATCTCTCCGGCAGAAACCAAATTCTGCAAAATTCCCGCAGCATAGTATGTGTTGCATTTAATTGCTTACAAACAACCTGGTGACGAGCCAAGCCGTCCAAAATTCACGCAGCGGCCAATTGTACTGATTGCAAGAGGCAGGCAAACGGAATCTTTGCGGCAGGTGAGATCGCCGGCTTCAAAATGACTGATTGGCCATCACCCAGAATTGAGCGCTTTCTTCCGATGTGGCGAAGTCCACCCGGATAATACCGCCGCCGATCATGGCGCGAATGCCGATCCCAGCTGACCATTTCAGGTCATCATGCAGTTCGCCGAGGCTCCACGACGGAGCGACCCGGCCAGCCTCGACAAAGCCTACAACCTGCCACCAGCGCCAGGGCCAATTGCGAATCAGGGGCCAGTTGCGAAATGGATCCCAATTAGGAATCAGGCGTAGCTCGGCAGCATAGTAGATCGCCGCCTTGTCGTTGAAGCGGCCTCGCGGGTAACCGCGCAGTCGTTCAATGCCGCCGAGCGTTGCTCCTCGGTTACCCGGAGGACGATTGTGTACTACCACGAAGTCGGGGCTTATCTGTTCCGTATCCCAGGTCGGCGTGTACGCCGACCATACGGTTACAGCGAGGACACGCTGCGCAAACTTGTTGCTGTCGCCGAGGTCCCAGTACTTGCTGAAGCTGAAGTCAAGATTGGTCCAGCTGTTGAAGCTGTCGAACGTGCCGAAGTCCCTGGTGACATTAAGTTTGGTCAAACTGCCACGTGAGGGATTTGTGGCGAAGTCGCGATTATCGTATTCGAGGCCGAGCGTGATGCCGTGGGTCGAAAATTCTGCTTCATCGCCGTCTTGAAAACCAGCCTCTGGCGGAAACAGGTCGATGTTTTCCGAATCTATTTCCATTGTTCTGAGCTGGTAGAAGGGGCGGAAGTAGACGAACGTGCGGCCGCTGGCGAAAGGGTTCCAGCTGCCCTGATGCGTTGACCCTTCGACAAGCAGTCCCTCGTTCGTCGTGTAGCTATGTGGCTGTGGCCCGCTGCCGGCGCCGATCGGAAGTACGTAACGAAATGTCAGGTGCAGGTATACGTCGATGCCGCTGCCGAAAACGAAATCGTCCTGGTCGGAATCGTTGCTTCCCGATGGGATGTCATTCGGGTCGTAGCCGAAATCACCGTAGAAGCGCTGCTCGTCGTTATTCATGAAGCCGACGGTCGGACTGAAGAACAGGCGCTTCGCAAGCTGTACATTCGTCAGGCCGCCAAATAGACCGAACGACGAATTGCTGGTGCCATACCCCATTAGAAACAAGCCGTCGTGGGGCTGAAAAACGCCCTTGCGGAAGTATATGGCTCCGACCCCCGTTTCCCAGGGTTTCGGTCGAGAATGCGAACGGAACGACGATCGATGCCCGTTCACTCTCGCTCTCGGCATCGCTCTGGTCGATTACGATTTGGTCCGCTCTTGCAGTCATTGCGCTGAGGGCGCCAAGAGCCAGAAACACAATAATTTCGTATCTGTTCATCCGCGCTCCATTCCTATCGTATTGTCGTGCCCCAGGTAAATCGAACGAAGAAATCCAGTTCCTTGCGTTTTCGGTCAGTGAGTACCAGTTGTTCGAGTTCTTCGCGTTGGCGAACCCGGATATCAATGGCAAAGTCTCTGGACCGGCGCCACTGGTAATGAATCTCGGTCAGCGACTCGTTTGGCCGAAATTGTGGCGACAACAACCATCCTGCCCCAACTCGCCCGTAGTTCACGCCGATACTGTGGTGGGGTTTGAAGTCCATGAGACTTAAGACGACATTCCAGCCCAAGCCGTCAGTATCTCCGCTACCTGCCAGGCCGGCAGCTGCGAGTGTCGGCGTTTCCGGCGCGTAACCGAGTTCGGCGGCGACACGTAAGCGGATACCGTCGTCTCGCTCAGGCCAGCGGTTCGCGCTTCGTAGAACGACGCCATAATAATCCTCGCGCCGCCCGGACTGCGTACCGTCCTTCAACAACGACTTCGGCAGGTACGAGATGTCCAGCGCCCTTTGGAGGGCAAATGGTTTGCGTTCCAAGTTTTCGAATGCGACGAAGTAGCTGACACGTGCACCGCTGTCGGCGAAGTCGAGCGGCGCGCGACGAACATTCGTAGCGCCTTCCGACGCATTGTGTTGCAGGATCAGGTGTGAGACCCAACCATGTTTGGCACGAATGGTTCCGTGCAGACCGTCGGTCCAATTAACGTTGAAATTGTGGCTGTCGTGTCGATCCAGCGATTTGGCGAAAACACCACCGCGCGCTACGAACTTGGTTTGCATTCTTCCGATTGCCAGGTCGAATTTGTCCAATCGATACCATTGTAGGAAGGCTTCGTCCAGCGTGATATCGCCGTCAGCCATGCCGTTATTCGTCGGTATGTAATCTTGTAGCACCAGGTTTGGCTTGCATTCGTCGTTGGAGCATAGGCCAGCAACACGCCACGACCCTCGCAGATACGGAAAGAAACCAAAGGTGCTGCGCACACGCCAGCGCGCACGCAATACGTCATCGATGCTATTACTGTTGTCGCGTTCGTCAACGTTCGCTCGCGTGTAAGCGGTACGAATGTCCGTGGTTAGAGTTAAGCCACGCTGCTCTTCTTTGATCTCGATGGAGCTGTCTGCATCGTCCAGCGAACCGTCAATATCAGCCGCGATTGCTTCTGACTCAGCCATTGCTGTTTCGGTTGCCTCGTCCGTCGCCTGCGCCAAGGTGGGTGCCGCCTGACCAAGCAGAAGTCCCGCTACAATCCCCAAAAATCGCACCTGACAAAGCCTGCTCCAACAAACCTTCATAGACCGTTGCGCTCTTTATCCATCGTCTCCGCGATCTGCAGGTTCTAGCGATTATTCAACGGTGGCTTCGAAACTGCCGCCAAGCGCAAGATGCAGATTGATGCGTTCGGCTAGCCGTGCGTTCTGAACCCGTAGTAGCCCGGTCCTCGCACCGATCCAACGCGTCTGCATTTGCAACACACTCAAGAGATCAATCTGACCGACATTGTATTGCACCAGCGCCAGATCGTAGGCCTGCTTGTTGTTGTCAACCGACCGAGACAGAAACACCTCGCGCCGTTCCAATAGCGCTTCGTCAGTCAAGCCTGCTTCCACTTGCTCCAGCGCCTGCAATACGGTCGCGCCGTACGCGGCAATGGCAGCCTCTTGATCCGCGGTTGCTATATCGAGCTGCGCTTCGAGTGCGCCACCCGTATAAAGTGGCGCCACGATTCCGAGTGACAGATCTCCGATCAAACCACTGACGCCACTACTGCCGCCGGCAGTGGCGTTAATCGAAAAGCTGGGCAGCTTCGCCAACCTCGCTTCCTCTGTCAGAAAGAATGCGGACGCCACGCGCCGATCAGCAGCAATCACGTCCGGCCGCCTTTCGAGCAGGTTCACCGGCAGGCCCACGCCGATCGGTGGCGGCACCGGCACCAGCTCCGATGCGGTTTCGATTTCCCCAGCGGGATAGCGGCCAAGCAGTATCTCGAGCGCCCGCCGTATCTGTTGCTGACCCGAAATCGTTTGCTGCAATGCATCTTCGGCAGACGCAAGATCAGCGCGCACGAGGTAGACGTCCTGCAACGACACCTGGCCGACCTTTTCTTTGGTCTCCACAAGGCTCACAGATTCAAACAAACTGTCGACGATTTCCTGTGCAAGCTCTGCTTGCAGCCGTAGCTCTGTCGCGAGATACCACGACATCGCCACGTTCGCGACCAGCGATTGTCGCGCAAATTCGAAGTCAGCGACCGAGGCTCGAAGATTTTCGTCGGCGGCATTTACGCCGGCCTGCACGCGACCCCAGACGTCGGCTTCCCAGCTAACTCCGACGCCGGCGCCCGCCGAGCCTTGTTCGGCGGAACCAGATCCTCCAGTACCGGACAGATCACCACCTACTGCGACCGTGGGCTTCAATGCGGATCCGGCAAGTGCTGCCACCGCCTGCGCGCGATCAAGCTGTGCGGCAAGCAAGCGCAGGTTAGGATTCTGTTCGTTTAACGCTTCGGCGACCAGCGCATCAAGTTGAGTATCGTTAAAGGTGGCGAGCCAGTCGTCATCAACTTGACCATTGTCATCAGCCGGTGCCGCCCATTCCAGCTTGATCTCCGTGGTCTCCGGCAGTGCCTCCTCGAGGACTTGCTCTTGCGAAGGCGCTTCCTCCAACTTTGTCGCACAGCCTGCGATCAGTACGCAAAGTGCGACCCCAGCTCCTGCTGGTTTACGCATCCGACGATCTTGGCTGCGCAGCGACGGGCTTCGTATACGCCCAAACCAGGGCAACCAACCACGGCGCTATGCCGAGCAGCAAGCCTACCCAGCCAAGCACATTGATTGCTTCGGCTTGCGGATGACCGCGATCTTTAGCCGTCTGTCCTGGCAATGCTGCGAGCTTCACAAAAATCCAGACAATGAGCAGTACCAGCG
>PVMK01136579.1_pt1 | contig 12886 bp, 7 predicted proteins | sample 1853481 | NCBI WGS metagenome assembly PVMK01 (sample SAMN08533507, study PRJNA380276) | Marine sediment metagenome, whole genome shotgun sequencing project.
CGGGTTATTCAAATCAGTTGAAAAAATACTCGCTTCTGCGGTGTCTGACACCCCGTCATTATCCTTGTCGAATGCATTGACCTCATCGCAACCATAAATAATCACGCCATTTTCAAGTCGACCATCAATGCAGGCTTCCTTCAGGCCGCCATAGAGACTCGTGTCCTGGGTTTTGAAATGCAGTGCCAGATCGGCACCAGCAGGATCGCCGGCACAATTTGGCGCATCCAGTCGCATTAAAGTACTGCCGTTGAACTTGGTCATATGACCTGCGAGCGTAGCCTGTTGGTGCAGTTTGTGACGCGGCGGTGCAAGTGTTGTGCCCAGCGCGGCCTGATTTCGGTCAACGCCAAAACGGATTGAATCGAGATCAATGTTGGTGGAGGCTGCGCCGTAGCCGTTGGCGACGGATGGGTCATTGATATCCACGGTGTTGACTATGCCGTTACCGTTACAGATAGCGAGTGGAATGACACCATTATTATCCGTATTAATGGGATTCAATCCGCTGCCGGGTTTGATATCGATGGCTATACGTGCCGCATCGGAGAAGATCCGTGAGCCGGCACTGAACAAATACGTGCCCAGGCCATCATTGCTATGCACAACCCGTGCGTGCAGCTGACTGTCACCGTTGACAGGAACCTCCAGCGCTACGTATGAGGCATCGCCGATCAGCTGGTCGCTTCGACCTGACGCCAGTTCGGTAACGCCATCTTCAGCGAATACTGTAAGCGTAGCTACCATATCCGGGCTCAGGCCGGTCGCCCTGAACACCAGTTTGTCCCGGCTGTCAGTAGTAACCGTGAAGTAATCATGATCACCTGCATAATCGATGATGCCAGGAACATCCGCGTTATTCGGTGTCACGGGGGTGCCGGGCACAGAGTTAGGATGGTCATCGCCGCTGGCCGGTATATCGGCCACGGTAACTTGTATGGTTGACGTCCGATCAAACAGCTCTGTGATAGCCGGTGGTACCGGTGGGGTTGGTGTGCCGCCTGCCTCGGTCGAACTCGGGTGACCGGGGAGCAAACCTTCGGCGGTAAACGCTGCGTTCAGGCTATCGTTATTAATGTCAACTTTAACCGTGTGGATGCCGTTTTCCTGGTAATGCAGAATGGCGGAATAAATACCGTCACCCGCAACACCATCGCCATCAGTACCCGTATCACCCATCGAAAATGAAGTCGTGACGCCGGACGGATTGGTAATTGTGGCAGCAATATTTACACCCGTAATTGGCAAGCGCTCACTTGCAACGGCTGTAAGCAGCAAGGGTGACGGGTATGAAACAACACTACCGCCAACGGGTGCCACGACAAGATCGTAATGCCGTATTGGCAGTGGTGTCGCAATAATATCGACGTTGACTGTGATCGCACTGCCCGTCGTGTTACTGGCAGACAAAGCCCATGAGCCTGTGCCCTGAGCCTGCAGGGTCGATGACTGAACGACGCCGCTGCAACTTGTCGAAGTGACGACGGCCTGGCAGTCAAAACTAAGCGGCACGGCGCCAGCCGGGGAAGACAGGCTGAAGTCGATATCAGCGGTGACGCCCGTGTAGTTTGCAAACAGCGCTACTTCCTTCATCGTCGAATCAACCGCAAAATTGAAATCAGTGCTACCGCTGGCTGGTGCACTACGACTTGTCTGGCTGATCGCAGACGAAGAAGTAAAGCTTGCCTTCACCGCTAACAGGGTGCTTTGCACCTCATTGAGCGAGGTAGGTGAAGCGCGGAAGAAGCCGCCGGTGTCATCCGCCAGTTCTCGCAACACGCCTTCTGGCGCAAAGCTGCCGTAGGCAAGCGTTATGAGCGGTACATCGGCATCCTGATAGGCGCTAGTCACAGCGCCCTGATCTGAGGATGATGAGGCCGTATCCACGCCATCGCTAAGCAAAAAGACAATCTGCGCAGCGTTAGTGCTGTTGCTGCTGGCATAGTCAAGCATATTGCTTAGTGCGAGGTCAGCTGCGTCAAACATCGCGGTATTGCCGTCCGCACTGAGCCCATCGATGATGTCCTTGATAGCTGTCTTGGTGGCATCACCAGGATCAGGAATAGCAATAATTGCCTGGTCCTGAGTAGCGGTCGAGCCAAAAGAAACGACCCCAAGTGCGGTATTACCGTCGGCTGATTCATCGACAAGATTTTTTGCCGCTGCCGTTGCATTGGTGAACGGATCACCCGACATGCTGTTAGAGCGATCCAGCGCTAATTGCATCTCGACATCATCCTGCATCCAGATCATCTCAAGCTGGTTGCGGCAGATAGCCTGATCGCCGGGTAGTTCCTCGATAACCCAATTGTCTCCTGCATCTGGTTCTGCGCCATCCAGTGCTGTGTATTCAACCCGCTGACCCAGTGTGGATCTGTCACCATCTTTTGGATCGTCATCGGTGCTTTGTATAAGCACTTCCCAGCCGCTGGCGCCATAGGAACGGCCTTGTGCGGTATTCGCTTCATAGTTGTCTGAGGTCGTGTGATTAAGCCATGAGAAATCATTGGTTGTGCCTGATCTTGCGCTCCATTGATCATTCATGATTGCTGGCGAGGGTTCTGTGTCGCCAACCTGAGGGAAGGAAATACGTGTTTCCGAAGCATCGCTGCCCTCGTATTCATCGTACAGGCCGTAAACATAGTGCCCCCACTCGTGTCCCAGCGTGTAGCCTGCGTCTTCCTGGCGGCCTGCACTACCCAGATAATCAATGTCACAGCCAGTGCCGCAACCCTCAGGAAAAATATCGCCAAAGGTTATGCGTTTACCCGAGCGGCCGAAGCCTGATGGGGATGCTCGGGGCCACTCCCGTTCGTTCCAGACCACATCCGCCAGTGAGCCCTGTACGCCATTACTAAAAAAGCGCACCTTGCCTAGTTTGTGCTGGCCATTTGATTCCTCGCACACTGCGTCTGCCCAGAAACGTACAATATTTTCATAAGGGGTCTGATCTTCTCCCCCCATATCATTATTCGGATCATCATCGCCCGTAGGGGCATTGTAGAGTGATATAACGATGTCAAAAATAGTTTCGTTACTCTCCGCGCCGGCGGCGTAAACACCTGACTCAGATTTTGGCTTGGCCTGGTGAGTTTTGGAAAGCCATGAGCCGCCAGCCAGCACTGGCTGAACAACGGTGGCGAGAAAAACTGCCCCAGCTGCTATTCCCGATACGGCCCGATAAAAAGCTTTTTTATTAGTTGCGATAGCCATCTCTATCCCTCCCCAGGACAGTTTCATTTAGATAAATTTACTCAGCAGTAAGACTGCCAGACAGGCGGAGCCGGTTAATTGAATACCTGGACTGTGTGGCACCGTAGAAGCCTCTCGGTCTTATTTTTTATTGCTGCGCTGAGAGACGGCGTCCTTTCGGTCGCTGCAGCCAATTGCTGAATTCGTCCTGACCCTGTCGCTAAGATGCGGTGAGCTTGAGGCCCGCTAGCGAGAACTGATCCTATCCAGCTGTTTGCTTATAGTAAGACATAATCTAGCAAACTTATGATGAATCAAATATTAATATTGATTAGAAATGGGCTTCTGGATTCAATTATCAGTCACTTGTAGCTGATAGGTTGAAAGAGCTTTATCTGTCATTGAGTTTGAATTGCACCTGGACAGCATGGAGGCCTATTCAGCCGACAGGTTGTCGAACCAGATGCCCTGCTCGGGCGCCCACATGTACGGGAATATTTAGCCATGATGCCGGCATTCAGGATCAGGCCGTCCAGCGGGGTGCCCATGCTTTTAATCTGCTCGGAGCAGGCCACCACGTTATCGAAGTCGGTGAGTTCGCATTGCAGTGGAGTCGCTTTCCCATGGCCAGAGCCGTCTATAGCTGCACACGCCTCCTCCGCCTTGGCAAGCCGGCGCCCGGTGCCGAGCACGTGCGTATTTAAGGGCATGGCGGTGGAGGCTTTTAGGAAGGTTCTGCGGGTTGAAATAGGGTCGGGTGTCGTTATGTCAGGCTCCCTGTTTGAAAGATATTAAGCTAATAATTCTGCTGTCTGACACCAGCTCTGAAGCAGGCACCGATGGTTACACTATAATGGGCTAGCACTAGCCTCGCCCCACCTTGCCTAAAACAACAACAAGGACACCGCAATGGCCAACCCCGCACCCGAGCTCGAATGGCACCGCGTCGCCGCGGTTACCGACCTGCCCGACGGCCGCGTCATGACCGTCCGCGCCGGCACCACGAGCATGGCGCTTACGCACGTTAACGGCGTGTTCTCCGCCATGGAAAATCGCTGCCCGCATCAGGGCGGGCCGCTGGGCGAGGGCTCGATCGAAACCGATGACAAGGGCCAGTGCTGGTTGCGCTGTCCCTGGCACGGCTGGGATTTCGACCCGATCACCGGCGTGTCGCCCGGCGGGCACGACGACTCTGGCCAGCAACTGTTCCCGGTTGAAGTACGCGATGCCGACATCTATGTTGGCATCGCTGCAGAACCCGACCACGAACCCACCATCACCGACGTGATGGCCACGACGCTGGTCAACTGGGGCCTGCAATCCGTATTCGGCATGGTGGGCCATTCCAACCTCGGGCTCGCCGATGCACTGCGCCGCCAGGAACAGGCCGGCGCCCTGCACTACTACGGTATCCGCCACGAGGGAGCCGCGGCTTTTGCCTGCTCCGGCTACGCCAAGCTGACCGGCAAGCCGGCGTCCTGCCTTACCATCGCCGGGCCGGGTGCCACCAACCTGTTAACCGGCCTCTACGATGCCAAGGTCGACCGCGCGCCCGTGCTGGCCCTGACCGGTCAGGTGCAGGTGCAGGTATTCGGGCCAGGCGCGTTCCAGGAAGTGGATCTGGCAGCTGCATTTGAACCAGTCGCGCGTTTTTCGCAGACGGTGCTGCACAGTTCCAACCATGCCGAGCTCGCCAGCCTCGCCATGAAAAACGCCATCGTGGAGCGGGATGTCGCCCATCTGATTTTCCCCGACGTTGTGCAGACGCTGCCGGCCGGCACGGCTAAAGCCGGCGGACCGACGGGCCGGCTCGCGCCGACCGCCATCACGCCGCCCGAAGAATCGGTGAGCGAAGCGCTCGCACATATTGATAAGAGTACGCGGCCGATTATTGTAGTGGGCTACGGCGCCCGCGCTGCGATGGACGACGTGCTGCAATTAGCTGAGCAACTCAACGCGCCGGTACTGACCACGTTCAAGGCCAAAGGGCAGATTGCAGATAGCCATGCGCTGGCCGCCGGTGTGCTGGGCCGTTCCGGCACGCCCATCGCAAGCTGGTTCATGAACGAATGCGATCTGATCATTGCACTGGGCGCATCGTTCTCTAATCACACCGGCATTACGCCCAAACGGCCGATCATCCAGGTGGATTTCGAGGCCATGCAACTGGGCAAGTTTCACCCGGTGACCGTGCCGGTCTGGGGCGACGTCGGCGTAACGGCGCGGCTGCTTACCAGCCGGCTCGATAACGTGACGACCACCGATCAACGGCCCGAAATTAAAGAGCGCTGGAAGATCTGGCGCGCCGAAAAAGCCAGCCGCCGCAGCGATGACCGCGGCAAAGGCGTGAATTCTGCCTCCATCTTTGCAGCCATGAGCGACGTGGTTCCTGCCGATGCAGTGATTAGCGTAGACGTCGGCAACAACACCTATTCCTTCGGCCGCTACTTCGAATGCAAACAGCAAAGCATTCTCATGTCCGGCTACCTGGGCTCGATCGGCTTCAGCTTCCCCGCTGCGATGGGTGCATGGGCCGCGACGCAGGACTTTGCCGAACACCGCGGCCGCAAAGTGGTGTCCGTATCCGGCGACGGTGGCTTCGGCCAATACCTGGCTGACTTCAACACGGCGGTGAAATACGGCATGGACATCACCCACATCCTGCTTAACAACTCCGAGCTGGGCAAAATTTCCAAGGAACAGGCAGCCGGCGATGGCCGTGTGGGAGACCTCGTTACACAACCCAACTTCGCGAGCTATGCCAAATTGTGTGGTGGCTTTGGCGTAAGGGTGAAGACGGCCGATGAATTGCGGACGGCGATTCAGCAAGCGCTGGATTATGAGGGGCCAGCGATTGTTGAGGTGGTGTCGGATGTGGAGCTGATTTAAGCGGCGCCTAATAAAATAGGCACTTAAACCAATATTTTTTTGGTGTCAGACAGCAACTTTTTTTTGCGATTTAAGGGGCTGTATTTTGGGTGGCTGCCGAGTGTGGCCGGAAGAGTTTTGGTGGCTTAAATCGTGTTTTCATCGGAAAGCCTCCGGCTTCCCGATATAAATTCCGAGGAGGTCTTTGCGGCCTGCTCCGCGAGCCCGCAAAGCCGCTCGTCATTTAATTTTTGGGGTCTGACCCCTGTGTTATTAATACTTTATGCAATCCAAGCCTAAGCCTGCCCCAACCCGTCGCGTAATAACGCTACTGGCGCTGATCGCAGCGGGCGAAGCGGCGTTCTTTTTGCCCTTCCTGCTCGCGCGCGTATTCCGACCAACCGTGCTTGAGGTGTTTGGCCTGACCAATCTGCAACTGGGCACCGCGTATGGCGTGTATGGAACTGTCGCAATGGCCGCGTACTTTTTAGGCGGGCCGCTGGCTGACCGTTTCGATGCACGCAAGCTGCTGGCAATAGCGCTGACGACCACCGCAATCGGTGGCTTGCTCCTAGCCACCATTCCCAACCTGTCCACACTGATACTTTTATACGGGTACTGGGGCGTCACAACGATTGCGCTGTTTTGGGCGCCGTTGATTCGCGCCACCCGCGAATGGGGCGGCGAGTTGTCACAGGGAGCGGCGTTCGGCCTGCTCGACGGCGGTCGCGGATTGCTGGCCGCCGTCACCGGTTCGATCATGGTGCTGGTATTCGCCGCGTTGCTACCCATCGATCCGGACACTGCCAGCCTCGCCCAGCGCACCACTGCCCTGCGCCAGATAATTCTGCTGTTGCTGGCCATTACCGCAGGCACTGCCGTGCTGATCTGGTTGGTGCTACCGGCACCGCCAGCAGAATCAGAAATGCAATCAGCAACGGAATCGCAAGCCAATCCACAGCATGACGTGAAACCGCGCCTGACCCTGCGCGGCATCGCGCACGTGCTTACGCTGCCCGCGGTCTGGCTGCAGGCATTAATTATTCTTTGCGCCTACGTTGGCTTTCGCTCCATCGACGACTTTGCGCTGTACGCCAACCAAGTACTCGACATGAACGAAGTCGATGCGGCGCGACTCGGCACCGTGTCGCTTTGGGTACGGCCCATCGCCGCCGTTGCCGCCGGTTATCTGGCCGACCGCGTTGGCGCAGGTCGCATGACGCTACCTAGCTTCGCTCTGATCGCCGCCGGCAGCGCAATACTCGCCTCAGGCGCGATAACCGCCGGCCTCACCCTGCTGGTCCCACTCACCGTGGTCGGCACCAGCCTGGGTATCTTTGCGCTCCGCGGCCTGTACTTTGCCATCATGAAAGAAAGCCGGATACCGCTGGTCTTCACCGGCAGCGCGGTTGGCTTTGTGTCATTGATCGGATACACACCGGATGTATTCATGGGGCCGTTGATGGGCTGGCTGCTCGACCGCTCGCCAGGTACTGCCGGCCACCAGGATGTATTCGCCGTCGTCACCGGTTTCGCGTTGCTGGGCATGGTCGTCAGCATGTTGTTCCAGCGCGTTACGAAGTAATTGGGTGTCTGATTCAATGACCACCCCGGAATTTAAATGATGACGCAAGCTAAAAGCGGTTTAGCTTTTAGCCTCGTCAGAATTTAGGCCGGAGAAAGCATAGCTTTTCCGGCCACCAAAAATGAAGCGCCGGCCACTGGTGGCGACGGCCGACAGAGCAGCTCATCCAGCCCGATCAACTAGTAAGCCTAACTAGGCCGGGACGAAATACATCACTGCGAACCAGCCCTGCTCGTCCTGCCATACTTTGTCCGGCGCGAACCCGGCCTGCTCAGCCAGCTCGATGAATTCATCCGGGTGATACTTGTAGGAGTTTTCTGTGTGGACGAGTTCGCCTTCGGCAAACTCTACTTGATGACATCCCAACTGCGCCGAATGCTTGCCGGTGCAGCGCAAGTGCATCTCTATGCGACCTTGCTCACTGTTATACAACGCATGATGGGTGAACTTCCCGGCGTCGATATCACCATCGAGCAGATGGTTCAGGTTGTCCAGCACATTGATATTGAATTGCGCTGTGACGCCAGCCGCGTCGTTATAGGCCGAGTGCAACACCTCTTCATCTTTCTTCGTGTCCACGCCGATCAGCAAACCGCCGGCATCATTCATTTGCGCACGCATGCCACGCATGAATTCCACTGCGGCTGCCGGTTCAAAATTGCCGACCGATGAACCTGGATAGAAGAACACCGCTGGTGCCTCGCTTGCGGCCTCGTCAAGTTCTATGCCCCGCGTGTGATCGCACACGTGCGGCATCACCTTCAGTTCCGCGTAGTCGTCGCTGAGCGCGGCAGCGCTTGCCCGCAGGTGCTCACCGGAGATGTCCATGGGCACATACGCTGCCGGCTCGAGCTCGGGCAACAACCATCTTATTTTTTCGCAGGAACCGGCCCCGGGCTCGACCAACGTCACGCCTTTACCAATCGCAGCGCAGATTTCGCTGCGATGCTGCGTAAAAATTTCTTTTTCAACCCGCGACACGTAGTACTCGTCGAGATCGGTAATGGCCTTGAACAGCGCAGAGCCCTTTTCATCATAGAAATATTTGGGCGCGATCTGCTTGGGTATCTGCGACAGCCCCGCAATAATCTCAAGCTCGACGTGGCTGGGTTCATCGGCCTGCTGCGCGTCGGCTTCGACCATGGAAAGATTTGTTGCGCTCATAATATAGCCGTCAATGTCATCAACTATCTGCGGCGAGCCGGATGCCGGAGCACTGCCAACGATCGCGTGGATAGAAAAAATTGCGGTAACTCGAGCGGATATGAAACGCCTGGCTCAGACACGAACCACCGCGCAACACCATCTGCCCACTCATGAACTTACCGTTGTACTCACCAACGGCACCCGGCAGCGGCTGGTAGCCCGCATAAGGCAAGTACGCACTCTGGGTCCATTCCCAGCAATCGCCATACAACTGACCGATGGTGCCCGCTGCGTTGCCCGCGACCTGCGGCTGCAAGCGATTTGCATCAAGCAGATTACCGGCCACCGACTGTTGCTGCGCGACGCTTTCCCATTCCGCCTCGGTCGGCAGACGTTTCCCGGCCCAGGCGGCGTAAGCCTGCGCTTCGAAATAGCTGAGGTGGCTAACAGGCACGGACTCATCCAGCGGCTGCAAACCATTCAGCGTGTATTCCAACCACTGATCATCGGCCTTGCCCCAGTACAAGGGCTGCTGCCAGTTGTGTTGCTGCACTTCATTCCAGCCATCGGCCAGCCAGTAATCAGGATTGCGATAGCCGCCCGCGGTGACGAACTCCAGATACTCACCGCTGGTTACCAGGCGATCCGCCAGCTTAAAGGGCGCAACGTATTCGATATGCCGCGGCAGTTCGTTGTCGAAACAAAACGCAGCGCCCGCATAACCCGTTTCGAGCTCGCCACCCTGACAGTTGATAAAGCGCAGCGGCGCAATCGTGTCGCCTGAGTCACTTGCCTCACTTAAGCCGACAGCCTCCGCCGGCTGCCGATAAGCAGGCAACAGCGGGTTCTGGAACAGGTTGTACTTCACATCCGTCAGCAGCAGTTCCTGGTGCTGTGCCTCGTGATGCAAGCCGAGCTCGATGCGCGCATGAATAAAATCGCGTTGCGGATGCCCCATGTCATTCAGTAGTGCGATGATCGCCGCATTAACGGTGGTGCGATAGTCGAGCACTTCTGCCAACGTCGGGCGGGACAGCACAGCGCGCTGCTGTCGCGGAAACTGTTCACCAATGCCGTTGTAATAGGAATTAAACAGCACGGCATACAAAGGATTAACGGGCAGATAATCTGCACTGTATTCACCCAGCACGAAGGTTTCGAAAAACCAGGTGGTATGCGCCAGATGCCATTTGGCCGGACTCGTTTCCGGCATCGCCTGCAGGTTGCAGTCCTCCGGCGTCAGGGTGGCACACAGAACAGTGCTGGACTCACGCAGTGCAGCGAAAACCTCGGCAAAGCTTTCAGCGGCTTGTTGTATGGCGAGTTCCATAGCCTTCAACAATACTCGACCCGTGCCATCAAATCGACTGAATCCGCGCCGCAAGCTAGCTGCAGCCGCGCGCCCTGTGGCGACAACTGCACCGCGGTGAATCGCTCGCGCGCAAGGCGTGACGACCAGAAGGCCGCCAGTTGCACCGCTGCAGAGCCGGTCGCGGCATCCTCCGGCGGGCCGTACTGCGGGGCGAAGTAACGAAACACGCAGCCGGGCCCGTCAGCTTGCATGGCCCTTGCGGTAACGATGAGTGCACGCTCGGTCGCCGCCGTTAGCGCACTGAAATCCGGTTGCACAGCTTGCAGCGCAGAAGTATCCGCCAATTCCAGCAGCCAATAGCCCGACGGTCCGCCGACCACTGCAGCAGTTAGTGGTTGCACGCCGAGCACGGGTGCTGCGAATGCCGGCACGGTGCAGTCTGCCGGTGACGGCCGCCTATATATAAGAGTAATGTCGCTGTCGTTAGCAGAAGAGTCAGCAGAAGATTGCCGCGCCTGCCAGCTTTGCTCTGCGTTCGCAAACTCCAGCACAGTTGCATCCGCTGCATGCTGATCAAACACCACCCACGCAGCCGCGAGCGCGCCGAGGCCGCAAAACTGTATACGCCCGCCTTCCGGCGTAAAACTTTCCGCAACATAGCGATCGTCGTCAGCCACAACGAACACCTGCGTGCAATCGCTAACCTCACCGCTGGCGAACAGCGTCTTAGCGGTTGCATATAATTCGGCGGGAGAAACATCCGCTAGCCAGTGCACATTGGCCAGCCCCCCGCTATCAGTTGCAGCGGTGTGCATACAACGTACGAGTCGCTGGCGAGTCACTGCGGTATTGGCGCCAGCTATGCGCCGACTTGCACGCCTTTCCAGAATGCGATGCGACCTTTGATTTCATCCGCGGCGGGTTTGGTCTCCGGGTAATACCAGGCCGCGTCGGGGTTCTCTTTACCGTCGACGTCCAGCGTGTAATAGCTGGCCGTACCCTTCCACGGACACACCGTCGTGGTGGCGCTTGGCTTAAAGAATTCAGGTGCAATCGATTCCGGCGGGAAATAGTGGTTACCCTCAACCACCACTGTGTCGGCCGATTCGGCGATGACAGTATTGTTCCAGAGAGCTTTCATGGTTTTACTATACTCGCACCTGACGTTGTTAACCCAGCGTTAAATTGAGTCTGTTACATCCACCGCAATAACAAATAGCACTGCATAGTCTTGCCTGCCTTCAGTCACCAATTACACCTGAAGCATTATCTGGCACGTTTCAGCAACCTTGCACCCATAAAAATTCCACCCCCTGCCGCTACAGTAAGCAAAGCCAGCGTAGATTCAACGGGTCGCCCCTGGAAAGCCCAATACATAGTCCATAAGCTGACCACAATAAATAACAGTGGCGGCAATGGGTAAGCCCAGACCTTAAACGGCCGCTCCATATCCGGCCGTTTAAAGCGCAGCACAATAACGCAGGAAACTGCCAGAGCTGACAATAATGCCAACGTAAAGCCAACATAGGAAAGTATTTCATCAACGCTGCCTGACAAAATTACAGCTGAAGCGACAATTCCCTGCAGCAGTAATGCATTCGAAGGTGCCCCACCGGCATTCGTCCTGGTCAGGGAACGAAAGCGTCCCACATCATGGCCAAGCGCATAGTAAACACGTGGTCCGGCAATGGTCATTGCCGAAGCGGAGGCAATCAACGAAACCACGAGCACGAGCGTAACCAGCCCCGCACCTGCTTCACCAAATAGCGCTCTAGAGGCTACAAGGCCGACTTCTACTTTACCCGCAAGTTCATCAACATTGGCCCCATAGAAATAGACACTATTAAGCGCAAGGTATATCACCGTGACAATTCCGGTACCAACCAGCAGCGCCTTCGGCAGGTTTTTTTGCGGCTCAATGATCTCACTTGCAACGTAAGCCGCCGCGTTCCAGCCGGAATAGCAGAACATGACAAATATCAGACTGGTTGCTATCGCGCTGAACAATGCACCCGTTGGCATAGCAGCGTAGGAATCAGCAACATAGTTGAAGTTGTCCAGATCACCCTTACCAAAGGCTGCAGCAGAAATAATGATGGCGACTATACCGCCTACTTTAAGCAGCGTAATCAAATCATTAAAGCCGATTGCGCCTTTCCTGCCACGCAAATGCACAGCTATAAGCATCCATACCAACGCTATAGCAGCTATATCATTTGCGGTAACAGTCCCGATGAGCCGGGTATCACCTTGCAGAGAGGGAAAATAGGCCGTGACATAGCGAACAAGACTTTTGAGTGCGGCAGCTATGGGTGCAGAAAATCCGGCTATCAGTGACACGAAGGCGCTCATGAAGCCAAAAGCTCGCCCATATGTTTCACGCAAATAGATGTATTCTGCACCCGCAGCCGGCATAGCGGCGCCCAGTTCTGCAAAACACATGGCCCCACAATAGGCGAGAACTCCACCAACCAGCCATAACAGCAGTATTAGCGTAGGGTTACCCAGGTCAGCGGCCTGAAAACCTGTGGTAGTGAAAACGCCCGCTCCGATAACATTGGCAATGACCAAGGCAGTTGCAGATCGAAACCGGATATGACTTAGTAAGCCTTGTTTGTCACTACTCATAAATCGCCAACTACACCGTTGGAACGATAGCTCGTAATGACATTTATGTGATCAAAGCTATAAAGTTGGCACACAGAATTCTATAGACTATTTTGTTTTGCTCAAAACTCGTCGGAGTATACGGCAATTCAGTTGAAAACCAGCCGTACGGTTGT
>PVMK01124758.1_pt1 | contig 12885 bp, 7 predicted proteins | sample 1853481 | NCBI WGS metagenome assembly PVMK01 (sample SAMN08533507, study PRJNA380276) | Marine sediment metagenome, whole genome shotgun sequencing project.
CCTTGTTGATATGATCGAGAATGACCTTGTTGGGGTCGATCCCTGATTTTCCCAAAATCTCGATGATCCGCTCCATCACCTTTCTCTTGTCATAGTCTTCTTTCTCGCGGCCCTGATAGGGTGAATGGCGGGGTGGGGGGGAGTGGACGATAATTGGGACGTCGTGTTCTTTTGCGAAGTCGACCATGGCCGTGAAAACGACTTCCTCATGCTCCACAGTAATGGTATCCATGCCCGCCTCGCCGACTCCAACAACCCGAGGATTGTCTATGTATTCCTCCATGAGCTTGATGCCTTCGTCCATCTGAGTCACGGGCAATCCCCACATGGGATAGGTGATCGCCAAATACAGGTTAAAGATCCCAAAATCGTGTGCGTTTTCGGTCTTTTCCGTTAGAATACGATCGTAGTGATCACGTACCATCTCGAGCGTGGAAAAGTCAGGAATCATCTGATCCGATGGGACAATAACTGTATCCAGTTCACACAAACCGAGAATATGGAGCCATTCGTGAGGAATAACGCCAATGTGAAAATGAGTATCTATCATTCTCATAACAATCTCCTTTCTTACTTATTAATAGATTAATAAAAATCCCCTGTCGTCTTTTAACGAAATGAGAGGGTTTTTGATTCTCCCTGAGAGTTTCTTTCGTTCTTACAGTCGATCACTTGAAAAACAGATTAGGCAAATATAAGGCTATCTGAGGGAAAATGACTAAAAGTACCACACAGATAAGCATCCCTATAAAAAACGGGAAAATGCCCCTAAAGATGTCCTGCATGGGCACATCCTTGGCAACACTGCCGATGGCGAAGACATTCACCCCTATGGGTGGTGTAATTTGCCCCATCTCCATCGTGAGCACGGTTACAACTCCAAACCAGATCGGATCAAAGCCCAAGGCTACTATCGCCGGGAAGATGGTGGGCAACACGAGCAGTATCATCGGAATCACATTCAAGAGACAACCGAGAATGATAAAGAAGATGATTACGGCACCAAATATAAAAAATCGATTAATCTGCAATCCCGTAACGAACTCAGCCAGCACAAAGGGTAATCGGGTGGCTGCGAGAAAGTAACCCAATATGCCCACGCCAATCAAAATCAAAAGAAGCTTGCATGTGATATTAAGTGAATCCTGCAGGGAAGACATGATCATCTTCTTATTTACGCGTCCCCTGATCAACGCGTACACAAATGCGCCTACAGCTCCGATCGCCCCCCCCTCCACGGGACTGAAAATCCCGCCGAGTATCCCCCCCAGTATTAAAATAAACAGGCCCAACATCCCTATAACGCCCTTTAAAGAAACAAGCTTCTCCTTCAGGGTCGTAGATTCCCCCCTGGGTGCCAATTCGGGGTTGATCTTAGCACGAACATAAATAATACCGATGAACAGTACGGCGAGGAGTATCCCTGGCCCTATACCGGCAATAAAAAGTCTTCCGATGGATTCTTCGGTGACGATGGCATAGAAGATGAATCCCACACTGGGCGGAATAAGTATCCCCATAGTCCCGCCTGCGGCCAGACAACCTGTTGCCAGACTCATGTCATAATTATGTTTCCTCATACCAGGGAGAGCAACGGTACCCATGGTGACCGAGGTGGCCAGGCTATCACCACACACGGCCGAAAAGCCTGCACATCCGGCCACTGAAGACATGGCCAGTCCACCCGGCAGGCGCCCAAGCCATTTATTTGCGGTCTCGAAAAGATCCTCACTGATCCCGGAATGGTAGGCAAACTCTCCCATGAGTACGAAGAGAGGGACCACCGTCAACATATAATTTGAGGCTGTGTCAAATGGGCCAATACCCAGCATGGCCAAAGAAGGCATTACAGCCTTGTAGGCCACAATCATACCCAACAATCCCGTCAAGGCCATGCCAAACCCGATGGGCATGCCCAAAAAGAGCAACACAAAAAGAAAACACATCCCCAGGACGCCGGCAGTCGCCCCGCTCAAGCCCATGGGAGCAAAACCTGCAAGCGGTGCAATCAATATAAAACATGCGGCTGCCAAAGATAGGATTAACCAGGGCCATCGTTTATCTTCTAGAGAACGTTGCAGGGCCCGCAAGAAATCCAGCGCGACCACGATGGCCAGAATAGCGACACCTATGGCACTAATGAACCAAAAAATCCAGATAGGGATTTCGAGGTCATAAGTGATGACGTTGTCTTGTAGTTTTTTGATGCCCTGATTGATGAGTTGCGAAGACATGAAAAAGAAAAACAAAGTGCAGATTAGATAATGAAAACAATCAAGGAGATTTTGAATCCATTTCGGGAAATTTGAAACGATAAATCCTATTCGTATGTGCCCTTCATTAAACTGGATAAATGCAAGCCCTAAAAAAACGATAATAAGCAGCATGAAGCTTTCAATTTCAATACCCCCTGGAAGGGAGCCTCTAATCGCAAACCGGGCAATGACATCAAAAAAGACCGGCAAGGGCATGATTAATAGAAATCCAAGACTGATGTAATTGGCAATTCGACTCACCGGCTTAATAAATTTTTCAAGGCCTATCGCCACAGAGTTCAAGCTTGTTGCCATGTTATCGAATTACCCCCATTCCCACCCCTATTTAATCGACCAATACCCCTGATATTTATTGCAATTCTTTTTGAAGACAGAGGAATCCCAGGTTTATAGCCCCATTGGGTTGTTTTACCGGTCCATCGATGTACCTATTATTTACCCTAACGTTGCATAAAAACGTCTCAACCGGCATCGCAGATATGCTTGAGATGGTAGCATTTTCTGGGAAGATGCTGGATGCCAGATACTAGATGCTGGATATTCAGGAATGCATTAATAGTGAAATCCAAAAACATCCAGTATATAGGAACCAGTATCCAGGATCAGCCAATACTGGCAATGGTTTTCGTCGCAACGGCCTACATGAAATGCAATATTTTATGCAACTATAGGATTTAATCTAATATTTGTGTCATACATCCCCATGCAGAACACAGGGATGTATGGCCCTCATTCATCTATTCCTTGTACCCTCCCACAGTTGTTTTCGCATAATCCTGGCCTAACCGGATAACTTCCGCCTGAATCTTTCTTGCATCTTTATAACCCTTCTTCTCCATGTCCATGACCCACTTTTCACGACCATCCATAAATTTATCAGTCCATTTCTTTTTCTCTTTTGGGGGCAAGACATAAAATTTGTGCCCTTTCGTTTTCAACCATTTGGAATCTTCTATGGCCCCATCGTCGAGTGTCTTGCCACAAATTTGCGCCAATTTCCTACCGGTCGTGTCAGTGAGTATCTTCTTCAGGTCGGGAGGCAGGCTGTACCATTTTTTCAAGTTTATCGCACCATAAAAGGGGTCAACCATTGCATCGATGATGGTATGGAATTTTGCAGCATCGGAAATTTTGAATGCTTTTAATGGCGCGATGGGGAAAGCCATTCCTTGTGCCATGCCCCTTTCTAAGGCCAGATATGAATCCTGGGGTGACATCGGAATAGGGTTCGCCCCAAGTTTTTTTAAGATCTCCCTTATTTGGGGGTTAATGCCGATTATCTTCATACCCTTCAAATCCTTCAAGGTGCGTACCATCTTCTTCGTTGTGTGGAGATTAAACGTTGCACTTCCCCATTGCCATAACAGTTTGACGTCCTTGAATTCAGTTTGCCACTCGGGATATTTAGTATACATGTCCCAAATGGTGAGGCTTGCAGCCTCTGCGCCATTGAAAACGAGGGGCGACTGAATGACCGTATTTAAGGGGAATTTACCGTGAACCCAATGACACGGAGATGCCGTCATGTCGATTGAACCGGCTACCAGTGCGGAATAGACCTGTCTATTCGGAGCCAAGGCATTCGGATTGAAAAACTGGATCTCCAATCTTCCCCCACTGAGCTTCTTGACTTCCTCAATCCAGGGCAGGATACCATTTCTTATTGTCGGATGTTTGTCCGGATACTCACTGGCCAATCTCAACACAACCTTATCGGCCGACCAGGCGCAAACGCTGAAGGTCACAAAAACGGTTAAAATGATACACAATCCAAAGACTGACCTTAATAATAATTTTCTCATCCTCTTCCTCCTTTAGTAGTGAATTGGTTTTTTACTTAAGCAGGACCCATGACAAGGCGACCTGCCCCTTCCGCGATTACTTTTTTACATGATCGTTTCATTCTTTTTAAAATCGATTTTGTTAAAAGGGCATGCACAAAATTAATTTCTACTCCTTATGTCCTGCGCCTTTTTCCTATAAAGCCGAGTCGTAATGTCTTCTTTCGTTAGAAGAATGTCTTTGATCGACCTGAGTCGCCGTAAGGACCCAAACATACATTTTTTACCCTGAGGGTTCTGGGTGGGGAACCCGTTTGTTGGCAGGTTTTGTATATCCCGAGATATTGTTCCCTATGAGATCCAAGTTTGTGATTAATTTCGGTGGCTCACATTTCTTGTCTGTGTAACGGTAAGTGTGTAAGAAATATCAAGGCCCTGCTGTGAGAATTGTTCTTTTTAAAGACCTGTCTCAGTATATGAGACCCCATAATGTATTATGATACTCCTATCTACATTTCTTTTAAGTTAATTGTCAAGTCCATCTTAGAAAGAAAATAGCGATGGATAACCCCTGCTAACAGGCTGATCTCCTCCATCAACAGAGTGTTCCTTTTTAAAAAAGCACTTAGAGAAGTTCCTCTAAATGCTCGATTTTTTCTGTGGTGCAAATCATGATCGAACTGAAAACCGCATGAAAACCATCTGCTTTCCCTGTAGTATAAAGCTTTCCAGAATTTATTGATTGAAGGGCGAGTCCCGAGCAGAACCCACCTTAGAAAAGGAGACTTTTTATAATCTTAATCCCGCGCGGAAGCCCGTTTGTACCGCAGTATAAACGGTGCCAACCTTCAAACAATCCCCCACAGAAATCACATCATAAGCTGTACCTCTAAAGCTATCTCTTTCCTCTTCTTTGGCCTTCATACCGACAGATAGGACAACAGAATCAGCTTCTATGAATTGTTCTTCGCCGCTTTCACCAATAACCTTGATACCGTTATCCAGAATTTCGGTACATTTTGTGTTGACATGACAGGTTAATAATGGGTCTTTGTCCATATAATCCAACGTATGGGTGCGTTCGGTAAATATCCCATCCGGTGCCAACATATCGACCATTTCTACAAGCAACACTTCTCGGCCTGAGTGGGTCAAATGTAAAGCTGTTTCACAGCCGACCATACCGCCGCCGATGATAGCAACCTTTTTACCCAACTTTTCAGTATCAACATAAACGTCGATGGCTTTGGTGACATTGGCTTTATCCACACCGGGAATCGGCGGAATGAGCGGGTCTGCACCTACAGCAACAATAACAGCATCAGCCATTTCTTGATGAATCAATTCAGGGGATGCTTCAGTGGATAACTTAATCTTGATTTTGGCTTTTTCTACTTGCCTGATAAGATAATCTCTATATTTCTTCATATCGACTTTGAACCAGACATAATCAGCATAGAATAATTGTCCGCCTAGCGTGGCTTTTTTTTCATATAAAGTAACGTCATGACCTCTTTCAGCTGCTTCTAAAGCCGCTTGCATCCCTGAAGGGCCACCACCGACAACGATAATTTTCTTTTGACGGGTCGGTGCTGGAAAGCGATGCATCAAATTGGTATGACCGTAGGTTGGGTTGACAGAGCAGTCATTTCTTCTGGTCGCCTTTGTAAAGTCTTGTAAGACGGCCTTGCTGTCGGTATTAACTCTGCCCATGGAGACATCTAAGCAACGTAAGCATTTGATGCAAGGACGAATATCGTCGACCCTGCCGGAACGGGCTTTTTCTGCCCAATCCGGGTCAGTCATAAAGGCCCTGGCAATAGCCACATAGTCGGCTCTGCCTTGAGCTAAGATTTCTTCCGCCATAGCAGGCTCAGTAATGGCACCGACAGTACCGATAGGAATCTTAACACCGGATTTTTTAACCGCTTCAGCTAAGCGAACATTATGTCCATGTTCGATGAAATGAGTGGGATGCATGATAGCACGGGTAACCGCAACCATACGGGTACCGCAGGAGATATGGGCTAAATCAATTTTATCCTCCATCCCTTTCACCATTTCAATAGTATCCTCAATGGTGATGCCACCTGGAGTCAATTCATCACCACTGATACGTAATTCAATCAGCATATCATCACCGATAGCTTTACGAACACGATCCAAGACCATCAGTGGGAAACGAACACGATTCTCAACGCTGCCTCCGTATTTGTCTATCCTTTTATTAACAATCGGAGAAAGAAAGCCGCCCATCAACCAGCCATGGGCATAGTGCATTAAAATCATATCGAATCCGCCCCGTTTAGCCATAACAGCGGATGTAGCATAGGATTCGGCCACCTGTTCCATATCTTCTTCGTCCATTTCTTTCAGCAACAAACCGTTGGGCATGACAAAAGAGGATGCTCCCATAGGTCCGATACCCCCACAATATTCCGGCAAAGAGAATTGACCGCTATGGTTGAATTCTATCGAAGCCAAGCTATCATAAGTGTGGACATAATCGGTAAATAGGTTGAGGGTTTGCAGGGTCTTTTCTTCGGTCAAATCCAAATGACAGTTGTGAGCCACGCTGTTTAATTTGTCCAGCTTAGCTTCACCGATAGTAACCGCTGCCGCGCCGCCTCTGGCTTTATCACCATAGTATGTAATACCTGCCTCATTGAGAAAATTATCCGTTCCGATAGCAAAAGGATGATGGGTCGGTGCTGTAATAATTCTGTTTCTTAAGATTTTCTTACCCACTTTAAGAGGACTAAACAAATGTGGATACAACTCTTCGTAAGGCTGTTTGTATTGTGTCATATCAACTCTCCCTTGCTTAAATAAAGTTTAACGTCGGATAGTCGGGCAGCGCAGGGGAACCTCCCTCCGCAATACTCACTTCCCTACTCATTTTTTTAAGGATTTAATCCCCATCAAGAGCATCGGATTCGATACACTCCTGGATGGGCTGGTCGAACCCATCGACCCCTTCTTTAATTTTTGTGGTTCTAACCGGGTCTTCCCCTTGGGCCGGGCCTCCGAGCAGATGGCCGAGCCTTAGTTTGCTGTTGTCGATGCGCGGCAGGGCCTTCTCTTCTGGCTTTTCAAGTTGTGGGATCCATTCGTAAGGGACCCTGTAAGCCCGATATACTGAATTTGAATTGTTTCTCTGAGTAAAGTACGGGTTGATGTATTCCCAGACCAGTTCATGCTCTGGTGTGACTTCGAGTAAACGCCCATAGGCCCCTTCGGTAATGAGCGTGTTTCCATTGGGCATGCGCTGGGCGGAGCTGATAAATGAGCTGTAAAACCCATCGTTTCTTCCGGGAGGCAGGAAGCCCGCCTCATGAGGTGTATACTGCCAGACGATTTCCAGCGAAGTTGGGTCGAATTCAAGTACCCTTGAAAAGTCCCGCCTCGCGTAGAACACCCCTTTTGGAGCACATGGATTTGGGGGGCCGTATCCGGCTTGCCCCCCATTGTCAAACACAAGAATATTCCCTGCTCCGGGAAGCCCCCTTGGAATCATGTGCGGATGGTGCTGACCGATGATCTGCTTCATCTTTCGGAGTTCGGGGGTGGCGTTAAATTCCGGTCCGAGACGCCAGACAAGATTGCCGCTCTTTTTGTCGATTATCGCGATGATGTTGGTATGTCGCGCGCTCCATATGATATTGTCCGGATGGAAACGCTCGTCTCCTGCATCATACCATTTGTTGGGCCCCAATAACGACACCGAATTGATATGATTCCAGTCCGCATCGGCATTCGGATCAAGATCTTTAGCATCTGGTGGACCTGTACTGGGATTGCGGTAGAGTGTATTCTTCGCGTCTTCAGAGAAGCCCATCTCATCAACATGATCGGAGCATATCCATTCCCAAACGATGTCACCTTCCCAGGTCACCTCGATGATTGTGTCGTCTATCAGCCCTTTGTCCGTTATCTTCGGATTTTTAACAATTTTATGACAGAGGATGATGGTATTCCCCTTGTCAACCAATGGATCCATACCGGGGACATAGTAGTTAACAGGATTGCCTTCACGTTGGAAATCGTGGTGTTGTCTCGCCATCCATTGAGGCTCTTCTCCCGGATCTTCTATGTATTCGTACTTGTCGAATTTCCAAACCGTATTTCCGTCCCAATCCACCTGAACGAGATCCTTATGATCCTGATGGCCATACTTTGGGTTCCTCAGACCCGTGCATCCCATAACGTACCCACCTGGTAAGATCTTGTTGGGCATCCCGTGAAGTCCCTCCCAAATGTTGGAAATGTTGCCATTCATGTCAACCAGGACGCCACCCACTCCGATGGCCGGATAGATTGTATAACCGTTCCAGCATTTTTCAGGATAATAAACAGTGGTCCCGGTAGGAAATACACTAGGATATCCCATCAATCTTACTCCTTTGTGAACCTGAAGAACCCCACTGATTGAAGACCTGGTATCGGAAAAATTAGGACCCCCGCTCCCAAACCGTCTCTGCCATTCAACGGGCTGTAATCACCATGTTTTCTGGATTTTTCATATGATGCTAAGAGTGCATTCTGTCGGGCTAATATCGATTTTATTTATCATTTCGCCAATACCTTGTCAATTTAGAAAGTTAAGAACGTCGCGATCCCCAGAAAGGCCTCCTAATTATCTTTCCCAAATTCAGCAAGATTCGGGTGGCCGAGTTAGGATGAGAAGTGTATTTTGGTTGCGCTGAAAACGTTGACACTTTATTCTTAATCGGTTTGCATTAGAGTATAGAGGAAAAAGGAAATGAAATCCTTAGAATTGAGCACGCAACCCGACAATGAAAAAAGCGGGCCGTCACGAAATGACACTATCAACAAAGTCATGGGTATCAAAGAATGGGGGCTTATCTTCATTCTGTCTATTATATGGGGTGGCTCATTTTTTTTTGTAGGAATTGCTGTAAAAACGATGACACCGCTGACAATTGTATTGTGCAGAGTCGGTTTTGCATCGATCATTCTTCTTCTCATTGTAAGTCTAACAGGGAAAAAGATGCCTATCTCCCCTGGTCTGTGGGGGGCGTTTTTTATTATGGGCGCGCTGAATAATTTAATTCCTTTCAGCCTAATCGTCTGGGGACAAACGCACATTGACAGCAGCCTGGCGTCTATTTTGAATGCAACAACCCCCATCTTCAGTGTGGTGCTTGCACACTTTTTGACACGGGAAGAACAACTCACCTTCAATAGGATTATGGGAATACTCATTGGGTGGATCGGTGTGACAGTCCTGATAGGCATTGAGTCGTTAAAAGGGTTTGGCATCGAGGTGCTCGGACAAATTGCCGTTCTTGGCGCAGGATTCTTCTATTCATGCGCTGCTATCTATGGACGGCGTTTCAGTGGTATGGATCCGGTTGTAGTTTCTACCGGTATGTTATGTGGATCTACGATTATGATGATCCCTATGGTTTTGCTCATCGATCAGCCGTGGAATCTGAATCCAAGTGCCACAACTTGGGCGGCCTTGTTCGGCCTCTCGGCTGTCAGCACATCGTTGGCATACATTATCTATTTTCGGGTATTGGCTACCGCAGGTGCTACGAATCTCTTGCTGGTCACTTTTTTAGTTCCAATAAGTGCCATCTTGTTAGGTGTCATCATACTTGGAGAGCGGCCGGGGTGGAATGCATTTGGTGGGATGGCACTCATCTTTCTGGGTTTAATTGCTATTGACGGCCGGTTATTACAAAGGGTTAAGAGAAAAAAGTTAAATGGGATCAAATGAATGTGGATTTGGTAGGAGGTATTATCATTAAGACCCCAATGCCCTGAGAGGGAATTGATATGAAAACCTTCAGAATCGAAAGATGTTCATTCGGGATTGTTGTCATTGAGGGTAAAACCTACACGGACGATCTCATCATCCTTCCAGACGGCAAGATTCTGAAACCTTGGTGGCGCAAACGGGGCCACCAGCTTACCATGGATGATATACATGACTTGATCGATTCCTCTCCGGAAATCATCGTTGCCGGAACCGGTGTCAGTGGGAATATGAAACCGGAAAACAATCTTGTGAAGGATCTCTCTCGTTTCGCGATTGAATTGATTGCAGAACCAAACGACAAAGCCATAGAAGTATACAATAAGATGGGACCTGAAAAGAGGGTCGGTGCCTGTTTTCATTTGACCTGTTGACGAAAACTTTGATCGACTAGGTTTTTCATTCTTTTCGTTTCATAACACCATTCTCGATGACAATTTCATCATCCGGCTTCACCTCAATCTTTTGACCGGTCTTCAGTAATTCCAATGTGCATCCATAATCACATATCCCATACTTCTCTGCACGGGAATACAGTGGCGCGCTGACGATCCTGCCATTGTCGTATATGGCTCTAATTTTATAATCTACAAAATCCATGTTTTCCACAGTAGCGGCATTTAATCCTATGGGTAGCATCAATATAATAAATATGATAAAGCACTTATAAAGTGTTCCCATCCTATCACTCCATTCCTCTATCAGAGGTTATCATACAATGTGCATTTCCCAATGAGAAAGAATTTTATTCTCCTTACCCGGCTTTCTACAATTTATAGTTTAATCAGGATTCTTCAAGCCCAAAAAATCACCGAAAGCTCTCCTACGCCTAACCTTATGGAAAACAGGAGAAAAATCAATCTTAATTTCATAGACCAGAATTGCATGGCAGGGACATGTTTTTCAATATTAGCCAATGGTTACAAACATTTGCGCAAATTGATAGGGTTTGAACCCTATTTATAAGGAGCTATTGACATTGGGCTGGTTCGTCCTAATTTTTAAAATAGAAGCAAATTTGGAATATTAAAACGTGAGGAGGTAACATGCCTAAACATTCGACTGCCCTCACCAATAAAATAGCCGGACAAACGGAGGAGAAACGTATCATGGAATTACGCAACACCCGAACCATAATCCTCAATACGGGCTCCGCCGAAGAAAAACGTGATGAGATACGCAAATATTTTCACCATACTTTCAGCATTGACGAACAATTATATGACACACTTGTTAGGGATGAGGCCTTTTATCTTAGGCCGGAACCCCTAAGGCACCCTCTCATTTTCTATCTTGGCCATACGGCTGTTTTTTACATCAATAAGTTGATCATTGCCAAAATCATCGATCGACGCATCAACCCCAAATTCGAATCCATGTTCGCTGTAGGCGTGGATGAAATGTCTTGGGACGATCTGGATGGATCCCATTATGACTGGCCGACTGTGGACGCTGTAAAAGACTACCGTGACGAGGTGCGTGAATTCGTGGACGACCTCATCCGCACACTGCCCTTGAAAATGCCGATCACCTGGAACAACCCCTTTTGGGCCTTCATGATGGGTATCGAACACCAGCGGATCCACCTGGAGACCTCCTCGGTGATCATCCGTCGGCTCCCCATCGAAGAAGTGCGCCAGCTTCCCATCTGGGACATATGTCCGGAAACAGGCCCGGCCCCGCATAACGAGTTATTACCTGTATCAGGGGGCAAGGTCGTCTTGGGGAAATCCAAGGGACATTCCCTTTATGGTTGGGATAACGAATTTGGCCATCGTGAATTTGACGTTTGGGATTTTTCCACCGCCAAGTATTTGGTTTCCAATAAGGAATACTTGAGCTTCGTGGAGGAGCGGGGCTACGAACAAGAAGAGTTCTGGACAGAAGAAGGCTGGAATTGGGTCAAATACACCGAGGCCCGACATCCCCTCTTCTGGATCAAAACAGAGGAGGGTTACCGGTTCAGGACTATGGCCCAAGTGATCGATATGCCCTGGGACTGGCCGGCTGAAGTCAACTACCTCGAGGCCAAGGCCTTTTGTAATTGGTTGAGCCAAAAAAGCGGCAAAAAATTGCGCCTGCCCACTGAGGACGAGTGGTACCGTCTGAGGGATCTGCACGATATACCGGATCAACCTTTCTGGGACCAGACACCGGGCAACATCAACCTGGGCCACTGGGCATCTTCCTGCCCGGTGAACCGGTTCAGTTTCGGAGATTTTTACGACATTATCGGCAACGTCTGGCAATGGACTGAAACGCCCATCACCGGTTTTGATGGTTTTGAGGTGCATCCCTATTATGATGACTTCTCGACCCCCACCTTTGATACACAGCACAACTTGATCAAGGGCGGATCATGGTTATCCACCGGAAATGAGGCTACCCGTGATTCCCGTTATGCCTTCCGGCGTCATTTTTTTCAGCACGCGGGCTTCCGTTACGTCGAGTCAGGACAGCCGGTAGAACTGCCGCAAGCCATGTACGAAACCGATGAGGCCGTATCCCAGTATTGTGAGGCCCATTACGGCAAGACATATTTTGATGTGGAAAATTTTTCCGCCGGAATCGCAAAGATATGCATGGAATATATGAAGGATCGTCCCAGAAAAAGAGCCCTAGATTTGGGGTGTGCGGTAGGCAGGGCGACATTTGAACTGGCTAAAAACTTTGATTTTGTCCACGGCTTGGATTTTTCAGCCCGATTCATACGCATTGCTTTTCAGTTGCAGGAAAAAGGCGTGACCCGCTACGCATTGTTACAAGAAGGTGAGATCGTTTCCTACCATGAAAAACAGCTCATTGATTTCGGGTTGGACAACGTGAAGGACCGGATCGAGTTTTTCCAGGCCGATGCGACCAACCTGAAGCCTCAGTTCAGTCATTATGATTTAATCTTAGCGGCCAATCTGATAGACCGGCTTTACGATCCCAAGAAATTTCTCACCTCCATTCACGAAAGGCTCAATATGGGGGGCGTGCTTGTGCTTGCTTCGCCCTATACCTGGTTGGAGGAGTTTACCAAGAAAGAAAACTGGGTGGA
>PVMK01119404.1_pt1 | contig 12883 bp, 13 predicted proteins | sample 1853481 | NCBI WGS metagenome assembly PVMK01 (sample SAMN08533507, study PRJNA380276) | Marine sediment metagenome, whole genome shotgun sequencing project.
ATAAATGGGATACTTGCCGCTAAATAGACTGCAGCCTGGAGTAACCCGAGACGAAACAATGCCTGTAAATGAGTAATTTGTTCCCACAGAACACGGCTGACGGAAACCTGCTTTTCGAAGACTGCCTTGACAGAGATAATCAACAATCCCACCTGCTCTGCAAACCAGAATGCGAGGACGAAACCGACGCTGAGAACCAGGAAAAGAATACCTTGGGATGATAGGAAGAAGGCCAAGAGGTCGTTATCTGAAACAGCATATTGGCCGCTGGAGGCAACCAGCCGGTTCAGCAACCAACCGGTTGCCGGTGCAAAAGAAACCATGAATATCAAGGTGGACCAAAATTCAAAGGCGATTGCTGGTTTCAAAACGACTCGGAGGTGTTCAAGTGCTCTGCGATATCGAACAAAAATCATGTATCACCATCAGATCTAATTTTAATTTTTGTAGGTTCCTGATTTCATAAAATGCGAAATTGTTAAAATCGCCTGCCTTCAGTCGCTCCCCGCCAGACGATCGTCAGCTTTGCCCATCGCTCCTGCCCAATCAGGATTCATCTCTGTGAGCACTTTTCGCAACCGCTCGATATAGTCCGGTGGGAAGGTCCAGACGAACAGATTCGTCTCTTTTTCCAGTCCCCGTTCGGCAGCTCCGATATCGTAGGACAGAAGTGCGAGCAGATCGGAGCTGACCCAGGGGCTTTTGCGCAAATAGGCGTGGCCGTTGCCCGTCGTCGAGCCGGCGGCCTGGGTTACGTCGATGAATTGCAGCGATGGGTTCGCCCGCAGAAAGTACACCGTCCGCTGCGGCAAATCCTCGGCCCACATCTGGCCAAGTCGCTCGCGGCGAAAAAAACGCCTTGCCCACACCAGGGCCCTGTCGGCCGACGAAACATAGATAGTGGTTCGTTCCGGAATCCTAAGCAAGCCATCCGCCAAGGCTGCACCGAATTCCTCGTGGCTGATGTCGCCGCCGATGATGATCACGTTGCCGATCCGCACATCCTTGCGTATCTGTTCGTCGGTGGTGTCGGCATTGAGCAGCGCCAACTGAGTGAGCGCGCGAACGACCAGCCGCGATCCGGCACTGAAGCCAACGATGTGGATCCTTTCCACCTGGGTCTCTTCCGCCAGATAAGTGAGAAACAAACGGAGTTTTCGTGCCATGATGATAGCGGCCTCCAGGTCGGATAAGTAGGCAAAGACGCTGGGGGTCGATGGCCAGGTGTAGGCAATAAAGGCACCCCGGTAACCGAGGAAATGCCACAGCTCGGAGGCGACCAGCACGGGAACGTCGAACACGACCCTAAAGCCGTGGACGTAGACATAGATAACTGATGGACCCAATGTCCCGTTCCCCTGTTCTATACGCATCGAGCAAGGGCTGCACCTGTTTTCCGAATTGAGCCAAACGATCTTCCTCATAAATGTAGACCACATGTTAGCATCGTGCAATGGGGACCCGCATGTAATTGCTTTTTATGGCTGCATTGGAAAAAGGCAAACTTATCCTTCGAGCACTTTCCGCAGCTCTTCTTCCTTGTCTTTGCTGAGAGAAGTCTGGAGGACTTTGCCCTTGAAGCCTTTCAGACCTTCCAGCACCTTGTCCGGCGCGGCCTTGTGAAAAAGCACGAAAAGGGCCGAGGTGCCGGGCGTGAAGGTCTCGCTAAGCTCTTTCATGAATTCCTTCTCGGTCACTGCCTGCACATCTTTCTTGATGATCTTCTTTGCCCTTCTATTCTTCTCGCTTCAATCGATCGACAATGATCGGCACAGCAGGCGGGATGCGCCGGCTGTCGCTGGTGATATTTCGAATCATCGACCGGTGCGTGCCGTCGACGATTCGGTGGGGAACCCCTTGCAGCCGAGTAGACTCAACGGTCACCAGGCCGTCCCCCAGTCCATGGGTCATTGATATCATGTTTTTGCCAAGCTCATCGATCCGTTTTTGCTGATCATCCGACACTTTTTGACGTAAGTTGCTAAGCCAGCGGTTAATGTCACTTTCTTTCCAGGGGCTGGTAATTCCGGCGATAATCAACATATCCGTTCCCTCCGGATGTGGCCGGGCGTTTAACCCGGTTAAAAAACGGCTCCCCGGCAGCAAGTCGATTTTGGCCTCGCCGGCGCCGTCAAGAATCCCCCCCAGCCAGTTTGCTTCGCCTTTTGTCAACCGGACCAGATGATCGCGCATTTCGGTAAACACCCGCAATCGAACCAATTGCGATCCGTGGTTGGGTGTTCCCACCATAATGAGCGCCGTTACCTCGGGCAGCAGCCTGTTTTTTGCAGATCTGTTATATTCTATTTCAGGATTGGTGAGCATTTCTCGGGAAACAAGTCCGCCCATGCTGTGGGCCACAATGGAAACACGGTGGATACCGCGCTGTTTGAGTCCCTGCAACTCCTCGAAAAACAGCCGGGCCGACTCCACGATCGGCTGGTCATTGGGATATTGCATCAGCCACACATTAAAATCTTCTTTTACCAGCTCCGGCGCGAGATTTTGCCACACCTCGCCGTGATCGTCCAGACCATGAACCAGAACGACGGATTTTCGATCCGGAGCCACCCCGCCGGGTGCTTCCCGATCCGCTTCAAAGTAAAACAATCCAAATGTCTGGAAGAATTTAGCTGTTTGTTCCGGAAAATTTTCTTTGACGGTTTCCCGAAGTTGACGGCGCAGTTCCTTTTCTTCTTCCTGATAAAGGTTTGTAAACAACTGCCACAGTCCGATTAGCAGGAGAATACCCCCGATGACCCAGGGCCAGCGCCTTTTTTTGACCCATCTATTTATTTTGTCCTTCATATTTGAACAAGTTGCCGATATCTGCGGCGTGCCCCGTTTACTTTGTGACGACCGATACGGCCATTCCGGAACAGCACCGTTCAGAGCGCCTTCTTAACCTTAAAAAATACTGAATAGAGCACGGGCACTACCCCGAGGGTAAGGACCGTGCCGAATATCAGGCCAAAGGCAATGATGACAGCCATTGAAAAAAACAAAGGATCCACCGAGATAATGAGTGGCAGCAGCCCGAACACGGTTGTGACCGTCGTCATCAGGATCGGGACGAAACCGGGTGAGCGCGGCATTCAATACCGCCGCATGAGGCTCAGCGCCCTCGGCCTGTTCTGTGTCGATCTTGTCGATCAGCACAATCCCATTGTTGATAATAACGCCTGCCAGGCTCAGCAATCCCAGCATTGCGAAGAAATCGAAGGGCGCCCCCATAACGACCAAGCCGATAAAAGCGCCCGTAAAGGCCAGCGGTATGGTTATAAAAATGATCAGCGGTCTCCGGAAAGAATTGAATTGCCAGATCAAAAGCACCGCGATTCCAAAAATGCACAGGGGCATCCAGCGCATCATCTTCGCAAGTGTCTCCGCACTGGATTCGATCTCGCCGCCCACTTCCCAGCGATAGCCTGGCTTGAGTTCCAACCCCTCAATCAAAGGCATGGCTGCTTCAAACAGTTCCGGCGCTTTCAGAAATTCGTGTTTGAACTCCACTGTGAGGCAGCGTTCCTGATTGCGGCGCGAAATGCGATAAAACTCCCATTCGCCTACAATGTCGGAAATTTGCGTGAGCGGCACCATGTTTCCCGTCCGGGATGATTGCACCATGACGTTCCACAGATCACCGAGGTCCCGTCTGTCTTCTTCAACCGAACGTGCGAGCACCGGAATCGCAAGATCCCCTTCACGAAATTCCGTTATCCTTAACCCGTCCATGTGGGATTGCAGCGAATTGGCCACATTGCGGGAAGAAACACCGGCCCGGCGGGCCCGGACCTGATCGACAAGAATGCGTGCCTTAAGCGTCTTGTTTTCCCAGTCGCTTAGCACATCGAGACTACCGGGCATGGCCTTGAGTCCGTCTACCAGCTGGTTGCCCTTTTCATAAAGGTATTCCGGGTCCAAACCGTACAGCCGAATTTCGACAAAGCCCGGCTCGACCGAGCCAAGCCACATTTGCTTCACGCGGCCGGTGGCTTCGGGGAAGTCGTCGATTAGGTGTTCTCGCAGGCGCTGGATTAACGGCGGCACCTGATCGTTTCTTTCGGTATTGACCACCAGAAAGGCGACATGGGGGTCCGGCTGGACCGGTGACAGGACGAGGAAAAACCGGGGCCCTCCGGAGCCCACATAGGCGATGGTGCTGGTAACTTCCGGATTGATTTTTTCGTCTGATAACCAGGCGGTCAGATCGTTGCACGGCAGCGTCCGTGCTTTCAATCCGGTATCCTGCCGGCAGATCCAGATACACCAGAAACTGGTTGCGATCACTGGGTCCGAAAAATTCCCGTACCAATAGCGATGCAACGAATCCGCCGCATAAAATTGCCGCCACCGCACCGACCAGGACAATCATGCGCAAACGCAACATACCCTCGAGCAAACCACGATAGACCCGATAAAATCGTCCGGCATACGGATCAGGATCTTTGCTTTTACTGGAAGACGGTTCTGTTGGTCCTGTATCTTCCGATGTTTCAGATTCGGGGGCCGGTTTGACTTTCATGAACCAGAAACACATCGCCGGTGTCACGTACATCGAAAGAAACCAAGAGGAAAGCAGCAGCAGGATGACGACCATGGGCAGAGAGAACGCATACTCCCCCACCTGGCCGTCAAGCAGGAGCATGGGCAGGAAGGCCAGAATTGTTGTCAAAGAAGACGTCAGCAACGGGATGGACAGCGTTCGGCCTGTTTCGATGCAGGCCTGCCGTCTTTCTTCACCGCGCTCCAGACGGCTGCGAATATCCTCGGCAATGACGATCCCGTTGTCGACCAGCATACCGAGGGCGATAATGCAGGAGGCAATGGAGACACGCTCGAGCTCGATGCTGAATAATCGCATAAGGATCATGCCCAGAAGCATGGTCATTGGAACGAATGAGCCGACTATGAGGCCCGTACGTACACCCAGAAAAAGTATGACCACCACCAGCACGATGACCACCGTCTGGTAGATATTGCTAAGACCGCCGTTGACAGCGGCTTCAACCAGGTCCGGCTGAAAAGTCGCATACTCCAGCACGTAACCGATTTCCAGCTGCGACTCCAGTACCTTCAGTTTCCGGCTCAGCTGCTCGCCGAATGCCACCGCATTAACCCCGGTCGTAATCGAAACGCTGATGACAATCGCCCGTTTGCCATTGAAGTAAGCCAAGTCCCGAGGCGGATCGGTGTAGCCACGTTCGACCGTCAAAATGTCTTTGAGAACGATGGTCTGCCGGGTATCGGGTATGATGAACTCGACATTCTCGATGTCCTCGACACTCCGGAAATTACCGCTTGGTGTCACAACCACGTTTCGTTCGGTGGCGTCAACGCTACCTCCGGGCAAAACGATGTTCTGTTCCACCAGGGTGTTGATGATTTCACCGACCGTGATGCCGAACCCGGCCAGTCTGGTCGCTGAAAACTTCAGAAAAACCTGCTCGGCATGAACACCGAAGAGCTGAATTTTTCGAATGCCGGGCAGCTCGTAAAGACGGTCGCGAACGTCACGGGCAACGAGGCGCATATCGGCCATCGAAAAGCCATCACTCCACAATGCAATCGTCGCCACGGCGGTAAGGCCGAATTCGTCATTCACAAACGGGCCGATGGTTCCCGCAGGAAGCTCAGGTTTTGTGTCGGACATCTTGTTGCGGACTTTTTGCCATATCAAGTCCAAATCATCAAACTCATCCCGTGTTTCGGCATGGATAATCGACAGGCCGTTTTTGGAATCCGACCAGATGTCGCCCAGTTCCGGCAAGGTGCGCAACTGGGCCTCGAGCCGGCGGGTGACAAGCTCTTCCATGTCAGGTGCATCCATGCCAGGGAAGAATGCCGTGACGACAACCTCACGGATTATGATCGGCGGATCTTCCTGGCGCGGGAAATCAAAGAACAGCACCAAACCGATAAATATCACTGCGGCAATGAAAACAATCGTCAACCTGCGGAATTCTAATGAAAATCGGGTGATTAAGGACATGGCCGTGACTCTCCTTGCGGTTTGAAAGTTTACCTGCTTAACCTCACCTTTTGGCCGTCCCTGAGAAAACTCACGCCGGCAGCAGCAATGATATCGCCGGCCTTTAAGCCTTTGTTGACGACAATATTGTTGGCACGAAAACTACCACTCTCGATCATAGTTTTTTTCACTGTCGATGTCTCTTGGGTCAAAAACAAAAACATAACTTTTTGATTCGCTGCCGCCTGGGTGCGAGGGCTTCGATGGGTATCAGGAAAGCCGTTTCGCCTTGTTCGTCGCCGAGCAGCAGGATCACTTCTGCAGTGATACCCGGCCGGATCCTTGGATTATCGGCTTCAATCGTGACTTTGACCGGAAAAGCATTGGCGCCACCGGCGACCTTGCTGACCTCTGTAACGATGCCCTTGTGGACTTGCTCCGGAATGGCTGGAAAGCGAACCTCGCCGGGAAGACCCGAGGTAAATGTACTCGATTTCGGATTCGGGTACACTGATGGCCGCCTCCATGGCCCCTTCCATGTGCAAGTCAAACAGTTTCTGCCCGAGGGCGACTTGCTGGAACGGGTCTACATAGCGTTTGGAGATAACCCCGTCGAAAGGCGCCCGCAGCACAGCTCTTTCAAGATCCCGCTTCACCAGATTCAGTCGCGAGGTGTTGTAGCTTAAATTATTACGGGCACCGCCGTACCTGGCTTCGGCTTGATCAAGTGCGCGCTGGCTAATGGCTCCCCGGTCTTTTGCAGCGATCCGCTGAAGGCGCTCCAAATCGTTGAGCGCATCCCTGAGTTCCACCTCAGCCCGCCCCACGTCCGCTTGAGCCGCCTTTACGTTCAACTGGAAAGTCTGCTCGTCCAGTACCGCCAGCACCTGCCCCTTTGAAATCCTCTCACCCACATCCACATTTACTTCCCGCACATTTCCAGGCACCTCGAAACTAACGCTGGAGCTATCCGCTGCCTCCACCACGCCCGAAAAGCGGCGCATTCTCCCGGATGCCGGCTCAGTGAGCGTGATGGTCCTTATCGCCCGCACCGTTTCAATGGGTGGAGGGGGTTGCTCACTGCAAGCTATTAATGCTGAGACCAGGACAACTAAAGACAGCACCCCTAATCGCTGTGTTGTCCCTCGCAAGACAAGGTATGAACCGACGATTGATAGAAGACGATTGACAAACAATGGTTTTGTTTTCGGATTCAATGATTTCATGTTGATTGAGCTCCTCGTTTACGCGCCAAAAAAATGTTAAGCGGCCCAATTCATGGGCCGCCTTTTCATGCGGTAAATGACACTTTGCCGTTGTGAACGTCATACATGGCGCCCACCAGTCCAATTTGACCTTTGTTGACCATGTTCCGTAAAATAGGGCTGCGCTCGCGAATGCGTACAAGCGTCAGCACCACGTTTTTATCGGTGACAGCCTGGACAAAAGCATTGTTGGCCGATGATCGGTCGGAATCAAATCCGGACACGGCGGCCACGGCCGGTTTGATGTTGGACAGCGTCTGGGTGAGGTTCCCCAATACAACATCGTCACAGGCCCCTTTGACGGCGCCGCATTCCGTGTGACCTAAAACGACAATCAACTTGGCACCCGCTGCCGCGCAGGCAAACTCCAGGCTGCCGAGGATATCGTCATTGACAAAGTTTCCGGCAATCCGTGCACTGAAGATATCGCCAATGCCCTGGTCAAATATCAATTCGTTAGACGCCCGTGAATCAATACAGCCGACAATAGCTGCAAACGGAAATTGGCCGGCGGCGGTCGCCTTGACCTGTTGCATCAGATCTCGTTGCAACATTTTCCCCTGAACGAATCGGGAGTTGCCTTCCTTTAGCATTTGCAGGGCTTTTTGCGGGGTCGTCGCGCCCTGGGTTTGTTTGGTTTGGGTCACGGCCGATTGGGCGGCATGCGCCCGCATCGCCGACAGGGCCAGGCTTGAACCCGCAACGGCTGCGATCAGTGAGCCGCCGGCCTTCTTCATAAAGTTTCTGCGATCTATATCAAGTGTATTTGTATTCATTGTTATTACCTTTCTTTATTATCCAGAGTATACGAGCCGACTGGTATTGAAGCCGCTTTACTCAAATCCCGTAAGCGGAAATCAACATTAGCCTTTCAGTTGACATCTTCTTAGGTTATACCATTAAATAATTATACAAGAAGTAATGCCACAATGTGATATTGTCAATCTATCGAATCAAATGATTTTGGATAGCCGATTCGCAGCAAATGGAACCTCGCCGAAAGGTACTTTCTGGATACTGCTCCTTTTTGTGATCAACAACCTCCCCCTTATGGAAAAGTTGTACATAAGTCTTGGAGGGAATAATTAGAATAGAAATTACTTTAGCATTGCGGCAAGTATCGTAGATTTATTTCAGAAATTATCAAACAGATTCTCATGCGATGAGTAGAAATTAGACAATGATGATAAATCGTATTCCAATCAAGTAAAAGTCCTATATGATACATTTAGATTTTTTCATGGTCAAACCGACACCCAACTACTGGAATCTGTTATGTGAATATTTCATAAGCTAAGGTAACAAATTTTGCTTTGCCCAAAACTGGGAACATATCGTGCCTTAGTAAAATCCGGTCAAATATTCTGATTCTATTATGTATTTGTTCAGCTAATCTACAACTGGTCCGTCCATTTTCGTAAAAAATCGAAAATTTCCTAAGCGCCTTGGATTTTGCACACAGTTTATAGCTGGATTTTGAGGTATGATTGAAAATAGAACGATTAAAAAAGAAGTAAAATCGATTGAAGTATCATTGAAAGCTAAAATTAACTCTATCTCGGCCGATCTGTTATGTTTCAATCCATATTCTTCGAATTTCGATCAAATAATCCAAGCCAAATAGTTTAAAAAAACTCTTAATTGGCTATTGTTTTAGTAGCGATTATGGCCAAATAGAGAAAATTATTGACTAAATGGCTAAAAAATGACAATCTTTATAAATTCGTTTTCATACAGGGAAAGCGATTATTCCGATAAATGCAAGAAAAATTGTTGCGATTTCAAGAAAGAAAAATTAAATGAGAGCCAAAACAGTAAAAAGGAATAAGAGTTTTGTCGGAAGGATCCATGAACTAGAGAAGTTGTCCGGAATCAGCAACCGTGACGAGGCTTCAATAGTTGTCGTTTATGGCAGACGGCGGGTGGGAAAGACGGAACTTCTCGAACAGGCATTCAGAAAACGAAATATTTTGAAATTTGAAGGTATCGAAGGATTATCGCAACCGGAGCAGATGGAGCATGTGATGTGGCAGTTTTCTGAATACAGCAATAATGCTTTATTAGCAAAAGTCAAAATCCGAAGTTGGACCGAAATTTTTAAGGTCATTTCCGATGTTGTCAAAAAAGGGATTTGGACCCTATATTTTGAAGAAGTTCAGTGGTTGGCTGATTACAAGGATAACTTCATTTCAGAACTCAAATACTTTTGGGATAACCATTTCCGTCACAATCAAAAACTGATTCTTGTTTTATGCGGTTCTTCACCATCGTTTATGGTTAATAATGTCCTGCACTCAAAAGCGCTATACAATCGCTCCTTGTATGAAACCGCTCTTAAAGAATTCAGTTTAGCCGAGACAAGACAATTTTTGAAAAAAAGGTCCGACAGAGAAATCATGGACGCCTATCTTAGTGTCGGTGGGATTCCGGAATACCTGAAGTGGATCAACCAGGAAACGTCTGTATTTTTAAGTCTCTGTAAGAATTCATTTACTGCGGACAGCTTTTTTTCCCACGAATATAAACGTATTTTTATCAGTAGTCTGGCAAGAAACAAAAACTACAAAAAAATTATCGGTTTTCTGAGTAAACGAAGCTTTGCTAATCGTAATCAAATACTCAAACATCTTAAATTGAAGTCGAGCGGAACCTTGAGCACGCTTTTACTTGATTTGGAAGTATGCGGATTTATCCAAAAATACACTCCCTTTAATCTCAAGGAAAACAGCCTTCTTGCCCGATATAGTATCAGCGACGCCTACCTTCAGTTTTATTTTAAATTTATAAAATCGATTGAGAAAAATATTGATGAAGGCATTTTTAACAGCAATCCTACCCTTGCCTTAAACACGGATTCTCTCACAAATGGCTGGGATTCGCCTTCGAAAGGATGTGCAGGAAAAACCACAGATTATTTGCCAAAATACTTGGATTTGAATCGGTCAGGTATAAGTCCGGCGCCTTTTTTAATCGTGGGACAGAAGTGGAAAAACCAGGCTATCAAATCGATCTGGTATACGATAGAGACGATAAAGTTTACACTGTCTGCGAAATAAAATATCTGCAATCCAAAGTTACACCAAAAATTATTGAAGAGTTTGAAAAAAAACTGGCCCTCTTCCCTAATCTCAAAAACAGGACTATTCACAAAGTACTGATCACAACCGAAGGAGCGGACGATCCTTTGGCTAATTATGGATATTTTGATCGAGTTATTACCTTGAGGGATATTTTTGATGCGGGTTAACGGTCTATTTTGTTCCTTTCTTTGTGTATTTTGTAACCAATTTGATTTAACAGGTCCATAGAATCTGACATGGCATTTATGGTTTTTGCACCTTCATTTAATGATACAGCTTTAAAGAAATAATAAGTGAGATAGACACCGGATGTAGTCCCAAATTTCAGATCTTCCTTCTTCTCTTTTTCTAATTGTTCTTTAGCCAAATCAACAAGAAAATTGAGCCACTCAACTTGATTATCTTGGCTCTTTAGCCAATTTTTAATACTTTTGTATTTAGCATTAAACAACTTCCAGAGGGTATATACGGAACTTGAGGTAGCCCTTGTTTCGTTCCTGTCCTCCATACCCTCAGTAATTAGCTCAAAATTTTTTAGGTTTTCAGATTTTCCAAATCCAAACATATATTTTTCCATTTAAAATATTGCGATATACTGACCATATAAAAGTCACAGGGGGTTCGTCAAGAGAAGGTTGATTTAACATGCGCGGGGATGAACCGTTTTCCGCATTCCGCATTCCATAGTTGCACCTCAGAGCAAACATAAGGAAACCGGCGGCAAGTGATACTGGGTGCTTTTTTTCGATTCTAGAGCGTTTGCCAGAATTACGTTCCGATAGCGGTGGTTTGTCGGGTTTTCTCGGGGTTGTCGATAACGCCCAATATGGTCAGATCCAAACGCTCTAATAAAGATTGACTTTTTTTAAAAGGATCGTTAACCTGCGACCCTTTAAGGGTTAACGATTAGGTACGAAACTATTAATGAAAGGCAAAATCCTGACAGAACTCCGGTCTCGCAAGGACATCGTATCCGGAGAATATCTTAGCTCAATCCTGGGAATTTCAAGGGTATCCGTGTGGAAACACATCCATAAGCTTCAAGATTTGGGTTATAATATTCTTTCAACCTCCAATGGGTACCAGCTCATTGACTCGCCAGGCGTTCTTTATTCCTGGGAATTTCCCGACCGGGAAGCCCGCATCCACTATTTTTCTGAACTGTCTTCAACCATGGATACCGCCAAAGAGCTGGCCCGCAAAAACTGCCCGGATTTTACGGTGGTGATTGCCGGGCGCCAGACCAGCGGCCGGGGCAGGTTAAACCGGCAGTGGGTATCCGATGACGGCGGCCTCTATTTTACAATGGTTCTGCGGCCGAACATTCCCGTAGCGTTGAGCAGCAGAATGAACTTTCTGGCCTCATTGACGATGGCACAGGTATTGCGTGAGATGTATCAGATTGAGGCGGCGGTCAAGTGGCCCAACGACATCCTGGTCAACGAACGCAAGTTATCCGGGATGCTTTCTGAACTGGAGGCTGAAGCGGATCGGGTATTTTTTATCAACATCGGCATGGGCATTAACGTCAACAACGACCCGACCGGGGTTGAACCGCGAGCCACATCATTAAAAAAACTCATGGGGCGGGAGATTTCAAAAATCAAGCTGCTTGCCCGGTTTCTGGATGAATTCGAAGACCGCCTGAAAAATGTAGATTTTGAGGACGTTATTTCAGAATGGAAAAAATATGCCGTCACCCTGCAGCGACAGGTCCGAATCGTTACCCAGCGAGAGGTATCCGAGGGCCTGGCAGTTGATGTGGATGAAAACGGTGCTCTGATCGTCAAGCTCGCCGACGGTTCACTTAAAAAAATACTCTATGGAGATTGTTTCCATCAGGGATAGCAAGTCAATTTTAATTTCAACTAACTAAACGATCTAAACGATCAAAACCATTGGAACCATTTAAAATGAATTCTTCCAGCCAGCTTCGAATGATGGTGTTTGCTTCGCTTCTGGCGGCCTTGATGACCGCCGGCGCATATATTTCGATTCCGCTGGGACCGGTGCCCATCGTTTTACAGAACATGTTCGTTTTCCTGGCAGGCCTTTTACTGGGAAGCCGTTGGGGACTGGCCAGCGTCGGCGTATATCTTCTGGCCGGTGCCTGCGGGCTGCCTGTTTTCGCCGGCGGAATGGGAGGAATCGGCCGTATCGTTGGCCCCACCGGCGGTTATCTCATCGGCTACCTGCCGGCGGTTTTCATTATCGGATACATATCCGCCAAGGGCGCCGTCCGAATGGGTTATGATATTATTGCCATGATTGGCGGCACTATCGTTTTGTATGCCTGCGGGGTGACCTGGCTCAAAATCCTGACCGGGATGTCATGGTCCAAAACCCTGGTTGTCGGCATGTATCCCTTTCTTATCGGCGACGTACTGAAGATTGCGGCTGCGGCGGCAATAGCCAGAGCAATCAGGCCGGTTATACGAGTTACGGGTTAGGATCTTAGAAATTATTTCTGTGCATTTTGGGGCAAGATCTTTTTGTGTAAAAATCAAGTTATCCCAAGAAATGCCGAAAATGCACTGTAGGCCTTGTTCGGTTCATCCGCGGTACGC
>PVMK01167008.1_pt1 | contig 12883 bp, 14 predicted proteins | sample 1853481 | NCBI WGS metagenome assembly PVMK01 (sample SAMN08533507, study PRJNA380276) | Marine sediment metagenome, whole genome shotgun sequencing project.
CGTGGTCGTGCTCATGATCGACGCCGAGGCGGGTGTCGGTGAGCAGGACGCGAAGATCGCAGGCCTAGCCCATGATCGAGGCCGCGCGCTGATCATCGCGCTGAACAAGACCGACCTCCTGAACCGCGAGGCTCAGAAGAAGATGATGGACCGCACTCGTGAGATCCTGGCCTTCGTACCCTGGGCGCCCCTGGTGACGGTGAGCGCGCTCAAAGGGCGAGGCATCACGGCCCTCGTTGGACGGGTGCAAGACGCGGTCACGGAGCACCGAAAGCGCATCGGCACGGCAGAGCTCAATCGCTTTTTCGAGGAAGTGCTCGAAAAGCACCCCCCGCCAACCATGCATCATCGTCCGATCCGGTTGTATTACATCACGCAGGCGACGATCGGCCCGCCTACCTTCGTGGTCATGGCCAACGAACCGAACGGAGTGCATTTCAGTTACCAGCGCTACGTCGTCAATCAGATTCGCAAGCGCTTCGGCTTCAGGGGAACACCGATTCGTGTCCGCTACCGCGGCAAGAAGAAGCGCGAGAAAAAGTAGCTACGCGAGGTCGCTACTCCTGCACCAGCAGGAAGTGCGCGGTCGCCACCGCGACTGGACGCTCGGGATCGTCCTGGTACGCGAAGACGCGAACGTTGGCGACGCGCCGTCCGTGGCGCGTAAACGTGGCGCGAGCGAGCACATCCTCGGGGCCAGCGCCACGCAGATATTCGACGGTGATATTGATCGTCTTGGGCACTGCAGTCGTCTCTCCGTGCCATAGAAGCTTGAAGATCGCGGTCGACTCCATCAGTGCGCCCAGCGTGCCACCATGCAACGCTGGGACCGACGCATTGCCGACCAGGTGATCGGAGTAGCGCATGCGGCCGATCACCTCGTCATCGACCAGCTCCGCCGTGATGCCCATGAATCGCGCATAGGGAATCGCCTCTTGAATTGCCGTGAAATCGCCTGTTTCGCGGAGCAACGCCACAGCATCGCGGAGGGTCATGTGGACGCTCCTTCCTCACTTCGAGGCCCCTCGTCCCGAAACACGACGAAGGTACCCGAGGAGGTCGCTATCGGGCTCGCCTTGTCACCGTGGTGTGCGGAAGCACGGACGAAGGCGACGTGCCGAGTGACCTTGTAGCAATGTGCATCACAAATCACCTCCTGGTGGGGCAGCGCCGGGCGCACGTAGTCGATTCGAAGGTCGAGAGTGGCGATACGCCGAGGCGCGACGAGCGACATGATGACAGCACCACCACATGTGGCGTCGATCAAGCTGGTGATGCAGCCACCGTGGAGCACGCCCGTCTCGGGATTGCCCACGAGGTCTTCGCGGTACGGGAGCGCGAGGGACAGGTGCTCGGGCCTGTAATCGACGACGCGAAGATTCAAGGCCTGGTTGTGAGGGACCGCGCCGACGTAGCGCCCTTCCAGGCGCTTCCTGATTTCATCTTTCTGGGAGAGAAACGGGTCAGACATGGTTAAGCAACAGGCGGGGGTGGCGGGGTTGCTTGCTCCCCCAGCCAATTGTCGGAGGAGACGAACTCGACCCCCCCCGCCGTCTTGGAAGCCAGAAGATCGGGGTGATCGGTCAGCACCCTGCCCACGCCAGCAGCTTTGGCGAGCGCGACGAGCGCCTTGTCCCAATCCTCGATGAAGAACTCCTCGGTCGGCACGACGTCCACCAGACTGCGAATGTTCGCCATCTGCTGCGCGACAGCAGCGTCTTTGAACTCGGGGATCGCGCGGAGCATCGACTCGACGCGCTCCATGACCCAGCCGGATGCCTTCGGCTTGCTAGGGCCTCCAAGGGCGCGCCGAACCACGTGCTCGGGCGGGGAGCCGAGCGCAACCGACGCGTTGACGTAGATGTCGGGGGCCAGAACGACGTCCATGCAGCGACTCTAACACGGACGATACTCACGTGACATACTGACGCCATGGTCATGCCCGTACGCGTTTGTTTCATTTGCCTTGGGAACATTTGCCGGTCGCCCACCGCCGAAGCGACGATGCGCCGGCTGCTCGAAGAGGAGCAGCTCACCGCTCAGATCGAGATCGACAGCGCAGGAACGGGGGACTGGCACGTCGGGGAGCCACCGGACCGTCGCGCGACAGCCGCCGCCACACGCCGGGGCATCGAGATTGGCGGGCGGGCACGTCGAGTGGTAGCGAGAGACTTCGAGCACTTCGACTACGTGATCGCGATGGACCGTTCGAACCATAGTGATCTCTTGCGATTGGCGCCGAGCGCAGACGGCAAAGCCAAGGTCGTGCTTTTTCGCAACTACGATCCCGCGTCACCTCGCGACGCCGACGTTCCGGACCCGTACTACGGCCGAGGCGACGGTTTCGAGAGGGTCCTCGACATCTGCGAGGCAGCGTGCCGAGGGCTCCTCCGAGACATCCGAGAAAATCACCCGCTATGAATCCGGAGCTGCGCGCCGCGCTCGGGCGCCAACTCGGCACGCAGGTGCTTGGCGCGACGCGACTCGGTGGGGGGGACATCAACGACGCATTCGAGGTTGCACTGGCAGATGGCACGCGGCTTTTCGTCAAGACGCATCCCGATCCGCCCGGCGGCATGTTCGGAGCGGAAGCGCGCGGGCTTCGCTGGCTGGAAGAAACAAGGGCGATTCGCATCCCGCGCGTCGTCGCAGTCTCCGACGAACGGCCGGCGTACTTGGCGCTCGAGCTGCTGACGCCGGCGCGACGCCAACCGGATTTCGAAGAGGCGCTGGGGCATTCCTTGGCGGCCCTGCACGCATTTGGCTCGCCATCGTTCGGCCTGGACCACGACAATTTCATAGGGCGCCTAGCGCAAGCGAACGCCACGGCCGACGATTGGGCATCGTTCTACTGGACGTCTCGGCTCGAGCCGCAACTGCGTCTCGCGACCGACCGTGGCTTGATCGACAGCGGAACCAGCTCGTGTTTCGACTCGCTTCGACTTGTTCTTCCCGAGCGCATCGGACCCCCGGAGCCTCCGTCACGCCTCCATGGAGACCTCTGGGGCGGGAACCTCCACGCGGACGAAGAGGGACGGCCGTGTTTGATCGACCCCGCCGTCTACGGTGGGCACCGGGAGATCGATCTCGCCATGATGCGGCTGTTTGGCGGGTTCGGTGAACGCGTGTTTGCCGCGTACGAGGACGCATGGCCGCTCGCGCCAGGCGCCGGTGATCGGGTTCCTCTCTACCAGCTCTACCCGTTGATGGTGCACGTCAACCTGTTCGGCGGATCATACCTAGGCTCGGTGAGGCGCGCGCTCTCGGCTTGTATCTGAGGCTCCGCGCGGCGCCGGACACTTCTTGACACCCGGGAAACCGAGGTCCAGATACTCCTGATGGGCAACTCGGAAGCGGTTCTCTTGGTGGACCACGGCAGCCGGCGCGCCGAAGCCAACGCGCTGCTCGATCAAGTCGCTGCGCTCGTGAAGCAACGCCTCGGCGCCGGAAGTATCGTCGAGTCGTCACACATGGACATCGCAGCGCCCACGATCGCGCAAGGCTTCGCGCGCTGCGTCGAGCAAGGAGCAACCACGATCGTCATCCATCCATTCATGCTTGCGCCGGGACGACACGTGACGGAGGACCTCCCTCGGTTGGTCGCAGAGGCAGCCCAGCTACACGTCGGTGTGGCCTTCGCAATGGCAGACCCGCTCGGGAGCCACACGGGCGTCATCGATGCGGTGATCGACCGGTGCGAGACGGCACTTGCGGACAGCGGGCCCGGCCAGCGCTAGGGAATCAGGACGACCTTACCTGTGGTTTTTCTAGCGCCAAGCGCGTCGAGCGCATCCTTGGCGTCCGCCAGCGGATAGGTCGCCGACACCAGTGGCGCGATCTTGCCAACGGCGTACAGCTGCGAGAGCGCTGCCTGGGCCTCCTGAAGCACCTGCGGGTCTTTCTCGAAGTAGAGCCCCCAATGCAATCCGACCAATGAGAAATTCTTCACGAGCACGCGGTTCATCTTCGCCGACGGAATGCGCCCACTCGCGAAGCCGATGATGAGAAGCCGCCCCTCGAAGGCGATGCACTTCGTTGAAAGGTCGAACGTATCCCCGCCGACCGGGTCGTAGATGACATCGGCGCCACGTCCATCGGTGAGCTCCTTGACGCGTTCGACCCATTCCTCGTCACGGTAGTTGAGGACGACGTCAGCGCCGTGCTTCTTCACGAGGTCCAGCTTGTCCGGTGCACCCGCCGTACCGATGACCCGCGCGCCCAACGCAACGCCGATCTGAACGGCTGCCAGGCCGACGCCACCCGCTGCGGCGTGCACCAAGAGCGTCTCCCCTTCTCGCAGGTTGGCCCGGTGCACGAGGCCAACGTACGAAGTCTGATAGACGATACCCATCGCAGCGGCTTCCTCGACTGTCATCCGTGGCGGCATGGCGAACACGCGCTCCTGCGGTGCAGCCACCGTAGAGGCGAAACCGCCGTACTCCAGCAGCGCGCTCACGCGATCGCCGACTGAAAAGCGCTCGACCCCTTCGCCGAGCTCACGGACGATGCCCGCAACCTCCGCACCGGGTGAGAATGGCAACTCTGGGCGAACCTGGTACTTGCCCTGCGTGATCAGGATGTCGAAGAAGTTGCAACCCGCAGCGCCCACATCGATCACCACCTGACCCGGCGCAGCTCGGACCGCATCCAGCTCCTCGCGCTCCAGGGCGCCCGGACCTCCGAGCTCGCGGACGACCATCCTGTACATGGACGCGAAGTTTGCCTGCAAAAACGGGCCGCGACTAGCAGGTCACGCCAAAAATGGCTTGGTGCTGGTATAACGGACCTGTGGTCGGGCAAAAGCGAAATCACTCGTTGCCGGCGGGTGTTCTTCCGGCGCGTCGGCAAGACGACGCTGGGCCTGAGCGTCAGCAGGACGACGCCGAGGACGGCGGGTCCCGCGTCCGCGCCAAGGCACCGCCACCTGTAGACGAAGGCTCGCGCACCCACGAAGTGCCCCACGAGACCCCGGCCGAGCACGCGCGGATACTGGTTGCTCAGCTGTTCACTCTCGGTCCCGACGAGATCGCTCCTGTCGTGAGGCGCCTCCTCCCGCTCGGCAACTTCGCCCTCGAAGAGATTGTCATGCATTTCCCTGGGCCACTGTGGCGCCCTTCCCTCGCCACCGATTCACGCCTGCCTCGGCCGGAAGAGATCTCGGCGAGCGCGGCAGCACTCGCCTCGTTCGGAGGGGAGGCGATTCCCTACCTGGCGCGTATGATGCGTCACTCGAGCTCAAACGTCCGCTACTACGCCGCCGTCATTTGCGGGGCATACGCGAACACCCAGCTGATCGAGCCGCTCATGCAAGCCTCGCTGGATGAGGATCGGGAGTGCCGCCGGGTCGCGCTTCATTTGCTGAGTGCATACCAACACGAGCCCGTATACCGAAGCGCATTGGCCGAGCTCCGCCGCTGCGCCGCCGACATTGCGTTGCCACTCGCTACGAGACGTCGGGCGATCTCCGCGCTGACCCAGCTACGAGACGGGGCATCGGCGCCGTTGTTCGTAGACTTGCTAGCCGACTCCGACCGCGGCATCGCGACCGCGTGCCGCGTGGGCCTCAGGGTACTCACCGCGCACGATTTCGGGTTTTCCCGTGACCCTTGGCTCCGGTGGCTTTCGGAGCGCGGCCAAGAGATTCGCATACAATGGCTGATCGAAGGCCTCGGTGACAGTCGCACCAACGTTCGACTGCTGGCGTCGCGCGAGCTTTGGCACTTGACGCGGTTCCTGCAACCACTGTCGGAAACGGCGCAGCGCGACGAGTTTCTCGCTACCCAGCGAAACTACGAACGCTGGTGGACGAAGAACCACTCGAAGTAGTTACAACACTCCGGCGTCGCGCAGTGACGCGCGCAGTGGGCCGACCCCTTCGAACAGGACGGAACGGATCCCAACCTTCCGCGCGGCTTCGCAGTTGCCGACACGATCATCGATGAACACGCAGTGCTCGGCAGGTACGCCCAGCTCGCTCAACACGTGCTCGTACGCCGCGGGTTCCGGTTTTCTCAAACCGGTCATGCACGAAACGAATGTCCACTCGAGAAACCGCGACGGACTCAATCGCTCCTCGATGAGCCGATACCACACCGGATAGTTCGAGAAGGCATGCATGGTGAACCCGGCGTCGCGGAGCTCGGCGAGAAGCTTCTCGACGCCCGGCAGCCATCGGTACGACGAACGAATGGTGCTGACGAAGCCCTTTCGATCGAAGTCGCGGCCATCGGCAAAGAAATTGGCGAGGAAGTCCTCTTCGGAGCGCTCGCCCAGCTCGAACTCCACCCATGCGCGCGGATGCTTCGCCTCGAACAGCGCATCGAACGTCATCCCGAAAAACTCGGGCATCTCGGCGAAAAACGGGTCTTCCACGAGAGTGCCCATGACGTCCCAAAGCACGATAGAGCGCATGACTTCACCCTACCGCGCGTTGTTCCAAGCCGTGGCGGCGGAGCTTGTCGAGAAACGTGGTGCGCTTCAGCCCCAGCATTCGTGCGGCCTCGCTCTTATTGCCCCCGGATCGAAGGAGAGCCCGCTCGAGCAGACGGCGCTCCACCTCGACGTACGTCCCGCTCAATGATTCCCCTTCGGCGGCGCCTGGCCACGCCAGTGGAGGCAAATCGCTGACGGCGATCGTCTTGGTGGAGGCTTCGGCGACTGCAAGCTCGATCACCAGCTCGAGCTCCGCCACGTCGCCAGGCCAATTGTGGTCGACCAAGGCTTCCATGGCGTGCTGCTCGATGCCCACGGGCTCACGCGCCAAGACGCGGCACGCCCGGTCGATGGCGAGCAGGGCAAGTGAGGGCACATCTTCACGTCGTTCGCGGAGCGGCGGAATCGTCAAACCGGGCCCGGAGAAAGAGTTTGCGAGATTCGGGTCGAGCGCGCCACGGCGCCGCAACTCGTCCAACGACGCGCGGGAGGTCGCGATCATTCGAGGTCGAACAGCCGCAGGAACTGTGTCGTCGTCCGGGTCCGTGGCCTCCTCGGCCAGCGCTTGTGCAAGGCGCGCCTGAGCGGGCTTGGGCAAGGCCGGCAAATCACGCAGGAGCAACGTCCCGCCCGCGGCGGATTGAAACCAACCCGTGCGGCGCTCGGCCTCCGAGCCGAAGAGCAGGCTCATCACTTGATCCAGAGGCGCCGCCGAGCAGTCCGCCACGACGAACGGCGCTTCCCATCGTGGTCCGCGGTCGTGGATGAAGCGCGACACCGGCAACACCGGCGAGCCCGCGGGCGCAATCAAGAGGACAGGGTCGTTCACCGGAGCCAGCGCGATGGCACGCGTCGGAACGCGTCTCATCGACTGGCTGTGGGCGACGTGCAGGGTCTGAGCTTCAGCAAGCCCGCGGCCTAGTACGTCGCACTGCCCTCGAAGCTGCTCGACCTCTCCTTGGAGCGTCGTGATCCGGTCTTCGGCGTCCCTCCTCAAAGAGGAGAGCCGATGAATGTGTGTGTCGGCGCGGCGCTGAGCGAGTGCCGACGCGAGCGCACCTCCGAGCGAATCCCCCAAACGGCCGAGTTCTTCGAGCTCGATGCGCGAGAGCGTTTCCGACGGACCGAGCGAGGGCAAGAACAGCAACCCCTCGATGTGTTCGAGGTGGACACACGGGAGCACGCAACCGATCGCCCGGCTTTCCATCGCGTTCACCGCCTCCCGAACGGACGGCTCACGAACCACCCGGTCCCGAAGGCTCCCGAGGTCGAGAATGCTGCGATGATCGTTGGCGAACAGGACCCGCGTGACCGCATCAGGGGCGTCCCCGGTCCTGATATTCGCGCGATCTCCAACATCCAGTCGAACCCGAAGCGGAGGCTCCAACGTGTAGAGCTCGGGCGAGCCATTGGCGCCCTCGAACGCCCTCGTTAGCGGGACGAGAATCTCCGAAGCGATGTCCTCGAGCGTGGCGCCACCGACCAGGCTGCGCCTCGCTGCTTCGGCACCGTCCGCGAGTTGGCCCGACGTGCTCCAGACCGTGCGGTTCGAGAGCCTTCGCGCAAGCGAGAAGGTCACCCACCAAAGAACGCCAGATCCCAGCGCGAGGGTGCCGAGCTGCCAACGCTCCAACGGGGCCTCCGGCGCGAACACAAAAGTCGCAACGAAGCACACCGCGCATGCCGCGACGGCCGGAACACCGACACGCCGCAACGATCGCCATCGTGGATCGATCCACGCGAGGTGCCCGAGCCAAAGCAACAAGGCAACGGCGAACTCGACGGACGTCGCCAGCGGACCAGAAAACGGGCCGAACCACGAATAGGCCAGCCCGACAGCCAAGCTGACGAGCGCAATGCCCGACAGCGCGCCCTCGACGATGTGACCTCTCCCAACGAGCAGGACCTGATGGAGCGCCCCCGTCGCCAGGATGCCTGTCACCACCACCACGCCGAACGTCGACGCGGGAAGGAGGCCCTTTTGGGCCAACCCAGTCCCGAGGAGCGCCACCGAGGCAAGGCCCCCGAGAGCCCCGGCTCGAACCAGCTTCCTCGTGTCACGGGGCAGAACCAGATCGAGCATCACCAGCGCCACGATCAGCCAGGCGATGTCATGGGTACGGTCGAGGAGGGATGATGCGGTGCGTGCCGAAGCCAACGCAATTGCCAGGCTCACCCCCATCAGCGCCAGCCTGGACGCACCGCGAGCGTTGGGTCGCGCCCCCAGTACGGCGAGCGGGGTCAGGGAAAGCGCCAACGAAAGCAGCGCGACCAACCACTCGGGGGACGCGGCGGTGTTCGAAGATGCCCGTGCGGCCAGAACATAGAGAACGGACGCAGGACCCAGTATTGTCAGAAGCCTCGGGATTCGCACGATTCGAGCTCGTTGATTCGACGGGGTCGAAGTCTATCACTGGCGGTGCGCATGACCAGAACCGTCGGACTCGGGCTGGACGAACATTCGAAAACCGACTCGCTGCCACCAAACTCGGTACTTCTGCTGTGCGGCCTCGCGCTCTTTCTTCGAGAGCCCCGGCCCATAGCCGAAGTATTCCTGTGTGAGGTGCTTGAGCTCGTCGCTGGCGCGCCGCCGCAGTCGCTCGTCCGAGTGCATCAGCCCGTCGATCAGCCATTCCACCCGATGCTGGCCACTGTGCTTGTCGGACCACGCGGTCCACTTCTTTTTCTGGGTGCCAAAATCTTGGCAACTCAAGCGCACTAGGCTCGCGTGGGCGGCGCGAATCACCTCGATCTCCGGGCTCTCGAGCAACGAAACGAAGAAGTCGAACGATTCGGCGTCGCGCAGCCTCCCGAGCGCTTCGATCGAAGTCACCTGGGGATCGAGTCTCCGTCCATCGCGTGCCGAAGCTCGTAGGCGCTCGATCAGCTGCATGAACTCGACCTCGCACGCATAGAGGACACTCAAGGCACGGTACGCAGCGCCGCGAGCGCCGGGATCCGGATCGAACAAACGGCGGCCAACGGGCTGCACGAGGTCTGGATGCACGAACTCGGACGCTAGAACGGTGGCGTAGTACCGGATATCGGCGTCCTCAGCGTCGAGGAGGGGAATCAGGTACGGGACCGAGCGCTGTCCAAAGGCGACGAATGTTCGAGCGATCGGCGACACGTCCCTGCCCGCTGGGACCCGTGCGTGAGGTTCGTTGCGATCAAACCACAGCGAGCCTGGAAACTCGCGAGCCAGAGCTGGAAGCGCAACCTCACCCGCTGCCAGCAGAGGTAGGATCAGCATCTCGTCTTCAGGGCCGGCGTCGCGGAGCGCTGCAACCAACTGCTCGACATCGTCGCCGACGTCGACGATGACACTGGGAAGCGAGCCCTCGGACATACTGGGCGGAGGTGCGGGCGCCCATCGTCGTTCGGCCGGTTCGTTTTCGACGTTGGGGGGCGCGGAGATCGGGCCGTGCGGACTGAGAGACACGACGTCGTGGGTGATCGCGCTTCCGTCGTTGTCGCGCCTCGGGTCTGGGGGAACCGAGCGCCGGCGCTGAGTCGAAGGTGGGGCAGGCGCCGGCTGCCACCCGGAAGCCGACTCGCGAGGCGCGGGGGCGGGTTGCCAGTCAGTGAACGGCTCGTGGTTCGCGGACGGGGACGAATGACCTCTGCGTCCTGCCGGCCGTGAAGCCTTCGGTCGCGCAGATGGCCGTCCCAAAAGCTCTGGAGGGCGAGGCGGGAGGCTATATCGGCTCGCGCTCGTGAAACCCGATTGAGGCTCCGAGCGCCTGCGCCGAGGCGTCGCAGGATCGGAGTCTCGAAACGTTCCCGCTGGAACCGAGGAGCCGATCTGGGGCAGCACCGCCGGCGGGGGTTCCGTGTCGGCGATGCCGACAGGTGCGGGAATGGAGGATTCGACACGGGAATACGAGCCGGAGATCTCCTTGCTCGGAGGGAGTGAGCTGCGCTTCCCAACCCCTTCGAACGGCGCGACGTAGGGAATTGAGCCGGCGTCCGAGGCCTCGAGGCGGCCGTTGAGGTGACGCATCCGAGCGGTCATCTCGATGTCATAGTGACGAGCCAGGCCCGCCTCGACACGCACAGAACAAACGACGCGCTGCACAGGGTCGATCCCCAACTCGAAAGAGATCTCCCGAAGGGTGGCTTCCGGCAGCGGACGGTCGACCGCAAGCACCACGGCGTCTTCGGTGCGTGCCACGGGAATCAAACGGTGCCGAACGGCGAACTCCCTGGGCAACACGCGGATCGTGCTGATCGGCGTTTGCATCACTTCGTCGCGCGTTGCCGGCAAGAGCCCGTACACGGCCGCGCAATAGGCGTTCATCTCGTTCTCGCGCAGGGAGTCGAGCTCGAGAAGCACGGTGTCGAGGTTGCCACCACGCATGACCTGCTCCTGGATCGCTTCTTGGACCCGATCGACGGGGATCACCTGATCGCGGACCAAGAGGGAGGCGAGAACCGACATGACCAACGCAATGGTGGCGTTGGTTCCGTCGGCGTGTCAACGAGCTTGTCAGCGCGGCTCGAGCCGGTCCCGCACGATGGTGAGGGCCGCAGGTACGGCTGTCTCGACCCGAAGCACCCACGTTCCGAGGCTGGCGACGGAAAAGCCCGCTCGTTTGAACAGTCCTACCTCGGCGTCGGTGAAGCCCCCCTCGGGCCCAATGGCACACCATACTTGTTCAGGGGTGCCAACGAAGGCCAGCGCTCCCCGGGACCGCGCCGCGAACAGGACCCCGGCCGCGTCCTTGGGCATCTCCTCCAACCAAATAGCGCACGGTTGGGGCTCGTGAACCACGGGGACGTCATTCCGTTCGCATTGGGCCGCAGCTTCACTGGCGATCCGCGTCAGCCGATCGACGCGCGACCGCGACCGCTCCGAGTCCCAACTGGGGACGGTGCGCTCCGTATACATCAGGGCCACTTCGTCGACGCCGAGCTCCGTGGCCATGCGCACGCAATCGTCGAGCTTGGAGCCTTTCGGGATCGCCAGCATCAACACGACGTGCACGCGCTCCGTCTCGGCAACCGTCGGCGTCTGTACTTGGCACACCACCTGATCGCCTAGAGATTCGACCCTCGCCCCTGCGGCGCGGCCCCTGCCGTCGAAGAGCACTACCTCATCGCCCGCGCGAAGGCGCAACACACGAACATGGCGGCTCGCGGCCTCTGCGAGGGTGACCGTCCCAGCCACGTCGGGCAGATCCGGTACGTAGAGTCTTCGAACCGTCATGACTCCGCCGGCCTCAGGAGACAGGCACACCACTCCCCTTCTTCGACACATTCCTCGAGGCGCAGCGGAGCGTACGCAGCGAGCAGCTCATCGCGTTCCCCCCGGAGAATCCCGCTCAGCACGAGAAAGCCACCGGATGCGATGCGGGCCCGGAGCAAATCGGGCATGTCGAGCAGGACCCGCGTTTCGATGTTCGCGAGGACGATGTCATAGGCGCCATCGATGTCTTTGACGTCGCGGCAAGAGGCCTCGAGACGCGACGCGACGCCGTTGATCTCGGCGTTTCGGCGGGAAACGACGCAAGCGTCCTCGTCGATATCGATCGCGACGGCGGACGCCGCCCCGAGAAGGAGCGCTGCGATCGACAGCACCCCGCTACCGCAACCGACGTCGAGCACCCGCTCGTCGCTGGTGACGTGTTGATCGAGCAGCAGCAACACGAGCCGGGTCGTTTCGTGGTCACCACTTCCGAATGCGTTCTCTGGGTCGATCGTCAACACCACATCGTCAGGCTCGCTCTGCGTCGCCTCCCACGACGGATGCAACAAGAGACGCCTCCCGATGCGATGCGCACTGAAGCCGCGCCGCCATTCGATCGCCCAGTCTTGATGCGGGAGGTAGATGATCTCGGCTTCGTGCTCTTCGCGGATCTCCTTCAGCGCGTGTTGCGCGGCGGCTTCGTCGGGAAACGCCGCGACGACGACGACCTTCCCCGGCGCCAGCTCGCGCACCAACGTGGTCTCGTCGCGTTCTTCGAGACCGGTCGCGCCGAGCTCCCAGAGCGTCAGTTGCGCAAGCTCGAGTTGCTCAGGTCGAACCCGGACCGTGACGAATGAATGGCGCAGCGGGTCGGACATCAGACCTCGGCCATGCGCGCGGAGAGATAGATCACCAGGAACAGAACCCAGGTGATTGGACCGAGGCGATTGCCCCCGCGCCATGCGACGATTGGAGTGAAGACCGGCACGAGAAATCCTAGGTAACGCCACTGCGCAGCCAACGGTCCCGCAAGCACACGCCAAGCCATCACGAGGTGCGTGAACAGAAGCGCGGCGCTAGATAGTGCCCTGAGCCGGAGCCAACAGAGATCCACACCCCGCTTCTAGCCTATTGTGGGGAGTCCCCCCAGTCGACAGCAGCGGTCACGGCCACTGCCACTGGCACTGGCACTGGCATTGACACTGGCACTGACACTGACACTGGCACTGACACTGACACTGGCACTGACACTGACACTGGCAC
>PVMK01115206.1_pt1 | contig 12876 bp, 15 predicted proteins | sample 1853481 | NCBI WGS metagenome assembly PVMK01 (sample SAMN08533507, study PRJNA380276) | Marine sediment metagenome, whole genome shotgun sequencing project.
GTCTTACCCTGATCACCGGATGTCGCGATGCTTCAAATCTGCCGGGTTTTAATCAATATAAACGGAAGCTTCTGCGCAAAATGAGAAAGCGGGAGACCCTGGCGCAAATTACCGATCGCATTGAGATTTATGCCCAGTTTTTTCAAGGCTTCGGTTTTGACTGCCCCCTGCCCAAACATCTCAAGCGAACGGTTAACAGCGGATTTCCCCGCTACTCCCTCTATGTCGATGCCCATTTTATGGCCGAAATGTGTGCCGGCATCCTGGTGGCGGTTACTGATTTCAATCAGTTTAACGGTAATTTGACCCTGGATGTGGCCGATGAGGGTGAAATCTGTGCCGGAATGGGGGGCCGCGCTTTTATCACCCGGGCAGGTGAGATTGTGTTGCGGGATGAGAAGGATATCGTCTGTGTCCTTTGCCAGGGGGCTGATGAAAAAACCCGCGTACGGGAGGAAACCGTAGATGTTCTGTTTTACGCCTATGCGGTTCCCAATATTGCAGGACAATATCTCAAGGAGGGACTGACTATCGCCGCAGACACGCTGGTAGAGTTTGGCGGGGGAAAACTTAAGTTTGTTGAAGTTTGGTAAGTAGTTAAAAAAAGATCCTTTGTCGCTGGTGACAAAGGATCTTTTTTAAGTGTTGGGGTTTTATTTTCCAGCTATCCTTTAACTAGCTTAAAGCTGTTGAGGATTTGTTTAAAATCTGCGATGCCGTTATCATAGTAGTCCTGTATCCCTGCGCTGTAACGCAAATTAAAAAATGAGTTGCCGCTTATAAAACCATAATAAAGTGTTTTGTACGCAAATCCCTTTTTGTTCTTGAAGGTAAATAAAATTTTGAAGCCGGCATGTCCGTCCACGATGGCCGGGGTGTTTTCGAGTACTTTGAAATTCATGATGTTGCGGTCAGAGGCAATTTCGTCAATAATAATGCCGGCCGATTCCAGGGGCAGCATTCGCTTTCTTAACTTCTTTTTGGTGTGATTGAAGGGGCGATCAATCGGGCGCTGCTGGATAAACACATACCCCAGAGTGGCTTTTTCCCATTTTGTGATAAGATATCTCTTTTCATATTTCGGCTTATACCATCCTTGGGGTATATCAATTGAGATGTCGCTATCAGGTAAATCTTTGAGGCTGCGTTTATTCGCTGCCGACGCGCAGCCGAAAATCAGACCCAAAGAAATAAACAGGAGCAGTATTTTTTTCATGATTCTTCTCCGTTGTTGATACATCTTTGCAAGTACCCCTGGATATAGGCTTTGTCAGGTGCATCGGGTGCAAGCACCAGGCATGATTCGAAAAATTTTTGTGCCAGACGCCGCTCACCTCCCTTATAGTGTATCAATCCCATGGCTTTGTAAGGTGCGGAAAACGTCGGATCCAGGGCAATGGCTTTCTCATAATGCGTGATGGCTTTTTGGGTATCAACCTGCCGGCCTTGCTGCCTGTATATTTCACCGAGCAGGTAGTAGGCGCCGGCATCATACGGATTTTGGCGCAGATATTTTTCCGCGCCCTTCTGGGCAACATAAAACCGGCCCATTCGGAGATCCAGCCGGGCATTGGCCAGGACCAGTTTGTTCAGCCGGGTTCGGAAAATTTCGGTATTTTTTATGCCGGCCTTGTTACCTGAATATTCGGTGGCCAGCCAACGGCTGGCGTTCTCTATGCGCTGCTCTACGCTGGGATGGGTTCCGAAGAAAAAGGGCTCTTTGATACCCTTGATTTCGATTTCCTGTCGCAGGTGTTCAAAAAGATTCAGGATCTGCCAAGGATCATAGCCTGCTTTGACTATGAGGTCAAGCCCGACGCGATCGGCTTCGGCTTCAAACTCACGGGTGTAGCCGGTTACAGCAGCTATCGATCCATTCACTCCCAGTATTCGGGCCAGATCCTGAACCATAGCGATTTTTTTTAGAGATTGCCTGACGGCAGCCATATACCCGGGACGGTCATTGATACTTTTTATGACCCTCAATGAATGGCGGTGGGTGCAGTGGGTCATTTCATGGGCCAGCAGGGCAGCCAACTGGGCCTCATTATCCAGGCGGGATAGAACCCCGGTATGGATATAGATGACACCGTTGGGGAAGGCAAAGGCATTTAAATTTGGATCATTGACGACTTTAATATCAAAGGAAATGTCAGGCGAATGTGTATACGCTTGAAGCTTTTTGGCAACATCATCAAGATAGGCTTTAAGCTCTGCATCCTCGTAGAGCAGACCGCTGTTATTTATGACCTGTTGTTCTTCCTGGGCCCGGCGCCAAAGAATTTTTTCATCTTCACCGTCCGCAATTGCCTCGTTAATTGAAATCGGCGGGGCTGTTGCACACCCAACTGCCAGGCAACACACAGCCAGTAATAATGCAAGATATTTCATCCTTCGGGTAGAAATCATATAATGATCCGGGGCTTTGAATAGCGATTGATTAGTTTCTTCTAGTGCGAAAATTTCAATAATTTAAAATAGTTAAATCTACGCACCCCGTTGGACTCCAGGGAATTTATTCATGGAGTTTTAACGAGTATCGGTAATTTGGTTACCGAACTTTACTTTTTTTTAAGCCCGTTATGGAAATTGAATGATTTTTCAGATAGTTGCGATGGACAGCGGTTGGTTGACAAATAATGAAAGGGGTTCATATTGAAAATTTGTTTCATTTATTAATTTTTCTATGGACTTTTTTTTCAAAATGTTTATAATATGCGGCAGGTTAAAACAGTCGGTGGGTCAGATTCGATTCTGTTTTTCTTTTGAAAGGAGGTTCGATCATGAAAAAAGTTATTTTTCTACTGATCATTGCGTTTTTTCTAGCGGGTTGCACCGCCGAATGGTACAAACACGACACCATTTATAAAACGAATGATCACATGACCTTTAGCTGGTGGGGATACAACAATCCCTCAAATGAAGATTTGAAACAATCTGAATCAGAAGGATGGTGGGGCGCGGAAATTCCCTATATCCCGGCCGAGTAGTTCTTTGGTGTTGGAAAGCTGTGGATATGAATCGGCCGAATTGATGACGTCTTTCCGACTCTATCTGTGATTTGCAGAAAAATAAGTCCCTAAAGTGGCAGGCTGCTATACTGATGTATCCGACTGGCAACCTAGACGATGGGTCCTTCCGTCACGCAAATGGAATTAAAAGGGCTCAGCAGTCATGCCCTGAGGAATAAAACCTCAAACCGGATAGCAACTGCCGCATTGGGGATGGAAACCATAAGAACTGATGGTCAAAGCCTTTTTTTAAAGCTGTCAAGTGCCTCCTGCAGCATACGGCGTATAAATACCTCTTTATCGCCGTCGGTTAGCTGCATATATTCTGTATAGTTCGCATTCGACTGTTCCAGACCCGGTGGATGTCCCCCGCGTCTTTTTTTTATTTTATCAAACTCCTGCACCATTTCCAACAGGCTGTAACGCTGCCCTTCAAAAGCTAGGATCCATTCTAATCGTCGCATCATTTCAAAGCGCAGCTGATCGACTAAAAAGAGATGAATATCGACCACTCGCATTTGATCCGGGTTGCCAAGGTAGTGAAATTCTGATGCCAAACCAAGACCCCGGATGCCCATGATAAGTTCGTAGTATGCGTGGGAACTGTTTTCACCGGGTTGCGACAGATAGTAAAGGGTTTTATCGGAAAGATCTGAAAGCCGGGTACTGGAATCAAACGATTCTGAAAAACGTTTTTGCCAGGGCCCGAAACCTCTTTGTTCCAGCGCCCGGATGCGATAGGCTTTAAGGTCCACAACTTTGGTCATGCGGTCTAGTCTTTTTAGTTTGAGAAGGCATTTACTAATGCGATCATTTTAATTTAGACCTATCAACTGCTGAAAATATTGCTCAACCCGATGTCTACTTATTTTCGCTCGCATTAGTAGGGCACGCGGCGAATTTGAACTCAGGTGTTACCGTAATAAATTAAAAAACATTTTGCAAAACAAAACCAGCGTTAATACCGAATGCCCTTGATGATAAAATAGATGCCGACTGCCACCATGAGTACGGCACCGATACGATATATAATCTCTCTTTTTTTCAACCAGCCCATATCGGCCAGTTTGGCGACCAGAAATAAAGCCGGCACAGTGCCCAGGCCGAAGCATATCATCACGCCCATACCTTTAATAATTGCCTCGAGGGTGCCGGCGGCTTCCATTCCGGCACCGGCGGCTGCCAGCAAGGCGGTATAGACAGGACCGCAGGGCAGCAGTCCCAGCAGCAACCCGATCGGAAAATAGGCGGCAGGGGATTTTATCTGTGACAGCCTCCGAAATCCCTTTGAGATAAATCCACCGGGGTTGTAGGAATTACCAAACACCTGTCCGAAAGAAATCCAGCCGCTCATGGCCAGTCCCATGATAATGATCAGGACCCCGGCAAAAATCATGGCGCCTTTTTGGATTTCGGCGATATGGGCGGCAACCAGGGTGAACGAGCCAGTGGCCCCCATGACACCGCCCAAAACACCATAGGTGACCACCCGGCCGGAATTGTAAAGCAGGTGGGGTAATAAAATATTTTTATCTTTAAGATTGAGCGATAAGGAGACGACAATAGGCCCGCACATTCCGATGCAATGGCCGAAACCCACCGCAAATCCGGTGGCTAAAAATACGGGGTAAAGGGGATCAATAAATGACATTGAAGATAAATTTAACCTCACCCGATTCGGGGACTATGACATTTGCAAACCAGGTTCTCTTGCCGCTGGGGCAACGAACAATCACACCGGTTCCCTCGTAAGTCCCCGGGCCGGTTGGTTTCAACCACACTTGATTCGGGCCCATTTTCATGGCAGGCATGCCCAGGTCGATATGGGGATGTTTGGCCGGCGAGGCGCCTTCTATGGATACTTTAAAGACCAGATCCTGCATGGCTTTCACGGGCCGGGGGGTAATCTCAAGGGAAACGGTAAGATCCCCCGAAGATTGCGAGCATACGCCTTTATGCGCGTCGCAATTGACGGTGGATTCAGCTGCCAGGGCCGGACCTGGGGCCAACGGACCGTCAAAAACCAGAAGGCCCGTCAGGATAAAAAATAAGGATATAATTTTGAGGACCCGTTTCGTTGCAAAATAGAGCTGTTTACCGCCTGTGAGTATGCTCGGCTTCATTTTACCTCCATTTCCAATTCAGAAAATCAATCGTAGCAAAAAGGTTTTATGTTTGGGTTTCATAATTCATATCCCATAAAATCTATTTAGAAACAACCTTCAGCGCTCCAATATCGACGACTTTTCAAATATACAAATCCTGCCTTAAATTCAAGTACCAAATTCGGATCAGAAGTAAAATGGCAGGGAGAATTGATAGAACCCATCTCAATACAATGACTCAAATTCCAAACTTTTCATTCAAGCTTTTTGGCCATCGTGAAGGTTAAGCTCCTACTATCGGACCGATTCTGCATCTCAACCCAATCTTCACTATCCGCTGCGCGAACTTTGTATTGATAGGTTTTTCCCGGTTTTAAAATGCCTTCGGCGACGGTATGGGAAAGCATGTTCTGGCCCCGGCGGGTGCTATATACCCGTTTCCCGGCGGGATCATTGATTACCAGGCGATAGTAAATTTCGCAATCCGGATATTCTACCGGTGCCCATGAAAAGGCAGGCGTTTTGGACGTAAGCGTCTTCCCTTCGGCAGGCGAGAAGGTGTTAATATCTGGAAACGGGATCGTTCTGTTTACGGTTTGAAAATCGGTGGCCGTCCCGTTCAATCCTTTGCCGGTAACCTGAAAGGTATATTTTCCCAAGGCAGGAGGCCCGTCAATTCCATACCAAAAATCTTTAAACTGCTCCAAATATCTGTGGCCCGGAAGCATTAGGGGTCTTGTAACGCCGTTCGGATCCGTGATAGTTACGGTGATGCCATCAATATCATCCGGCAATTTACCGCTAAAATTATCTTCGATAATAATTTCAATCTCAGTGTTGAAACCGCTGTCAGGCCGACGGACATAGATGACATTCCCTACAATAGGGATACCGGGTATCAACCCGGGGCTTACCGCGGCTTGTAAGTATGCTGAATCATACCATTCACCCGCTGCCATGACACCGCGCTTAGCTTTGATATGGGCAACATCCTCCAAAGGGTTTTTATTAACCAAAATAAAATCGGCTCGTTTACCAATCTCGATGGTTCCAAAATCATTTCGCCCGGTCATGGCTTCGACGACATTAGAAGCATTCACGGTGCCGGTGGTAATGGCTTCATAGGGTGAAAAATCATTTTCAGTTAAAATTCGCAGTTCATCATGGATCGAAAAACCGGGCACAATACCCATTGCGCCGGTTCCGGCATCGGTTCCCAAAACGATGGGAATCCCCGCTCGATGTAATCCCGCTAATAGCATTATCTCCAAATTGTACTTAAAGTGGGCGGCATCCTTGATTCCTTCAAATTGTATTTGATGTTTTTCCTTTCCCTGGCGAAACGCTTCTTTGTATTTTTGAGGTAAATATCTGCTTTCCGGGCGTGTGAGAAAATCATTGGGTTTAAATAATTTTTGAACTATCACACGCCCAATAACTAAGGTGGTACAAACCGGGAGGTTCGCCAACTGTAATTTTCTTATGACGGTCGCAAAGCGCCTGTCTTGCTTTGCTTTAATATTACCACCGTCAATACTTGCAAAACCCTTAAATTGTTGAGCTGCATTGCTGATAATATAAGGCAGCCATTCGTCCGGTTGCAGCTTTATGGTTCTGTCGAAATCGATGAATTCGAAATCCAACTCCTCGATATGAGCGATTTCGTTCATACCGGCTGCGATAACGCCGTCCAGGCCGACCGCAAAAGGAATATGGCCGACCGTATACAAGTTTAGCTCTTTGGCTGTTTGCATGGCTTTGTGAAAATCATCCCTTGCGAAGTAGGAATAGAGTTTCACACAGTCATATCCGGATTTACGCTTGGCGACGAGTTCGGGGGCATTTTTTTCATATCCGTAAATTATGGGGCAGGAAGCATAGATAGTTGGACCCGTACGCTTGCCCTGCTCAATTTCGTCCCGCCATTTCAGCATAAAATCACGTCCATCCAGATCCCTGACCGTGGTGACGCCATTAGCCAGGTATAAATCCAACTGGGAAATCGGCCAGTCGCCTTTCAGATGGACATGCATATCGGCCAAACCGGGCATCAGGTAAGCGCCCTGACCGTCAATGACCCTGGCGTTTGGCGGTATTTTAACCTCATTGGACGGACCGATTTTGAATATCCGGTCGCCTTTGACCAGAACCGTTTGATTTTCAACGATCTTCTCTTCTGTCATGGGCACCAGATTGACATTCTTAAACACAGTCATATCGGCCGAGTTTGAACAACTTATAATTGGCCCTAAAGCCAAAATAATTGCACCTAAAGATTTTAATATCTTTTTCATCGCTGTGCCTTTTTGCAGATTGGATTTACCGGATTATCATGATTTCTTCTTCATCTCATTTTTGGCAAGCCAGGTAATGTATTCTTTTACATAGTCATAATTGCCTGCTGTGATTTGATCCGGCTTTTTCGGGGCAGTCGTACAGCCCGAAATTATAAATGCTGCTAAAATAAAAATCGCTAAAAATCGAAAAATTCTTATTTGCATAAGTATCCTCCAAGAAATATGGATTGTTTCCTAAATCAGAGAAACCCTCGTTTTTCATAATCTTTAATTAACAAAAATTCAAGTTCCAATCTAAGTCAGAAGTAATTTTGCGACGAACCATGCTAATTGAAAGGGAAGTAATTTAGGTAGGAATAAGACGGCATCACCTATCTGCCCGCGAATCATCGCTCGGGGCGGTCTTTGAATGAAATGAATCAAAACCTTTGGGGCGGATGGCTTTTTGAGTGGAAGAGATATCGGCTGTATTTTGCAGGTGACACCGGATACAGTGATCTTTTTAAGGATATCCGAAAACGCTATGGAGAGATGGATATTTGCATGATGCCGATCACCGCCTGGTTTCAGCGCCACTGGCATTTCGCCCCGGAAGATGCCGTGCAGGCGGCCCAGGATTTAGACTGTAAAATCATTATCCCCTGGGCCTGTGGGGGCACCTGGATCATGAGTTATGAACACCTACTGGAGCCCCCGCGCCGTCTGCAGTACGCCTACGATCAGATGCAACCCGAGAATATGGAACTGAGGATTTTGAAAATGGGAGGAAACTTATACACTCGATTAGAAGCTGTTTAAAAATAGTAGATCACGTTCAGTGCTCCGCACAAAATTAGGTTTGCCGGTTTGCCCGTTACCGGTTAGCCCGTCAAAAATGTATCTTTTCCGATTTGAACTGACAAACGGACCAACGGGCGTAACGGGCAACCTGTTTCAACGTGAGCATTTCAATAGGCGTTATCCGCCTGAGGCGGACCAATGAGCGTGAGATGCATTTTTAAGACTGCTTATAGGCCATTTGCCTGGTAAATCTAAGCACCCGCTTCACGTACTGCTGTGTTTCCCGGTAGGGAGGTATCTTCCCGCCGTATTTTATCACGGCCTCCGGTCCGGCATTGTAGGCTGCCAGGGCCAGTTTGAGATCACCGCCGAAACTGTCCAGCATCTTCCGCAAATAGCGTGACCCCCCATCAATATTTTCTTCGATATCAAATGGATTTTTTACCCCCCAGCTCTCTGGCGGTGGCCGGCATCAACTGCATCAATCCCTGGGCCCCGGCACGGGAGACGGCGTTTACCTGGAAATTCGATTCAGCCCTGATGACGCTCTTAATTAAATTAACCGGCAAGTTATAATTTTGAGCCGCTTTGTAAATGCTTTTTTCAATTTTATTACGCTCTGGCGTGCCAATCTGCTCAGGAGTCAACCGGGCGATAAAATTGGGCAGCTTAGGTATATCTTTTATCTTGGCCGGGGAGGGTGATGCGGGAATTTTAGCTGATTCCCCGGCTTTGGGAAGTGATGGGGGCCCGGAGTGCATGCCTGTATTAACTAAATTATTTTGAGGGGATGGCGTTGCCGCTTTGAGTTTGAATTTATGTTTGGTGCGGACAGGTTTGGCCAGGTAGTCGGTAATCTTCAATCCGCCTGATTTAGCCTGGGGTTTAGTTGAACGCTGCATTTGCCGGGAGGTTAATCTCTGGTGAAACCCCCTGGCGGCGGATGACTTGGTTCTGCCTGATGAAAGCCCCTTCTTGTTTCGCGGGCGCCGCCCATAACCCGTCAAAATAATCCCTTACGGTCAAATGATTTTCCGATGACATACACGCCTACCTTATTCCGGTCAATGTGATCCCAATATACCATTAAGCAATTATCATTCCAGTTTGCGATATATCAAATTTTAGTATAAATATCAAGTAGTTAAATCGGAGTTTCCCCCAAAATCTGATTGCCCTGAAACCTGAAAAAATTTCCTGTTTTAGCGGCAGATATTTGGCTGTATGGGGATTTCAGGTGAGAACTCGTTTCCCAGAAGAAAATTGGCCGTGATTTCAAGTTTATTAAGCTTGTAAGTTTCCACTTTAGTTATTTTTTCACAATTGGGAAGCGCGATGGTCACAATTGGGAATTTTTTTTCACAATTTCAAGAATCCACCCGACCGACGTTTCCACATAACTGTCTGAATACAAATCAAATAATGGAAATAGCGCAGTTGTGCACACTTTTTGCAGTCGCCATTCTTAAAATATAGCGGCAATTTTAAAGAGTTGCAATACGATTGATCGATTTTGCGAATGGTGGATCTGATGAGACTGAATATAGGCTTTGTGTCCACACGCTTTGCCGGCATCGACGGTGTTTCCCTTGAGTCTTCTAAATGGGCCAGGGTTTTAGAAGACGAAGGACACGCCTGTTTCTGGTTTGCCGGAGAGCTTGCGAAAAGCGAACACATCAGTTTGCAGGCCCGTCAGGCCAATTTTAAAGATGATCAAAACCAGTGGATCAACAGCCAGCTATTCAGGACCCACAAAAAATCTTTGCAGCTGGCCAGGATTATCTGCAATTATAAATCTTCCATCGCCTCCAGGCTGAAATTGTTCATCGATATGTATCAGCTGGATCTTCTGGTGGTGCAAAACGCCCTGGCGATCCCCATGCACATCCCGCTGGGGTTGGCCTTGACCGATGTGATTGCCGAAACAGGAATTCCCACCATTGCCCATCATCATGACTTTTACTGGGAAAGGAATCGTTACCTGCCGCTAAACGGCAGTAAAATTTATATTCACCGGGCGTTTCCCCCCCGGTTGCCCAACATCCAACACGTGGTCATCAATTCAGAAGCGCGCCATGAATTGGCCCGGAGACGAGGGATTGCTTCGACGGTGATTCCCAATGTGGTGGATTTTGAAAATCCGCCACCGGTCAGGAAAGAACGAATCAGAGCTTTGAGACATTCGATCGGGTTGAATCAAGATGACATCATGTTTTTACAGCCCACCCGGATTGTTGAAAGAAAAGGAATTGAATTTGCCATCAAACTGGTCAAAGAGTTGAATGACCCGAAATACAAGCTGGTCGTGTCCCATGAAGCCGGCGATGAAGGTTTCGAATACGCTCAAAAGATTACCCAGCTTGCCCGCCAATCGAGAATAGAGATCCGTTTTATTCACAATATGGTGGATGACCCTTTCGCTCCCCACCAGGATTTTAAAGATCATTTTTCTCTGTGGGAGGTTTATCAGGCAGCCGATTTCGTAACCTATCCCAGCTTATATGAGGGTTTCGGCAATGCTTTGCTAGAAGCGATATATTTTAAAAAGCCTTTACTGGTCAACCGTTACAAAATTTTTAAAGATGAAATCGAACCCAAGGGTTTTGATTTGGTAAAGATGGACGGCACTCTGACCGCTGAAGTGATAACAGATGTTCAGAATATTATTCATAATAAAGCCCGACGAGAAAAAATGGTGGTAAAAAATTACCGGATTGCCAGGAAACATTATTCTTATGCCGCTCTTCGCAAACAATTTGCGTCTTTAATATTCAATTTATTCCCCCAAGCGCGGCCTTCCTCACCAGGCGTGTTATCAGGTGGCTGCAGGCCGTTGAGTCAACCGGCTTAACCGAATAGTATGCTTCATTGTTTGACAACTACTGTCGATTATCTATGTGTACGGCGTGAAGGTCTGACCATTAGCGATTCGATATCAGCCGTCTTCCATTCGAGATGAGATACTCCCCTTTTAAGTCCTGGCTGTCTCCAAGTACATAGAAAGCTCATTCTCAGAAGAACTCTGCTTCAATGCCAAGGTATTCGCTCCTTGATTTCTCAACCACCGATTCTTATGTTCTACCTGTTTTACCAATTCGAGAAAAAGGAGAATACCATGAGCAACTCTGTACAGGTAACTGTCAACCAGATCGGTCCTTCGGCCTCTGAAGGTACGGCTAGAGAACATACAACATTATGGACCGCCGACTGCTAAAGGCGGGGAGAACCGCGGCGCCATGGGAGGGGAGCACCTGTTGATGGCGCTGGGCGGGTGTTTTATGAGCAACCTGTTGGCCGCCATTCAGGGCCGGGAGGCGGAGGTGTCGAACGTCAGGATGACGATTTCAGGAACCCTGGAAAATTCGCCCCCGCATTTTTCGGCCGTTGAACTGACTATCAGCGCAGACCACAATGATAAAGAGCAGATGGAAAAGCTGATTACCATCGCCGAGAGAGGTTGCATCGTCGCCAACACCCTTAAAAAATCCGTGGATCTGTCCATTACTTTGGGTTAGTTGAGTGGCCCGTAGAAATTATAAGAAAGTTTTGAGTATTCCGTTTGAAAAGATCTATAATTCGCTTGCTATTGGCCTGAAGAAGGGTTATGTTCTACCCAATCAATTAAGTCCCGCCTTATAAAATCGGGACGGTTTCTATCTGAAGGAACAATCCATTTGTCAAAGTGGCATCCTCCAGTTTGCGACGTTGAAAATTTTACGAAAGGAGAATGTTATTATGACTAATGGAACTGTTAAATGGTTTAATGACCGCAAAGGTTTTGGATTCATTGAGCAGGAAGACGGACCGGATGTGTTTGTGCATCATTCAGCAATCAACTCAAACGGTTTTAAATCCCTCAATGATGGCGACCAGGTTTCCTTTGACATAGAGCAAGGACAAAAAGGTCCTTCCGCAGCTAATGTCACTGTGATTTAACTTTTGCTTCCGAGTAAAAAGGGCATCTTTCGAATAGAGAGGGGTGCCCTTTTTTTTCATCACTATCAAGAATAACGGCCTTCGAGGTGACAATATGGCGAAATCCCATTTTTCATTTAAAAAGCGTAAGAAAGAATTAGCAAGGAAGCTGAAGCAAGAGCAAAAAAGACAACGCAAATTAGATAAAGATTCAATAGAGCCGGAAGAGGCTTTAGATTCAATAGAGCCGGAAGAGGCTTTAGATAAGTCTCAGGATGAGGTCTAAAATTCGCTAACCTAGCACAACGCGACTTTGTTTTTACGCCAGCGAAGGCTCATTCAATTCAATTTGCTTTCTTAAGGGCGGTGAGCTCATCTAAAAGGCTTTGGTGGCTTTTATTAAGGTCTGCGTACGCCTGATCGGCAGCCTGGAGTTTATTTAAACTGACTGCCCCGATCCAGATTGCGGTATTGAATCGCCTCCGAGATGTGATCCACCTGAATAGTTTGTTCGGCTTCCAGATCGGCAATGGTGCGGGCGATCTTCAGCACGCGGTTAAAGGCCCGGGCTGAAAGTCCCAGTTTGTCGATGGCGGATTCCAGTAAGCCTCTGGAAGCGTCATCGATTTTGCAGTGGGTTTTCATGTGACGGTTGCTCATCTGGGCGTTACAGTAGATTTTGGCCCGTGAAAACCGCTTGGCCTGAATGTTGCGGGCGGCAGCCACCCGCCGGCCGATATCGGCTGACGGCTCGGCGGTCGATTCGGT